>Ga0068852_100000830_pt1 | contig 20432 bp, 18 predicted proteins | sample KBSCornC22_FD_66594 | JGI IMG/M metagenome (GOLD analysis project Ga0068852, IMG submission 66594) | Corn rhizosphere microbial communities from Kellogg Biological Station, Michigan, USA - KBS Corn C2-2 | ecosystem: Host-associated > Plants > Roots > Rhizosphere > Soil ... | reverse complement strand
CGCGATACTTCACCGGCGGGTTGCGGAATGCGGCGAGCTTGTTCCATCCGCCCAGCTCGACCCGCCCGAGCTGCGGATGGTCGAACGGGTACCAGGCGACGTATCCCTCGCCGCCCAGCTCGCGGTCGCTCCAGCGCAGGAGCTTCAGGTCGTCCTCGGGCGGGTGCTCGCGGTACCAGTCGATGAAGTGGTAGCCCTCGATGCCCGCTTCCTTGGCCGGCGCCCAGATCTCGACCGTCCAGAAGAACTGCCCGAGGTGCTCGTAGATCCAGTCGAAGCCGCCGGTGATGACCTGCTTCGGGTGGTACTTGAAGTCGTGGAAGATCGAGATATTCGGGTAGCCGGTGAGCTCCGTGCTCTTGCGTCCGAAGAGCTTGTAGAGCCAGAGATCCTCGGCGGGCATGTTGTCGTCCGGCTCGCTCGAGAACGGCCGCAGGATGACACCGCTGTGCGTGTGGAAGCTCACGCCCGCGCCGATGTTCGGGTGCTTCACGATGAAGTCCACCACCGCCCGCACTTCGGGCTCGGACGTCGGATAGGGGCCCGCGCCGACCTGCTGGAATTCCTGCCGCCATCCCGCGGGGAAATTGCGGTTGAGGTCGAGCCCCTGCTTGTCGCGGTTCAAGCGGATCTGCACGCCGTCGTAGCCCTCGAGCGTGCCCTCGGGAATCACGCGCCAGTACTCGCCGCCGGACTCCACGGGATCCCGCGGGATCATGAGCCTCGCATCTTCCGGATGGGCCTTGTAGTTGCCGTTGGGATCCGGGATGCGCATGGAGAGGATGCGCCCATCGCCATCGACGTCGCCCATGTTCAGGCCCTCGATCGCCTCCTCGTCGAAGGGATAGGGGCGGGTGGAGGAGCGGATGAAGCGCGGCTTGTCGGCGAGCGCCCATTCGGCGCCGTCGGGATTGATGCGCGGGCAGACATAGACGGCACGCGTATCCAGCAGGCGCGTGATCTCCGCATCGTTGCCGTAACCTCGCTCCAGCGCATCGAGGAAGCACAGGCATGCCATCGAGGCGGTGAGCTCGGCCGCGTGGATGTTGCCGTCGACCCAGAGCGCGGGCTTGTCCTGCGCGGCGCCCGACGCGCGGTTGGTCGCCGTCACCACGAGGATGTCGCGGCCCTCGTGGCTCTTGCCGATGCCCTCGACGCTGAAAAGGTGCGGGGCGCGGCGTGCCATGTCCTCCACGAGGGCGCGCAGCTCCGCGTACCGGTGGAACCGGTCGAATTGCATTTCCATGGGATGTCAGAAGATCCAGAGGCGTTCGGTCGGGAGGTCGAGCCAGTACTCGCCCTGTCCCAGCGGCTCGTGCGTGTAGGCTCGCAGGGCGAGGCTGTCCTTGCGGAAGACGTGCTCCCAGCGGTCGCCGAGGAACATCGAGGTCGACAGCGGCATGCGCAGCCGGTTGCCCTCTCCGCTGTCGGCCACGCGCACCTGCTCGAGGCGGATCACGCCCTGCGCCTCGCGCCCCGCTGCCGCTTCGCCACGCAGGAGGCCCCATAGCGACCAGCCCTCGCCTTGCAACCGCGCCCGGCCCTCGCGCGCTTCCGCGACCTGGCCCGGCAGGCGGTTGTTGCTGCCCATGAATTCCGCGGTGAAGAGCGTCTGCGGCGCGCCGTACATCTGCTGCGGCGTGCCCTGCTGCTCGATGCGGCCATTGTTGAGGAGCAGGATGCGGTCCGACATGGCCATGGCTTCGGCCTGGTCGTGCGTGACCACGAGCGCCGAGAGGCCCAGGCGCACGATCAGCTCGCGCAGGAAAGCACGCGCTTCCTCGCGCAGCTTGGCATCGAGGTTCGAGAGCGGCTCGTCCAGCAGGATCACGGGCGGGTTGTAGACCAGCGCCCGCGCGATCGCCACGCGCTGCTGCTGCCCCCCCGAAAGCTGGTGCGGGAAGCGGTCGCCGAGGTGCCCGAGGCCGAGCTGGTCGAGCACCTTGCGGATGCGCTCGCCGGCTTCGGCCTTCTTCACGTTGCGCAGCTTGAGGCCGTACGCGACGTTGTCGTGCACCGTGCGATGCGGCCAGAGGGCATAGGACTGGAACACGAGCCCGAGGTCCCGCTTCTCGGCGGGCAGCTCGATGCCCTTCCCGCCGTCGAAGACCACGCGCTCGCCGATGCGGATGGTGCCCTTGTGCGGCTGCTCGAGGCCCGCCACGGCGCGCAGCAGCGTGGTCTTGCCGCTGCCCGACGGCCCCAGCAGCGACACCACCTCGCCGGGCGCGAGCTCCATCGACACACCCTTCAGGATCGGGTTGTCGCCGTAGCTCAGGTGCAGGTTGTCGACGGTGAGGACGGCCATGGAAGACTCCGCGTCAGTCGCGCAGGCGAACGCCGAAGCGCAGGGCGACCCCGAGGCCGACGCCCACGAGGATCACGTTGATGAGGGAGAGCGCCGCGACGAGGTCGATGGCGCCCCCCTGCCACAGCGAGACGAGCTGCGCGCCGATCACCTCGGTGCCCGGGGCGAGCAGGTACACGGCGGTCGAGTACTCGCGCTCGAAGATCATGAACACCAGCAGCCACGAGCCCAGCAGGCCGTAGCGGATGAGGGGCAGCGTGATGTCGCGCGAGACGCGCCCGCGGCTGGCGCCCACGCTGCGGCCCGCTTCCTCGAGCTCGGGGGAGACCTGCATCAGCGCCGAGGAGATGAGCCGCATGCCGTAGGCGAGCCACACCACGGAGTACGCGATCCAGACGCTGAAGAGCGTCGAGCGCAGCGGCGTGAGCGGCGGGAAGAAGAGGAATACCCAGAGGAAGGCGAGGCCCACGAGCAGCCCCGGCACGGCGCGCGGCACGAGCACCAGGTAATCCACGAAGCGCGACCAGCCGTCGTTGCGGCGGTGGGTGGCGAAGCCGATGGCCGTGTAGCACGCGACCGTGATGAGGCCCCCCACGACGCCGATGAGCACCGTGTTGAAGATGCCGCGCATCATCGTGGGCTCGTCGGCGATGCTCTGGAAATGCTCGAGCGTGAGCACCTCCCGCAGCGCGACGCCCTCGCCCCAGTTGGTGACGAAGGAGCGCAGCGCGATGCCCGACAGGGGCACGACCACCGAGACGAAGATCCACGAGCCGATGAGGCCCATCGCGAGCCACTTCCAGCTTCCCAGCGGCAGCTCGCGCATGCGGCCCGCCTTGCCCTTGATGGAGGCGTACTTGCGCGCGCTCTTGAGGAGCTGGCGCTGCAGCAGCACCAGCGGGAAGGTGACCGCCACGATGCAGATCGCCACCGCCGCCATGAGGTGGTAGGACGGCACGCCCAGCTTGTTGGTCAGCTTGTAGAGGTAGGTGGACAGCACGAGGATGCCTTCGGGATCGCCCAGCACCAGGGGCAGGCCGAAGAGCTCGAAGCCGAGGAAGAACACCAGCACCGCCGAGAACAGCAGCGACGGCATGATGAGCGGCAGGCTCACCGTGAGCGCCACGTGGAAGGGGGCGGCACCGCTCACGCGCGCGGCCTCCTCGACATCGGAGCCCAGGTTCTTGAGCGCGGCCGAGGCGTACACGTACACGTTCGGCACATGCGTGAGCCCCGCGATGACCGTCATGCCGAGGATCGAGTAGATGCCCCAGGGGGCGCCGCCGAAGATCTCGCGTGCCCACACGGTGTAGAAGCCCACGGGGCCCGCGGCGACCACGTAGCCGAACGAAAGCACCATCGGGGAGACGAAGCTCGGCACCAGCAGCAGCGGCTCGATCCAGCGCTTGCCGGCGAGGTCCGTGCGCTCCATCACGAAGGCCACGAGCGCGCCCAGCGGCACCGCGATGAGCGTCATGCCCCCCGCGATGAGGAACGAATTCTTCGACGCCTGCCAGAAATCCGGGTCGGCGAAGATGAACGCGTAGGCGCCGACGCCCACCGTCTTGCGCGCGTCGAAGAACGGCGCCGTGAGCAGGCTCTGGTAGAGGATCAGGGACAGCGGCGCCAGCACCGCCGTCGCCGTCACGAGGATGGTGAGCGCGCGCGGGAAGGTCTCGCTGGCGGCCGCGCGCACGCTCGTCGCTTCCGGTTACTTGCCGGCCTGCAGCGTCTGCTTCCAGTGGTTCAGGAAATCGAGCCGCTTCTTCTGGTCGAGGTAGCCCACGATCTCGCCGCTCACCGGGATGGGCTTGAGCGCGTTGCCGTACTGCTTGCGCAGCGCGCCGGCCGTGTGCTCGCCGGGGATGTCCTCGCGCACGGCGAAGAGCTCCGCCTGGTCGGCGATGATCTTCTGCCCGCGCTGCGACAGGATGTAGTCGACCCAGAGCTTGGCGGCGTTCGGATCCTTCGCGCCCTTGCCGATGAAGATCACGCGCGAGAGCACCAGCGTGTAGTCACGCGGCACGACCACGCCGAGAGACTGGTCCTTCTTCGCACGCGTGAAGGCATAGGAGCCGAGCACGTTGTAGCCCAGCAGGTGCTCGCCCGACGAGGTCTTCTCCAGCATGTTGCCGGTGCTGCTGTAGACGCGGTAGCCGGTCTTGCCGAAGCCCTTCACGAGCTCGTCCATGCCGGGGAAATCCTTCTGGTCCTGCACCGCGAACATGAAGCCCACGCCGCTCTTCTCGATGTCGTACGTGGTGACCTTGCCCTTGTACTTCTCGGTGTTGGTGCTGATGAGCTTCGCGAACGCGGCGTGGTCCTGCGGCACCTCGTTGGCGGTGACCAGGCGCTTGTTGTAGATGAACACCGCCGGCTCGAAGGTCGTGCCGAACGCCTCGTTCTTGTAGTTCGCCCATTGCGGCAGCGCCTTCGCCTCCGGCGAGGTGTAGGCCATGGCGTGGCCCTCGTCGACCAGCTTCACCTGCAGGTCCATCGAGGAGCTCCACATCACGTCCGCACCGCCCTGCCCCGAGGCCTGCTCGGCGATGAAGCGGTTGTAGAGCTCGGTCGAGTTCATGTCGTTGTACTCGACCTTCACGTTCGGGTAGAGCGCGTTGAAGTCGCGGATCAGCGGCTGCGCGGCCTTGGTGTCGAGCGCGCTGTAGATCACGACCTTGCCTTCCTTGTTGGCGCCCGCGATGGTCTGCGCGTAATCGGCGGGATAGCCCTGGGGAACGGCTTGCGCGAAAGCGGCGCCGCTCGCGAATGCCGCGAGCAGGGCGATGGTTTTTTGCATGGGATCTCTCTCCTGGAGCGTTGGGGGCGGTTAACGAGCGTTTCCGCCTCGGAACGGGGTATTGTAGCCGCTACGCCCCGTGCAGCGCCGCGGAGAGCAGGAACACGATCAGCCACAGCACGAGCGCGCGCCACAGCAATCCCTCGAGGCTCGCGAGCGCCTCCACGTGCGCGGGCTCCCCGAGCCCCAGCGCCGGTCGCACCACGAAGGCGCCTGCGCGCGTCACCGGTTCCCCGAGCCGCACGCCGAGCGCACCCGCGCCGCTCGCGAGCACGATGCCTTCCTCCGGTTGCAGCCATTGCGCCGCCTGCGAGCGCCAGCAGTAGAGCGCGTCCTCGAAGTTGCCGACCACCGCGAAGGCGAAAGCCGTCACGCGCTGCGGCACCCAGTCGATCACGTGGAAGGCGCGCGCGGCGAACCAGCCGAAGTCGCGCTCGTCGGGCTCGACCGAATGCTCCCAGGTGCGCGCGGCGCGCAGCGCCAGTGGATAGAGCACGAGGCCGAGCGGCCCCGGCAGCACCAGGTACCAGAAGAGCGGCCCGAAGGTGGCATGGTGTGCCTCGCGCAGCGCGTGCTCCGCGGCGAGCCGCGTGATGGCGCCGGCGTCATCGGTATCCACGGGCTCGCCGCGCCAGAGCGACAGGCGATTGGCGGCGGCGCCGGCATCGCCCTCGCGCAACGCCTTCTCCAGCGCGGCGAGCTCCATCGTCGTGTGCAGGAAGCGCACCGTGGCGTAGAGGAACGCGACCTCGACCAGCCACAGCAACGCGGCATGGATCGAGGCGGCGAGCGCGCTCGCGAGGCCCACGGGCACCAGCACCGCGAGCATGACGGCGAACCACGCGAGGATGCCGGAGTTGCGGTCGCCCGCATTGAGCCGTTTCGCCGTGGAGAGCGCGAGACGCCCGTAGAGGGCGAGCAGCGGCTGGCGCTCGCGCAAGGGCCAGGCATATTGCGCGACGAGGCAGGCGAGGATGGCGAAGAGGCTCACGGCAGGCGGCGAACGTGGATGGGCCGATTATAATGACGCCACTAAAGAACCATGCCGCCGCGCCTGTCCAGGATGCGGCGACCAACCGAGGAGAGAGGATCCATGCTGAAGAAGCTTCTGGCCGGCTGCGCGGCCCTTGCGGTCGCCTTTGCCGCCGCTGCCGAGGACTATCCCACACACACGATCAGCGTCGTGGTGCCGTTCGCGCCCGGCGGCCCGACCGATACCGTGACCCGGCTCGTCGGGCAGGCGATGTCGAAATCGCTCGGGCAGACCGTGATCGTCGAGAACGCCGCCGGTGCGGGCGGCACCATCGGGGTGGAGAAGGTCGTGCGCGCGAAGCCCGACGGCTACACGCTGCTGCTCATGCACATCGGCATCTCCACGGCGCCGTCGCTCTACCGCAACCTGCGCTACGACCCGACGAAGGACCTCGAGCCGATCGGCCTCGTGACCAACGTGCCGATGACGGTGATCGCCAACAAGGACTTCCCGCCGAAGGACATGAAGGAGCTGATCGCCTACGTGAAGGCGAACAAGGACAAGGTCACGTACGCGAACGCGGGCGTGGGCGCCGCCTCGCACCTGTGCGGGATGCTGCTCATGACGGCGATCGGCACCGATGTCACGACGGTTCCGTACAAGGGCACGGGCCCCGCGCTGACCGACCTCATGGGCGGCCAGGTCAACTTCATGTGCGACCAGACCACGAACACCACGCCGCAGATCAAGGGCGGCAAGGTGAAGGCTTACGCCGTGACCACCAAGGAGCGGCTCAAGTCGCTGCCGGACGTGCCCACCGCGGAGGAAGCCGGCCTCAAGGGCTTCGAGGTGACCGTGTGGCATGGCATGTGGGCGCCGAAGGGGACGCCCAAGCCCGTCATCGACAAGCTCGTGCAGGCCCTGCACGCTGCGCTCAAGGATCCGAACGTGGTCCAGCGGTTCGCCGAGCTGGGAACGGAGCCGGTGCCGCAGAACCTCGCCACGCCGCCGGCGCTCGAGGCGCACCTGAAGAGCGAGATCGCGAAGTGGGCGCCGATCATCAAGAAGGCGGGCGTATACGCGGACTAAGCTTTCCGGGCCTTGCGGAAGGGCCGCCTGCGGGCGGCCTTTTCTTTTTGGAGCACGGCCCCGTGGCAGTCGCCGCGCGCCGCCGAAAAATGCCCCTCCCCGGCAGGGGGAGGGGCAAACCGCTCTCGGAGGAGAAACGTCGGCGCTCACGCCGACGCATTCCTCGTTGCACCAAGCGTGCCAGCGATGCGCTCACGCAGGATCAGGTACTTAGCCTCGAGGGGCATCGACCGGCGGGTAAATCGCGACCGACTTTGGTGCACATAAGGCACCACGATCGGGAAAATACGTCGCGAAGCTCAGGATCGGCGGCCGCGGACGGTGGCGAAAAACATTTCCGCGCGCGCGAGCTCCTGCCCGATGTCCGCACCCGGCGCGAACGTGGGGCCCAGGCGGACGCAATGCTCGCCCCAGTCGAGTGCTGCCGGCATCACCGGCACGCCGGCACCGCGAGCGATGTGCAGGAAGCCGGAGCGGAAGCGCGCCGAAGGGTTTCGAGTGCCTTGCGGCGCGATCGCGAGAATGAGGCCCGGCACCCGGGAAAATCCGTGCACGGCCTCCGCGACCACCCCGTGGGCGCTCGAGCGGTCGACGGGAACGCCGCCCATCCATCGGATCACCGCGCCGAACGGGCCGCGAAACAGCGTGTGCTTCGCGATGAAGGCGACCCGCAGCTCGAGGGCGAACATCACCGCCGCGCCGACGACGAAATCCCAGTTGGAAGTGTGCGGCGCCACCGCGATCACGAACTTCGCCAGGTCGGGCACCTCTCCCTCGACGCGGAAACGCATGAGCCGCAGCACGGCGCCACCGGCCCACGCAAGCACGATGTTGCGGCGGCGCGGGACGTTCGGCCCGAGCCGCGGAAGCATCACGCAAACAGCGCCGCTGCGGCCTTGAGGTCGACGTTGCCGCCGGAGAGGATGATGCCGACGCGCTTGCCGCGCACGTCGACGAGCCCTTCGAGCACCGCCGCCGCCGCGAGCGCACCGGTCGGCTCGACCACGAGCTTCATGCGCTCCCAGAGGAAGCGCATCGCCTCGACGATCTGTGCATCGGTGACGGTGACGATGTCGTGCACGTTGCTCAGGACGAGCGGAAACGTGATCGCGCCCAGCGACTGGGTGCGCGCGCCATCCGCGATGGTCTCGGGGTTCTCCACGCGTTGCAGCGTCTTCGTGCGGAAGGAACGCGCGGCATCGTCGCCGGCGGCGGGCTCCACGCCGATCACGCGTATGTGCGGCGACAATGCGCGTGCCGCGATCGAGCAGCCGGACAGCAGTCCCGCGCCGCCGCAGGGCACGAAGAGATAGTCGAGCGCGCCGGTCTCCTCGACCAGCTCCCTGGCCGCCGTGCCTTGCCCCGCGATGACCGCGACGCTGTCGAATGGCGGCACCACCACGGCGCCGTTTTCGGCCGCGATCTTCTGCGCCACGGCCTCGCGGCTCTGCCCGGCGGCGCGATCGTAGAAGACCACCTCGGCGCCGTAGCCGCGCGTCGCGGCGACCTTCACGGCAGGCGCATCGGCGGGCATGACGATGGTCGCACGCACGCCGAGGAGCTTCCCTGCGAGTGCCACGGCCTGCGCATGGTTGCCCGACGAAAACGCCACCACCCCACGGCGTTTTTCCCCGGGCGAAAGGATCGACAGCGCGTTATAGGCGCCGCGGAACTTGAAGGCGCCCATGCGCTGCAGGTTTTCGCACTTGAAGAACGCGTGGCAGCCGCAGCGTGCGTCGAACTGCGAAGAGGTGACGACGGGCGTGCGATGCGCGACGCCGGCGAGGCGCGCGGCGGCCGCCTCGATATCCGCGTAGGCGACCTGTGGGGCGGCGGGCGCGTCGTTCATTCGAGCTTGATGGTGTCCTCGAACGACACCTCGAGCTCGGTGCCGCCGAGCGTGAGCGTCATCTTCGCGGGCAGCGACTCGTTTCCCTTGAGCTTGCCCGAGGCGAGCGCACGCTCGACCGCCGACTCGATCTCGCGCTGCGAGTGCACCCCGACCTTCTTCAGGAACACGCGGATGCTCATGTTGAAGACATCGGCATTCATGCGGGCCTCCGGCCTACTGCGGCAGCTTGTGGGTGATGAGCGAGAGCGCGTCCTTGAGCGTGTCTTCCGAAAGCCCGTTGACGCTCTCGGCGAGGATCTCGGCCTCGGTGGCGACACGCTCGGGAAGGCTGCGGCTTTCCATGACGGCGACGAACTGCGCGGCGGCGCCGGCGACGCGCAGGAGCTTGGTGCGCTCCGCCATCAGCAGCTCGATCTCGTTGCTTAGCATGTAGCTGTTCGGGTCCTGTCTCGGTGCGGTCATGATCGTTTCCTCGGTGCGAACCCCGATTCTACGCGTGCGTGGAAAGCGGCAGGTTCGCCACCAGGTTCTGCGGCTTGAGGCGCAGCGATCGATCGGGACGGCAGCCGAGTGCCAGCCACACCGGGCGGCCGCGCGCTTCCCCGGCCACGCGCCCGGCATCGCGGAATTCCAGGCGGAAGAGCAGCAGCAGGCGCTCCAGGTCCGCTGCGGCGACCGCCTCGCCACGATAGAGCGCGTTGAGGATGGCGGTCGCGTCGACGTCGAGCCCCACATGCCAGCGCCAGCGCTCGTCGGCCACGCGCGGCATCGGCTCGATCGCCACCGTGGCGCCCGTCAGGTGGGCAATCCATCGTGAAAGCACCTCCGCGAGGGAACTCGCGCCCTGCGAGCCCACGGTGATGTCGAGCGCGAAGGAGAAGAGCTCGTCGCGCAGGAAATAGAACGGCGCGTTCTCCGCGTTGAGGATGTCCATCTTCACCGCGGGCATCTCGGTGCGTTGCTCACGCAGCAGGCGGCCCACGGCGCCGAAGCCACCGGTCTCGTGGTAGACCTCGAGCGTCGCGGCGTCGGCCGAAAGCACGCGGCCCGCCTCGGCGCTCACGCGCTGGGCGCGAAACAGCATCTCGCCCGCGCGGCAGAGCCACGGATCGTCGGTGCCTTCGAGCAAGTGGCGCACGATCGCCTGTGCGAGGAGGTCCACGAACGGCGGCGCGACATCGACCTGCGGACGCGCGAAGAGGTCGAGATAGCACGCCTCGAGCGTGGAATGCGCTCGCACGCGGTCGCGAAAACGCAGGAATTCGCGCCAGTTGTCGCGTGCGTCGGCATCCTCGATGTCGTCCACGGTGCTTGCGGCGACCACCGCGAACGGCTGCGCGGCAAGGCGCGCGTGCATGGCCCGCTCGCGCGGGCCCGCCTCCGGCGGCGGCTGCAGCTCTTCGCGACGCAGGAGCTGCGCGAACCATGCCTCGGTCGCCACGAGCCGGCCGTCGCGGCGCTCGAGCAGGCGGTAGCCGCTCGAGGCCCAGAAGTCCTGGGGCACTCTAGCCCCGCACGCCGGCGCGGCCGACGATGGACATGAGCGTCTGCGTGCCGGTCGCGCAGTGCGTGCGCCTGCCGCCCTTCTCGACGAACGCCTCGATGCGGCACACCGTGAGAGTCCGCCCGCTGCGGATCACGTCGCCCACGGCAATTGCGCGCTCTCCATCGGCCGCGGCCAGCAGGTTGATCTTGAACTCGACGGTGAGGATGCCGGCCCCGGGCGCGAACAGCGTGAAACCCGCGTAGCCGCCCGCGCTGTCGGCGATGGTCGAGATGACGCCGGCGTGAAAGAAGCCGTGCTGCTGCGAAAGCTGCGGAAGGAACGGCAGGGAGATCTCGACATGGCCCGGCTGGACCACGTCGAGCACGGCGCCGATGTGCGCCATGATTCCCTGCCTGGCGAAGCTCTCGCGTGTGCGCCGCTCGTAATCAGCATCGACCGGCTCGAACACGTTTGCCCTCTCAGCTTCCCAGCGTCGCGACCTCGGGCAGGGGAAAGCCGTTGAAATTGCTCGCGTACGCAGTGGTGTACGCGCCGGCGTTCTTGATGAAGATGAAATCGCCTTCCTGCAGGTCCGAGGGGAAGAGCTCCTCCCGCATGACCACATCCACCGAATCGCAGGTGGGCCCGGCGACGTTCCACGACACGGGCTCGCTGTCGCGATCGGTGTAGATGTTGTAGCGCAGGCCTTCCGTGGTCTCGATCACGCCGCCGAAGACGCCCGCGTCCCAGTACATCCAGCGCTGGCCGTTGCGCGTGGCGGTGCCCACGACGCGGCAGATGAAGTAGCCGGCATCGGAGACCAGGTAGCGGCCCGGCTCGGCGATGACGCGGATCTCCGGGCCGAAATGGCGCAGCTCCTTGTTGATCACCTCGGCGATGGTTTCGATCGAGGGGATCGGCTTCACGTGGCGCACCGGGTAGCCGCCGCCGAGGTTCAGCAGCCGCGGCTGCAGGCCCACCGCGCGCATCGAGGCGAAGACCTTGCGCGCGCGCTCCATGCCCACGCGCCAGTTCTCGGGATTGAGGCACTGCGAGCCCACGTGGAAGGTGACGCCGGCGAGATCCGCCTTGCAGTCCACCGCCGCCTGGATGAGCTCCGGCACGTCGGTCATGTGCGCGCCGAACTTGCCCGCGAGCGGCCAGTCGCTGCCGATGTTGGGCGCGTCGATGCGCATGTAGAGCTTCGCATCCGCCTTCACGGACTGGACCTTGCGGATCTCCTCCTCGCTGTCGACCACGTACCACTCGACGCCCTTCGAAGCGGCGTACTCGAGGAACGATCGCGACTTCATCGGGTTCGAGTAGAAGATCTCCGCCGGCGGCACGCCGATGCCGATCAGCAGATCCAGCTCCGCGATCGAGGCGATCTCGAAGCCGGCGCCTTCCTGGATGAGGGCCTTCAGGACGCGCGCGTCCGGGTTGGCCTTGACGGCGAAGTGCGGGCGCACGCGCGGCAACGCAGCTCGAAAGCGACGCGTCTTCGTGCGGACGATGTCGATGTCGACGAGGAGGACCGGCTTCTTGTAGGGGTGCCTCGCGAGGTACTGCTTGACGCGCGAGAAATCGAGGCTGATCTCTGGGTGGGAATCGAGGGGGAACTCCGGCTGTGGGCGGAGCTTTTTTATCGTGGCGGTACGGGGCATCGGGGTCTCTTGAAAGTGGGCGCGATGAAACACGGCGAACGCTCGCCATTGGTGCCGGCAAACGTGCCGCGGTAGTTCCTCGCTCTTGTCATGATGACCTCCTTGGTTCCCCGTCGAGGGGACTCAAAAGGCGCCGGGGACCTCGCCCCGACGCCGCCCATTCCGGAAAAAATTGCGTCGCAGTATAGGGCAAAAAATGCGCCCGGACGGATGAAATTTCTCACTATCCGGGATTTTGTTTGGCCCTCGCCCCGATAGTTCAAATCTTGGGGAGCGTGACGCCCTTCTGCCCCTGGTATTTGCCGCCGCGATCCCGGTAGGAGGTCTCGCAGACCTCGTCCGATTCGAAGAAGAGCATCTGCGCCACGCCCTCGTTGGCGTAGATCTTCGCGGGCAGCGGGGTCGTGTTGGAGAACTCCAGCGTCACGTAGCCTTCCCACTCGGGCTCGAGGGGGGTTACGTTCACCACAATTCCGCAACGTGCATAACTGCTTTTTCCCAGGGTGACGACGAGGACATTGCGCGGGATCCTGAAGAGCTCGATGGTACGCGCCAGCGCAAAGGAATTCGGCGGAATCACGCAGACGTCCGCCTTGATGTCCACGAACGACTTCTCGTCGAAATTCTTCGGATCCACTATCGTCGAGTGTACGTTCGTGAAGACCTTGAATTCCTCCGAGCAGCGCACGTCATAGCCGTAGCTCGACGTGCCATACGAGACGATCTTCCGGCCATCGACCTGGCGCACCTGGCCGGGCTCGAACGGCTCGATCATGCCGTGCTCTGCCGCCATGCGGCGGATCCACTTGTCACTCTTGATGCTCATGCCGTGGCGCCTCCCTGGCGCTGCGCGACCGTAGCGAAGGCCGGGCGCTCGCCTCGCCCGGGCGGAAAACCGGGCGCTGCGTCACCCCGGCGAAGGCCGGGGCCCAATCATTCCTTCAATTGTTCTGGATGACGATCTTCGGGAACACGCTCGACCGATCCTCCGACTGCCGCGCGATGCGCGCCGCGACCTTGCGCGCGATGTCCCGGTAGATCGAGGCGACCGGGCCATCCGGATCCGCCACCACGGTGGGCTTTCCGGAATCGGCCTGCTCGCGGATGCGGATATCGAGCGGCAGGCTGCCGAGGAGCTCGATGTCGTAGTCCTTCGCCATCTTCTCGCCGCCGCCGGTACCGAAGATGTGCTCGGCGTGGCCGCAGTTGGAGCAGATGTGGATGGCCATGTTCTCGACGATGCCGAGGATGGGGATGCCCACCTTCTCGAACATCTTGAGCCCCTTGCGGGCATCGATGAGGGCGATATCCTGGGGCGTGGTGACGATGACGGCGCCGGTGACCGGAACCTTCTGCGCGAGCGTGAGCTGGATGTCGCCCGTGCCCGGCGGCAGGTCCACCACGAGATAATCGAGGTCGCGCCACTTGGTTTCCGTGAGCAGCTGCTCCAGCGCCTGCGTGACCATGGGGCCGCGCCAGACCATCGGCGTATCGGCCTCGATGAGGAAGCCCACGCTCATGGCCTGCACCCCGTGGCCTTCCATCGGCTCCATGCTCTTGCCGTCCTTCGACGTGGGCCGGCCGGTGATGCCGAGCATGAGCGGCTGCGAGGGGCCATAGATGTCCGCATCGAGCATGCCGACACTGGCGCCTTCCGCGGCGAGGGCGAGGGCGAGGTTCACCGCGGTGGTGCTCTTGCCCACGCCCCCCTTGCCCGAGGCGACGGCGATGATGTTCTTGATGCCCGGGATGAGCTTCACGCCACGCTGCACCGAGTGCGGCACGATGCGCGAGTAGACGTTGACGCTCGCATGGGCCACGCCGGGGATGGCCTTCAGGCGCTCGGCCACCTGGCCGCGCACCTTCTCCAGCACGCCACGCGCGGGATAGCCGAGGGCGACATCGAGCGCCACGCTCTCGCCCTCGATTTTCACGTTCTTGACGGACTTCGACTCGACGAAGTTGCGTCCGGTGACGGAATCGACGAGCTCGGAGAGCGCGGCGAGGACTTCTTTCTCTGTGGGGGCCATGCGGGCGGGGTGCCGATGCGAAAAGCGAACACGGAATCTTAAAGCAATTTGCTATGATCGCGTTGCCTCCCGACCTGCCTTCGATGCCCCGGAAGATTTTCGTCACCACGGCACTGCCGTACGCCAATGGCCCGTTCCACATCGGGCACATCATGGAGTACGTGCAGGCGGACATCTGGGTGCGTTTCCAGCGCCTCCAGGGCCACAAGGTCACCTTCGTCTGCGCCGACGACACCCACGGCGCGCCGATCATGCTCAAGGCCGAGGCCGAGGGCATCACGCCCGAGGAGCTGATCGCCCGGGTCGCCGAATCCCATCGCCGCGACTACCAGCGCTTCGGCATCAGCTGGGACAACTTCCACTCCACCCACTCGCCCGAGAACCGGGAGCTCGCCACCTCCATCTTCCAGGCGCTCACCCGCAACGGCTTCATCGAGACGAAGACCATCGAGCAGTTCTTCGACCCGGTGAAGGGCATGTTCCTGCCCGACCGCTACATCAAGGGCGAATGCCCGCGCTGCGGGGCGAAGGACCAGTACGGCGACTCGTGCGAGAACTGCGGCGCGGTCTACGCGCCCACCGACCTCAAGAACCCGTATTCCGCGCTCACGGGCGCGACACCGGTGCTGAAGAAGTCGGACCACTTCTTCTTCCGCCTCTCGGATCCGCGCTGCGTCGAGTTCCTGCGCGAGTGGACGCAGGACGGGCGCCTGCAGCCGGAAGTCGCCAACAAGGTGCGCGAGTGGCTCGACGGCGGCCTGAACGACTGGGACATCACCCGCGACGCGCCCTACTTCGGCATCGAGATCCCCGATGCGCCGGGCAAGTACTTCTACGTCTGGCTCGATGCGCCCATCGGCTACCTCGCCTCGCTCAAGAACTACCTCGACCGCAAGGGCCAGGACATCAACAAGTACCTTGGCGACCGCAACGTGGAGCAGGTCCACTTCATCGGCAAGGACATCATCTACTTCCACACGCTCTTCTGGCCGGCGATGCTCAAGTTCTCCGAGCGGAAGGTGTGCGACAACGTCTACGTCCACGGCTTCCTGCAGCTCTCGGGCGAGAAGATGTCCAAGTCGCGCGGCGTCTCGGTGAGCCCGCAGAAGTACATCGACCTGGGCCTCAACCCGGAGTGGGTGCGCTACTACCTCGCCGCCAAGCTCAACGCCCGCGTCGAGGACCTGGACTTCAACCCGGACGATTTCCTCGCCCGCGTGAATTCGGACCTCGTCGGCAAGTACGTGAACATCGCCTCGCGTGCGGCCGGGTTCATCGGCAAGCGCTTCGCCGGCAAGCTCTCGGAGGAGCCGCTCTCCGCGGGCCGCGAGCTCAAGCACAAGATGCGCGGCAACCTCGCCGCGCCCATTCCCGACGACGAGCAGGCGCCGGCCATCCTCTTCGAGGTGCGCAGCTTCGCCGACGCCATCGCCGCGGATTACGACGCCCGCGATTTCGGCAAGGCCATCCGCCAGATCATGTTCCTCGCCGACCGCGTGAACCAGTACGTGGACGAGCAGAAGCCCTGGGAGATCGCCAAGGAATCGGGGCAGGAGGCGGCGCTGCAGTGGTTCTGCACCCTTTACCTCGAGCTCTTCCGCATCCTCACGATCTACCTGAAGCCGGTGCTGCCGCGCGTGGCGGAGGAGGTGGAAACCTTCCTCGCGCTGCCCAAGCCGCTCACCTGGGAAGACGTGACCAGCCCGCTCAAGCCCGGGGCCACCGTGCAGCCGTACCGGCACATCGTCTCCCGCATCGATCCCAAGCAGATCGAGCAGTTGCTGGAAGCGCCGTCGGACGCGAAGCCGGAGCCGGCGAAGCCCGCGCCGGCCGTGGCGAAGGCTCCTCCGGCGACGGCTGCGGCCAGCGCCGGCGAGGCCGACGACTTCAAGCTCGAGCCCGTGGAGCCGCCCAAGCCGCCGGTGCTGCCGCCGCTGGGCGAGACGATCTCGATCGACGATTTCGGCCGTATCGACCTGCGCATCGCACGCATCGTCGACGCGGAGCTCCTCGAAGGCGCGGACAAGCTGCTCAAGCTCACGCTCGACATCGGCCTGGAGACGCGTACGGTCTTCGCGGGCATCCGCTCGGCATACACGCCGAAGGAGCTCGTGGGCCGGCTCACGGTGATGGTCGCGAACCTCGCGCCGCGCAAGATGCGCTTCGGCGAATCGCAGGGCATGGTGCTGGCGGCGGGCGACGGCAGCTCGCTCTACCTGCTCTCGCCGGATACGGGCGCGGTGCCGGGGATGCGCATCAAGTAACACATAAGAAAAAGCCCGCCGGGTTCGCCGGCGGGCTTTCCCGCAAGTGCGCCTTGCGGAGGGTTTCCCCTATTTCCCCTTGTCGCGGTGCCGCCTGTCCTCGCGGCATCGGTGCGTCCCCGGGTTGCTGCTCTCCCGCCCCCCTGTCGCCACCATGGTCTCGATCGCCGGTCGCGTCGGAGTCCAGACCTGCGACGCGGCGACCGATCCCATGATTACGACGGCTAGGATCCCCGAGGTAAAACACTGCCTACGGTTCATCCAGACTGCTACTGCTTTGTGGCGCCCCCCAGCGCCACGAGCCCAATGTAGCCGTATTCCCTTAACGTGTGGGAATACAGCTGTAACCATCCCGCCCCGCGCCCTTAAAGTGAAGGACGGCCGGACGGCGAAGTGCCTCGCGCGCCTCGCGCCGGCGTCGCTTGCCGCATGCCGAACACGAGGTAATCATTGGAGTTTTTGGCGACGGAGCGCTGGTGAAGGGCACACGGAACACGCATTAAGATGGTTACGGGTGACACATTGGTGATCGCCGATGGACGCCGATTCGGCGCGGTGAACGTGCGCCAGGCGCTGGCGAGGGCGAGGACGCAGCGGCGGCGGCGTGCGTCGAGAACCCAAAAAACAAAAAGCCCGCCGACTTGGCCGGCGGGCTTTTTCCACAAGTGCGCCTTGCGGATGTTTCCCCTTGTATCCGCTTTCGCGGTGCCGCCTCTGCGTGCGGCGTTCATTCGGACTTCTGTTGCCGTGTGGCGCCCCCCGACGCCACGACCCCAATGTAGCCGTGTTCGCGGCAGGCGTGGTAATACAGCTGTAACCATCGGGCCGCGACCTCCCTAAAATGGCGGATGCCCGACCGCCAGCCCCTCAGCCCGCCGCCCTACAACCTCGACCGCGACCTGCTGGAACGCGAAGTAATCATTGATGTTTTTCGCGCCAGCGGGCCCGGTGGGCAGCACGTGAACCGCACCGAATCCGCATTACGGCTGACACATTTGCCTTCCGGGGTCGTGGTCACCGCGCAGGATTCTCCCTCGCAGCACCGCAACCGCGAGATCGCTTTCGAACGGCTCGCGCGTCGGCTGGAGCGGCTCAACTACGTACGGCCCGAGCGCGTGCCCACGCGTCCGACTTTCGGCTCGCGCAAGCGCCGGCTGGAGACCAAGAAGCAGGTCGGCGCCAGGAAGCGCACGCGCGGAAAGGTGCACGGCGATGAGTGAGGCGGTCGCACGCCGGCTGGTGATTCGCGGGCGGGTGCAGGGCGTCTGGTACCGCGAGGCGATGCGGCAGGAAGCCGAAGCGCTGGGCGTGGCGGGCTGGGTGCGCAACCGGCTCGACGGCACCGTGGAGGCGCACGTCGAAGGCCCGGGCGAGGCGGTCGAGGCACTGGTGCGCTGGGCTCGCCGCGGCCCCGAGCACGCGCAGGTCACGGACCTGGAGGTGCACGAGGACGATCCCGACGGCCTCACGCGCTTCGAGAAGCGCGCGACCTGCTAGGAAGCCGCTACCCCTCCGAGAACCCGTAAGGATTCGGCTCGCGCCGCTCCCGCTCGTGGCGCGCGAGGGCGAGGTAGCGGTAGATGCCGTGCATGAACTTGCCGTACGGCATCGCGAGGAAGAAGGCCATGACGAAGCCGAGGTGCACGGCGAGCGCGACCCCGAGCGCCGCCGTATCGCGCAACACCATCAGCAGGATCCCGGTCGCGCTCACCAGCAGCAGCATCCAGAGGAAGGTGCCGTCGAGCGTTGCCTGGGCGGGGTCCGAAAGGCGCGGATCGCGCTGGCGCCGCAGCACGAGCAGGTGCGAGGACCCCACGATGAGTGCCGCACCGCCCACGGTGCCGAGGAGCACCACGGCGCTCGTGAGCGGGTAAGGGGCCTTCAGGCCGAGCGCATAGTGCTCGAACGTGGCGAGCACGGTCGAGGCGAAGCACAGCAGGAAGCCGTAGAACGTGAAGTGGTGCATCGTGCGTCGCCGGGAGGTGGGCGGGTGCTCGAAGCCGCTGCGCACGTAGCAGCCCTCGCCGCCGCCCTCGAGGTTCGCGAGCCGTGCCGCACTCGCGGCCGCCGGCAGGGGCGCAAGCGCGCCCTGCCCGAGCGCGCGGCGGAAGCGCACCGCGCTCACCGTCATCGCCACCAGCGCGAAACCGAAGGCTACGCCGAAGAGCGCCGCCATCACTCCGTGCGGGAAGATGGCGTAGAACGAATACGCCGGCGCCTTCGCCACGAAGAGGCCGTCGGGCCCCGCGAGCCTCGCCGCCGCCATCAGGAATGCCGCCAGCGCCAGCGCCAGCAGGATCGCCGTGAAGGTCCCCTGCCGCCGGTAGAGCGCGCCGAACGCGCGCGGCCACGCAAACGCCTCGTACGACGCGAGCCGCACGCGCGCGAGCGAGCGCGGGATGTCCACGCCGAACTCGTGCGGCGGCGCGTACTGGCACGCATAGAGGCAGGCCCCGCAGTGGTGGCAGAGGTTGGCGAGGTAGTCGAGCGCGGGGGCGTCGAAAGCCACGCGCCGCTCCATCGACTGGAACACGGCGCAATAGCCCTCGCAGTACCGGCACGAGTTGCAGATGCCCATCATGCGGCCGGTATCGGCATGGAGCCGCTCGACATCGCCGCGCGCCGACTCGACCAGCGCCTCGATCGGCGTCATGCGGCGGCCCTCGCCCCTTCGGCCGCGTGCATGCCCGCGATGCGACCGAAGACGGTGCCGATGGTCATGCCGATGCCGGCGAGGTAGCCGCGCCCGAGGATGTTGCCCGCCATGATCTCTCCCGCCGCCCAGAGGTTTGCGAAAGCGCCGCCGCCCGCCGAGAGCACGCGCGCGCGCTCGTCCACCTTCACGCCGAGGTAGGTGAAGGTGACGCCGGGGCAGAGCGCGAAACCGTAGTACGGCGGTGTATCCAGCGGCCGCGCCCAATGGCTCTTCACGGGCTCCAGCCCTTCGGTGCGGCAGTCGTCGAGGACCGCGTGGTCGAAGTGGCCGGGGCGCGTCGCGGCGTTGAAGCGCGCGACCGTGCGCTCGAGCGCCGTCGCGTCGAGCCCCAGCTTGCCCGCGAGTCCCGCGATGGTGTCCGCGCCTTCGCCCGGGAAGACCGGCGGCATGAAGCGGCCGAGCGCCTTGGAATCGATGATCGAGTACGCAACCTGCCCCGGCTGGCTCGCGACCAGCCGGCCCCAGATCGCATAGCGCTTGGGCCAGAAGTCCTCGCCCTCGTCGTAGAAGCGCTCGCCCTCCCGGTTCACGACGACGCCCAGCGAGACGCAGTCGACGCGCGTGACGATGCCGCCGTCGTACGTGGGCGAGCGCGCATCGACCGCGACCATGTGGCCCTGCTTCGGATCGGCGACGGGGTGGGCGCCCTTCGCGAGCAGCGCCTTGAGGACCTCGCCCCGGTTGAAGCGCGTGCCGCGCACCACGAAGTTGTCGGCCACCTCGCCCCAGGCTTCGCGCAGCCATTCGCGGTTCGATTCGAAGCCGCCGGCCGCGGCCACGAAGGCTCGCGCCCGCACGCGCTTGAGCGTCCCGCCATGCCGCACGACAAGCGCACGTATGCGGTCGCCGTCCATCTCGAAATCCTCGACCTGCGCCTCGTACGCGATGCGCACGCCGGCGTAGGACGCGGCGCGGTAATACGCGTTCACGAGCGCCTTGCCGCCGCCGAGGAAGAACGCGTTGGTGCGCGACAGGTGCAGCGTGCCGCCGAGCGCGTGCTGGAAGCGGATGCCGTAGCGCATCATCCAGTCGCGCACGCTCGACGAGCCGCGGATGGCCATGCGCGCGAGGTGCTCGTCGGTGTCGCCGCCGGTCACGCGCGCGAGGTCCTCCCAGTATTCCGCCTCCGGATAGGCGCCGGTGAGCACGCCCTGTGGCGCCTCGTGCATGCAGCGCATGTTGCGCGTGTGCTGGCTGTTGCCGCCGCGCCACGCCATGGGCGAGCCCTCGAGCAGCAGGACCGAGGCGCC
>Ga0068852_100000827_pt1 | contig 20443 bp, 9 predicted proteins | sample KBSCornC22_FD_66594 | JGI IMG/M metagenome (GOLD analysis project Ga0068852, IMG submission 66594) | Corn rhizosphere microbial communities from Kellogg Biological Station, Michigan, USA - KBS Corn C2-2 | ecosystem: Host-associated > Plants > Roots > Rhizosphere > Soil ... | reverse complement strand
CATAAGCCCCATGGTCGAGAACTGGGAGCTCGGCTGGGGTCCCAGCCGGACAGTCAGCATCCCATCCCCCTTCAAAGGCACATATGTGAAATGAAAACCATCCCGAATACTGTCCACCCCCATTCCATCCGCCTCGATGGTAAGGCCAGCGCCATCCCATACCACAGTGCCCGTATGTGCATCTCCGATAGCCGTCGCGTGCCATCCGTCGGGCAGTCCGGTGAATGCTGCCTGCGGAAGAGCAAAGCCGCTTGTATCCGGTCCATTGACCGCAGTCACAGTATAGTAATACAACCTTCCGGACGACACTAATTTATCGGTCCACCTGTTGCCCCTCACACCTGCTGCAGCGATCTTATAAGGTCCACCCCGTCTTTCCGCCCGTCGGATAATATAATTTTTCGCATGAAGGACCTCGATCCAGCCGAGTTCGACGGCTCCGTCACGCCCCGTAGCAATCAGTCCGGCAGGAGCCATGGGCACACCCGCACCAACGCCATCGGGATGACTGAAGAACAGCGTGCCGTAGCCGGGATGGTCCGCTCCCGGCCGGCCGGGCCCCTCGGGTCTCAGCTTTTCTGCTGCCTGCTGAACAAAAGGAGCTTTTAACCCCCTCACCACCACGTAGTGGTTATACACCTGTTCATATACGGCCCGCAGCTGCCCGCGTCCCTGCTGCGAGATCCGCTCGTGGTAATACTTTCCGGTCCTGTCGAGCCATCTGACAAAAGGTACGTCGTCATTCCCGAGATTGAACTTTGCAGTATACTCAAATCCCTTCAACAGTCTGTTGTCATCATATCCGTACAGGTCCAGCCCCTGGTTCCACGCTATGGCGCATGCCTCGGCCAGCATACCTATACCCAGCTGCGAATGCGGCTGATCCCTCCCGCTCTCCTGCAGCTGTCCCTGCTCGTTGATGACATAATGTAAAAGAGAGCCATTGCCCCATCCATCGATATAGTACCGGAGGGCACGTTCAAAAATAGACCGGTCATTACAAAAAACGCCGATGGCCATCGAGGTCTTGATAGCAGCGGCATCCCAATTGCCATTGGCAAAAGGAGCAAAATCTTTTATAACAGGATAAACAACAGCCTTAAAATTCGCTTCCGCCCTTAGAATGCCTTCCTCACTCCAGCCGGCGTTGGTGTACCGGATGATTTCCGCGGCATTCACCATTTTGAATGGCCCGAGACCGGCCATCAACACGGCATCCCGGCCAGTGATTTCGTTCAGGGTCGATGACCAGGCATCGATGATGGCAATTGCCTTTTCCGCATGTCTCCTGTCACCCGTAATGGCCCACATAACAGCATTCTGATAGGCCGCATTTGCATCGTTGTCATAAGCGGTCTGACCCACAGTGGGATTGCGCCCCACCATCTTCAACGGCCCCTGCATCCGATAGTCGGCGAGAGAAGCGCTGTCCCCGGCAAAAACTTTGTAGCCGCTGTAAAGGGGCTCCGCCATGGCGGCGACCCCGGTCCTCATCCGCTCCAGGTCTTCCCTGCTCTGTAACACACCCGGATGACGGAAGGCCACGATGCCCCCCCGCAACGGGACCAGAGGCGGCTGGCCACAAGGCGGCTTAGCATAGGATATTGAACTTACCAGCAGGGCGGCGAAAAACAACAACCGTCCTGCCCATCGTCTATTGATCTTTTTTATTCTCATCTTCCATCTCTCCCTTTAAAGATATCTGCCCGGTCCGGACATCCAGCGTCCAGGCCTGCGGTTTCGGCAGCCATAGCTTCCCATCCCCGATCTCCAACGGCATCCACAGATAGCGCGAATCCCATTGTGTCTTTGGCTTCCATTGGTCCGCCATAAAAATGATCGCAGTATCCTTTGACCCGGCGACTTTCAACAGCATGGTGGACTGCGATCCATACGTATTCGTCTCCGGTGGCGCAATATCCCTGAACTCCGACCAGGGCCCCGCCAGTGACAGCGCCGTTGCATACTTGTTGGGATTGGGACGCCATCCGGTCAGGGCCGATCCGATGGCGTAGTATAATCCTTTGTAATGTACGATCGCGCCACCCTCCAGCGGTGCATCCACCAGGCATTCAGCCTTCTCCACCTTTAGATAGTCCTCGGACAGGCGGGCTATAAAAAAACCCTTCGTAGGCCGGCTTTCAAATACCAGGTAAGCGGTGCCGTCATCATCGATGAACTGGCCGATGTCCCTGCTCTCCCTGTCCAGCGGCCGGAAACTTTCCCGGTAGACAAAAGGCCCCTCGGGCTTCTTGCTAACGGCCACCCCTACCCTCGCGAATTTGTAGCGGGCATCGTCCAGGTGGAAATACATCACATAGGTCTTTGTCTTTTGATTAAAATAGACCTTGGGCCTTTCCAAAACCCAATGGCTGCCCAGCTGCTCGGGATCGGATAATTTCAAAGCATCCCCCAGGAACTTCCAGCCCGCCAGGTCTTTCGACCGGTAGCAGCTTACATACCGGAACCCCGTATCCAATCCCTGCCGGCGCTCCTCTCCATACCAATAATAATATTTACCGATCCTGACGATCCCGCCGCCATGCGCCTGTATATGATGACCGTCATTATCCGGCCAGACCGCACAGGGTTTGATGACGGCCTGCGCCCGCGAGACAGGGGAAACCAGCGAGCCGCCAGCCAGCAATGCGAGGACCCGGACGGACAGCCATAGTACCTGGACGGAGAACAGCTTATACCTTGAGATCATAGTATCCAATTTAGATCGACAATTTACACCTTCCGGTCGAACCGCCCTCAGCGGTCCCGATGTAATTCTTCCTATAGAAAGAGCTGATATCACCCCTATGGAAGGGCCGGCGCCAGTGCGCTGCCTGTCAGCTTCAACCCGTTAAAGGTCACGTGTACATTCCCCGCGCTATAGCCCGAAGGCGTGATCACCGTGATCAACGTATCCAGTAACGACACGATATTCGTGACCGCCGTCCCGTTGAAGTCGACCGATACCTTCGACGGGTCGGTGAGGAAATGGCTACCCCGAAGCAAAACAGTATCACCCGGGTCGGCAATGTTGGGGGCAATGCTCCCTTTCGATACCACAGACGTCAATACGGGTAATGGCAACACGGTGAATACCCCGATAGAGTCGTTGACGGTAGTCCATACCTGAAGGCCCACATTCCCGGACAAGGCATTGAGCGGCACTTTTACGACGATGACGCTATCCGTGCAGCTGCGCACGGTGTCGGCCTTGACGCCACCAAAATAGACCTTCACGGCCTGGGTCAGATTGCCGAAATTCTTTCCCCGGATGGTGACATCGGAACCCGCGAATCCGGCCCCGGGGGTCATTGCCGAAGCGGACTGAGCCGGATACGTATAAACTTTGAAATCAGGACCTTTCTCACAGCCCGCCATTATCAGCAGGCAGACGATGAACAGGCTTGCAAAAAATATATTTTTCATATAAAATTTTAGTTTGGTTGTTCTCAGTACCCGGGGTTTTGTGTAAGATGCGAATTGAGGCTGATCTGCCCGGACGGCAGCGGCCACAGGTAATGCGTCTTCGTCACGGTATGGCTCTTATAGCTGTCGATCACCACACAATTCAATGTGCCCGCAGCAGTCTGCACCGGCTCCTCACCCCACACATAGGTGCTGGGGGAATACTTGCTTGTCGCATTGCCGCTGGCATCCCTGAAGTCGGTGGTATAGCTCGCATCACCCACCACCATCCCGCAACGGGAGGGATTCAACGCATCCTCGAGTATGCCCCACCGCTTCAGGTCATTATATCTGTCGTCCTCCAGGTATAGTTCCACAGCGCGCTCCCGGCGTATCTCTTCTTTCATATCCAGTCCGTTGGCCGCTACAAGCCCATTGCTCAAATGCGCCACGCCCGCGCGGTCCCTTAATTTATTGATGGATGCATCGAGCTGTGCATCGGTGATGCTGCCATTGAGTTCGTACAAGGCTTCGGCATAAGTCAGGTACACCTCGGCCAGCCGGATGATAGAATAGTTCTGCGATTCGTTGTTATCCGTCCGGTAGGAGCCATATTTATAGGCGGCGAACTTTGCGTTGCCATACCCTGACAGTCCCACATTCAATGTCACGGAACCAGCAGCAGGCGGCGTGATGGAACCATCCACATAGCACAACAAACGCAGGTCCCTGTTCTTGAACTCATCCCCTGCATGATGATATCCCTGGAATACAGAGGACTTGGCCGGAGGCAACCCGTCCGTGCACAGGCACATATCCATGAACTTGCGGCTGGGCGCCAGCAGCGCCATCGTATGCGACAGGTTGATACCACCCTTCCGGTATGTATAATCATAGACGCCATAAAGGATGAACTCATTGTTGGTCGCCTTCGTCAGACCCGCCGGATTGCTACCCGCATCTTCCAGATTGAACAGATACAGCGAGCTTAGATTGAGCATGGTGGAATTTGCATTATAGTTCCACAATGAATAGCCCCCATTGGTCATCACATCCAGCGACATTGCGGCGGCATCGGTCAGAAAAGCGCTCACCTGGTCGGAAGAAGGTCCCTTCGAGCCGGAAAAGTCCGTGGTCGTCCCGTTATATCTGCGCCAGGTGGCCTCATACAGCTCCACCCTGGCTTTGAATGCCTCGGCGGCCCATTTGCTGATCCTTCCCTTGTCGGCTGCAGGTATTTTCTGTTCGGTGGGCACCATGGAAATGGCCTTATCCAGATCCGACAATATCTGATCGACGACCTCGTAACGGCTGTTCCGCGGAGCCTGCAGCTCGCCGGAGCCCACATTCAGCACATCGGTCACTACAGGCACCCCGCCAAAGAACTTCAGCAAATTGAAATAAGCATTCGCCCGGAAGAAATAAGCCTCGCCCACATACTGCGAAATATCACCCGTTCCCTTATAGCCCTGCGCCTTGGACAATAAAATGTTCGTGCTTCGGATAAAAGCATAGTTGTTATCCCAGCGGTTGTCGCTCGCGGGCACGGAGATCGTCCCCCGGCCAAGGTCGGAGCTAAAAACAGAAGCCGTAGACAGGTCGGACGTGATGTCCATGTACTGATAGATACTGTTGCCGCCATAGGGCGAGCGCCAACCCAGCAGCTGCGAATAAAATCCGGATGCATATGCTTTGAAATCACTGGGCTGTTTGAAGTACACCGCATCGGTAATGGTGTCCAGCGGCTGGAGGTTCAAAAAGGTCTTCTGACAGGAAACCGCCGCCAGCAACACTGCGCCGGTAAATATTGTATATATGATCTTTTTCATGCTAAGCAATTTTTAGATAATTATAATCCTACATTGACCCCAAAGGACCAGGTTCTGTAAAAAGGATAACCCACATTCTGCGACGTCTCGCCCATCTCAGGATCGAAGCCATCTTTGATGTTCGTCCACTCCCACAGATCGTTACCCGAGAAATAGACGCGCACTCTGTCCAGTTTCGCCCTTCTGGTAAGGCTTTGCGGGACAGTATATCCTATGATCAGCGACTTCAGACGGATGTACTGGCAGTTCTGTAACATAAAATCGTTGTTGACATAGTTCCATTTGGCACGTGTCGTATTGACGGTCAGGCGAGGATAGATCGCATTCGGATCGTCGGTGGTCCAGGTCTTTCCAAGGAAGTTGGGATTCTGGTTGGTGGACCCTGAAGCAAATGGATACGCCATCGTGCCGGCGCGCTGGATCAGCTGCCTGAACTGGCCCTGGAAAAAGGCGCTGATGTCAAAACCCTTCCAGGAGCCACCCATATTGAACCCAAAGACAAAATGAGCATTGCCGTCGCCTTTATATACGAGCGCGCTGTTCGCGTTGCCGACAGAAGTGATGGCGCCGCCAGGTCCGGGCAGCCTTTTGGTATCACCGGGTCGCAATGCTACAGACGGATTGGTCGACGGCAGCCCGGCAAGGTCGGGGCTGGCGCCAAACTTCGCGTAATAGGCGGTCACATCCGCCTGGTCTTTGAAATAACCTTCGGTGGGATAGACGAACCAGGAATTTATCGGATGTCCGTTTACGATAGCATTCTTTCCGGCGGTCCAATTATCATAGCCTTGTACGTTCGAGATCAGTGACCGCGTATTGCTGATGTTGAAAGAGAAACTATAGGAATAGTCTTTTTTGGTGTCCTTCCATCCGATGATGGCTTCCCATCCCTTCACATTCAGGTGTCCGCTGTTGGTCTTCGGAGGAGTACCGCCCAGGACGCTGGGGATAATGATGCTCGACAGCATCCCTACATTATCCTTGATAAAATAATCGAATGTGCCGGTCAGCCGGTTGCGCAGAAAAGCCATGTCGATGCCAAGGTTCTTTTGCTCCACCTTTTCCCACACATTGGTGGTAAATACCAGCCCGCTGTTGCTCAGAGAGGCCGAATTCTGCTGGGAAGCGGGTAAGCCCAATACCGCCGTACCGGCATTGATCAGAGGCAGATAGGAGAAATTGCCGATGCCTACGTCGTTGCCCATGCTTCCATAGCTGGCCCTGATCTTACCAAAGTTCATGGACGGCAACAGGTTTTGGAAGAATGACTCTTTTGTGAATACCCATCCCAGGGATGCGGCGCCGAAGTTCTTGAACTTATAACCCGATGCGAATTTGGAGTTCCCATCCCTTCTCCATAACAGTTCCGCCAGGTATTTTTCCTTATAGTTGTAGTTGGCCCTCGCAAGATAGGAATACAGGCCGTATTGGGTCTTGCCGCCGCTGTTGGTCTCCGTGGTGGTGCTGGCGGCATTCAGATCATATACTCCCAGATCGGTAAAATTCACACGCGATGCGGTGAAGGTCTGCGAATAGAATTTTTCAGCGTTGATACCGCCAACCACGGATATATTGTGGTCGCCATGGATGGTCTTGTCATATCGCAAAAGCCCGGAATAATATTGATAGTAGGAGGTATAGGCGTTGGTAGAATACCCGGGATTGCCGGTACTTTGCTGGGTGGCTGTAATAGTGGTGTTGGCGGGATTTCCGAACCAGTCATAGGTCTGTACGGTCTTGACCCACCTCTCTTCATTGAACCGCTCACTCTGCAAAGAGGCCAGCCCCTCGAAAGAGAGGTTTTTGGTGATCTGATACGTCCCCTTCAGATCCGCCCTGGCGGTGAGCGAGTTCTTATTATCTCTTCCTCCATCGGACGTGGCTGCGACAGGTTGTCTGTCACCGACGGTCCCATAGTCGGCATACCATTCGCCGAATGGGTTCTTCGCAGGGAAGAAGGGCATCTCCTGCCCGTACAGGGAGCCGTCCAGTCCGGCGGATGGCGTTCTGGTCAATGCATCGACCAGGGTAATACCGGTCTCGATCTTTATCTTGTCGGAAAGCTTATTATCGTAGTTGAGCCTGGCATTATATTGTCTTTGTCCGTCATAGGCAGTCGCAAGATTACCCTTATTATCCGCATATCCGAAAGACAGCCGGTAGCCGGACGTCTCGCCCCTGCCGGAGATGCTCAGGTCATGCTGCTGGGAGTATCTGCGGGCAAACATCTCGGTGATCCTGTTGGCATTCCCGACAAAGATATCGCCCCAATACTGTGTATGGTAGATGCCCTCGATGCCCTGCTGCATCTTTAGCATATTGTCCTGCGAAACCCATCCCCACCAGTTGGGGACGGCCTCTTCCTTATTGGCGTCGATCCACATGGTGGCATATTGTTGCATGCTGGGCGAATAACCCGTGATACCATTGGTGGTGAACCGGAGGCTGTTGCTGTAATCAACCTTGGCCTTCCCTTTGCCCCGCTTGGTAGTCACCAATATAACGCCGTTGGCGGCCCTTGAACCATAGATAGCTGCGGCGCCATCCTTCAGGATCGAAATGCTTTCGATGTCATCGCCATTCATGTTTTGGAAAGAATAGTAGTTGACAGCGGGCACTCCATCGATGATGATCAAAGGCGAGCCGCCGTTGACGGACGTGGCGCCACGGATCTGGAAAGCAAGCCCCTCATTGCCGGGTCGCGGCGAAGTACGCGTCACCAAAAGGCCCGGTGTTTCCCCCTGCAAAGCCAGCCCGATATTGGTGACAGCCCTGCTCTCGAAGGTCTTGGAGGTGATCTGCTCCACAGCTCCGGTCAACGTCGCCTTTTTCTGAGCGCCATATCCAATGACGACGACATCATCCATGGAGGCGTTTTTGACCACCAGCCTTACTACCACCATCACACCATCTGCAATAACTTCCTGTGTCTCGAACCCGGTATGGCTGACCACAATCACCGGGGCGCCCGCCGGGATATTCAGGTGAAATTTCCCTTTGCTATCCGTCTCGGTTCCAATTTCGGAACCTTTTATGACGATGGATACGCCCTCCACCGGCTGCGATGTACGGGCATCTATCACCGATCCGGATAATATCCTTTTTCCCATCACAATGTCTACCACTTGCTGTGCGGGAGCGATATTATATAAAAGAGTAAAAGAAAGGAGAAGGAGGCTTGGTAAAGCCATCCATTTTTTTGGTTTAGCTGATGTCATAAGCAATCGTTTTGTTGTTTAAAGTTCATGTTAGGTTTGTGGCTAATTCAATTCCTCCAGCCATACAGCGGCGCCCCCGGAGGATTGTAAATCCAAATTGAACACCGTAGATGCGTCGACCTCCCGTCTTTCCACCTTCACTTTCGTATCGGTGTGCTGCATCGCATCGTCCGTATAGATAGAAGCCCGATACTTCTTTCCCTTTGGCAGAAAGTCCAGCCGGACCGTCATCTTTCTCGCCTCATCACCGGTGATCACCCCGACAAACCAGTCCGCACCTTTTCGGCGCGCTATGCTGACGAAGCTGCCTGGTTCGGCCGCCAGCACCCTTGTCTCGTCCCAGGAGGTGGGAAGACGATCCCAGAACTCCAGTTCGGGCGACCGCTTGTTAACGATGTCGCCGGCGATATCATACCAATACAAGGTTTGCAAGGGACTGTAAATGATCACGGGCAATGCCAGCTGATGGGCATGCGTAGTTTTTATCCGGTGATCGTAATAGCAAAATGTGTAATCGGCGGCGCCGGCAATACCGCGGGTGAACGGCAGAATAGTATTATGCGTCGCGTCAGGCATTTCCTCATTGCCGCGAATACCTTCCGCCGTGAGAAGATTCGGCCAGGTACGCTGTTCGCCGGTGGGCCGCCAGTCATCGTGCACGTTTAACATTATCTTGTTGTCGGCAGCTTTTTTGAATACCTCCTCGAGCCAGGTGGTCCAGCGATGCGAACCTACCTGCACAAATCCGATCTTGACTCCTTTGACTCCCCAGTCATGATATACCCGGAACAGCGAGTCGGATTGCGCCGCCACGGCCTGCTGGTTTACATAAAGCCATACGCCGATGCCCTTTTCATTCCCATACCGGATGACCTCGGGCATATCGAGGTCCCGGATAGCAACTTTCGTTGCGTCGGAATTGAAAGAGAACGCAGGTCCATACCATTTCCAGTCGAACAGGATATATTGCAGATGATGCTGTACGGCAAAGTCGATGGTGGCCTTTGCCTGTGCTGTTGTCTGTTTTATCACCCTCATGATCTTTCCAGGCCGTATCCATCCAGCGTCCTTTATTTTAGACGGGTCATTCAGATCCTGAATGATATCATTGTTCATGACAAGGTCTCCGGGCTCATCCCCTATCATGATCACCCGCCATGGCGAACCTACGGGAGATATCAGATCCACCGGCGTGTACAGGGAAGTAAGTATGGTGTTGGGCTTTTTACTGCTCAGCGTGAATTTGGTCCTGGCATAGTCCACCATCCTGGCCTCCGTCAGCGACAGACAGGGTCCATCGGGCACCTGCAAAGTCAATGGCCGCTCGCTCTCCTGCGGCCAGCTTTTCAAGGGCAGCAGCTTGTAGCTTCCCTGCGCCCATCCGGTAAACCACGCCCGGGTACCCTCCGGCAGATGGAATTCGGTATCTTCCCTCATGACGCGGTAATAAGCCCCTTTTTCATTTTCGGGAAAGAAATAGCGAAAAGCTACCCCGCCGTCATAGACCCGAACCTCGATGTCCATCCGGTAAGCGGGATTGTCGTCTTTTACCAGGTGGATGACGGTCCCATTATAATGATCCCTTACGATGCTCCGTTCCCCATACAGCGGCCGCCAAAAGGAGTCCACTTTATACGCTTCCTCTCCCGCCCATGCCAGGTTCTCGCACCAGTCCGCATGGGTGTCCACCTTCAATGCCATGGCCTGCTCGGTGAGATGGTTGTCCAATCGGATGCCCAACCGGGATTCCAGTATCACCGGTCGCCCTTTATAGGTCACCTGATAGTACAATGCCCGGGTACGGGAAGGTCCTGTCTTTTGATAGATCGATGCATGTATCGCTCCTCCCGGGGATAAAATTTCCGCCCGTAAGCTTAATGATGGAGGCTGCCCCAGCGTGTATTGTTGGAAGAATACTATCGGAAGAAAGAAAAAACGTAATGGTCTGGCAATCCGAAGGTGCATAAGCAATCGCTTTGTAAGACCAAAAATAGGTGGGCAGGACGCCAAAGAGGGAGGGGGTATTCTGATAAAAAGGGGGTAAACTCGTATTCCTGCGATTTATTTTAAAATCATAAGTCGCTCGCTTTCAAGGAATGGTGATTCACGCCCTATGTTGGGTCCTTGGAGACCCGGTATTGCTCCTGGAAAGATCGTCTGAATTTTTTTATATAGTCGGAAGGGTTAATGCCGAACACCTTATTGAACTGCTCCCTGAAATGTTTGCTGTCATTCATACCTACCAGCATCGACACTTCATTCACATTGCCCGTGGTATTGATAAACAGCTCGGCCGCCTTGCGCAGCCGGACCATCCGTATAAAGCTGGCGAGCGACTGCCCCGACATCAGCTTGATCTTCTTATACACGGCGGAATGGCTCATACCCATCTCCCGGGCCAGCACGCCAATGGAAAAATCGTCATCGATCAAATGTTCTTCCACGACACGCATGCATTTGTCGAGGAATTGTTTGTCTTCCTCGGATACCTTATATATATCCTTCTGACTCAGCGTGATCTCACTAAAAAAGTATTTCTGGAGATTGCTGCGGCTTTGAAGAAGGTTGGCCACCCTGGCGGTCAGCAGCTCCTTTTCAAAAGGTTTGACAATATAGTCGTCAGCCCCATTCTCTACGCCTTCGATCTTTAGCTCCCTGGATGCCGCCCCGGTCAGCAGGATGACAGGGATATGGGAAGTCCCCGGCTCTTCTTTCACTTTTTTGCAAAATTCGATGCCGCTCATCCCGTCCATCTGAATATCGCTGATGATAATATCGGGCGACAGCTTTTTCACCATGGAAAAGCCTTCATCCGCAGTCCCCGCCTCATGCACGGTGAAATGGTTCCGGAAAAGTTTCGTGATATAGTTCCTCATCGGTACGTCATCATCCACTACCAGCATGGATTGCTTGTCCGTCACCAGTGGTCTCAATCCCGTATCCGCTTCATCCGGCGCCGCAACCGCCTCCTCCTCCAGCGCTATCTCCTCCTTTAGCCCACCCGATAACCCTGCACCGGTGGACAGGCCGCCAACCTCCGGCTGTACCTCTCCGACAGGCTGGCCCGCGGCAGTCTCCATCATCTCCTTCGGAAGCGTCAGCGTAAAAATGGTTTCTTTGTCGGGCTCGCTGGTGTATTGCACACGCCCCCGATGTGCTTCCGCAAAATACTTTACCAGGTAAAGCCCGATCCCAAAGCCGGTAGCCTGATTCTTCGCCGGCCCACGGTAAAACTTATCGAACAGCCGCGGCCCTACCTCGGGCGGTATACCAGGTCCCGTATTGCTGATCCTCACTTCTACCTCCTCTTCAGCGCTTCGCACCTTTAAGCTCACCTTACCTCCAAAAGAAACATATTTGAGCGCGTTCGACAGCAGGTTATACAGCATGATCTCCACTTTCTCCCGGTCCGCCATGATCCCGATAGCGTCCTGCCCGCACTCGAAGTCGTATTGAACGTCCTTGATCTTGGCCTGTTGTACAAAACAGAGGTACACTTCCCGGCACAACGTATAAAAGTCGAGCAGGACAGGATGCACCTCGTCGAGACCGCTTTCGGCCTTTCTGAAAAGGAGCAGCTGATCCACCAGGCTCAACAGCCTCGTCGAATTCCGCAATACGATGCCCAGGTCCTCTTTCTCCGTATCGTCCGCTGAAGCGCCCCTCCGCCGCAACAGGTCCTTGACAGGATTGATGATCAGGGTCAGCGGCGTCCTGAACTCGTGCGCGATATTGGTAAAGAAGGACAGCCGCCGCTGATTCAGCTCCTTTTCCTTCTCGTTCATCTCACGCTCCTTTTCCGCATTGATATGAGCGATCTTTATCTCGTACTGCAGCCGGGTCTGCCTGCTCTTATACAGCCAGTAGAAATAAACGATGGAGCCAGCGGCCATAATATATAAGGTATAAGCCCACCACGATCGGTACCAGGGTGGCGACACGATGATCTGCAATGTCTGCTCCCTATCATTCCAGACGCCCTCCGTATTCGTGCTCCTTACCCGGAAAGTATAGGTCCCTTCCTGTAAATGTGTATAGGTGGCTGTTCGGATGGCCCCGGCCAATGTCCAGTCATGATCCCATCCCTCCATCTTATAGGCATACCGGATCTTCCCTGGCGCCGAATATTCCAACGCTGCGAAGTCGAAGGAAAAAGCCGACTTGCTGAACGGCACTTTTATGGTACGGGGAATGTTCTTCTCCCCCTGCGCGACCAGGCCGGTCTGATCCTGCAGCCATTGATTGTTGACACGTATCCCCGTTATCCGGAGAGGAGGCGACCCATTATCCCCCGCTATACGGTCGGGTGAAAAAATAGTAAACCCCTTGATGCCCCCGAACATCAGCTCCCCTGTGCTCAGCCGGAGGCTGGCATTATAATGGAACTGGTTGCTTTGCAGACCGTCGCTCTGGTAGTAGTTGGAAAAATGTCCGCCGGCGGTCTCGAATTTGGAGAGCCCGTTAAAGGTGCTGATCCATAGATTCCCGCTGTTGTCTTCCAGGATATTCAGCACCTCGTTGCTGCACAAGCCATTCTCGGTAGTGAACCGCGCCTTGATCTTTCCTGTCTGCCGATCGAACAATACCAGTCCGGCGCCTTCCGTGCCCACCCAGAACCCGCCCCGTCTGTCCTCCAGCACACTGCGCACAGGCGCCCCCATCTCATAATATTGGTGCTGCCGGTGGTCGCGGTCTATCAGGATCAGCCTCGTCAGATCGCCGCCCCACAAATTGCCCAGCTTATCTTCTTGTATCAAAAACAGGTCGGATAAGTTACTGTCGAAGATCTGGAATTGATCGTCCTTCCGGCTCAGCCGGTACAGTCCGCCATGGACGCCATCTGCCGTACGCAGCGTACCTGCCCAGAGGTCATTACGGCTGTCCTCGCATAAAGAAAATACTACTTTGTTCTCCTTTCCCGAAACAGGGTCCATACATACATATCGTTCAAAACCATGGGAAGACCCGTTGTACCGGTTGATCCCACCCGAAAATGTCGCTACCCAGATATTATTGAGGTGATCCGTCTTGATCCGTGTTACGGAATTATCGCTCAGGGAGGACCCATCACCGGGAATATGCCGCAGGGAAGAAAAGCTGCTGCTCTTCCTGTCCCAGATATTGATGCCTGCTCCATCAAGTCCTATCCAGACCTTTCCATCCGGAACTTCACAAAAGGAATAGGTAAAATTGCTGCTCAGGCTGTGCGGATCACCCGGATCGTGGGACAGGGTCGTGAACTTCTCTTTATGCGGATCGATGACATTGATGCCTCCCCTCAACGTGCCGATCCATTTGCGGTGCGCGGCATCCTCATATATAGTATAGATCACATTGCTCGTCAGCGAATATTTCCTGTCCCCCGAAAGCATCGGCTCGACTGCTCCTGTTTTAAGATCGATGACATCGATGCCCCCACCATTCGTCCCCACCCATAGGGAAGTACCATTCTCATCAGGCATAATGCCGGTGATAATGTCCGACGACAGCCGGCTGTTCGATGTATTCCATTTCAGGGCGCATACATCCGACATCCTGTTATATTGGTAGATCCCCTGGCTGCTGCCGATCCAGATGTCACCCTTCAAAGGCACGATACACAAGGCGCTGCGGAGCGCGGCATTTACCAGCCGCAACGTATAAGTGCGCCGGTCCAGACGGCAAAGCCCTTTGTTCTGGACAAATATCCAGCAATCATCACCCGTCACCAGCATCGATGGCACTTCATAATTCAACGACCCGTCCTCGAGCCCGATCCGCCGGCCCCTGCCGCCCCCTTTCTCGAACAAAAAAAGACCCATGCCCTGCGTCCCCACCAGCATATTGCCCGCCGCGTCGGTCTTGATATCCTTGATAATGGCAGTGATCTTTTTTATTTGCCGGTCCTTGTCCTCATACAGGGCTGGAGTGAATTTTTCCGTGAATTCGTCAAAAAGACATAGCCCCTGTCGTGTGCCGACCCATAGTTCGCCATCACTCCCTTCGGAGAGCGTATAGACCCAGTTATTGATAAGAGAAGTGGAGTCCCCGTATTTATTCCGGAAAACCTTGAATTCATATCCATCCCATCGGTTCAGTCCATCGTAGGTGCCAAACCACATGAACCCCTTCCGGTCCTGGTAGATACAACGTACTGAATTATTGGAAAGCCCCTGCTCGATCCCCAGATAGGTGACAACCTTTCCATCGCCTGCGCGTAAAGGATTGTAAAGGGTGCACAGCAAGCAGAGTAATATCGCGACGTTTCTTTTCAACACCCGAATTTCACCCTTTTACCCTAAACTTCAAACAAATTTCATTGCCCGGCATTCTCCAACGCCATCAGCACCCTGCCATTGCTGTCCCCTTTCACATCGTGCAGCCTGCCCATATCCGGCTGACCTCCTGCCAATAAGGTCTTCGCCCACCCGGTGATCATATTATCTTTCTCCGACCGGGAGCCGGCGATCCTCTCCAATGCCGCCCGTGCCGCCTGGTACCGCCTCAGCGCTACATAGCATCGATAGCTCATCCAATCCTCCAGCCGCAGGTCCTGGTCCTCCAGATAGGGCGCCCCAACTCCTAAATGCTCGGGCCATTGCCGCGCCTCCCCGATGCGATCCAGCGCCTTTTTATAGGCATGCCGCTTCATCTCCTGCACCGCCAGCATCAGCTTGGTCTCCCGGTACAGCTCCCTGCCAATGGTGGCCCCTTCGAATGGTATGATGTTCAGCGACGCCAGCAGCTTGTCACAGGCAGCAAAAGCATGGTTCAGCAACAACGTCCGCGCATACAGCATGCCCATGATATAATTATCGGGATGTCCCCGATAGAATTTTTCCGCAATGGCCTGCGCCTTTACAGGGTCGTTGTGTAAAAGATAATATTCTGCTAATGACTTCTCATACCTCCAATGCGGGTCCAGCTGCGTCGCTCTCTGCAGGTCATGCAGCACAGCGTTGGTATCCTCCTTCACAGCCACGGCAGCCCGCCAGGCATAGAAAGGCGCATACTCCGGCTGATCACCACAGTCCTTCAGCAGCTGCCGCGCCTCGTCCTGTCTGTCACGATCCCAATAGATCAATGCCAGCTGATACCGCAGGAACCACGAGGGATATTTCGTCCGCATCGTCTGCAGCACCAGCCCCGTCTCCCACCGGAAAGGGAATGCCCGCACAGGGTCCAGGCCCGCGATATCCAATGGCTCGCCGGTGAGATAGGACAGCCAGATCTTCGCCTCTGCCACAGGCGGACACAGGCGGAATATTCGAATGGCATCGGATATGAGCCCGCAGTCATAATACCAGCAGCCCAGTTCCAAATAGACTTCTTGCGGCAGCTCACCCCGGACAAGGGAAGTAAATTCCCGCAATGGGTGGTGTAACGAGTCGCTCAAAAAATATTCCCACCGCGAAAAATGATTCAACCCGTCCAGCGACTGCAACATCCGCAGAGTCGCACGGCCACCGGCCGTATCCCCTTGCAGCCGGCAGATCACGGCGCGAAGCTGCAACGCATCCACGTTTTGCGGCTGTGCAGCCAGTGCCTTGCCGGCGCAATCCAGCGCACGGCTCAACATCCTCTGTTTGATATACAGCCTTGCCAGACAGGTGTAGGCGGCCCCACGATAGGCAGGGTCCTGGCTGGCAATATCGAATCCATCCCGGGCATCCGTAAAATTCCCCAACCTGTCGTTGACCAGCCCATAGATGAAATTGGCGCTTCCATCCTCCGTGTGTATGCTGAGCGCATGTCTCGCCACCTGCAACGCTTCGGTGTAACGCATATTCCTGGACAGCAGCTCCGCCTTTTTTACAAGGGCGGGCAGATAATGCGCATCCTTTTCCAGCGCACTGTCCAGCGCAACGCCGGCACGATGATAGTCCTTCATATCCATGGCCTCGCATGCCTGCAGGTAATGACCATAGACGGAGCCCCAATTGAAATCCGCAGGGGCCCGGACAGGACGTCCCAGGCTGTCATTGGCATTGGTGGCGTAGTTCAGCAGATGATCTCCCAGTACAGCTTCCAACGAATCAGGAAGGGTCCCGCCAGGACTCGAACCCGGGCCTGCTTGTCCTTCCGTTCCCGCCGCGCGCGCCGTAAGCGTCACACTATCGCAAAAAGGCGTCAAAGGCTTCAGCTGCACGATACGTTTATATACCTCCCTACCGCCGGCGGACACCCGCAACGTATCACGCAACGCCTGGACGGGTGAAAGATAGATCCGCAAAACACCCTTGTCCATCTGTAAATTGAGGGCCCCATATTCGCTGGCAGCCAGGATACCATGCGTGCCCTCCACAGGATACCAGTACTCCTGCCAGCTGTCTGTCCCATAAGGAGCAAAACCACGGTGCTTGAATGGCGTAAGGCTGCTCTCCGCTTGATTTTGATTGAATAGCCTGCCCGACTGCAATTCGAAATATTGTCCATCCTTATCCGTCAGCAGCTTCTCCCAGATCATGCCCTGCCGCGAGAGTCCCCAGATCCATAGCTTCTTGCCCGGCTTGTCATCGTGCGTGCCATAACGGATCATACCCCTGTCCTCATTATGATAATACGCTCCGGAAAAGTCGGTATACTTTCCAAAAACATGATACGACTTGTATCCGCCAAAGTCATTGTTCTTATACCAGGAGATAAGCTTCCCGTTCTGCTCATTCACAGGCCAGGCCGCATATTCTCCTCCATGCCCGATGTATTTATTTCCGGGATAAATGAACTCCAGGTCATCTCCCACCTTCAGCCCCGCATTCATCCAATGATAGTAAGGCTGCTCCAACGCCGTCGTATTGTACCAGAAACTACGGGTTTGAAAGAAGGCCTTGCCGGCAGGCAGCCTGATCTCCATCCGCCAATAGCTCCGGGTCAGCAGGTCCAGCGTGCCGATGATACAGCTGACACTGCCATCCTCATTGGTCCTGGTGAGATAATCCACGGGGCTCGAGCAGGCCGGGGTATGCCCGATGATACCATAGTTCGCCTCCAGGCCTCCGCTGGTCCAGGGCCCACGCATGGCGACATCCCTGAACTTGACGACATGATTATAGTAAAGGAATGGGAAGCCCGTCTTCTTTTCCACGGCAGCCCAGATCTTGCCGCCTATCTCGGGCATGATCATCAGCTGAATATAGTCGTTCTCCATCAGCACTACCTTCCATTCCTTTTCCACCGGCACGTCGGTAAACCCATCCCAACGATAGTAGGGGTAGACGGGCGGTGGCAGCGGGACAGGGTTAGGGTCCGAATAAGGGTAAGTGGTAAATTTCTGAACGGACTCCGTTATGGTGGCGGGGTGGCCTTCGTGCGTTTGAGCAGCGGCCGGCAGTCCGACGGAAGCAAGCAATAAGCAGCAGGAGAATATTTTCATCCCGAATGGTTTTCCTAAATCTACAATTATTCAGGAAACTACTCTTGTGCAAACGGTTGAGTAAATTCGCGGCAGGCCGCATTTATCCAGTGAAAGGACATTATCTTGCGACGCATGAACAGGATCATACTATTGCTCTGCCTGGTCAGCGCACTACAAACAGCAGGACTTCAGTCAGCTGCCCAAAACAAAGACAGCGTACTCGCCGCAACACCCCCCATGGGCTGGAACAGCTGGAACTTCTTCGAAGGCAGGATCGACGAGACCACGGTCAAGCAGACCGCCGACGCCATGGTACAGAACGGTATGCTGGCCGCAGGATACAACTATCTCGTCATCGACGACTACTGGGTCGGAGGCAGGGATCGCCAGAATAAATTATTCCCCGACCCCGTCCGCTTCCCCGGCGGCATGCGGGCGCTGGCGGATTATGTGCATTCCAAAGGCCTGAAGCTTGGCATCTATTCGGATGCAGCCACCCTGACCTGCGGAGGCGTAACGGGCAGCTATGGTTTTGAAGAGCTGGACGCAAAGACCTTCGCCGCATGGGGCATCGATTATCTTAAATATGATTATTGCAACGCGCCGGATGACGTGACTACGGCCTTTACCCGATACAAAAAAATGGGCGACGCACTAAAAAGCAGCGGACGGACCATTGTATACAGCATCTGTGAGTGGGGGCAGCGGAAACCCTGGCTCTGGGCCCGGGCAGCCGGCGGTCAATTGTGGAGGACCACCTGGGACTCCAGGGATGTCTGGCAATCCCACGATAAGGATCTCACGGGCGTGATGGAAATATTCGATCAGCAGGACGGTCTTCAGCAATATGCAGGACCCGGAGGCTGGAATGATCCGGACCTGCTCATGGTAGGACTATACGGCCATGGCAGCTCTTCCAGCGTGGGTGGGCGCTTTAAAGGTTGCAATGCCACGGAATACCGCTCGCATTTTGCCTTGTGGTGTATGCTCGCCGCCCCCCTGATGGTCAACTCCGACCTGCGTACTATGGAGCCGGCCACCCTGGCCCTGCTGACCAATCGGGAACTGATCGCCATCGACCAGGACAGGCTCGGCCGTCAAGGACATATCGTCTACAAAAAGGACAGTATCGAGGTGCTGGCTAAAGAGCTTGACAACGGCGGGATCGCCCTTTGTGTATTGAACAGATCAGCGCAGCCCGTCACCCTTTCCATCGATGTTGCGTCACAGCTGGGTATCCGCGCTCCTTTCGGCCGGATAAAAGACATCTTCGGAGGAGCCACCGGCAAATACAATGGCAGGATAAAATGCTCACTGGATGTCCATGATACAAGAGTATACAGACTGAGCTTATAGGTCAGCGTCCTTGTCGCAGGTTCAGCACAGGTTCGTGACAGCCGCTGTCTCGGGCTGCCAAAGTCCTTCCGGCCAGTTATAATCCCGCCCCTGTCAGGGTCGCCCGGTTTACAGCCCCGTCATTTTCTCCAGGGCCTCGGGATACCGTTCTCCCTGCACTTCGATCTTTGCCGCAGCGCTATCGATGTCCCGAAGATCTTCCGCCGTCAGCCTGATCTCCGCCGCCTTTATATTTTCTTCCAGACGATGCAGCTTGGTAGTGCCGGGTATGGGAACGATCCAGGGCTTCTGAGCCAGCAGCCAAGCCAGTGCTATCTGTGCGGGTGTAGCCTGTTTCCGCTGCGCCACCTGCTCCAGCAGGCCGATCAACGCCTGGTTTGCCGCCAATGCCTCGGGCGTGAATCTGGGAAGGGTATTTCGAAAGTCCCCGCTCTCAAATCGCGTGCTGGCGTCCATCTTCCCTGTCAGGAATCCCCTGCCCAGCGGACTGTACGGTACGAGCCCAATGCCCAGCTCTTCCAGGACAGGCAATACCTCACGCTCCACGTCGCGCATCCATAACGAATATTCATTCTGAAGAGCGGTCACCGGCTGTACGGCATGCGCGCGACGTATGGTCTGTACTCCCGCCTCCGACAATCCGAAATACCGGACCTTCCCTTCCCGGATCAGGTCCCCAACAGCGCCGGCCACCTCTTCGATAGGCACATTCGGGTCCACCCGGTGCTGATACAGCAGATCGATGACGTCCACCTTAAGCCGCTTCAGCGAAGCCTCGGCTACCTCCCTGATATGCGCGGGACGGCTGTCCACCCCGACGGGTCTCGAACCTCCACCCTCCGCGAACTTGAACCCGAACTTGGTAGCAATTACTACCTTGTCCCGCACAGGCGCCAGCGCCTCACCCACCAGCTCCTCATTCGTCAGAGGTCCATACACCTCCGCCGTATCGAAGAATGTTACGCCACGGTCCACAGCCGCCCGGAGCAACGACACCATTTCCTTTCTATCGGCAGGCTTGCCATACGCATAGTCCAACCCCATACACCCATAACCAAGCGCAGAGACCTCCAGACCGCTGCTGCCCAATTTTCTCTTTTCCATATCTTTTTTTTGCAAAGTTAGGGTATAGCCGTCCATCGGCTCACTGATCACGATCGACCGGCCTTCATTCAACGCCGTCGCGGGATCGCCCTCGACAACTCACAAAATCCTTTAACCCCGACCTTTCTGCCTTATGCTTCACTATGTATTACAAGTTGCATACATATATAAATTCAAACTATTGCACTTATAACATT
>Ga0068852_100000812_pt1 | contig 20583 bp, 20 predicted proteins | sample KBSCornC22_FD_66594 | JGI IMG/M metagenome (GOLD analysis project Ga0068852, IMG submission 66594) | Corn rhizosphere microbial communities from Kellogg Biological Station, Michigan, USA - KBS Corn C2-2 | ecosystem: Host-associated > Plants > Roots > Rhizosphere > Soil ... | reverse complement strand
GGATTGGCGAACTTCTGCTCGATCCACGGCTGCATCGCGGCCGCGACTTCCGGAGCAACCGGCGTGGTGGCCTGATAATCGAGGTAGATCATGCCGCCCTGACGCGAGTCCGCTCGGCGATCCGTCCGAATTCCCGAAGGAATGCGTCGACTTCCTCTTCCGACGTCTCCGGACCGAAGCTGATCCGGATGAAAGAGGAGGCGATCTCGCCCGGAATATTCATCGCCTCCAGCACGTGGCTCGGCTTCGAAGCGCCTGACGAGCAGGCGCTGGCGGCAGAAACCGCAATTCCCGCCAGATCAAGCTGGACGACAAGCCCCGCGCTGGTTGCACCGGGGAGCGCGATCGCACCGATTGACGGTGCACGCGGGGCCCCTTCAGCAATGACGACGCCCCCGGCAGCCCGAACGCCGTCCTCCAATCTCCTGCGAAGGGTGCTGAAGGCGTCCATGTCGTAGGGATGAGCAGCCAGAGCCGCCGCAAAGGCGAGAGCGTCCGGCACATCCTGAGTTCCGCGCCGGTACCCCTTCTCCTGACCGCCACCGCACGGCCTCAAGGTTGCGAGATCACGCACTAGCAGAGCACCAATGCCGGGCGGGCCGCCGAGCTTATGGGCGCAGACCGCGACGAAATCGGCGTCCGGCAGCGGCAGCTTCGACGCACTCTGCGCACAGTCGGCGAGCAGCAGGCTGCCAGCGTCCCGTATCTTGGCCGCCAGCCGGTCGAGTGGTTGGATCACGCCAGTCTCATTGTTCACATGCTGGATCGCGATCAGCGCCGGCCCCTGCGCCAGCACCTTGTCGAGCTCATCTTCGCTGATGAGCCCGTTGCCGTCGACGGGGAGCACGATCGAGTCCGTACCCATCGCATGGCCGACGATCGCATGTTCGGTCGCCGCATGCGCCCGGCCCGATACCGCGGCGCGCCCGGCTGCGATCTCGACCGCCTCGCTCGCGCCGGAGGTAAAGATGACGTCATGAGGCCAGTCGAGCGCTCGTTTGATTGTCTCCCTCGCCTCTTCGAGCAGCGTACGTGAACGGCGTCCCTCCGCATGGGGACTATTGGGGTTCGCCCATTCCGAAAGCCCGCGCTGCAGAGCCTCCACGGCTGGAGCAATCACCGGCGTCGTCGACGCATGATCGAGGTAGATTCGCTGTGCCATTTTTGGGCGGATGTCTGCCGATTGCCAGTAGGACCCCCGCCCCTATATAGGAGCCGCCGCCGCTGCGCACCCGTAGCCCACCAATTTCACGCGAGGCCCATGCCCGAAGTCATTTTCCCTGGTCCAGAAGGCCGTCTCGAAGGTCGTTTCCATCCTGGTCCGAGACCACGCGCGCCAGTCGCGATGATCCTCCATTCGCACCCGCAGGCGGGCGGGACGATGAACAACAAGATCGTCCAGCTGCTCTACCAGACCTTCGTCCGTCGCGGATTTGCGGTGCTTAGGTTCAACTTCCGGGGTGTGGGCAAGAGCCAGGGCACGTTTGACAATGGCATCGGCGAGCTTTCCGACGCCGCCAGCGCCCTCGACTGGGTGCAACAGATCCACCCTGAAGCGGAAACAACGTGGATTGCCGGAGTGAGCTTCGGCGCCTGGATCGGAATGCAGCTGCTGATGCGGCGTCCGGAGATTCGTGGTTTCATCTCCATAGCTCCACCAGCCAACATGTACGATTTCAGCTTCCTCGCGCCCTGCCCCTCTTCGGGTATCATCATCCAGGGCGAAGCCGATGAGGTGGTCACTCCGCCGGCAGTCCAGAAGTTGGTCGACAAGCTGCGCACTCAGAAGCACATCACCATCACCCATGATGTCATCCCGAACGCGAACCACTTCTTCGCCAACGAACTCGACCTGCTGATGAAGAGCGTCGACGATTATCTCGACATGCGACTGGCGACCGATCCCAAGCGGCCGGCGATCACCTCAAAATCCCGGTAGACCGCGCCGCTCGGGCGATTCAGCTTAACGCGCCAGGAATCCGCCTGCGGCAAGGAACGGCGCGGGACGGTCCCCGTTGAATCCTCCAAACAATGGAGGAAGATATGGCCACCCGTTCAGACTCGAATAGCCGCAGCCGAAATAGCCAGAGCGGCGCGTTTTCCTGGGGCGATAATACCGGTCCGCTGATCGGCGCCGCGATCGCTGGAGCCGGGCTCGCCTTTGCCGCACACATCGGGCGCAAGGCGATCATGCAAGGTTTGGAGGCGAGCGCCGGAGACTGGGGCGAGATGCTGAAGAAGGATCATGACGAGATCCGCGGCCTTCTCGATCAGATCATCGCGACCGACCAAAGCCAGACCTGGAAGCGGTCGATGCTTCTGATGAAACTCGGCCACAAGCTCGACAAGCACAGCTACGAGGAAGAGACGGTTATCTATCCGGCGCTTCGCGACGACAACGACGTCCAACAGGCCGACGAGCTCGACAAAGAGCACGGCCATGTGAAAACCTTCATGTTCGAACTGAAGCAGATGGAAACTGACGATCCGAATTGGATCGCGAAGATTCGGGAGCTGCGCGATGCCCTTCTGCAGCACATGCGCATGGAAGAGGATCAGATCATTCCGAACCTAAGGAAGGATCTGGACGAGGCCACCAATTCCAAGCTGACGATGATGGTCAACAAGGCCGGATTCATGATGGCGTGAAGGCGGCGCCCCTGCGAAGGCTGCGGCCCAGATTGCTTTTCAGCGGACTGGGCTCCTGCCTTCGAAGGAGCCCTAGCCCACCAATGCCAGCCGGGGAGGTTCCTGCGCCGAGAGATCGGTGCTCCCCTCCCCGGCGAATCGTTCGATTCGAAGCGCGACCTCCGCGTCCAGCGCGAAGTCGCGGCCGAGCAGAACGAACGCTTCACCGCCGCGCGCAAGGGGAACTTGCAATTTGACAAGGCCATTCCCGCCGCGGCAGTTTGCCAGCTCGGAAGAAACAGCCGCCGTAAGGCTCGCGTCCGATAGCCGGACGAGCATCTGCAGTCGAGTCCGCTTCGCCAGCCTCTCTATGGGCTGGAAGCGCTTGACGGTCGCGCGGGGTGTATCGTCGCCGGAACGGCGATCGAGTTCCATCGTTAGCAAACCGCAGGCGCCAGTCTCGGCGGCTTTCTGAAGCGCCTCGATCGGGTCGTCATCGAACGCTGTCGCCTGAAACTGGCCGGAGGTGTCGCTCAGCGTTGCCGTGAGAAAGCGACGCCCCCTTGCGGAAGTTCGCCAGCGTGCGTCCTCGACCATGGCTGCCATGGTGACGGTCACTCGCTCACCTTCGGCGATCCGAACGTCGCCAAGCTCGTCGAAGCGCTTCACCTTGTGCGCCGCGAGCAAGTGCGCGTGTGCTTCGATTGGATGACCGGAGAAGTAGAAGCCGAAGGACTCGCGCTCTGCGGCCATTCGCTCGCCGAGCGTCCATTGAGCTTCCGGCAACCGGATCGGCGGGATGCTCGAATCGCCGGAGCCGAACAGGCCGTGCTGACCGCTTTCGCGCTGTTCGGCCGCGCTGGAGGCATGAGCGAGGATCGTCTCGGACCCAGCGAAGACGGAAGCCCGGCTCGCCTCGAACGCGTCGAACGCCCCCGCTCCGGCAAGGCTTTCCGTCTGCCGCTTGTTCAGCAGCCTGGGATCGATACGGGCGGCAAAATCGTCCAGCGACTTGAACGGCCCCCTGGCCTTGCGCTCCTCGACCAGCGCTTCCATCGCCTTCTCGCCGACGCCTTTCAACGCACCGAGGGCGTACCGGACCGCGCCGTCTTCGACGCTAAACCCCGCTTCGCTCGCATTGATGCTGGGCGGCAGGCAATCGACGCCGCCGCGGCGCATGTCCTCGACGAACATCGCCAGCTTGTCCGTGAGGGCGATATCGAAGCTCATTGAGGCGGCGTAGAACTCGGCACGGTGGTGCGCCTTCAACCACGCAGTCTGGTAGGTGAGGAGCGCGTAGGCGGCGGCGTGACTCTTGTTGAATCCATAGCCGGCGAATTTGTCGATCAAGTCGAAAAGTTCATTGGCCTTCGCGGAGCCGATCCCGTTCACTTTCGCACAACCCTCGACGAAGATTGCGCGCTGCGCGTCCATCTCCGACTTGATCTTCTTGCCCATCGCCCGGCGCAGAAGGTCGGCGCCGCCGAGCGAATAACCGGCGAGCACCTGTGCCGCCTGCATCACCTGCTCCTGGTAGACGAAGATACCGTAGGTTTCCTTCAGAATGACTTCGAGCAGCGGGTGCGGATATTCGATGCTTTCCTGCCCATTCTTGCGGCGGCCGAACATCGGGATGTTGTCCATCGGACCGGGCCGGTAGAGCGCATTGAGGGCGACGATATCGCCGAAGCTGGTCGGCTTCACTGCCGTCAGCGTGCGCCGCATGCCTTCGGATTCAACCTGGAACACCCCGACCGTGTCACCCCGTTGCAGGAGCTCATAAACGGCAGTATCATCGAGCAGCAAAGCATTGAAATCGACTTCAATTCCCCGTAGCCCGAGCAGCCGCCGCCCCTCCTTCAGGACCGACAGGGTCTTCAGGCCGAGGAAGTCGAACTTCACCAGCCCCGCCGCCTCGACATATTTCATGTCGAACTGAGTGACCGGCATGTCCGATCGCGGATCCCGGTAAAGCGGGACAAGCTCGTCCAGCGGGCGGTCGCCGATCACGACGCCAGCGGCGTGGGTCGAAGCGTGGCGCGGCAAGCCCTCCAGCTTCATCGCCAGGTCGAACAGCCGTTTCACGTCCGCTTCGTTCTTGTACTCGGCCGCCAGCTCCGACACGCCGGCGAGCGACCGCTCGAGCGTCCACGGGTCGGTCGGATGGTTCGGGATCAGCTTCGCCAGCCGGTCCACGTGGCCGTAGCTCATCTGAAGCACCCGCCCGGTATCTTTCAGGACCGCCCGGGCCTTCAGGCGCCCGAAGGTGATGATCTGCGCAACCTTGTCACGGCCGTACTTCTTCTGGACGTAGGTAATGACCTTGTCGCGATGGGTTTCGCAAAAGTCGACGTCGAAGTCCGGCATCGACACGCGTTCGGGATTGAGGAAGCGCTCGAACAGCAGACCGAGGGCTATGGGATCGAGGTCGGTGATGGTCAGCGCCCACGCCACCACTGACCCTGCGCCCGAGCCACGGCCTGGCCCCACCGGAATATTGTTGCCCTTCGCCCATTTGATGAAATCGGCGACGATCAGGAAGTAACCGGCAAATCCCATGCCGACGATAGTCTCGAGCTCATATTCGAGGCGCGTCGAATAGACTTCTCGCTCGTCCTCGCTCCGCCCGCTGAGCCGTGCATCCAGCCCCGCCTGGGCATCGCGACGTAGCTGGAGCTCCTCATCCTCACCGAGCCGCGGAAGGATCGGCTTGCGCATCGGCGCTCCGACGGCGCAGCGGCGGGCAACAACGGCGGTGTTGGCGATCGCCTCCGGAATATCGGCGAACAGCTCCGCCATCAAAGGACCCGGCTTGAGCCACGCCTGCGGAGACGAAGTCGGCCGGTCCGCGCTTTCGATATAGGCCGAATTGGCGATGCACAGCATGGCGTCGTGGGCGGCGTGGAAGCTTCGGTCGAGGTAAGAAGCGGGATTGGTCGCGACCAGCGGCAGGTCACGTGCGTAGGCGAGGTCGATCAGCGCTTCTTCCGCCGCCTCCTCGATCGCACGTCCGGCACGGACCAGCTCGATATAGAGCCGCTCAGGGAAGAGCTGCTGGAGCAAATCCAAATAAGCCTGCGCCTTGTGCTCCCGCCGTTCGGAGATCAGGCGCGCCAACGCGCCCTCACCTGCCGCGGTCAACGCGATCAACCCCTCGCTCAGCCCCTGCAGCTTCACGAACGGAACATGCGGTTCTTCACTGAGAGGACGATCCAGATGAGCGCTCGAAACCAGCTTGCAGAGATTGGCGTAGCCAAGGTCGTCCTTGGCCAGCAGCACCAGCCAGTCGATGCCGCTGCCGAATTCCGGCGGGCGAGCAACCGCAAGCGAGGCGCCGATCACCGGCTGCACACCCTTGGCTATGCAAGCATCGGTAAACGACATCGCTGCATAAAGACCGTTGCGATCGGTCAATGCGATTGCCGGGAAGCCGAGCTTTTCCGCCTGCGCGGCCATGGCCTTGGGCTCCATCGCGCCCTCCAGCATCGTGAAGCAGGAGAAGTTACGAAGCGGAACGTAGGGCTCGGTCACAAGCGAACTATGGTGCGCGCGTCACAGCTATGGAAGCGGTTGCAAAGATTTATCCCCAGCAACGTGGTGCAAGGCATGTGCGCCACAAACTATTGTTGGTTTTCCACCGGCTCGGGCTGGTCGGACTCGGGCGTCGCTCCACCTTCCGGTTGATCCACGGATGGCTCAGTAGGCGCGGTCTCGTTTTGAACAGCCTGGACCGCCACGTTTTCAGGTGCGGCCTCAGTCAGCGGCTGCGGGGGTGCGAGCGTCTGGATGGTTGCGAGCGGGTCAACGATAAAGCCCGCGTCACCGACCACCACACCTACCGGATTACCGCTGGCGTCCAGCTGGACGGAATAGTCAATGGGCCCGGATAGCATTGTTCCTTCCGCAGCAAGAGTAATCTGTGGCGGAAGCTCGAGATCGGCGGTCCCTGTACAATCCACGACGCGCCGTTTATCGTCCTCCCTCAAAACCGAAGGCGCGTCGATCCGAAGCAGGGAGAATCCGGCGATACGCGTGTATGCATCCAAATCCCGGCCTCGGGATTGGGCTGCCCGCCGGAACAGCTCGGCCTTGATTGCATCGACGGTGCTCTGAAGCACACAGGTCTTCGTCGGATCGGCCTGTCCGGCGGCAGTCTGGATCTCGGGCGAGGCCTTCGTGTCCCACTTCCATTGCCAGACGGAACTTGCGAGCAGTACGCCCGCTGCAACCGCACCCAAGAGGGCGACAATCATCAGCGCATAGACTTGCTTGCGCCGCAGACGCTCTCGGGGATCGGCGGGTGGCTCTTCCTCAAGGTTCACGATTGCCTGAGCCGTCCTTCGTGGAGACGAAACACGCGATCCATCTTGCCGGCGAGCCGCTCGTTATGGGTCGCGACGAGAGCCGCACTTCCCTCGCCGCGAACAAGCTTTAGGAATTCGGCAAGGACGTTGTCCGCTGTCGCTTCGTCCAGATTGCCGGTCGGCTCGTCCGCGAGCACCAGCGGCGGCCGGTTCGCAAGAGCCCGGGCAACAGCCACACGTTGTTGCTCACCTCCGGAGAGTTTGGACGGACGGTGCTCAAGCCGCTGCGACAGCCCGAGCTTGCCGAGAAGGTCTTCCGCGCGAGCGCGCGCGGCACCGGCATCTGCGCCGCGGACCAGTTGGGGAAGGACGACGTTCTCGAGTGCACTGAACTCCGGGAGCAGGTGGTGGAACTGGTACACGAAGCCCAACATTTCGCGGCGCAATCGGGTCCGTCCCTCGTCGTCAAGCTCGGAGGCTTCGCTGCCGTTCAGTTGGATCGAACCCACGAATCCGCCCTCGAGAAGTCCGACGGCCTGTAGCAAAGTCGATTTGCCCGAACCGGAAGGCCCGAGAAGTGCGACGATTTCACCCGGCTGGATATCGAGGTCGACGCCGCGGAGCACCTCGATCGTGATATCTCCCTGCGTAAAGCTGCGCTTGAGGCCCCGGGTCTCGAGGACCGCCTCACTCATAGCGAAGCACCTGCACCGGATCGGTACGCGCGGCCCTGCGCGCAGGGAGGAGCGTCGCCGGGAAAATGAGGAGCAGCGTCACCACAATAATCGCCGTAACCTCCTTCGGATCTGTCTTTGACGGCAAGTCGGTCAGGATACGAACCGAAGGATCCCACGCATTGACGCCGGTGAAGTAATGCACCGCGTCCACTGCACCCTGGCGGAAGTAAAGAGCCACCGCTCCAAGCACGAGCCCAATCACAATTCCGGTGACTCCGATGGCGAGCCCAACGACCATGAAAATGCGCAAGACCGCGCCTCGCGAGGCGCCCATCGTGCGAAGGATGGCAATATCCCGCGTCTTCGCCCGGACCAGCATGATCAGCGAAGACGCGATATTAAACGCCGCGACGAGGACGACGATACAGACGATGATGAACATAACGACGCGTTCGAGATCGATGGCCTGAAACAGGCTCGAATTGAGATCCTTCCAGGTGCGGACGACGCCGCGGCCCTGAACCATTGACTGAAGGGGTGCGAGGATCTGTTCAGCCTTGTCGGGGTTGCTGGTGTCGATTTTGACGGTGCTGACATTGTCCCCCATCAACAGAAGGGTTTGGGCATCCTGCATCGGCATCACCACGTAGAGTTTGTCATAGTCGTAGACACCGACTTCGAAAACCGCCGCGACCGTATAGGTGACGATGCGCGGAATCGACCCGACGGGGGTCGAGCGGCCATCCGGACTAATCAGGCTGATCTCGCTTCCGGGATAGGCGCCAAGTTCGTCGGCGAGCCCCGAACCAATCGCGACATAGCCGCCCCCCGGGCTAACCAGGCTCAGGTCACCCGATTTGACGTTGCTGGCGATCTCCTTGTTGCCCCGAATATCTTCGAGCCGCATGCCGTGCACTTCGACACCTTCGACCCGGCCGTTGGCGGAGGCCATCAGCGGCTGGTCTATCGACGGCTGCGCCGATGTGACGCCGGGCAACTTGGCCGCTGCGTCCGTTATCTGTTGCCAGTTCGACAATTGGCCATTGTAGCCCTGCACCATTGCGTCGCCGTTCAGGCCGACGGTTTTTTCCAGGAGTTCGGCCCGGAAGCCGTTCATCACGCTCATCACGATGATCAGCGCTGCCACGCCCAAGGCCACAGCGGCGACGCTGAAACCCGCTACCAGAAAGATGAAGCCTTCGCCCTTGCCCGGCAACAGGTAGCGCCGGGCGATCATCCGTTCGTACCCGTTGAGAATCACGCAGCCAGCCTCGCCAGTGCGCTTTCGAGACTCAGCTCTTCGCGTTCGCCCGTGGCGCGCCGCTTGAGCTCGACCGTTCTACTGGCAATCCCGCGCGGGCCGACGATCAACTGCCACGGAAGGCCCATCAAATCCATCGACGACAATTTGACGCCGCCGCGTTCGTCGCGGTCGTCGTACAGGACTTCGACACCAGAGGCTTCGAGCTTCGAATAGAGTTGCTCGGCTGCCGCCACACTCGGCTCATCGTCGCCGCGCATGGTGACGATGCCGACTGTCCAGGGCGCCACCGACTCCGGCCAGACGATGCCGGCATCGTCATGGCTCGCTTCGATTATCGCTCCAACCAACCGGGACACGCCGATTCCATAGCTTCCCATCATCGGCTTAACGGGTCTTCCATCCGGTCCGGAGACAGTGAAGTTCATGGCCGCAGAATATTTGTCGCCGAAATAGAAGATGTGGCCGACCTCGATCCCTCGCCCGGTACGGCGGCGATCTTCGGAGATCTGCGCCCACCGATCCTCGTCATGGGTTTCCGAAGTTGCAGCGTAGGTTGTATTCACCTCTTCAAACAGGTTCTGAAGACCTACTGGATCGTCGTAGGTCAACTCGGAGCGGTTCCAGTCAATCTCCTCGAACGCGGCGTCGTAAAAGACTTCGCTCTCGCCGGTGGGCGCAAGCACGATGAACTCATGGCTGAGATCGCCGCCGATCGGCCCGGACTCTGCCTTCATAGGAACGGCCTGAATCCCCATTCGCTGGAAGGTGCGGAGATAGGCGAGCATCTGCTTGTAGTAGCTGATCCGGGCCCCCGGCTCGTCGAGGTCGAAACTATACGCGTCCTTCATCAGGAACTCTCGCCCGCGCATGACTCCGAAGCGAGGCCGAACCTCGTCCCGGAACTTCCATTGGATGTGATAGAGCATCCGAGGAAGGTCGCGGTAACTCTTCGCGTCATCGCGGAACAGCGCTGTGATCATCTCCTCGTTGGTCGGCCCGAACAGCATCTCGCGATCGTGACGGTCCTTGATCCGGAGCATCTCCGGCCCATAGGCATCGTACCGGCCGCTCTCCCGCCACAGCTCGGCCGATTGCATGGTCGGCATCAGCAGTTCCTGAGCGCCGGAGCGGTCCTGCTCCTCGCGAACGATGCGCTCGATCTTCTGCAGGACCCGGAGGCCGAGGGGCAGCCACGCGTAGATCCCGGCGGCGGTCTGGCGGACCAGCCCGGCGCGAAGCATCAGCTTATGGCTGACGATCTGGGCGTCGGCCGGGCTTTCTTTCAGAACGGGGAGAAAAGCGCGTGAAACCCGCAATTTTCGATCCTGCAGCTGGTTGTTTTCAGGCCACGCCCTAGGGCGCTCCATTGGTGATGGCAATGCGAGACCAGTGCTGAACCCAATGTTGCTCCGCCGACACAGGCAGGACGGAAAAGCCGCAACGTCCACTCAAAGCGGGTGACACTGCCGTTTAATCGGCGCACCTACGGATCGCTGGCTGCTTCGCCAATGGTCAGGCTCGGGATCGGCGAGGTGCAGGGGAGTCAAAGGTCCAAGGGGGCTGACGAGCAAGTCGTCACGCAGGACGCCCGGATCGCACTAGCGGTCCGGGCGTTTGCTTTTCCGGAGGCCGCACCCACGCAGGTGGCGTTGGATGGTAGCGGAGGAGGGACTTGAACCCCCGACACGCGGATTATGATTCCGCTGCTCTAACCAGCTGAGCTACTCCGCCCCAATCCAAGCTGCCCTCTATTCAATCAGTGGCTGGCTGGGGCCGCCCCAGGGTGGGGGGCGGCGGCGATATAGGAGGCTGCTATCGGGCGGTCAACGAACCAGAGAGCCTCGGCATCCTTCTAGGAACCGGTTACGGCTGATCTCGTTAAGCCGGTGAATCGGAGACCTGTCGGACACTTTGGATGGACCCTTTAACGCCTCTTGAAACCCTGTGCCGGATCATCATCCGGGCGCGCGAATATGACGCGCAGACCCCGACGGATTACGATCGTGACGAAGATGCCGACAATGTCGACGATGAAAATGAGGGCACGCTCTCGGTTCTCGACGATTCGATCAACGACAGTGTCGAGGAAGAGCTTCGCTCCGTGCTGGAAGATCTCGCGGAAGATCAGCTGGCTGAGGTGCTCGCGTTGTCCTGGGTAGGTCAGGGTACCTACGACGCTGGCGATTGGGACGAGGCCTACCAGGAGGCGCAGGAGCTGGGCGAAGACGGCGGCGGCGAAGCCATCATTGATGAGCTCCTCGAGATGCCGATGCTCCCGTCAGTGCTGGAAGCGGGCCTGGCCGCCTTCGATTTGAGTTGCGACGGGATCGGCGAAGTCAGCTGATCCCGCGAAAGGGATAGCTCGCCACCCTTTCCCACTCGCTATCCACGTAACGGACCAGCTCGAGACCAGCCATCCTCAGCGGCCGCGGGCGAAAATCCTTCTCCAGCAAATGAAGCAGGGTTCGCGCGACGTGCGGCTCGACCTTGTTCTGGATGGTGACGTGCGGAATCCAGCCGCCGCGGTCTTGCGCGCTCAGCAATCCGTGGAAGCCCAGCGCCAAGTCTTCGCGAATGCGGTCGAGACCGTCTGAACGAACCCGAACCGCGACGCCGCCATCCAGACGGATGAGGCCCTGCTCGACCGCTTGTGGAGCGCTGTGGGAGCTTATTTGGATCAGATCGCGCCTGATCTCGTCTTCCGCCGACGGTGGAAGCGACCGGAACAAGGTGAGATGCGCCGGGACCCGGTTTCTGTCAGCTGGATAATGACGTCGGCGTAACGCGTCCAGGCGGGCGAAGTCCGCCCGGCCGAGCGACGCAAGCAGGATCAGCGCGCCGGCCAATGATCCCGCTCAACCTCTTCCAGCGCCTGGAATCGGGAAGCAGCCAAGGCACTTCGCACCTGATCGCTGTCGACGCGGCAGTCGGCCCAGGCAATCCGTCTCAAAGTCTCACCGACTCCGCCGACGCCTCCTTCAGAAATGACCACGTAATCGAGCCGGCCGCTCCGGCATCCGGCCATTGCATCGACGCAATGGCCGATGTTTTTCCCCTCCGAGGAAAGGACTGCGGCTTTGCTTAGCAGCGACACCGGAAACAGGGTTTCACCGGGCTCAGCCTTGCTGTCGTGAGCCGCGGCTGCCGCGCCCTCTTCGATCCGCGCCTGACGGCCGAGCCAGCGCCATATCCCGAACAGGTTCAATGCGGTGAGCACCACATTTTGCCACAAGAGATTGGATTGGCCGGTTATGAGGCCGAGCACCGCCCAGGAGACCGATCCAATCGTGAAGACAACAAATCCGTAGCCGGTGATCCGCGCCCCGAAATTCGAAGCGACGATCAGCGCGGCAATGGTCGTGCAAATCGGTGCGGCGATTGAAGCGATCTGTTCCATTGCGGTGCAACCCGCACTGGCGGCGGTCGGTTCAAATCTCGACCTGGCTACCCAGTTCGACAACCCTGTTCGTCGGCAGCTTGAAAAATTCCATCGCTGTTTCGGCGTTCCGCATCATCCAGGCGAACAGCTTCTCCCGCCAGACTGCCATTGCCGGACGCGCCGAGGTCAGCAGCGTCTGCCGCGACAGGAAGTAGCTCGTGTCCATCGGCTTGCAGGCGGGGCCGCACTCCTGGATTTTCGCGAGCGCTGCAGGAACGTCGATTTCCTCCATGAACCCGTAGCGAAGGACGATGCGCCAGAAACCGTGGCCGAAGTCCTGCACCGAGGAACGTTTTTCGGCATTCACGTAAGGCACGTCCTTAATCTTTATGGTGAGTAGGAACACCCGCTCGTGAAGCACCTTGTTATGCTTGAGGTTATGGAGAAGCGCCGGCGGGACTCCGTTTTCCGAACTGGTCAGGAAAACGGCGGTGCCCGGGACTCGCGTGGCGCTCGGAACCGCCGACTTCACGAACACCTTCATCGGCAGGCTCATCTCCGTTAGCCGGGCGATCATCAGTTGGCGCCCCTTCGCCCAAGTCGTCAGGAGGGTGAAAGCGATTGCCGCGACCAGCAGTGGGAACCAGCCACCCTGCGGCACCTTCAGCAAGTTCGCCGACAGATAGGAGAAATCGACCAGGAAGAAGAGAGCGACCAAGGCTCCGACGGCAAAGCGGTTCCAATTCCACATCTGGCGAAGGACAACGCTGATCAGGACGCTGTCGATCAACATCGCTCCGACCACCGCGATACCGTAGGCGCCGGTAAGGTTGGACGAAGTGCGGAACGAAACAACCAGCAACAGGACCATGATCATCAGCGCCCAATTGACGATCGGTATATAGATCTGCCCCGCCGTGCTTTCGCTTGTGTGCGTGATCCTGAGCCGCGGGACAAAGCCGAGCTGGATGGCCTGCTGAGTAACGGAAAATGCACCGGAGATCACCGCCTGGCTGGCAATGATCGAGGCCGCAGTCGCAAGCAGGACCAGCGGAAGGCGAAGCGCGTCCGGAGCGAGATAGAAGAACGGGTCCTGGATTTTCGCGGCAGCGCTCGCGGTGTCCGCCGTAAGTATCATCGCGCCCTGCCCAAGATAATTGAGCAGGAGTGCCGGCATGACGAAATATAGCCACGAGACACGGATCGGGCGCCGACCGAAATGACCCATGTCCGCGTAAAGCGCCTCCGCGCCAGTGACCGCGAGCACTACGGAGCCAAGCGCGACGAATGCCCGGACGAAATCCGAAGTAAAGAAATAAACCGCGTTCAGCGGGTTCAGCATCGCAAGCACGACGGAAGGCTTGTCGATAATATGGAAAACGCCGAGCGCCGCGAGAGCAACGAAGTAGAGCACCATCACCGGGCCGAACATCAGCCCGACGCGCGCAGTGCCGCGCGCCTGAATGGCGAAGAGGGCAATCAGGATTCCGAGTGCGATCGGGATGACGAATGGGGCAAGGCCGCCGTTCACTGTCTCTAGGCCTTCCACCGCACTGAGCACGGTCACCGCCGGGGTGATCATCGAGTCGCCGTAGAACAGTGCGGTTGCGAAGACGCCCAGAAGGACAACGCCGCTCGTCCACTTCTTCTTGTCGCCGAGACTCCTGTTGATGAGGGCGAGCAAGGCGAGACTTCCACCTTCCCCCTTGTTGTCGGCCCGCATGATGATCGTGACATATTTCAGCGTCACGATGATCATCATTGACCAGAAAATCAGGCTGAGCACGCCGAAGATGTGGACTTTGTCGACCTCGAGGACATGATGGCCAGTGAAGGTCTCGCGGAACGCGTATATCGGACTCGTGCCGATATCGCCGTAGACGATGCCCACCGCGCCGATCGCGAGCTTGTACAACGGCCCTTGCCCATGAGCATGGGCTGACTCGGGCTCGCCGGTAAGCGAGCCGTCGGCAACTGCGACGCCGTTTTCGGTGATGCTCATGGATTGATTTGGCTCGACGGCTTACGGAACTTCACTCGTGCCCCCTAGCGGCTGGCGCGGGCCCTTAGCAGTGAGACGCTGCCCCTGCAAACCGAGACGACAACGTACACCGCCGGGTCTATAGCGCCGCCCATAATCCATATCTGGAGCGAACGAATAATGCGCGTTGGTGTGCCCAAAGAGATCAAGAACAATGAATTCCGTGTCGGCCTCACGCCGGCTTCGGTCGCCGAACTGGTCCACGCCGGACACGAACTTTTTGTGGAGACCCACGCCGGAAGCGGCATTGACTGCCCGGATTCCGCTTACAAGAAGGCCGGCGCCGTCATCGTCGCCAATGAAGAAGAAGTGTTCGAAGACAGCGACATGATCGTCAAGGTGAAGGAACCGCAGCCGCAGGAAATCGCGCTGCTGAAGCCTCGGCATATCCTGTTCACCTACCTCCACCTCGCCGCCGACAAGCCCCAGGCCGAAGGACTTATGGCGTCCGGCGCGACTTGTATCGCCTATGAGACGGTGACCGCCCCGAAAGGCGGGCTCCCGCTGCTGAAGCCGATGAGCGAAGTCGCCGGACGCATGTCGGTCCAGGTCGGCGCTCATTATCTGGAGAAAGAACAGGGCGGCCGCGGCGTATTGCTCGGCGGAGTCCCCGGGGTGGCGCCGGCGAAGGTCGCAATTCTCGGCGGCGGAGTCTCCGGCGTCAACGCCGCGCAGATGGCGGTGGGGATGCGCGCCGATGTGACCATCTACGACATCAACAACGATCGCCTTGCCGAGCTCGACATGTTTTTCTCAAGTCAGATCAAGACAGCTTATGCGTCCCGCGCCGCAATTGCACGGGCAGTTGAAGAAGCGGAGCTGGTTATTGGGGCGGTACTCGTTCCGGGGGCTGCCGCGCCGAAGCTCGTCACTCGCGACATGCTCAAGACGATGAAGCGCGGATCGGTGCTGGTCGACATCGCGATCGATCAAGGCGGATGCTTTGAGACCAGCCATCCAACCACACACGCCGACCCGGTGTTCGAGGTGGATGGGATCATCCACTATTGCGTCGCCAACATGCCGGGCGCTGTTGCACGCACGAGCGCCTTCGCACTCAACAACGCTACCCTCCCCTTCGCACTCAAAATCGCGAACATGGGGGCCGATGCGGCGATGCGGGCGGATCCGAACCTCGCGAATGGGTTGAATGTGTCTGGCGGCAAGATCCGCCATCAGGCTGTGGCAGAAGCGCTTGGGCTGCCCTTCGAGCGAGCCGCCTAGCCGTTCGGCTTTGCGCCGCTAAGCGCCGCGACCGAGTCCTCAACGACTGGCCGCCAATTCGCTTCTGCCGGCGCCTTGGCGAGAAGATCTCTCCAGACGCCGACTGCTGCGTCCCGGTCGCCGGACCGCGCCAGCGCCAGGCCGAAGAAATAAAGCGGCGCTGGGTAGCCCGGCGCCAGCTCGGCCGCATGCTTGTAAGCGTACTCGGCTGCCGGCGTCAGGGCGCCGGCATGGTCGACCAACGCATTGCCGAGCCCGACCCACAGGATGTAATCGTTTGGATGAATTTTCACCGCCTGGCTCATCACGCCGGCTTCTTCTTCGGTGTCGCCCTGGCTGGCGAAGGAATCGGCCATTACCATCCACGGCTCCTCGCCATTGAATTGCCCGAAGAAGGCGTGGCGCAACGGGCCCATCGGCAGGATCGTGCCGGAGGGCGCGGCTCCGCGCGGTGAGCCCGAAAGTCCGGGGCTGCCCTGAACCGCGTAGCCGCCGCAACCGAGCAGCATAAAGGCCACGCAAAGCTGTAGCAGCGGTCCCCGCACCCGCATCAACCAGAGCGCGGCGACGGACAGCACGAACAACACCGCAAGAGCGATCCAGCCCATCATCGCGACCGCCTCCGCTTCAATCGGCTGGCGGCAAGCAACCCGCCCGCGACCAACAAGGCAAGCGGCGCTAGCCACAACGGCCAGCCGATCGGCTGCGTCGGCGGACGAAAGCTGATCCAGTTTCCGTAGCGCTGGATCAGCCACGTTCGGATCGATGCCGGCTTCTCACCGGCAGCTATGCGGCGGCGGACCAGGTCCCGCATGTCGCCCGCCAGCTCCGCGTCAGAATCGGCGATCGATTCGCCCTGGCAGACGAGGCAGCGGATCTCCTGCATCAAGCCCCGCGCCTGCTCTTCCTGCTGTGGGTTGGGGAGCTGACGGTTCGCCCAATAGGCCGGTGGCATGTCGGAATCCGCCAGAGCAGGTGCCGCCAGGACGAGCGCCAGCGCCAGGAAAGCGGCCCTCATCGCGCCTGCTCCGCGGCCGCCTTGATCGCCGGAATTTCCTCGGCTTCGATCGCGCCGATGTGCTGCAGCCTGATCACCCCGCGCCCATCCACGACGAACGTCTCCGGCACACCCGATGAGCCGAACGCGAGCTGGGTCTTGCTCTCCGGATCGGAGCCGATGCGATCGAACGGATCGCCGTTGCGCGCCAGGAACTGAGCCAGTTCGTCGGGGCGGTCGCGGATCGCGATTCCCTCAACGGTGAGTCCCTGCTTCTTTAGCTCGTCAAGCACCGGAGCCTCGCCGATGCATGGAACGCACCAGCTGGCAAAGAAGTGCACCAGCTTCGGCTTGCCGTCAGCCAGCTGCGTCGACGAAAGGCCCTGAACGCCTGGAACCGCCGCCGCCAGCACGAACTGGGGTATGCGCTTCCCAATCATCTGCGAATGAACGGTCGTGTCGGGCGGGTTCGCCAGCCGCCACAGCATCGCCGCAACAATCAGCACCAACAGGACGATCGGGGTGAAGCGGAGCCAACCAGTCATCGCACGCCCGCTTTGCGCCAGCCTCGCCAGGCGCGTCCGAGCAGCGCCAACGCGCCGCCAATCGCGATCAGCGCTCCGCCGAGCCAGATCAGAGTTACCATCGGCTTCCACCACAACCGCAGTTGCCAGCGATCTCCGACCTGCTGACCGACCACCGTGTAAAGCTGACCGGTAAGTGTCGTCAGGATGGCGCTCTGCGTCGTCTCGGTCGGCGGGTCGGTGTAGAAGCGTGCCTGCGGCTTTAGCGTTTCGATTGCGCCGCCTCGCGTGGCGTAAAGAGTCGCCTCCAGCGCGGTCCAGTTCGGCCCTGCAATCGGTCGGATCGAATCGAAACGGATCGACCACGGACCGACGCTGACGATCTCCCCCGGTTTGGCGGCGATTAGCGTCTCGCTTGTGGTCAGGCTGCTGATCGACATGCCGGCCACTGCTGTCGCGACGCCGAAATGCGCGAGCACCATCGCATAGGTGGTCAGCGGGGTCCGCCCTAGCTTGCGGGCGAGCAGCGGCAGCAAGCTTGCCGGAAAAAGCGCAACGGCAAAGCCGAAGCCGAGCTTCGCTAGCAGCCCATCTTGAGGCACCGCCATCAGCAGGATGATGAATGCGCCAAGCCCTAGCAGCGCCGGGATGATCAGCCGCTTCAGCCGTTCGCCGGAGTCGCGTCGCCAATTCAGCAGAGGCCCGATCGTAATCAGCGCCATCAGCGCCAGCGCGATGGGCCCGACCACGGCGTCGAAATACGGCGCTCCGACCGACAGCTTGGCGCCGGTCAGCGCCTCGACGAACAGTGGATACAGTGTGCCGATGAAGACGACACCGAGGATGACGCTCAGCAGCAGATTGTTGCCGACCAGCGCCGCTTCCCGGCTGACGAGCTCGAACTCAGGACCCTCGCTGAGCCTGCCCGAGCGAAGCGCGAACAGCAGCAAGGCTGCGCCAACGTAGAAGGCCAACAGGATAAGCAGGAACACGCCGCGCTTAGGATCGACGGCAAAAGCGTGGACCGAGGTCAGCACACCGGAGCGGACCAGGAATGTGCCCACCATCGACATCGAAAAGGCGATCATCGCCAGCATGATCGTCCACGCGCGAAGCGACTCTCGCGACGCCAGCACGTTCAGCGAGTGCAGCAGCGCGGTCGCGGCTAGCCACGGCATCAGCGAAGCATTCTCGACCGGGTCCCAGAACCACCAGCCGCCCCAGCCGAGGTCGTAATAGGCCCAATAGCTTCCGGCGGTAATTCCAAGTGTCAAAAAGACCCAGGCGCCCAGCACCCACGGCCGCATCGCCCGTGCAAGTTCGCGGTCAACTCTGCCGGTAACCAGCGCGCCGACCGCGAGGCTGAACGCCACCGACAGCCCGACATAGCCGAGATAAAGCGTCGGAGGGTGGAAGGCGAGGCCCGGATCCTGGAGGATCGGGTTAAGCCCCCTTCCCTCCAGCGCCGGCGGATCGAGCCGGGCGAATGGGTTGGACGCGAACAGCAGGAAGATGAAAAAGCCGAGGGCCAGAGCGCCTTGTGCGCCAAGTGCGGCAACAAATGTCCGCTCCTCGAGCCGTCGAGAGAAAATCGCCAGCGCTGCTCCGGAAATCCCGAGCACCGTCACCCACAGCAGCATCGAGCCTTCGTGATTTCCCCAAGTGCCCGCGATCTTGTAGAGCAGCGGCTTGGCGCTGTGGCTATTCTCGGCCACCAGGGCGACGGACAGATCCGTGGTCGCGAACACAAGGACAAGCATCGCGAACGCAAACAGCGTCAAGCCACCCTGAAGCACGGCGACCGCTCGAATTGGGGCCGATCCGGATTTCGACATCCCCGGCGCGAAACCGAGCGCCAGTTGGAGCAGCGACAGCGCCGCCGCGAGCCACAGCGCTGCCAGCCCGGTTTCGGCAGTCATTTCGCCACCGTCTTGGCCGTCTGATGCTCCGCCGACTGGTTGCCCATCTGCGGCGGCATATAGCGTTCGTCATGCTTGGCGAGAATGTTGCTGGCATCGAAGGTGCCGCCGGGCCCGAGACTCCCCTCAGCGATCGCGCCGCTGCCCTCGCGGAACAGGTCGGGGACGATACCGCGAAACTCTACCGGTACCTTCGCTGCACCGTCGGTGAGGACAAACCGGACCGTCACGCCGTCGGACAGCCGCTGCACACTGCCCTTCTCGACCATGCCACCGAGCCTCACAGATTGACCCGGCTGCGCCTTACCTGCCTCGATATCGGCGGGCGTGTAGAAGTAAGCCGCCCGGTCCCTCAATCCCCACATCGCGAGCAGCACCGCGGCGAGCACCGCAACGAGCGCGATCACGACCAGGACCAGCCGCTGATGCTTGGGCTTGCCGATCATTTGCGATTCTTAAGCTTTTCGGCTTCTGCTTCGGCACGCCGCATCGCCCGAAACGACAGCGCCAGCAACCCCGCGGTCGCGATGATCGCGACCGCATAAGCAGCGATGACAAACGCCCACTGGTTCACGCTCGCGCCTCCCGCCGAATGCGCGCTTCAATCCGAAGCTGCGCCAGTTGGGCGCGCATCAGCATTAGCGATCCCGCCGCGAACAGGCAGGTGAACCCGAGCATCGTCAGCGGCAGCGGCCATAAGATCGATGGCGCGATGGTCGTGCCGGTGAGCGTGATGCTCTCCCCCTGATGGAGCGTGCGCCACCACAGCACTGAATAATGGATGATCGGCAGGTTGATCGCGCCCACAAGCCCGAACAGCGCCGCGAGGCGCCCTTCGCCGCCGCGTTCACGCTCGGATGCCGCCAGAGCGATGTAGCCGAGATAGAGGAAGAACAGGACCAGCATCGAAGTCAGCCGGCCATCCCATTCCCACCAGGTCCCCCACGTCGGGCGGCCCCAGATCGAGCCCGTGATGAGGCAAATCGCTGCGAAGGTCGCTCCGCACGGAGCGAAGGCGCGCCCGGCGACCGTGGCGAGCGGGTGACGCCACACCAGCTGACTGATCGCCGCGGCCGCGATCCCGGCCCATCCCAACATCCCCAGCCAAGCGGCGGGCACGTGAATGTACATGATCCGCACTGTCTCACCCTGGAGATAATCCGGCGGTGTGAAGGTCAAGCCCGACACAACCCCGACCGCGGTTAAAACGACACCGACACTCAGCAGCCAACCGGTCGCTGGCCGGGCAATTCGAAGGAAACGTGCGGGGTTGGCGAGGAAATGCATGTGCTTCGCCGTCATTGCGAGGAGAAGTGGACGGAAGCAAGGGTGGCCCGGGGGGCTAGGCTCTCCCGATCAGCCGCTGCGCGATGGAATCCGCGACGGCAGCTGGATCGCGCCCCGTCCCGGCGCTTTCCGTCCAGATCTGCTCCAGTCGATCGGGAATTCCATCGATCCGCTCGCGCACGACCGAAGCCTGGGTTTCTCCGAGATATTCGAAGCAGACGCTGATGATTCCACCGGCGTTGATCACATAATCCGGGGCGAAGAGGATTCCGCGCTGGTGAAGGCGCTCGCCGTCCGCAGGGGTGGCGAGCTGGTTGTTCGCTCCGCCAGCGACAATCG
>Ga0068852_100000811_pt1 | contig 20584 bp, 18 predicted proteins | sample KBSCornC22_FD_66594 | JGI IMG/M metagenome (GOLD analysis project Ga0068852, IMG submission 66594) | Corn rhizosphere microbial communities from Kellogg Biological Station, Michigan, USA - KBS Corn C2-2 | ecosystem: Host-associated > Plants > Roots > Rhizosphere > Soil ... | reverse complement strand
TATCGCGGCGAATCGGCAAAAAAAGGATGGACACACGAAGCCGATTTAATTGAAGGCGAAAAACGCATTGATGAAAAATCGCTTCAATTATTATTGCACGATCCTAATTCTGTGATTTTAAAATATACGATCGACAACAAAATTGTCGGCTGCGTTTATCTAGAAAAACAACAGCAAAATCTTTATCTGGGGATGCTTTCTGTTTCTCCTGAAATCCAGGCAAAAGGTATTGGGAAAAAATTATTGAAAGCATCCGAAGATCATGCAAAGCAACAAAAATGTAATTCAATTGAAATGACAGTGATTTCTGTGCGGCACGAACTAATTGCATGGTACCAGCGAAACGGTTATCATAAAACAGGTATCACGAAACCTTTTCACAACGATGGAAGATTCGGCATTCCAAGAAAAGAAATTGAATTTATTGTTTTAGAAAAAAAATTATAATTGCTTTCTTCAGTTATTGTTTCACAATTTAATTCCAGCACTTTAAATCAAGACTTTAATGGTACAGCTTTATAATTTTTTAGGAAGTTGGCAATTGTTTCCGGAAAAAGGCAATTACGAATTTGGCGAACGGCCAAAAAGTGGAATCTATAAAATTGAATCCTCTGAAAATAAAAAAGAAATAACAATTAGCCACAGCTGGACAACGATTGAAAACCAGGGTTTCTCTTCTCAATACAAAGTGATTGCAGATGGCGAACTCCATTGTTTTGAGGACAGGCAGCTGGCAGATGAAGTGCAAGTGTTGTTGGTTGACAGCATCACATTCGAAATGCATTTTTACAGAAGCGGACAAGTGATCCTCCACATTGTTCATGAAATAATGCCTAATGGTTATTTAAGAATTTCTTTGCAGGGTTTTAAAGAAGATGGCTCTTCCTACACCAATGCGGAAGTGTATCACAAACAAATGAGTGTGCTGCCCTACTCTGCTTCTGTTGCCGGTGCTGTCGTAAAACCAAATGAAGAAGGTGTCATTCGTCATAAGGCATTAACTGCAATGGAAGAACAAACCAACATGCAGTTGGAACAAATTCGAAAGCAAATTGAATTGCTGGCATTGCAGGCGCAGGAAATTCATAAACGCAAAGAATTATCAATGCTTATTTACAATGCAAAACTTTCTTTCAAACCTGACATCGGCCAGATCTATTATTTGTATGAAAAGCAGGATGGCAATCACACCATTTCTTTGATTTCACCAAAAGACTGGGGAGCAGGAATGCCTTATAAAAAGTTTGTTGCCGCTGTTCAATTACTTGCAGATCACACCTGGAAAGAACTCTGATGATTAGCAAAGAACATATCGGGCTGCTTTACCGCGCATGGAAATATCGCAATACACAAAGCAATGAAATCAATTACCTTCTTAAAATAATAAAAAAAGGGCAAACGGTTTTTGATATTGGTGCACACAAAGGAGCCTATAGCTTCTGGATGAAAAAAGCAATTGGTAAAAATGGAAAACTGGTTTGTTTTGAACCACAACACAAAGGTGCTGAACTTTTGAAGAGACTTTTTGATAATAAAAATGTGATAGTAGAACAAATTGCTTTATCCGATGAAAAAAGAACAACGCAATTGTTTGTAAAGCCCCAACCCGGAATTTCCTTTGAAGCCTCTTTGAATAATACATATCAAAACGCCCTGGTTGAAGAAGTCACCACAACAACGATCGATGATTATTGCAGAGAAAATTCGACTTTCCCTTCGTGCATCAAAATTGATGTTGAAGGCCATGAGACCAATGTAATTGAAGGAGCTGTTGAAGTATTTAAAAATTTAAAACCTTTTTTACTTGTCGAGATTGAAGCAAGACATATTGGTGAACAAGCATTGCAGAAGCTTTGCAATAAGATCGTTAATGTGGGGTATGCTGCTTATTTCTTTTATAAAAATGAAAAATTGCCTTTGAAATATTTCAATACACAGTTGCATCAAAATATCGAAAACATCAACACCAACAAATACAGTAATAATTTTGCTTTTGAACCTCTGTAACTTTATTTGAAAATCAATCTGATCATGCCTACGAAACTTTCGGTTAATATCAACAAACTGGCAACGCTTCGCAACAGCCGCGGCGGCAATAATCCTGATGTGGTTAAAGCTGCCATAGATGCCCAGCGTTTCGGTGCTGATGGAATTACGGTGCATCCACGGCCTGATGAACGACACATCCGCTACGCTGATGTTCGAGACATCAAAAAAGTTATTTCAACTGAATACAATATTGAAGGCAATAGCCGCGAACAAAAGTTTGTTGACCTGGTTTTGGAAGTAAAGCCCGACCAGGTGACTCTGGTGCCTGATGAACTAAATCAAATCACTTCCGATCATGGTTGGGATACAATCAAACACAAAGATTATCTTAAAGAAATAATTCCGGTATTTCAAAAAGCAGGTATCCGTGTTTCTATTTTTGTAGATCCTGTTATAGAAATGGTTGAAGGTGCCGCAAAAACAGGAACTGATAGAATTGAATTATACACCGAAGAATATGCAAGACAGTTTGCAAAAGGAAACCGGAACGTAATTTCTCACTACGTAGCTGCTGCAAAAAAAGCAAAAGAGCTGGGTCTTGGTTTAAATGCAGGACATGACCTTGATCTTCACAATCTAAAATTCTTTAAACAAAATATTTCGTGGATAGACGAAGTGAGCATTGGTCATGCTTTGATTTGTGATGCAATTTACCTCGGGTTTGAAAATGCAATTCAACAATACAAAAGGCAATTAGCCGAATAGATTTGAATGGAACGGCAAATTAAAGTAGAAGAAAATTGCGGGAGGACTATCTTCCCGCAAATCATAAAATGTGTTTTGCTCAAATTGCCGGTATCAAAGGGATGGCTGGCAAGGCAGGTGAAGCCGCCGCCGTCGCTCCTAACGTAGCCCATGCACTGCTTTTTAACGAGCCTCCAATTTGATCAACCAATTTTTTCTTTACAAAACCCGAAGTATGGGTCTTTTGTTTTGAAATGATGTACCCAATCGCAAACAAGGCAGCAGCAACTGCAATTTTTTTCAACATGGTTCCTTTTGGTTTTGGAATATGTGTCGCAATTCCATCCTCATTAAATGCTGCTGCTTCCTTTACATAACGGCCGGTTGCAGGCATCCCAAGCTTCCAAAAATTTCTGGCAAGCTTGTGCAATTCCTTTCTTGCTTCCTCGCCATACATGGCGCGACCATGCCCTGTAGCAACCACATTTGGTTCCAATGCTGCCAATTCTCTTACCGACCTGGCCGCACTGCCCCAATCGGGTGTAAAATATTTTGGCGGGCCGCAAACAAATCGTTTTTGGGTAGCTACTGCCAGTACAGACTCTTGCATGGTTGTTACAAATGCATCGCCGGCAATTAACACTCCATCTTTTTCCCTAAACAGACTAATATGGCCCGGTGTATGTCCCGGCGTATGAATCCAACGCCAGTCTTCCAATTGGGGAACTGATCCGTCTGCCGGTAATTCCTTCAAAGAACTTTCTACATTGATGGGTCCCCTCGGATAAGTAAAGGAAAGCAATGACATCATTCCACCGCCAACCGATGGGTCTGCAGGCGGATAAGATGCTTCTCCGGTTAAGTAAGGCAATTCCTGGTGATGGCAATAAACAGGAACGCTCCATTCCTGCGCCAGTTCAATCAAAGAACCACGATGATCAAAATGTCCATGCGTCATTATAATTGCTTTGGGAATACTGCCTTTTCCAAAAACCTCCGCAACAAGATCTTTCACTTTTGTTGCGGTCGATTTCAGGCCGGTGTCAACCATTACCCATTCCGTTGCATCTGTATTCTGTATTAAATAAACGTTTACGAAAACATCTTTCAACCTGTAAACTCCGGGCGCTACCAGCCAGCTATGCCTGCCAATACTTTTTTCTTTCGAAGAAGTTTGTTCCCTTCTGTCAACAATCGCCTTATTCATACTGTTTGTTTAAAATAGGCGAAACAAATAGCATACCATGAGGATTATGAGCGAGGAATATGGAATGAACAAAGAAGAATGAATTCAGCCGGTTTGAAATTTCGTTTGGATCCTAAGCTTGTGGAAGAGAGCGTAATTTTTTTGGGGCCAACGTGCATTCCACTATTAGACATCGTCTGCGCCGCACTCTTCAAGGCCTGTAGATCTATTGAGCATTCGTGCAGGATACACCTGCGATGCGAAGTGTCCTATTGAAATTATTTTACCAATGCAGCAACCTTTGCTCCATTTCGCTTTGCAAGCCGCATTATACGAAACACTTCCCCATAATAGGAACTTGTGTCAGCATTGATGACAACAGATGGAGAGTCAACAGATTTTCTTGCATTGACAATAGCTTCTGTAAGAAGTGTATCTAACTGTATGGAAGGAACTAACTGAGTGCCGATATAATATTGCTGGTTCTTGTCAACCGTAACCACGATGTTTTGTTTTGCCTTCATGTCTTTATCGCCCTTGGGATTGTTTACTCTCACCAAATTTGGGTTGGCAAGTGTTGAAGCAATCAAAAAGAACAAAAGCAGAATGAACAAAATATCGTTCAGCGGACCTGTATGCACTTCGGCACCATGTGCTCGTAATTTTCTTCTGATGTTCATTGAATCTTATTTCAAGATTTCGGATTTCAAATTTTTTACCTGGTTGGTTCTTGCAAAATGTCCAAAAATTCTGCGCTTGACGATTCCATTTTGTAAGCTGTCTTATCAACCTGCGTCGTCAAAAAATTATAGGCGACATAAGCAAGCAAACCAATGATCAAACCTGTTGCCGATGTAATCACTTTTGTGTAAATACCATTAGCCATTGTCTGAATTGTAAAATCTCCCCCGGTTGCCAGGCTGTAAAACAATTCAAACATTCCAATGATGGTTCCCAAAAATCCCAATAGTGGTGCAATGCCCGCAGAAAGCGAAAGAATGGAAAGATTTTTTTCTAACCCATAAATTTCAAGCTTGCCCACATTTTCCATACTGCGTTCAATATTTTCAATGGGCTTGCCAATGCGTTGAATGCCCTTATCAATAATTCGTGCAACAGGGTTGTTTGTGTTTTTTGCAAAACTTCGGGCAGCTGTAACATTTCCGCTAATGATGTGATCGCGGATGATGTTCATGAAATTGCTGTCAATGTTGGAAGCTTTGCGAATAGCGATAAGTCGTTCGAAGAAAACAAAAATTGTGATGACGAATAAAAGCATCAGGGGAATCATTACCCATCCACCCAGTTTCAACAAATCAAAAAAACTAATTCCGTTGCTTGCAGTTGTACTATGACTTAATGTATCGATTTGTAACAGGTTGATCATACGAGTTTGACTTTACGCAGTAAATGTAATTTAATGTGATGAATAACGTTAGCTATCCCCAAATATTTTACTTTACAAAGAAGCGCAATAAAAAATGCCGCTGCCAGAGCGACATTTAACTTTTTAAGTTCTTTAACAAGCTTGATCTTAAATATTTTCCAGCCAAGTGAAAAAAATAACCGCTCCGAAAATGGAGCGGCTTCTACTCAAAACTTCTGTATACTTAATCATCATCTTTGTCTCTTGTTATGTAACCAAACAGTCCGTCCTGCTCATTATCGGGGCCAGCAGTGAAATACAGCAGATTGTGATTGATCGAAGAAGTGGAGGGAGCAAAACTGATTGACCACAAACCATCAATTGTAATTGGTGTGTTGTGCATGCTCAGCTGCCCCAGGAACTTTCCGTTGCTTGCACGATAGGCATTGATATGACCATCACCAAAATTGCCAACTAGTATTGCAGGACCCGCATCACTGTCTGCATCATCTTTATAAAATTCAACCGGGGCCATCGCCACTCCCCATGGTGCATTTAAACTTCCACCGGTTGCGAAACGTTGAACAAACGTTCCGCCGGTTGTAAATACATCAACCAATCCAAGTCCAACCGCATGTACTTCATCACCATCAGCACCAACCTTGTCATACATCACAAATAACTTATCTGCTACAACCTGGATATTGAATGGTGAATAACCTGCAGGCAGGCCTGGATCAGTGAAAGACATCCAGTTAACAGCAGCCCAGCTTCTATCCCAAACTTCAATGTGACCCGACGCAAAATTTGCCGCATACAAATAATTATTCCCGTTGTAAGTAGCCAATGTCAAACCTGTATAAGAGGCATCATTTGCCGCCACCCGATAGGTATTATGTCCCCATGTTCCATTCCACGCCGATACCACGCCATCATCGCCCACAAAAATGAATCTGGCTGCTTGCATTGCACTTGCATTACCCGACGGAATCAAAAAATCTGTTGACTTAGGATTAAAAACAGTACCCGTCGGATGACCACCAGTTGCTGAAGTTGATGAAACGATGTTTACAGGATTCAACCCGGGATTTGGATTTCCAACGCTATCCATAACATTGCTAACAGATCCTGCTTCTGAACCTGTCCATGCAATTCCTGTTGGACTCCATGCAATTCCCCATGCATTTTGTAAGCTTGGAATAACATGACTAGCACCATATCCAGTTTTGTTGGCAGCAAGCATTCGAAGATTGTAATCTTTGAGACGCTTTACTTTTTGAGTTTTGAATTCTGAAAGTTGCTGCGGCGAAGCGGGTGTATCGGCTTTTTTGCAACTGACGATACTTAATGCCAAAACAAATACGACAAGTGCAACGATGTTTTTGTAAAGGTTGAATGGTTTTGGATTCATACAATTTATTTTAAGAATTGAACAAAAAAATTTGAAGGCTTGACAGCAAACCATTACAGATGCAATTCAGGGGGTACGGATGAGCAAGCAGAAAAGAAGTGACGTTAAGGATTAAAGTAAGTACGTAAGGAAGTAATGGAGGGTTGTGCAGATTTTAAAAAAGAAAAGTCATGCTGAGTTGCATGACTTAAACAGTTAATCAAAAAATTGGTTTTTATACGCCACCGAAAACCGAAAACCCGCCGTCAACACAAATCATTGCTCCTGTCACAAACTGCGAAGCATCACTAAGCAACCAAACCAATGTCCCTTTTAATTCATCGGGATCACCAAAACGTTTGAAAGGCGTCTGGCGAATTACCAATTCGCCACGTTCGGTGTAACCACCTTCTTTTTTTGTAAGCAGGTAACGGTTTTGTTCTGTAAGAAAAAATCCAGGAGCCAAAGCATTCATTCTGATTTTATCTCCATATCGATTTGCCAATTCAACTGCAAACCATTGATTGTAACAATCAACAGCAGCTTTGCCCATATTATAACCCAACACTTTTGTGATAGCTCTCTTCGAATTCATCGAAGAAATATTGACAATACTTCCTTTGCCTGTTTTTGCAATGGCTTCACCAAAGACCTGTGTTGGAATTACCGTCCCCCACAAATTAATATCCATTACCTTTTTCATTCCTTCAAGATTCATTGAAAAAATATCTTCCCCGGGCTGCAAAACACCTTCGGGCATGTTACCGCCTGCAGCATTTACCAATCCATCAATCTTTCCAAAATGCGCAATGGCTTTTTCCTTTGCAGCTATTAATTGCTCTTCATTCAATACGTCTGCAATTAAAGGCAAAGCATTGCCCCCATTTTTATTGATAGCATTGGCCCTTTCCTTTGCGATGGCCTCATTTCTTCCTAAAATACCAACAGCTCCGCCTGCTTCAACAATTGCGTCAACAAATGAATTTCCCAAAATGCCAGTGCCGCCAGTTACAATGATTACTTTTTGCTTCAATGAAAAACTTTCCATAATGTTCATCATCTTAAATCGTTTAATTGAATAAGATCCATATCGGAATACTCTAAATTCTCGCCAGCCATTCCCCAGACAAATCCATAGTTGCTTGTTGCACTTCCTGCATGAATACTCCACGGCGGAGAAACAACTGCCTCATAATTTTTCATTACGATATGTCTCGTCTCCTGTTGTTGTCCCATGTAATGAAAAACAATTTGATTTTCCGGAACATCAAAATAAAAATAAGCTTCCATTCTTCGGTCATGCGTGTGTGCAGGAATGGTATTCCACACACTTCCTTTTTCAAGAATTGTTAATCCCATTACCAATTGGCAGCTTTTGATTCCGTTGTTATGAATGTAACGATAAATAGTTCTTTGGTTACTTGTTTCCAATGCTCCCATCACCATTGATTCTGCATCTTTCTTGCGCAATAAACGTGTCTGATGGTTTGCATGTGCGGGAGCAGATAAAATATAAAACACCGCAGGTTGATTAGTGTTGGCAGATGAAAAATTTATTTTTTTCGAACCTTTGCCAATATAAAGGCAATCCAATTTTGACAAGGCAAACTTTTCTGCATCAACATCTATTACACCGTCGCCACCAACGTTGATAATTCCCATTTCTCTTCTCTCCAAAAAATAATCTGACCGCAATATTGGAAAGTTGGGAAGTTCAATTGATTGACCTGCTGGTACTGCTCCACCGACTATCATCCTGTCGTAATGCGTATAAACAAAATTGATTTTATCTTTTTCAAAAAGATTCTCCAACAGAAAACGTTCTCTTATCGTCGCTGTATCATATTTTCTAAAATCTTCCGGATGAACCGCATGAATTTGTTTCATAAAATATATTCTAAGCAAAGCAAGTTGAAGATTTTTTGCGGTTCATTTTAAATCAACACAGATTTTATTTACGGAAACGTTCCCGAACTCGTCTTTTTCTGTCAGTTCTCAAACTCATTTTATCAATAACTTCACTTCCTAATTTTCGACAAATGAATGTAAAGATTGAAGCATCGTGGAAGGAGGTGCTGCAAGATGAATTTAAAAAACCTTATTTCAAACAAATAACTGAGCATTTAAAAACTGAGAAAGCGCAAGGGAAGACAATTTATCCTCCCGGTCCGCTCATCTTTAACGCATTTGCGCACACACCAATTGACAATGTAAAAGCAGTAATACTTGGACAAGATCCTTATCATGGCCCCAAACAGGCAATGGGCCTGAGCTTTTCTGTTCCAAAAGGAATTCCTCCGCCACCTTCGCTGATAAATATTTTTAAAGAATTGCAAGACGATGTTGGTGTGCCAATTCCAAAAAGCGGCGACTTAACAAAGTGGGCTGACCAGGGCGTGATGTTGCTAAACGCATCATTAACAGTGAGAGCCGGAGAACCGATGAGCCATTCGAAAATTGGATGGCATATTTTTACCGATTGTGTGATCAGCAAAATTTCTGAGCTAAAGGAAAATGTAGTTTTTCTTTTGTGGGGCAAATTTGCGCAGCAGAAAAAAGACCTCATCAATACAAAAAAACATCACATCTTAAAAGCACCGCATCCTTCTCCTCTATCTGCAAGTCATGGTTTTTTTGGTTGCCGGCATTTTTCAAAAACCAATACTTATTTGATGAAGCAGGGACTGGATCCGATTGATTGGGCTTTGTAGATTCCCATCCCCGTCGCAGAAATTGTCTTTGTCTGGTTCTTTAAAATAATTTTGATGTTTATGCACCAGCCTTCCTTTCTAATAACATCCGTTGTGTCACTCACCTGCCTGCGAGCTAGTTGTGTTCCGCAATTCAGAGCACGGATAAAACCGGTAAAAAAGATGTTCACCCTGTCATCTCTTTTCCAAACAATTGCTGCAGTGAAGGGTGCGACCGAGCAAAACTCAGATAGCGCAGATGAAGCCAGCATGATAAAAATCTTATTCTTTAATTAAAAATATTCTCACACCTTGCAACAATGATTCCTGTTGATCTAACACTTCAAACAAATAAGGTTCTTCTTCGCCCCATTGAAGAAAATGATTTCGACAGTTTCTATGAATTAGCGCAAGACGAAGATGCCTGGAAGTATTTTACATTGAATCTTGCCGATAAACAACACTTAAAAAAATGGATGGAAGCAACTTTCAGTGACAGACAAGCAAAGACAAGAATTCCATTTACCATCATTGAAAAAGCCAGTAAAAAAATTGCTGGCAGTATGAGTCTTCTGAATATTTCCCTGCCTGATTTGCGATTGGAGATTGGAGCATCCTGGCTGGGGAAAGAATTTAGAGGAACTGGCATCAACCGTCATTCGAAATATGCAATGATGAAGTACACCTTTGATCAATTGGGTTTCGAAAGAATTGAATTCAAAACTGATGTACTAAATGAAAGAGCGAGAAAAGGCCTGCAAAAAATTGGCGGAAAAGAAGAAGGTATTTTTCGCAGCCATATGACCATGTGGAACAACCGTAGACGAGATTCCATTTATTTTAGCGTCATCAAGAACGAATGGCCTGCATTGAAACAAACTATTTTTAAAGACATTGCGGAAAATGAAATTGATTAAAGAAGTTTTAGGAAGAATTTTTGCATTGTGGGCAGCCATAATTTTTATCGGCTCGCTGCTTATTGTTTTTATTCCAATATGGCTTACTAAAATTTGGCCTGAGCCGAAAAGAACGATCCGGGTTTTCAAAATATTTAATGTGTGGATGAAGTTCTTTTTTGTTTTCAGCGGCGTGAAGCGAATCATTAAAGGCAAAGAGAACTTCAAAAAAGGTGAGAACTATGTTGTGGTTTGCAATCACAATTCATTTATGGATGTTCCACTTTCTTCACCAGGCATCCCCGGTGCCAACAAAACGATTGCGAAAGATGAGATGGCAAAAATTCCTTTATTCGGAATGATTTATAAAAGAGGCAGCGTGCTTGTAAATAGAAAAAGTGAAGAAAGCCGCCGAAACAGTTTTTTAAAAATGAAAGAGGTGTTGGATCTGGGTTTGCACATGTGCATTTATCCGGAGGGAACAAGAAATAAGACTTCTCAGCCTTTGCAACGTTTTCACGATGGTGCCTTTAAACTTGCTATCGAAACAAAAAAAGCTGTGATTCCTTCATTGATATTTTATACGTCGAAAGTATTGCCAAGAAAATTTTTTTTCTTTTGGCCGCACAAAGTTGAGATGCATTTTTTGCCCGCAGTTCCTGTTGATGGAAAAACAACCCAACAACTAAAAGAAGAAGTGTTTGAAATAATGAAGACTTATTATTTGCAGCACAATCAAATTCAATAAATATTTAGTAGTTGGTAAAATATCTGGTACGGTTTACTCTCAAATCCTGCAGAATAGAAGATTTTGGGCTGATAGAAATACTGAAATATTTGCTGAAGCCAAGCGGAATAACGTTCACCGACATTTGCCAGCAGTGCATATCTCTTGATACGGTCATTGAAAACGTTGTTAGCTTCATGGCATTCAGATCATAGTAGCCATTGGTGGTGAACATCCATTTTGGCGTGAGGCTAAATGAGTTACTAAATGACAGGTTGGAAGTGAACTTTGTTTTTGTTTTCCCGCTTACATCTCTTTGTTGGTTAAAGAATAAAGAATAAGAAAGACTTATTGACCATGGAATGTTGAAATCTACAAACTCGCCCGGATTGCGCCGCATATAATCCTGCAATCTTTGTTCATCACCGATCAATGTTGGATCTGTCAACCTTCCTGTTCCTGGATTTGGTGTAGTTGTTTTTTTCGGATCTCTTGGCTTGCTTTGAAAACTTGTTGACATGGAAATGCTTCCTGTCTGTAATCTTCCCAAGCGAAAACGATCGCCTTGCCAAACATAACGCCGGGTGTCACGTCCCAAACTATCCTGAATATAAGGATCGTACAGGGTTTGTGCAGAGATGCTTAGTTTTTCAAAAAGCGTAGTACGGAAGTAAATATTAAGTGGTGAAAGTCTTAAAGAATCCTGTAAAAAATTATAGCCGCTTGTAAATCCAAACCCTTCTATAAGCCTGATCTTTTTCCCATCAGCCGTCGTATCTTTTTTGCTATGACGTTTCATCTCAAGGTTGTTATCTAAACCGAATGAAAGTCCCCCAAAACGTCCATAGCCATAACCGGCAAATAAATTTTGGTTGCCTATTACCTGCGGCAATGCTTCAACACGCCCGCTCGGATCAACTTTAATCACATCATAATATTTTTTCGAAAGGTTTGGTCTGTAATTGAGGCTAATGTTTGGACGGATAACATGACGAACTTGTGTTTTGCCCGGCTTGCCAAATGTTCCGTAAATAGTGGTGTTGATACCAATACCGAAGCTCATTTGCTGATCGATAAACAAACCTTTTTTGTTATAAACAGTATCAATTTTGTTTGCAACATTATCCCACTGGCGATGTATGCGATTGGTAAGCCAGGTCTCTTCATAGGAAATAAATGGCGAAACCAACAAAGGTCCTAATGGTGGCAGTGAAGTAGAAATCGGGAAACGATGTTGTGCTCCCCACTGCAGTGTATCTAAAATGTGGCTGAAGGTATTTTTCGTTGTATCGTAGAAAGATGTCTGGTTTCGCATTACACCGTTATAACCAATACCGATCTTTTCATACCATTTTGGAGCCCCGATTTGTTCCTTTTTTTGAAAAGGATAAAGTGTGGTTACCGTGAAACCGGCGTCGGGTAAAATAATATTGATAAGATGATTGTTATTGTTCTGGTTGTGGTTTGCACTCAGTGTAAGGTTGTATGGTTTGTTCTGCCATGTTTTTGAAAAAGCAATGGAAGAATACAACTGGTTTTGAAAATTTTTATTGGGATCGTTGACAATGTAACGATTGAATTTTGACGAACCTGCATTTACGTTTGCAGAAAAGTTTGCACCGCGAATTGCCTTTTGATCAAGGGTATGGCTCCATGAAATCTGAAATGTTTTTGTGAGACTGTAATCAGGATCGCCCTTAAAAGCAATTTTTGTATGCTGAATACTTAAATTAAACGCACCTCTGTAACGGTATCTTTTATAATAAGTAGGATTGATTGTAGCACTCCAGCCTCCATAAGAATAAAGATTGGTCAATACTTTTACATCAACATTGTCATTCAACACCTGGTAGTAACCAAGTCCTTCCAGGCCTAAGCCAAATTGTTCCGTAGCCGTGAACGTTGGAGCGATCAGACCCGAATGTCTTCCCTGCTTCAATGGAAAAATCCCAAAAGGTAAATAAATCGGTACAGGCACTCCTTCGAACTCCGGATGAATGGGGCCGGTTACTGCAATTTTATTGGTAACGAATTCTGCTTTGTTGGCAACAAAACCAAAATGCGGTTCATCCAGATCACAAGTCGTCATCGTCACTCGTTTGGCAAAGGCAATACTGTCGTTTACTTTTTTAATGTACGTTCCGTGAACAAACATTTCGCTTTGTGTGGTAAACGTATTGGTGGTTAATCCACGTTTTGTTTTAAAGTTGTAACTGATGGTATCGCTTTGAAATCCTTCCGAACCCTGTTTGAATTCTGCCCTGGTGATTATATTGCCTAAACTGTCTTTTCCGCTATAGGCTGTCAGAATGTTTGTTTGCTGATCGAGCGAAACTTTTGGTGCAGTAAGTACGATGTCTTTATAGGTAGTCTTTGTTTTGCCATAGAGCAAAAATTTTTTTTCCTTTACCATCAACACACCACTATCGGAAGCTTCGTATACTACCGGCGCATCCAGGGTATCTTTGGAAAGTTTGAGATGAAATGTATCGACTCTTTGAGCAGTTATATTTGAATCCTGTCGCGGCAAAGAATCAACAACCGGTTGAAGAAGAATCGAATCTTTTTTTATTTTAGGTATTGTGTCAGTTGTTAAAGTGCTGTAAATTTCAGCGGTCGATGTATAACGGGCTTCGCTCTTACACGTTATTGCAATGCTAAATAGCAAAGCAATAAACAAGTAAGCGTTTTTTTTTAAACTAAATTTGTAGCGTTTCGTCATAAGCCCGTTAACAAAAGTAATCGTTTGCGGGTTTAATTATTTGTGAAAGAATTTGCTAAACCGTCAAATAAAATCTGATATGCTAAAAAAAACTTTGCTGGCATTATTTCTTGTTCCTGCCTCGGCATTGGTTATCTCGTCACTGTCTTCTTTCACACAAAAAAAAGATAAGCCACAAAAAGAACAAGTTTTAAGAACTATCATTATTGATGCCGGACATGGAATTATGGCTGATGGCGGTCATAATGGTGCCAAGGGAACTTATTCTTATGAAGATGATATCTGTCTCGACATTGCCAAAAAATTAGTGCCGCTTATTCAAAAGGAGCTACCCGAAGTAAGAGTTGTTGAAACAAGACCCGATAAAAACATTGTTGACCTTCGCGAAAGAGCTGACATTGCGAACCAAAATAAAGGTGACCTGTTCATTTCGATTCACGTAAATGCAATGCCACCAATTGAAAAAAGAGAATTTTTAGGTTATAAAACAGAAACCTACTACACAAAGAAAGGTAAGAAAAGAATCAAGCATACAAGAAAAGTTGCCAAATACAGGTACTATTCAGTTCCCAACACTGCTGAGAAAGGAACACAAACCTATATATGGGGTACTGATCGAGGACATAGTGATCAAAAAGAATTAGCCGTTCGTGAAAACGCCCCAATGTTTGCTGAAGACAATTACAAAGAAAAATATGGTGATGTTGATCCGAACTCGCCTGAATTTATGGCCTTGTCTCTTGCCAAAACATTGCAATACCAGAGGCGCAGTACAACACTTGCAAACATGGTAGAAGATGAATTTGCAAAAGCGGGAAGAGTGAGTGAAGGACCCAAACAAAGACAGGTTGGGATTTGGGTACTCCAGGCCACAGCAATGCCAAGTGTGCTGGTTGAAACAGGCTTTATCACCAATCCCCAGGAAGAAGATTATTTGAATAGTGAAAAAGGTCAAACAGAAGTGGCACAATGCATCACGAATGCTGTAAAAAATTATAAAGCCTTTTTGGAAAAGAAACAATTGCCTTCTGATAAAACAACAGGATTGCAAACGCAAGCAAAACCCGATGCTAACAAGGATGCTTATAGTTTTTTAAAGGGAATTGAAGAGGGGGAAAAGAAAAAAAGCAGTAAATAAAATACATCATCCAACACATTTAAAAAGTCAGCCCTGGTGCTGGCTTTTATTTTTTGGTGGTATGATTTTTTAAACATTATCTACTTGTTTATTGTTGGGGCCGAAAGGTTGAAAATTTATTGCTTATTTTGAAGCTCGAACAGGCAGTTTTCCGAAAACAATTATCATGAATATTAGTAATGAAACCAAGGTTGGAATTTTAGCAATAGCAGCGATCGTTGTTCTGATAGTCGGATTCAATTTTTTAAAAGGAAAAAACATCCTTTCCAAACCCCCTGCCATTTACGCAAAGTTTTCCAACATTGGCGGACTGGAAAAATCAAACTCAGTAAAGATCAATGGTCTTACTGTTGGAACCGTTTCTGATATTCAACAAGCAGACAAGCAAATAGATAATATCATTGTTGAAATTCATCTTACCCGGGACATTGTAATACCCAAAAATTCGGTCGCTTTTATCGATGCAGGCTTACTGGGTTCTTCATTCGTTAATATAGAAAAGGGTGATGCAAATGCTTATTTGCAAAAAGGCGACACAATTTCTACACGTTTGGACAAGGGCATCCTAGGAAACATACAAACCCAGTTAGCTCCTACTTTAGTCAGAGTAAACGAAACACTTGATTCATTAAAAATTACAGTAGGTGCCATAAGTTCTGTATTTGATCCAAGAACAAAAAATAATCTGCAGGATTTGATTGCAAACCTGACAATCAGTTCTGCTCAACTTCAGCAATTATTAAATGCGCAAACCGGCGTGCTGGCAAAAACATTAGGCAACTTGAATTCTGTTTCTGAAAACCTGGCAAAGAACAATGATGCTATTACCGGTTCGATTCGTAATGTTGAAGTCACCACTTCAAAACTGGCCAATGCAAATATTGAAGGAACCATGTCGGCGTTGCAGGCAACTGTTACTGAACTAAAAAACACAATTTCGAATCTCAATTCTAAAAATGGTTCGCTTGGCTTATTAATGAATGATCGTCAATTGTATGATAAACTAAATGGAGTAGCGGACCGCTTGAACAAGGCTGCTCTGAGTGCCGAAATAACGTTGGATGATTTAAGAATTCACCCTAAACGCTACGTTAATATTTCCGTTTTTGGAAATAAGAAAGCTGGTGAGCCTTTAACTTCACCCGCAATAAAAGATACGGTTCCGAAGTAAGCAACTAACCATGAAGTGCACATTATTTTTCCTGCTGCTTTTGATTTGTTTACCACCGGTTTTACATGCACAGCAAAGTATTGCCGATTCCACTTCAAAGGAACCTGTCGAAATTTTAAACGCGAAAAATTTTTATTTTAAAAGAATTGATCCTACAACGGAATTAAAAATACTTTCAGGAAAGGTCCGTTTAAGACAGGGCACTGCAATTTTTGATTGCGATAGTTGCGTGGTAAACAGTACTGTTCACATTTTCGAAGCTTTCGGTAATGTCCATATCAATGACCATGACACTACAAATATTTACTCAGATTACTTACGCTATCTGACCAACACAAAAATTGCTTACCTGAACGGTAATTGCAGGATGAGCGACGGACATGCAACACTAACCACTCCCGATCTGCAATATGATGTAAACACCAAGATCGGAACCTACACCCACGGCGGACGTGTTGTCAATAAAAAATCTGTTCTTACAAGTAAAGAAGGCACTTACTACAGCGACCTGCGTGACATTTATTTCAAAACAAATGTCGAGTTAAAAGATCCTTCCTATTATCTGAAGACCGATTCGCTTCTTTACAACACAGAAACGCAAATTGCGCGTTTTATCGCCGATACCTACATCAGAGACAGCAGCGGGAGAATTGTTCGAACAAAAGAAGGTTATTATGACCTTGCCAATAAAAAATCAGAATTCTTTTCAAGAACGACTATCACCGACAAAGCAATGACTGCTTCTGCCGATAAAATGGCGAATGATGAAGCCGCTGGCATTATTCAGATGGAAGGAAGGGCAGTAATGAGAGACACTGCAAAAGGAATGAATGTGCTTGCCGATAGAATTTTCATTGATCAGAAAAGAGATGCATTTCTTGCAACCAAAAAACCTTTGATGATTATTAAGCAGGATAATGATTCGATTTATGTTGCGGCAGATACTTTGTTTTCGGCAAAGCTTACAGAGTTGTATAAAAACGATTCCGCAAAACTAAAAACATTCCACTTCAAAGAAAAAGACAGCACGAATAGATATTTCGAAGCATATAGACATGTCCGCGTTTTTTCAGATTCCGTACAATCGGTGAGTGATAGTTTGTACTATTCTTTTTTAGATTCTACTTTTCATTTGTTTTACGATCCTGTCGTGTGGAATAAAAAAAGCCAGATCACAGGCGACACTATTTATTTGTACACAAAAAATAAAAAAGCAAGCCGCATTAAAACAATCGAAAACAGTTTTATTGTAAATGAAGTTGAAGCGGGTGTTTATAATCAAATCAAGTCATCAAGGATGGACGGTTTTTTTAAAGAAGGAACCCTCGATTCTGTTCGTGCAAAAGGTTTAGCTGAATCTGTCTATTTTATCCAGGACAATGATAGTGCCTACACAAGCGTCAATCAGACAAAGAGTGATGCAATTGATATTTATTTCAATAAAGGAGATTTGTACAAAGTGATTTTCCGAAGTGATTTGAAAGGCACACTTTATCCCATCTCACAAAAACAGCCAAATGAAATGAAACTTCCTAATTTCAGATGGTTGATTGACCGCAGGCCAAAAACAAAATATGATTTGTTTGAGTGATTTGAATTATTTCAATTTTCGTTTACCAACTCCCTGTTTTGTTATTTTAATTGGCTTAATAAAACCTTTCTCATCAAAATACATTTTATCGATACAAACTACACGATGATTGGCATCAGTTTGGCCTAAGGGTCTGCGATGATAAACAATATACCATTCATCTGTTCCGGGAACATTAATTACAGAATGATGGCCTGCACCTGTTGCTACGTTCGGGTCTTGCTGCAAAACAGTTCCAATTCTTTGGAACGGGCCAAACGCAGAATCGGCCATTGCATAAGCTACATGATAATTGGGTCCGCCCCATCCTCCCTCCGACCACATGAAATAATATTTGCTATTGCGAATAAACATTAGTGGGCCCTCTACATAACCTTTTGGTGTAATCTCTTTGTAATATTCATTGTTTGCAAAAGGAAGCAATCCTGTAAAATCATTTTTTAAATGAACAATATTGCAATGTCCCCATCCTCCATAAATCATGTAGTATTCACCATCCTTATCATGAAAAACAAATTGGTCGATTGGCTGTGCACCATTTTGAATTTGATTGATCAACGGTTGTCCCAAATAATCCCTGAACGGTCCTTCCGGTTTATCTGAAACTGCAACGCCAATTCCACCAACCTCGCCTGGATGAACATCGTTTGCACTGAAGAACAAATAATATTTCGAATCTTTTTCAACAATGGCCGGGGCCCACATTGCTTTCTTTGCCCACCTGATGGATGATGTATCAACAATTCTTTCGTGAATTTGCCAATGCTGCAAATCCTTTGATGAAAACGCATTCAGCAAAACCTGCTGTTCATACGGCGCAGAATAGGTTGGATAGATCCAATAAGTTTTGTTGAAAACAGCTGCTTCGGGATCGGCATACCAACCTTTAATAACCGGATTGTTTAGTTTTTGAGCACTAAGCTGAATGGCACTAAACAATAATAGAGGAAGAAGAGCTCGATATTTGATCATCATTTGATTATTTTTTTTGGCGATGAAAATTATTTCATCGCGATTTGTTTTCTTTTGTAATAAATCAACCGCACAATTGCTGCCGATACAAGAACAAGCAAACAAATTTCGCACAGAAGTTTTTCACCATCAAAATAATCAGGCTCCCGGTTTTTTAGTTGCGGATCAAGGAAGAGCCCGTGCACACACATTAGCAAAGCAGTAGCGTAGGAAATAAGGTGAATATTTTTCCAAAGTCTGAATCCCAAATTTCTTTTGATAGATTTTTGAGTGCTGACAATTACAATCAGGACTGCATAAAAAGAAACAATGCCTAAAGCCACGAAGAACTGCTGGTAAGAAGAATGAAATGGAATCAAAATGTCTGCAGTAAAAAACTTTGTCGACTTATCGAACAACAAAATAAATGGATGAACAAAGATCAGGGCCAAAGCTAAATACGCAGTCCAGTTATGAATTTGAAGAACATCAAGCTTTTTGATCTTTTGCGGTAATTTTTTCCAGTAAACTGAACGTTTGTAAGAAGTTGACAACAACAAACCCAGAAGAAAATTTAAACTTAAAACCACCATGCCGCAAAGACCAAGTGTAGATGAAATGTCTAAAACAGATGTCTCCATGTGTCCACTAAAGTAAGCAACAAAATGTTTTTGAAGATCAAACTTTGATGATAAGAATTACTAAGCGATGAAGGCAGTACACACCGGCAGCCGAATAGTGGTAATGCAGCTGACTAAAAAATCTTATTAACACTCACTCAAACTAAGTGGAATATTTACTGCTAATCCGCCTTCAGCAGTTTCTTTGTATTTGCTATTCATGTCAAGTGCAGTTTCCCACATCGTTTCTACCACGGCGTCCAACGAAACTTTTGCGTAATCGGGAGAGCTTTGTAAGGCCAGTTGTGATGCAGTAATTGCTTTGATGGCTCCCATCGTATTTCGTTCAATGCAAGGAACCTGCACCAAACCAGCAATCGGATCGCAGGTCATTCCCAAGTGATGTTCCATTGCAATTTCAGCTGCCATCAATGCTTGTCTTTGTGTTCCGCCCAACGCTTCGGTCAGTGCAGCGGCAGCCATTGATGATGAAACGCCAATCTCGGCCTGGCATCCGCCCATTGCCGCAGAAATGGTGGCGCCTTTTTTAAAGATGCTACCAACTTCCGAAGCAGTAAGTAAGAACTGGATAATTTTTTCTTCCGTTACATTTTCAGTGAAGATGATATAATAATGCAATACTGCAGGTATCACTCCCGCTGCGCCATTTGTTGGGGCGGTTACTACCCTGCCGAACGATGCGTTTTCTTCGTTCACTGCCAGTGCAAAGCAACTCACCCAATCTAAAATATATTGAAACGAATTCCCGCCTTGCTGAATAGCTTTTATCCATTCGTCATGACTGGAATATGGCTTTCCTTTCAACAATCTTTTATTGAGATCGGCAGCACGTCTTTTTACATTCAACCCCCCGGGCAATACGCCTTGTGTATGACAACCACGATACGTGCAGTCTTTCATTACCTGCCAAATCTTCAATACACCTTCCTTAGTTTCCTTTTCTGTTCGCCATGCGGCTTCATTTTCCATTACAACTTCGTGAATAGCCAAACCGGTTTTCAGGCACCAATGCAAAAGTTCTTCGGAAGTGTTAACCGGAAAAGGAAGATCGATATTCTGTTTGTTATCAATCTCACCTTCTTTTACAACAAAGCCCCCGCCAATAGAATAATAAGTTTCACAAATCGAATCGCCATTATTCAACCGTACTAAAAAGCTCAATGCATTTGGGTGATAGGGAAGTGTTTCTGAAATTAAAAACTCAATATCTTCTCCCGGGTCAAAGTCGACCTCATACTTGCCACCAAGCAAAATAATTTTCGTTGAAGCGATATCATTGATCTTTGAACCAATTTCATTTACAGCAAATGTTACAGGATCATCACCACTCAATCCTAATTGAACAGCAACATCTGTTCCGTGTCCCTTTCCTGTTTTTGCCA
>Ga0068852_100000810_pt1 | contig 20590 bp, 19 predicted proteins | sample KBSCornC22_FD_66594 | JGI IMG/M metagenome (GOLD analysis project Ga0068852, IMG submission 66594) | Corn rhizosphere microbial communities from Kellogg Biological Station, Michigan, USA - KBS Corn C2-2 | ecosystem: Host-associated > Plants > Roots > Rhizosphere > Soil ... | reverse complement strand
CCTCGCGTTGCCGTATACGACGATTATGAAGGATTTGATCAAACAACATTCAATGACGCCTTGGAGTTTTACAGCGACTTTAATGATTACGCAGTAAACATCACCGTCCCCAAAAATTATATTGTTTGGGGAACAGGAACTTTACGTAATGCCGGCGCTGTTCTTCAGCCAACCTATTTACAACGCTATCAGCAGTCATTAAACTCGGATGAAATTATTCATGTAGCGACACAACAGGATCTACAAACAAAAAACATCACCACCCAGAATGCAACGAACACATGGCAGTTCACAGCCAACAATGTTCCCGATGTTGCTTTCGGAATCAGCGATCATTATGTTTGGGATGCCTCAAGCGTAATTGTTGATGACGCAACAAAACGCCGCGCATCGGCACAGGCAGCCTATAATGATACTGCAAAAGATTACCACTACATGGTAAGCTTTGCAAAGCAATCGTTGGATTGGTTATCTCATAACTGGCCAGGCATACCCTATCCATACGAAAAATCAACAGTGTTTCAGGGCTATGCTGATATGGAATATCCAATGATGGTCAATGATAACACCACAGAAGATACAACGTTTTCCAAGTTTGTGGTGATGCATGAAATTGCTCACACTTTCATGCCGTTTTATATGGGCATTAATGAAACCCGATATGGTTTTATGGACGAAGGATGGGCAACAACTTTCGAACTGCTTTTCAACCGCGATAAAATGGGAAAACAAAAGGCTGAAGATTTCTATAAACAGTTCAGGGTACAGTTTTGGGCAAATGACCCCTCGCCTGATGAAGACCTCCCAATCATAACTCCGGGTCCAGATCTAAGCGGCGGCGGTTTGGGAAACAACGAATATGGCAAACCATCATTGGGCTATTTAGCTGTGAAGGATTTGTTGGGGGATGCTCTTTTTAAAAAAGCTTTGCAGGAATATATGAGACGATGGAATGGCAAACATCCATTGCCGTGGGATTTCTTCAACACAATAAGCAATGCATCCGGCAAGGATTTAAACTGGTTTTGGAACAATTGGTTCTTCTCTCACAACTATATTGATCTTTCTTTGACAAATGCCACTAAAGCAGCAAAAGGTTACTCAATAACAGTTCAAAACAACGGGGGCATGGCCGCACCCTTTGATATTGTTATCACCTATAGCGATGGAACTGAAGACAGAATTCATCAGACACCGTCAGTTTGGCAAACCAACCAGAAACTGGCAAAGTTTTCTGTACCCACTAAAAAAGCAGTTCAATCTATTAAGCTGGACGGGGGCATTTTTATGGATGCAAACGAGGCTGATAATACATGGAAGCCAAAAGCATTTTAGCAACCCAATAATCAAAATAAATTGTTTCAATGCTCCTGGCCCGGGAGCATTTTTTTTAGATCAAACTTCCTTTCTTTGCTGAGTTTAAACCAATCTAACTATGTCGGTATTTTTTCCCGAATTCTTTGAAAGCAATGAATATTTTATTGATGAGAAAGTAAATTTTTTCAAGTTCCACAATGTTTATAAAATCTATGATCCAATGGGATTGCAGGTAGGGACAGTAACGCAGCATGTTTCCAGCTGGCATAAATTTCTCCGTTTGTTTTTGAAGAAGGCAATGTTTCCTTTTCATCTTGCCCTTACCGATACGAACGAGCGTGTGCTGGTGGGTATTCACCGCGGCTGGACATTTTGGTTGTCAAAGATTACCGTTAAAGATGGCAACGATGTGGTGTGTGGCTATATCAAACAAAAATTCAGATTTCTTAAACCCCGCTTTCTAATTTTCGATGCAAACGAAAATCAAATTGCAGAAATCAACGGCGACTGGAAATCGTGGAATTTTAAAATCACTGATCAGAACGGAAACCAAATTGGAACCATCAATAAAAAATGGGCAGGCCTCGCAAAAGAATTTTTTACAGACGCCGATAAATATTATGTAAGCATCGCTCCTGAATATGCTGAAGATCAGAATAAGATGAATATTGTTGTAACTGCCATTACAATAGATATGGTGTTGAAAGAAAGCAAGTAAACATTGCAGGAGCAGTTTCAATTTTGGATTTCTTTTTTTTGTTTTATACAATCTTTAACCAAAGAAATTTGCAAAGGGCTTTTGTTCCATAATAAATTCACTAAAACATTTTTATGGAATCTTCAGATGATGGCGACAGTAGCACTGCTGCCATAGTAACCAAAGCCACAATTATTTTCCTATTTGTTCTCCCACTCGCCTGTTACAAATCTCCTTTCACAGAAAAACTTCAAACGCATTTACCGACCGAAACTGCAAAAACAAAAACTGTTTCAACCCTGGTAAAGAAAAAATCCAAAAAGAAAAAACTCTATCTCACTTTCGACGATGGTCCCAACAGAGGAACAAAAAATGTTCTCACCATTGTTAAAGATGAACAAGTGCCAGTCTCGTTTTTCATTGTGGGCGAGCACGTATTTGCCAGCCTCACGCAGGAAAAATTATGGGACAGTTTGAAAATGGCGCAAAACATTGAATTGTGTAATCACAGTTTTTGCCATGCGGGCAACAAGTATCAAAAATATTATCAGTGTCCCGATTCTGTCGTGAGGGATTTCATTCAAACACAGGACAGCTTGCAATTCGATAATGCAATTGCACGAACACCCGGCCGAAATATTTGGCGGATCGACACTTTACATTTTACTGATCTAAAAAAAAGTGCTGCAGCAGCCGACTCACTTGAAAAAGCCGGTTTTGTTTTAATGGGTTGGGATCTGGAATGGCAGTTCGATCACAAAACCATGAGTGTTACAACCAGTGCAGAAAAAATGATTGCACAAATTGATAGCGCATTTAAAAAGAACAGAACGAAATGTCCGGATAATTTAGTGATGCTAGCTCACGACCAGGCCTATGTAAAAAGCGTCGACTCCATGGAGCTGCGTGTGTTTCTGCAAATGCTAAAACAAAAAGATGAATATGATCTTTCGCTGGTCAGTGATTATCCGGGGGCAGATAAGAAATCTCCAGATTCAATCAAATTAAAATAGCAAAAATGATAAATGCACTGCATCATGTAGTGCATTTATTTTATTTGTCGCAATCGTAGGTTTACGATTGTCGAGCAATCAATTTTTAACTACCTTGTTTATTGTAAATCTCTCTCCACAATCCTTCGCTGAAAACTCAACTGTCCTTCTGAAAAATCCGTGGCAAACAATTTGTTTTTAATTTATAAACACGGGTTATGTGGTCTGATTACGTTATCAACCATGCAAATGAATTTTGCCTGGGCGCGGCTGTTGTGATTTCTGTGCTTTTTTACAGGCAGTATAAAAAGTACGAAGAGGAGGCAGAAAAAAAAGAGATGCTTGAAAAATTTTTAAACCCGCACGAAGAAGTTCTATACAATCTTCCTTCAAATTAGTTTTCGTTTTTTTTATAAAAAATGCTCGAGGTTTTTATGTAGCCAGGTAAATTACTGGTTTCAAGTTTCGCTAGCGTCGCCCGGGTTCAGCTGTTTGCAGTTCTCTTCAGCATTTTATAGGTCTATGTTATTTTCGACTGTTCTTTATTGAAAAAAAAATTATCGCCGAAATGGCGGGAGAAATACTCCCAAGAGTTCATCGTCCATCAAAGCTATTTGTTGCTGCTAACAGAACTTTTAATTTGTGATAGCGATGTGACAGTTGCACAATAGAATTAGAGAAGGTAAAAGTGGGGTGCCCCACCAGGGGCTTATTGTAGCAGTGCGGCCCGGTTCAAAAAATAAAATTCAAACAACTACTATTCTTTTAAATCAAAGTCATCTCCCCTGCTACCGCTTTTATTTCACCCAGTTTTGGCAATTCAATATTCTTTAGCAGTTCCTCTTCTAACAAATTCGCCATCGTTTCAAAATAAACAATAACATCTTGCCTCTCATTTCTTTTCATCCATCTGAAACCACCGGGAAGGTTTTCTAAAATTTTTTTGTCTTCCAAATATTCAAGGTTGTGAATGTCGGTTGGCGTTAATCCAATTTTCTCCAGTTTCGAAATCAACAGATAAGCAGGTGCATTACTAACGCCGCAATACTCTTCTGCAATCTCTGTCCATTCGCCACAAGTGCTCTGCGCATGTTCCAAAATTTCTTTCTTGCTCATTTTTGTAACAACCTGCAAAACATGGCCGCAATTACATGAGCCATGATTTCCCCATGCGTAATCTGCGCCATTGCGAAGATTATTGGCTGCTTCTCTCAATGCATTAATCAATCGAAGGTTTGGATGTGCCATGATTTCCGTTTAAAACACAAAATTAGAATAAGCATTTTTACCAGGTAGTAAGCACCAGTTCCAAATAAAAAACACGTTTTTCTAAAAATAGTTCAGTCCAAAGCATGCTTTAGCATATTGTTTGGCATTGCATGAACAATTAATTTTTATACCATCCGTTTAAACTATGCTATGCATATGATCAGCCCAACCCGTTATTTCATCTTTATTGCACTTTGCTTGCTGTTCGTTTCTGCTCGCGCGCAACAAATTACCGGTGTATGGAGAGGAAAAGTGAACAGGGATAAAGCAGAAATAAAGTTTATTCAGAGCGGCGACAGCATAACTGGCACTTCTTACTATTATCAATCAGCAAACAATTATCAACGCTACAGCATCAAAGGCTATTTTGATCCGAACAATAATAGTGTTGTTTGGTGGGACGATCAATTAATTTCCAATGAAGGAAAAAATTCCGAAAAAAATGCTTTGATGTCTGTTGCTGACTTTAATTGTCCGGGTGGTGGCAAAATGATGCTGGATGGAACAACCACACCAAAAGAAAGTCATATCACTACAGGAAATTTATTATTAACAAAAGTTCCGGTTGCTTCCTTCCCTGATGAATGGGATTATGTGATCGACAACTATACGATCGGGACAAACGATCCTGATATTATTGATAGTGTCGGATTAATAGCTTTCGGTCACAAGAAGAAATCAAAAATTATTGATGAACCTGAACCACCGAAACCTGTAGTTGCAAAGCCAACAGTAAGCCAAGCCGATCCTGAAGTTGCACTTGTGGAACACAAAAAGAAAATGCAAGAGGACCTGACAATCCGCAAGAAAGTTTTTGTAACTGAAATTCCAGTCACGGGTGATTCGATTGAACTACGCTTTTTTGATAATGTGCAAGTGGATGGAGATTCGATCACATTGTTCTTAAATGATAAACTGATCTTCACTCATATTCGCCTGACCGAAAAACCATTTATTGTAAAAATTCCGGTTAACGAACTGAATGAAACAAATGAGCTCACAATGGTTGCAGAAAACTTAGGATCTATTCCACCCAACACGGCTTATATGGTTGCCATTGTTGGCGACAAACGTTATGACGTGAACTTATCCAGCACGGAAGAAACCAGTGGGATGATCCGGTTGAAAAAACCGGCAGCTTCCCTAAATCCCACCAATGGAGCGGCTTCACCGCACAAACCCTGATTCACAAATCGCTATAAAGCTAAAAGCTCTCAACATTGTTCAGGTTGAGAGCTTTTAGTTTGCCTAATGACGGGGCCTTACACCACCACGTTCACCATCTTGCCCTTCACAAAAATGATCTTCTTCGGTTGTTTTCCTTCAATCCATTTTTGAATGACTGGATTGGCCAAAACAATTTCTTCCACTTGCCCTTGTGCCGCATTCAAATCGATGTTGATGGTTGTGCGCAGCTTACCGTTAACAGAGATCGGATATTCCTTGCTCGTCTCTATCAAATATTTTTCTTCCCATTTGGGAAACGGTGCATCCAGAATAGTTGATGTATTGCCTAAGTGGTGCCACAACTCTTCACTTACATGCGGAGCATACGGTGTGAGTAGAATGAGCAATTGCTCGAGCACCTCTTTTTTGTGACATTTCAAATCCGTTAGTTCATTGACACAAACCATGAAGGTGCTGACCGCGGTATTGTAAGAAAAACGTTCGGTATCTTCTTCAATTTTTTTAATGGTGCGATGTAAGACTTTTAATTCTTCATTCGTTGGGGTTTCATCCGTAACCAGTTTTCCTTTTTGTTCGTCGAAGAATAAACGCCAGAGCTTTTTAAGGAAACGATGAACCCCTTCAATGCCCTTGGTATCCCATGGCTTGCTCATTTCAACAGGGCCAAGGAACATTTCATACATACGGAAAGTGTCGGCACCGTATTTATTACACAGGTCAGTTGGATCTACAGTATTAAAATACCTTTTTGACATTTTTTCTGTTTCAACTCCGCAGATGTATTTATCACCTTCTAAAATAAATTCTGCATCAGCATATTCGCCGTTCCTCCACTTTTTAAATGCTTCAATATCCAATTCAAGGCCATCAACAATGTTTACGTCAACATGCAATTCATCCGTTTCGTATTGGTCTTTCAATCCAAATGAAACATATTGATTTGTTCCTCTTACTCTATAAACGAACCTTGAACTACCCTGTATCATCCCCTGGTTCAAAAGCTTCCTGTACGGTTCATCAAAGCCTATCAATCCCAAATCAAATAAAGCCTTTACCCACATGCGGCTATAGAGTAAATGTCCAACTGCATGTTCTGTTCCCCCAACATACAAATCAACCTGGTTCCAGTAATCTGAGAATTTTTTATCGCAAAATTCTTTGTCGTTGTGCGGATCCATGTAACGCAGAAAATACCAACTGCTTCCTGCATAACCAGGCATGGTGTTCGTTTCAAAATGTTGTGAAGTCCACTGGGAAATGTTGGCCAGTGGTCCTTCACCTTCAGGCCCTGGCTTGTAGCTTTCAACGTGGGGCAACTGCAAAGGCAATTCACGCTCATCTAATGGATAAGCTATGCCATTGATCCATTTGATCGGAAATGGTTCACCCCAATAACGCTGGCGACTGAATGCAGCATCACGCATTTTATAATTCACTTTGCGCACGCCAATGTTCATTTCTTCAAGCTTGTTGATAACAATATCAATGGCATCTCTCATCACCATTCCATTTAAAAATCCGCTGTTACTTAAAACCGCATCCTTGGTCGCATTGGCTTCTTCACCATTGTAAGCATCACCCAAAATATTTGTGATGGGTAGATTGAAATACCTGGCAAACTTGTGATCTCTTTCATCGCCGCTGGGCACAGCCATGATGGCGCCTGTTCCGTAACCCGCCAACACATATTCGGAAATCCAGACCGGTATTTTTTTATTGTCGAATGGATTTAAGGCATAAGCACCCGTAAATACGCCACTGATTTTTTTCTCAGCCATGCGTTCACGTTCGCTGCGACTTTTTACGTAAGCGATGTAATCCTCAACTGCGGCTTTTTGCCCTGCAGTCGTAATTTTTTCTACCAGCTCATGTTCGGGAGCAACCACCATAAAGTCGACTCCGAAAATCGTATCAGGCCTTGTAGTGTAAACTCTTAACTTCTCACCGTGAGCATCAATAGCGAAATCGATTTCAGCACCCGAACTTTTTCCGATCCAGTTGCTTTGCATTTCTTTCATCGCATCGCTGAAATCCACCGTTTGTAATCCTTGCAATAGACGATCCGCATATTCAGTAATGCGCAAATACCATTGGCGCAATTTCTTTTTCACCACGGGATAACCCCCGCGTTCACTAACCCCGTTTACCACCTCATCGTTAGCAAGAACAGTTCCCAACGCTTCGCACCAATTCACTTCACCATAACCGCAATAAGCAATCCGATATTCCATCAAAATATCCTGCTTTGTTTTTTCATCAAACGATTTCCATTGATGAGAAGAAAATTTTCCACCCAACACTTCAAACTTCTCATTGCGAATTTCAAACCTTGCATCCGGAACAGGATGGTTGATATTTCCCTCCGCCTCGAAAATTTTAATCAGCCCATCAATAGGTTCAGTGCGGTTATTTTTTCTATTGTACCAGCTTTTGAACAACTGCAAAAAGATCCACTGTGTCCATTTGTAATATTTTGGATCAGAAGTGTTCACTTCCCTGGACCAATCGAAACAAAAACCAATTTTATCCAATTGAGATCTGAACGTTGCGATATTTTTTGCTGTGCTTATTGCCGGATGCACGCCATGTTCAATGGCATATTGTTCCGCAGGCAAACCGAAGGCATCATAACCCATCGGGTGAAGTACATTAAAACCTTTGAGTCTTTTATAACGGGCAAAAATGTCCGACGCTATATAACCCAGCGGATGTCCTACGTGCAAACCTGCACCACTCGGGTACGGAAACATATCCAGCACATAATATTTCGGCTTCGAAGAACGATTGGGCACTTTGTAAACGCCATCGTCGTTCCACTTTTGTTGCCATTTCTTTTCAATATCCCTGAAATTGTACTCCATTAATAAATTTCTGATTTCAATTTTGCTGATTTCTAATTATTAACCCGTTTGCATTGCTGCGAACATCTTTCGTTGTACCACTGACCGGTGCCTTCGGTAATTCAATTCAGCATTCGGTGAGCGTCTCACTGTTTCATTCATTCTTCACAAAATTTTGCAAACAAGTTTGCAGGCCTCATTTAAAGGCAATATTCAATGATAAACAATCGTTAGGGAAAGGCAAATTTAAGGCTTCGCCTGTTTAAAACTTTGCAAAACCAAACTGCTAGCCTCAATGCTAAGCATCAATCCTTTATTTTTGTTTACTTCAAAAATCTGATAGCATGGCTCAAACAAGCAAAGCGGCGGCCCGCCGTGGAAAACCATCCTACTTTATGTCCGTTCTCGGTGTCACCATCGTTCTGTTCTTTGTTGGAATTTTCGGCTGGATCTTTTTAAGTGCCAGCAATTACATTGTTGCATTGAAGGAAGATGTGAAAGTGAATGTGTATCTGCAAAAAAACGCTTCGCAGCACGATGTTGATTCGCTAAAAACTTATATCGCTTCCAAGCCTTACACCAAATCCATTGAATACATTGACAAAGAAACCGCCCGCAAAAATTTCATTGCTTCAGGGGAAAAAGACTTTAGTGATGTGCTTGGTGGTGAAAATCCTTTGCCTTCGTCGCTGGAATTTCATTTAAAAGCAGATTATGTCAACAAGGATACCCTTGCCAATATTAAAACTGATTTGTTGCAAAGGCCGCTGGTTGTCGAAAGCGTTACTTACCCGGAAGCTGTAATTGCGAAGATGGGTCCGACAGTTCGATGGATTATGATTGGCCTGGCAATCCTGGTAACTATTTTCCTGGTTTCGTCTATTATTCTTATTGATAACACTATTCGTTTGGCAATGTACAGCAACCGTTTTCTTATTAAAACCATGCAAATGGTCGGTGCTACCCGAAGTTTTATCTCAAAACCAATGAATGTTCGTGCGGTAGTTAATGGGACTGTCTCTGCATTGGTTGCAATGCTTCTGATTTTTGGACTAATCAATCTTTTTGAGAATTTCCTTCCTTACCTGAAAGAACTCAGAGATGGCAAAAAACTGACCCTGTTGTTTGTCATGTTGTTGATTCTCGGCATTGGCATCACATGGTTGAGCACTTACCGCAGTGTTTCGAAATATTTGCGAATGAAACTGGATGAATTATATTAAGGAAATCGCAAGTTGGGGTACATGTTCTAAGCTTGATAACCAAAAGCTTTGTCCTAGACCCTGAAACTTGCCACTTGTAACTTGTAACTTTTAATTACTTTGCTTCACTTTAAAAAAATTTCATGGCTACAGTTAAAACAACCACTACCGTTAAAAAAACTTCACAGCCCGTAGGCATGGGTACTTTGTTCGATAAAGGAAATTTCAGATGGATGCTGATCGGTGTTGTTGTAATGGCGCTGGGCTTCATTTTAATGGCCGGTGGCAAAAGCCCCGATCCGAACGTTTTTGATAAAACTAAAGTGTACAGCACAACCCGAATCACTATTGCTCCCATTGTGATATTGATTGGATTGGCAATTCAAGTTTATGCCATCTTCTTTCAGCCCAAAAACAGGGTTAACGAATGAGCATCATCCAGGCAATTATTATTGCCATTGTTGAAGGGCTTACAGAATTTTTGCCTGTGTCTTCCACGGGACATATGGTCATTACAAGTTCTCTTTTGGGAATTGCCGAAAGTGATTTCACCAAATTGTTTGAAGTTTCTATTCAGCTCGGTGCCATTCTCGCCGTTGTCATTTTATACTGGAAAAAGTTTTTTGATTTCAGCCGCTGGCAGTTTTATGTAAAGCTGCTTGTTGGTGTTATTCCAGCGTTGGTGCTTGGTTTTTTATTCAGCGATAAAATCGACAAGCTTTTAGAAAGCCCGACAACGGTTGCGGTTTCTACTTTCGCTGGCGGTATCGTTTTACTTTTCATCGACAATGCTTTTAAAAACCCAACCATTGAAAACGACAGACAAATCAGTTACCTAAATTCTTTTTTAATTGGTTGCTGGCAAGTAATTGCAATGGTGCCTGGTGTTAGTCGCAGTGCGGCTTCCATCATTGGCGGCATGCAGCAAAAACTCACAAGAAACCTTGCTGCAGAATTTTCTTTCTTCCTTGCTGTACCAACCATGTTTGCTGCAACAGCTTATTCTTTGATTCTGAAAAAATGGAATGGGTCAGGGGTACCAAAAAAAGGGTATCAACTTATTATGGAGACGCATTCCAACACCTATGCGTTTATCATTGGAAGCATAGTAGCCTTTGTTGTCGCACTTCTTGCCATCCGCTTCTTTATTTCTTACCTAAAAGTTCACGGTTTTAAAGTGTTTGGTGTTTACCGGGTGATTCTTGGAATCGTCTTATTCATTCTTATTTTTTCGGGCAAGCTGTAATCTCACCAATTTATTTATATTTATCCCTTCTATTATCCAAACACTCAAAACTAACGTTATGAAAAAAATCCTGTTCTTTTTATTGCCTTTTACGGTATTGGTAAGTTCCTGCAATCTTTTTAATGACTATGGCAAAAAATACAAGGTGAACGACAAAAGCAGTGTCTATTACAAAGGCGATGGAGTAACCGAAGCAGATGCAAAAAAACTTGGCGATTATTTACTACAGGGCCAGTATTTCGATACAAAAACCGACAAAGCTGTTCAGATTACAAAAGATGGTGACACGTACGTTCTGCATTTTGTTGTTGACAAGGACAAACTGGAAAAAAACAAAGATGCAGTTGGAACATTCTGGAGATTGCAGTACAATATTTCCGAAGATGTATTCAATGAAAAGCCAACAAAAATTATTTTGGCTGATGATAAATTGAAAGATGTCCAAACAGTTGGCGGTATTGTTAAATACAATGTGAAGGGGAAGAATGATATTTTTTACAATGACGATGATTTCAAAAAATCTGATATCGAATCATTAGGGAAATTGATGGTGGACCAGGGTTATTTTGACGGCACTGGTGAAAAACAAATCTATGTTACCAAGGAAGATGGAACCAACATGGTTCGTTTTATTGTAAACAAGGATGCGGTTCAAACAAATATCGATTCTTACCTGCCTGTCTATGAGTATGTTCAATTTCTCATTAAAGACAATGTTTTCAATGGAAAGAACACAAGCATGCTTTTGACATCAACTGCCTTTGAAGATTTTCAAAAAGTGCCAGAAATCACCGTCGATCAAAAAAATCAAATTGAGCAACAATTAAAAACAGCGAGCCAGCAGCAATCCGATCCCAACTACAATCAAACGCAATACAACGACCAGCAAACAACAGCTCCTCAAACAAGCGGAGACGATCAATAAATAAATTTTGATTTCAATTAAACAGACATCAGAAATGATGTCTTTTTTTATTTTTATACCAATTAAGCCATCATGCAAACTGCTCCAAAAAAAATTATCAATGCCTGGGCCATGTACGACTGGGCAAACAGTGCTTACAACTTGGTAATCACATCAACTATTTTTCCCGCGTACTACGTCGGTATTACTGCTGCAGCCCATACAAATGAAAAATCTTATGTCAGCTTCTTTGGACGAAAGTTCATCAACACTGCTTTGCAGGATTATGCTTTAGCTGTCGTGTTTTTAATTGTTGCATTCAGTTCCCCTATTCTAAGTTCTATTGCTGATTACAAACGCAACAAAAAAAACTGGCTCAAAGGTTTTTGTTATCTCGGCTCTGTTGCTTGTATTGCATTGTTCTGGTTCACAAAAAACACCTTGGAGTTCGGCATCATTGCATTTGCTGTAGCTGCATGGGGGTTTTGGAGCAGTCTTGTTTTTTACAATTCCTACCTGCCTGACATTGCCTCACCCGATGACCAGGACAGAGTGAGTGCAAAAGGTTTTGCACTGGGATACATAGGAAGTGTTTTGTTACAAATCGTTTGTTTCGTTATCATTCTTAAACCGACATGGTTTGGGTTGAGCGAAGCAGACAAAACCATTGGTGCACGTCTATCATTTTTGTTGACGGGATTGTGGTGGATGGGCTTTGCACAAATAACTTTCAGAGCTTTACCTGCAACAAGCGGTGCAGAAAGAAAAGCAAAAACCCACGTATTGTTAAACGGATTTCATGAATTGAAAAAAGTTTGGTTACAACTAAAACACATGCCATCGTTAAAAAGATTTTTATTGAGTTTCTTTCTATACAGCATGGGTGTGCAAACAGTGATGTTGGTTGCGGCCGGTTTCGGGAAAAAAGAAATTTTTCCTAAACCTGAAGACGAGCCAAAACTTTTGATCACCATTATTATCATTCAATTGGTGGCAATGATTGGTGCCACTGCCATGAGCCGCTTAAGCAAACGCATCGGCAATTGGTGGGTGATTACGGTTGCGGTTTTGATTTGGATAGGAATCTGTGCCGCAGCATACGTTGTAAAGACGCAAACCATGTTTTATGTTTTAGCAGCAGTTGTAGGGTTGGTAATGGGAGGCATTCAAAGCATGAGCCGCAGTACGTACAGTAAATTACTTCCTGAAACACAGGATACCACTTCGTTCTTTAGCTTTTATGATGTAACGGAAAAAATTGCATTAGTGATTGGTATATTCATTTTTGGCTATGTTGAAGAAAGTAGTGGAACCATGCGCAACAGTGTGATTGCTTTGGGCGGATTTTTTATTTTAAGTTTGATTGCTTTGCTTTATACCAAACCGGCTTACGAAATAAGAATGGCTGAATTGAAAAAATAACACGATGAAACTTTACACAATAGAAACGGGATATTTCAAATTGGACGGGGGCGCCATGTTTGGAGTTGTGCCAAAAACGATCTGGCAAAAACTAAACCCCGCTGATGAAAATAATTTGTGCAATTGGGCAATGCGATGCTTGCTGATTGAAGATGGCGAAAGGCTAATTCTGATTGATAATGGAATAGGCACTAAGCAAGATGCAAAATTTTTCAGCCATTATTATTTAAATGGCGATGATAGTTTAGATAAATCTTTGGCGAAATATGGATTTCACAGGGATGATATCACCGACATGTTTTTAACCCATCTGCATTTTGATCATTGCGGTGGATCGATCTTAAGAGAAGGTGAAAAATTGATTCCTGCATTCAAGAATGCAACTTACTGGAGCAATAAAAAACATTGGGACTGGGCTGTGCATCCCAATGACAGGGAGAAAGCTTCTTTTTTAAAAGAAAATATTTTACCGATTGAAGAAAGCGGGCAGTTAAAATTTGTGCATAGTGAATCGGCGGTCAATGAAGCTGGAATTTCAAATGTCTCAGTTCGTTTTGTAAATGGACATACCGAAGCAATGATGCTTCCTCAAATCAAATACAAAGACAAAACGATCGTTTACATGGCTGACCTGTTGCCATCTTCAGGGCATATTCCTATTCCTTACGTGATGGCCTACGATATGTTTCCTTTGACAACGTTGAATGAAAAGAAGTCATTTTTGAAAGAAGCTGTTGAAAACGATTACATTTTATTTTTTGAACACGATCCCCAAATTGAATGTTGCGATCTGCAATTGACAGAAAAAGGAATTCGTCCGAAAAACACTTTCAAACTAGAGGAGATCATTTAGATTTTTTCTTTTCTAAACTTGTTAGCGGATAACGTAGATTTTTGTAGTCCATCATATCTACTTTGATACTTCCAACAATAATTGGACTTTCAATTCGAAGTGGCACACGGTTAGGGTCATCACTTACCCAAATGGTCATATTCTCTCCTTCTTTGAAAACAGTGCCCGGCAACAACATAGCTTTGAACTTTACAGCTTTAAACTTCCCATACCTGGTTTTGATTTCTTCTTTTCCCAAATAACGCATGTATAAATCGTAGGTATGATTATCTAAAAAAACCTGGAAAGGAATTTTATCACCAGGTTTATATTTATTGAAATCAAAATTCCTGACATAATAAATTGCACTTTGAATATCCTGGATGCAATTGGGAACCTTATAAACGCCGCTATCAGTAATTGCAGTATTGGCTGAACGGTTGAAACTTACATTTTCATATTTGACAGTTCTTCCTTCATGCACATCTCTGATAAACTTCAAAGGTTGCATGGTTGCTGTATCAACATAACTTTCATAGCGGTCGCGAACTTTATACATCCAATCATATTTCGGATTCGTTCCCCCGGCGCCAACAACATGGTAAACTACTTTACCATTATAGGTTTCAAGCTTATTGCTAAAAGTTGCGGCACCTGCATACACATAAGCTCCGGCCAGGGAATAAAAAACAGCGTAAGTAATCTCTTCTCCGTTTTGTGTAGTGGTATTTTTCACACCGCATGAATTATCGCCGGGGCCGTTAGCTCTTATGAATTGGGAAAGAAAAAAAATGCAGAAGCAAAAAATGTATTTAGTGTTTTTCATTCTTTTTAAATATTCTGAGATTCAATAGAAGCAAACTTCCAATGATAGCGGGCAAAATAAGATTTATAAACCAAACCGTGACTGATGTAAATCCGATGCCCAAAGAATTTGATGAAAATAATCCGATCAATTTTATGCTCAATTCTCCGCGAAGCCAAACTTCCACCAATGCAATTGAAGGAACAACGGCCATCGCAAGGAAAACTACACTCATGGTTATAGCAATCTGCGCCGCATCAATATTTACCTGGAACAAATAAAAAACAAAAATGTATTGAACGACAAAGACCACGTATCGAAGAAGAGAAAGCAAGAGCAATTGCAATAATAATTTGGAATGAAAATTTTTAACCGCTTCAACCAGGTAATTGTATTTTTTGTTTTTAATCCACCGATTGAAAACCGTCACCAATCCTGCGACATTGAAATACATTAAGAGCATAATTAGTGCAAGCAGAATCAAGCTATAGAGAGCAAACTGGTACCAGATCCGGAACTGTGGAAAACTGTCAATCAACTTTGATTTTAAAATGATCAAGCCTATGGTTCCTGTAATAATTGTTACAAGTAATTGAGCAAAACTTCCAACCAATGTTATTGAAATTGTTTTAAGACGGTTGCCTTCGGGCAGATAAACAATCCTCCCTAAATATTCACCGACACGATTGGGCATCGTTACAGAAAAAGATACGCCTGATAGAACAGCTTTAAACGCCTGGATAAATTTGATTGGATAAAATGTTCTGACTGAAATCAACCATTTCCATGCTTCAATTCCCCAATTGGCAAAAATTAAAATCAATGCACCAAGGAGATAAATGATATTATAGGATTGAAATGATTCCCGAATGTGAGACCACGACTCTTCTAACTGCGGTTGTTTTTGAATTTGCCGGAAAATCGAATAGCTTAACCAGATGAACAGTAAAGGACCCAAAAAATAATTGATAAAGTTTTTGATATTTTTGTTCAACTGCATTGCAGTAAAAATAAAGAACACGATTGACAAGAGGGAAAGATGAATTCATGTTATCTGTGTTCGCAAAATAATTTCCTTGCAAAAGCCTGTTATAATATTAGGAATCGATCCGGGAACCCTTGTAATGGGTTATAGCGTGATAGAGGCATGCGGCAATAAGTTTTCAATCAAAACAATCGATGTTCTCAAACTATCTTCGAAGAAAGATCATTACGAACGTTTGCAATTGATCAATAAAAAAGTCACTGATCTTGTAGAAAAATTTTTACCGACCCAATTTGCGATTGAAGCTCCATTTTTTGGAAAAAATGTCCAGAGCATGCTCAAATTGGGAAGAGCGCAAGGCGTTGCTATTGCTGCTGCGATGAACAGCAATATTCCTGTAACTGAATATTCACCAAGAAAAATAAAGCAGGCCATTACCGGAAATGGAAATGCTGACAAGGAACAGGTGTGGAAGATGCTGCAGCGGATTACATTGCTTCCCGATAAACCAAAGTATTATGATGCCACAGACGCGTTGGCAGTCGCTGTGTGTCACTATTTTGGAAGCACTTCCATTGAAAAGAAATCAAATTCGGTAAAAAAGAGTTCCGGCTGGGATAAGTTTATTCAGGAAAATCCAGGCAGAATTTTAAAGACACGATAAGATTTTTTCCTGTGCTTTCTTTAAATCCGCTTCTGAAATTTTCATTTTTGGCTGCGTAAAATTCAAATCGTTTGCAGAATTGATTGGAATAAGATGCAAATGCGCATGTGGTACCTCGATTCCCACAACGCTGATGCCGCAACGGTTGCAGCCAAATGCCTTTTCGATGGCTTTTGCAATAGGCTTTGCAAACACCAGCAACTTGGAGAGATACTCATCATCTAAATCAAAGAATTTATCGACTTCTACTTTCGGAATGACTAATGTGTGTCCCTCCCGCAAAGGAAAGATGTCGAGAAAAGCAAAGAAATGCTCATTCTCTGCAATTTTATAACTTGGAATTTCGCCTGCAATAATTTTTGAAAAGATGGTCATGGTAAATGTGCAATTGTGAAACATGCAGATGTGCAAATTAAAATCATTGATCTGCACATCTGCGTATTTGCATATCAAATCGAAATGTGTTCTACTTTAAATTTCAATACGCCGGCAGGAGCAGTTACTTCGGCAACATCACCAACCTGTTTTCCTAACAAGCCTTTCCCAATCGGAGATGTAACGGAAATTTTACCTGCCTTTAAATCAGCTTCTTTCTCACTTACAATTTGATAAGTAACTTCCTTTTTAGTATTGAGGTTGGTGAGCTTTACTTTGGTAAGAATAGATACTTTACTTGTGTCAATTGTTGATTCATCCACAATTCTTGCAGTTGCAACCTGTCCTTCCAGCGCTGCAATTTTGGCTTCAAGTAAACCTTGTGCTTCTTTGGCTGCGTCGTACTCTGCATTTTCTTTTAAATCGCCTTTTTCTCTTGCTTCTGCTATAGCTCTTGAAGCTGCCGGACGTTCAACGCTTTTCAAATTTTGAAGTTCAGCTTTCATCTGCTCAAGTGTTTCCTTGGTCACGTATTGTATTCCGTTCATAGTAAATAGGTTTAGAACAAAAAGAAAAAAATAGCAACGCTTCAGTTTTCACCGAAGCGTTGCCTATTTATAAAAGTAAAGATAAAAATTTTCGCTTACAAAATCATCTCACCTGCATTTGTCTTTGAACGATGAGTTTTTTATGAATGGTTTGATTGGCAGTAAGCAGTTCAACCACATAAGCGCCCTGTTTCCAATTTTCAATATTGATTGAAAAAACGTTTGTACCCTGGATTAATGGATAGGACTTGCTTTCTACCAGGGCTCCTGCAAAATTGTAAACCTGCATTTTCACGTCCTGTTTTTTATCTGATGTCATTGCCAATTGAATTACATCATTAGCAGGGTTCGGGAAGATCATAGCGTCATTGTTGTTGATCGGGAAATTCAATCGCAATACATTCGAATAGCCTCCAACACCTCCCTGCATTTTTATTTTCAATCTATAATAAACATATGGTTTATTGAACGCTGAAATATCTTCCTGGAAAGCATAGTTTCCGATACCGTCATCGGTCGGTTTAATTTGTATTGTTTGAATAGCAGTAAAAACTTTTCCATCAAAACTTCTTTGAACTTCAAAATAATCGGTTGTGTTGTTTGAGTTAGTGGTCCATTTTAATTGCGCAATTTTATCCGTGACATTTCCTTTGAACATTGTCAATGAATTGGCAAGTATGGTGCAGGATCCATCATAAGCAACTGCTACAGTATCAGTGGCATATGGATTACAGTAGGCAGATAAACGCTGCGTTACAATATAGGTACCAGGCGAATCAACAGAGATAGACGTTCCTGTGCTTGATCCTGAAATATGACCATCGGTCGTCGACCATGTGTAGTAGGAAGAACTGGATGGATTTTGCACCGACAGGTTGCTTACACCCATTGTTCCGCAAAATACAGGAACATCGGCAAGAGCCTGAACTCGGGGAGAAAGGAACAAATCGGTTGGTGCAACAAAATCTTTTAAAGCTGCAGTAAATGAAGCCGATGCTCTTGTTTTTACAACCAATCGGTTAAAAGGAGTACCGCAAACATCCGATCCGAATGTGGTAACAGGATCAAGCCCCAGTTTCGTAAGATTAACAGAAAACTCCATGAACTGGTAGGCCTGATAAGTTGTTGAAAGCGTATTGTTTTGCAAAACCACTTGAAAAGGGCCAGTCCATTCGCCATTCTTCGATTGCAATCCCGTATAAAATGTGCCCCCGTTTTTGGGCAAAATACTGGCATATCCAAATTGCGAAGAAGAACTAGCACCGTCAAATAATCCAGACCAGTCAAATTCTGCGGGAGTTATACTCAGTGAAGCCCTGTCTATCCATATTCTTGCTTCTATACTTGTTAGCCCCGAGCTCTGGTAGCTCGCCGAAAAAATGATATCTCCCGGTCTTGTCACATTTCCTGCCGCATCAAACTGCCAGCTTGTATGTCCGGCATCAGGACCATAGCCATACCAGCTTTTGGTGGCTCGATCGTAGTAAATGTCGGTTTGATACATTTCGAAATCAAAATAACGGTTACCGGTAACATTATCTAAAGACAGTCCGCCAAAAAACCATAAAGAATCTGTTGTGTTGGGGCCGGCTCTTCGAATGTGCATGAACATGTCCAGAATATCGTTTTTGTCAGGGATATTTTGAATATCTGAAGTCCAATTCCCTGGGCTGTCTCCATTTTTGCTGGCGAGCGTAAAGGCAGTTGTATCGGTTGCATGATAATCCCTTACGAACAGGGCATCCAGCCAAAGCCTGTTATTGACGATACTATAAGGCGGCTTGTCTTTTCGCATTGTACGGTAAATAGAGCTCATTCTTACAGGCCAAGGGCTGGCATCGGAATTATATGCCTGAACCAGTTGGTAGGCCCCTGTTGTATCGATTACGTATTGACCGGTGCCTGCATCTTTAAGATACCAATCATCGTTGCCTGACTGTACGAAGCCATTGAAATAATTGGCCCTTAAATCTGCATCAACGCCAAAGCCTGCCTTAATAATCGGCGTTGTAATTTGAGCGGTTGTGGTTAGCGTAAGAAAGAGAAAAAAGGGTAAAAGTGTTTTCATAGACATGGAATTAAAATGAACAATAAGAAGGCGGAGCAGAACTCCGCATTCTTTTAACCATGTTGAACAATACGCACGGACTCAACCGACGAACACTCTGTACTGCCATCGGCCTTTACAGCGGTAATACGATAGTAAATGACACCTGGATAAACCCCTGCATCCTTATACTTATAAGAGGCAGAACCATTAAAATTGGCAGAGCTTATATTTTCAAAAAAATCTCCGTCATAAGAACGTTCTACAGAAAATTGAACAACATCGGCAGAAGATACAGACCATGTTAATTCAATACTTGCTTTGCCCGCGCGGTGTGCATTAAAATTACTAAAGCAACTTGTGGTTCGTTGGTTTAACTGCTTTTGCTGGTTCACCGTAAAAGAAGATGTAATGATTAATGCAGCAACTGCAATGTAGGAAAGAAATGTTTTCATAAGAGTGCGATTTAATGCAATAAAATTAGAAACGGGACGTGTCTTAAAAAAGAGTAAAAACGCTTTGATTTTTATGTCGAAAACGTAAATCAACGATGCAGCTACTACGCAGTAAATAGTGAAAAATGAAGCTGTTATTGATTCAGCTCAAATTTAATTTTTGGAGCAGTACATCTGCCATTTTTTTAAAAGCTTCAAAGCTGTAACCGGCAATATGGGGAGTAATGATAACATTGGGATGTTGAACTAAAAAGTCCATTTGCTCTTTTTCACTACCGTTCAAAGCACTTATTTTTTCATTTTCCAAAACATCAAGTGCAGCCCCGGCAATCATCCCTGTTTTTAGTGCGTTAATTAAAGCATTTGTATCGGTAACGGGACCCCGGCACGTAGTAACAAAAAACGGCTTTTGCCTTAGGCTTTGAAAAAAATATTCGTTGGCCAGATGGTGTGTTTCTGAAGTTAATGGCAAATGGACGCTGACGACATCTGCATAGCGGCAAATATGCTCCAGGTTTGCTTCTTTAATATAGCCACAACTAAAACCATCCTTATATTTATCGTATGCAAGAACAGTAACATTAAAAGGCTGAAGCAATCTTGCAAAAGAAGAACCTGTATTTCCATAACCAATAATCCCAACGGTTTTGCCTGTCAATTCTATCCCGCGATTTTCATTGCGAAGCCATCTGCCTTGTTTCACTTCTTCAAAAGAACGTGTAATGTTATTCATTAGGTTGAGAACCAGAGCTAGTGCGTGCTCTGCAACCGCATTGCGGTTGCCTTCAGGGGTGCTGATGCA
>Ga0068852_100000808_pt1 | contig 20622 bp, 16 predicted proteins | sample KBSCornC22_FD_66594 | JGI IMG/M metagenome (GOLD analysis project Ga0068852, IMG submission 66594) | Corn rhizosphere microbial communities from Kellogg Biological Station, Michigan, USA - KBS Corn C2-2 | ecosystem: Host-associated > Plants > Roots > Rhizosphere > Soil ... | reverse complement strand
ACCGCGATTCCGCCGGCGCCATTGACCAGCAGGTTGGGGAAGCGCGCGGGAAGGACCTGCGGCTCGCGCTCGGACGCGTCGTAGTTCGGCGTGAAATCGACCGTGTCCTTGTCGATGTCGCCGAGCAGGAAGTTCGCGACCTTCGCGAGCCGCGCTTCGGTGTATCGCATCGCCGCGGGCGGATCCGGGTCCATCGAGCCGAAATTGCCCTGGCCGTCGATCAGCGGGACCCGCATCGACCAGTCCTGGGTCATCCGAGCGAGGGCGTCGTAGATCGCCTGGTCGCCGTGCGGGTGATACTTACCCATCACGTCGCCGACGATGCGGCTCGACTTGCGGTACGGCCGCCCGGCGACATAGCCCGCCTCCTGGCAGGCGTAGAGAATGCGGCGATGGACCGGCTTGAGCCCGTCGCGCACGTCCGGCAGCGCGCGGCTGACGATCACGCTCATCGCGTAATCGAGGTAGCTGGTCTTCATCTCCTCGACGATCGAGATCGGCGCGATGTCACGATCGCCCGGAGGGGGCGTCGCGGGAGGCGTGTTGTCGTCGTTGCGGTCGTCGACTGGCGGTTCGGTGGCCAAGTAGGGATCCTGTCGGTAGGGGATGCACAGGGAGGTTGCGGCAAAGCCGCGCCCCCCGCCGATCTAGGTAGTGCATTGTACCCTCCAACGCCACCCCGCGCGCACGCGCGCGCGAAGGAATTCGCCCGGAGCGGAGTTCAGGGCCGGCCGATTGCGCTGCTAAATCAGTGAGTTCAATGTGCGTTCAGGGGCTCTGCGGCAAGCTCCTTGGACATCCTTCAGTTACAGGTTTAAGTCGCCGCCGTCATTCGATGCGGGCAGGGCTTCCGACCCGCCACAGGAGAAATTTTCGATGAAGCTCATGATCACTGCAGCAGCGATCGCTCTTGCCGCGGCCGCCGCTCCCGCGGCCGCCCAGTACGGAACCCAGTCGAAGCCGCCGGAAACTGCCGCTCCGGCCGCTGAGCAGTCCGCCACCGCGGCCCAGAAGCCGGTCAAGGTCTCGAACAAGGCTGCCAAGGCGATCGTTGCCCTGCAGACCGCGGTCAACAAAGGCGATTATTCGAACCTGGCCGCGCTGGTCGCCGCCGCGCAGGCTGTCGCGAGCACGCCGGATGATAAATATGCCATCGCAGAGCTGCAGCTGAAGGCGGCGGTCGCGCAGAAGAACGATGCGGCCATGGCCGCCGCCGTCGATGCCGTTGCGAACTCCGGGTTCGTCGATACCGCGTCGATTTCGAAGCTTTACGCGAGCCTTGGGACGACCTTCTACAACAACAAGCAGTTCGACCAGGCGGCGGGCGCTTTCCAGAAGGCGGTCGGCGTCGATCCGCGCAACGCCCAGGGCTACACCCTGCTCGGCGAAGCCAAGTTCGCGCAAGGGCAGAAGGCGGAGGCCGCAAGCGACTTCCAGCGCGCGGTGCAGATTGAGACAGCGGCCGGTCAGAAGCCCGACGAGGCATTGCTGAAGAGAGCCGTCAGTGTGGCTTACGAGGCGAAGTCGCCGCTTGCGGTCGAGCTCGCCCGCGACTGGGCCGCGGCTTACCCGAGCGCCGATAGCTGGCGGAACTCGATCGCCATCTACCGCAACATCGCGCATCCCGACGTCGAAGGCACGCTCGACCTGCTGCGGCTGATGCAGGCGACGGGTTCGCTAAACGCGGGTGACTATGCGCTGTTCGCCGAGGCCGCGGCCGACCAGTCGAACTTCAACGAGGCTCAGTCGGTGCTCGACGCCGGAATCGCGGCGCATGTCGTCGATCCGTCGAGCGCACAGTTCCGAGACATCGTCTCCGGCCTGAAAGGCAAGCCGAAGGCCACGGTCGCCGACCTCGAGGCGGCCGCGAAGATGTCGCCCAGCTCGACCAACCTGCTGCGGATCGGCGACCGCTATTACGGCATGGGCAATTATGCCAAGGCGGCGGACATCTATCGGCAGGTGCTGACCAAGCCCGACGCCGACAAGGACGTCGCCAACCTGCACCTCGGAATGGCGCTGGCGCGAGCCGGGGACAAGGCGGGAGCAACGGCTGCGCTGAATGCCGTCGGGGCCGGCCGGGCGGAAATCGCGAAGTTCTGGCTCACCTACGTGCAGCAGCACGCCTGAAGCCAATCACCCATGATGCAATGAAAAGGCGCCGGCGATCCCGGCGCCTTTTTCGTGAGTCACGACGGTTGGTGGTGAACTGTCTCGTTGCAGGACAGTTAAGCGATGCGCTCTTAGCGCGAATTCAACCATGGCATACATGCCGTTGACGGTGCGCCTTCAAGGACATGGACCCAAGTGCGTTTTGACGATCGCCTGCTGACCGTACTGAACCAGCCGGCCGGTGACCGCCACGATCGCGCGGTCAGGTGGCGGCAGCTGGTCGACCTGGTCGCGCGCGCCGGGTCGAACGCCGCCAGCCCGACGGTCGAACAGGCGCTCCAGACCATCCGCGCCGATGCGCCGAACGTGGACGAAGGGCTGCGCGCAGCCGCGGCGCGAGCCATTGCCGCCTTGCCGCTGCCGCTCGGCCTGCTCGAATTCTTCGCCTCGGAGCGGCTTTCGGTCGCCGCGCCGGTGCTCGCCGCGGCGACGCTCGACCAGGCGCAGTGGCGGGCCATCCTCGCCGGCGCTGACGAGGAGACGCGACGGTTCGTCGAGACCCTGCATCCCGAGCTTCACGCCGACCGGCCCGCCGACCTCACCGATTCGCTCGTCGAAGAAGCGCCCGACGAGCCGCCCTCGCGACCGCCCGCGCCGTCGCTCCACGAAGTGGTCGAGCGGATCGAACGCCGGCGGCGCAGCCGCGCGGCGATCACGCGGGGCGGCGGGCTGACAACGAACGGCGACGGCTCGCCGGCGCTTTTCCGATGGGAGTGCGGACCTGGGGGAGATATCGGCTGGGTCGACGGAGCGCCGCGGGGAGCGGTGATTGGACGGTCGATCGCCCGTCCCGCCGACGGCGACCGGCTCGATCCCGAGGTCGTGCGCGCATTCACCGTCCGCGCGCCGTTCCGTGACGCCACGCTTTCGCTTGCCGGCGACGGCCCGCTCGCGGGCGACTGGAAGATCAGCGGCGTGCCGGCGTTCGAACCGGCCGATGGACGCTTCGCCGGCTATCGCGGCATCGCGTTGCGCGAACTCGACGAGAGCGATCATCGGGAGGAAGCGGCCGCGCTCCTGTCCGACCCGGACTCCCTCCGCGAGCTAGTCCATGAGATCAAGACTCCGCTCAACGCCATCATCGGCTTCGCCGAGATCATCGAAGGCCAGTATCTCGGTCCGGCGGATCAGCCATACCGCGAAAGAGCGCACGACATCGTCCGCCAGGCGCGGCTGCTGGTGACCGCGATCGACGATCTCGACTTCGCCGCCAAGGTCCACTCGTCCGCGGCCGGTGAGCAGCGGCGGGTCAATGTCGGCGAGCTGGCCGAGCGGATGACGCCGGCGCTTCGCGAGCTTGCGCTTGGCCGCAAGGTCGAGCTCGACGCATCGCGCACGACCCGCGACACGACCGCGGCGAGCGAGCCGGAGCTCGCCGACCGGCTCGTCTTTCGCATGTGCAGCGCGGTGATCGAGCAGGCGGAGCCCGGCGAGCGGTTGCGCCTGACGGTCGAATCGGCAGGCGGGCAGGTGCGCGTGTCGATGACTAGGCCGGTGAGCCTTCGCGGCCTGTCCGAGGAGCAGCTGCTCGGCAGCCAGGCAGACCTCGACCATGGCTTCAAGTTCCGGCTCGTGCGCGGTCTCGCCCGACTTGCAGGCGCCGACCTGATGGCGCCCGAGGGCATCGTTTCGCTGCTCTTCCCGCGCGGCTGACTTGGCGCGCCGCACCGGCCCGTCTATTTCGGCCCGGCCGGGGAGGGCCTGTAGCTCAACGGTAGAGCCGGCCGCTCATAACGGCTAGGTTGCAGGTTCGAATCCTGCCGGGCCCACCACGGCGGCCAGCGGCCCGGACTTCACGTGGCTGCGGCCTCTCGAAATTTCTCCTCGGCTTCCGGCGGGCTGGGCAGCAACAGCAGAATCAGCACGGTAAGCAGCGCCGCGGCGTAGCCGATCCAGGGCGAAATCCACGCCATGCCCGCGCACAGCAGGTCCGTCAGTCCGATCCCGACTCCAACCTTAATTCGGTTTTGGCGCCAGCGGCGCATCATCGGATTGTCATCGATCGCCGAGTGCATGCTCAGCCGTGTTGCGATCGCCGACAGCAAGAAACCCCCGCAGCTCAGCGCCATCAGGCTCGCGCCAAGCGATTCGTAGGGCCGATCGGCCGAATTCTCCGCCGCGAAAGGCAGTAGCGTTATCCAGAACAGCGTCAAAAGATTGATCAGCAGCCCGCGGGGACTGACTTTATCGACGCGGGCGAGGCCGCCGTGGTGAACGAGCCACAAAATGCCGACGATGAAAAAGGTGGCGGCATGGACGAGCAAGGACGGGGCCACTTGGGCGAGGCTCGCCAGGCCATGGGCCGACGGAACCTTGAGGTTCAGCACAAGCAAGGTGAGGACGATCGCGAAGACGCCGTCGCTGAACAGTTCGAGCCGAGACTTGCTCATTCGCCCCCCTGGCCTGGCGGTGGTCGGGGAGACAGGATTCGAACCTGCGACCCTCTGCTCCCAAAGCAGATGCGCTACCAGACTGCGCCACTCCCCGGCCGAACCGGCTGGTTAGCAGCGCGGAGGGACTCCTCCAACTATTGCTTGTTCTCGGTCGCGTTGGCCTGCGTGTTCGTGCTGCTGCCGTTGTCATTGCCGACCTTGTTCTCGATCTTGTCGCCGGTCTTCTGGACGTCGTTGCCGATGTCCGCGGCGATATTCTGCGCGGTGTTGCCGACGTCCGCCGCAGTGTTTTCGGCGGTATTCTGGTCATATTGGACGGTGACCGCGTTGCCGGTCTTGCTGACGTTGCACGCGCCGAGCGCGAGCAGGGCGGCGACTGGGATCAAGGTGCGCATGCGTTCCTCCTCTTTTGAGGCGGACAACGCCGCGTGGCCGTTCCGGCTCCGAATTAAATCTTCGCTTACAACAGCCGCATCTGGTCGCCTTCGGGCGGGCGGAAGAGGTCGGTGCGCAGCGGGAACTTCGCCTGGCGCAATCCGAACCGTTTCGCCGCAGCTTCGAATCGCGTTCGCAAGAGTTCGGCCCAGGGGCCCTGGCCGCGCATCCTGCTGAAGAAATTCGGATCGTTGTCCCGTCCGCCGCGAAGCGACTTGATCGTCGCCATCACTTTGGCCGCGCGGTCCGGGTAATGCTCGTCGAGCCAGGCGCGAAACAATGGGGCGACCTCGTGCGGCAGCCGGACGGGCAGGTAGAAGCCGCCGGGTGCGCCCGCCTCGACCGCCGCTTCAACGATATGCTCGAGTTCGTGATCGGTGATTTGCGGCACGACCGGCGCGATCGCGACGTAGCAGGGGACGCCGGCTTCGTTCAGCGCCTTCATCGCGGCGAGCCGCTTGCGCGGCTGCGGCGCCCGCGGCTCGAGGGTGCGCGCGACTTTCGGGTCGAGCGACGTGACCGAAATCGCGACCGACGCAATGCACAGCTCCGCCGCCGGCCTGAGCAGGTCGAGGTCGCGCACCACGCGGTCCGACTTGGTCGTGATGGTGAACGGGTGGCGGGTCTCGAGCAGCAACTCGATGACCGAGCGCGTGATCCGCCACCGCTCCTCGATCGGCTGGTAGGGATCCGTGTTGGTGCCCATGGCGATCGGCCGGCATTCATAGCCGGGCCGGGACAGCGCCGAATGGAGCAGCTGGGCGGCACCGGGCTTGGCGAACAGCCGCGATTCGAAATCCACGCCGGGCGAAAGGTCGTGATAGGCGTGGGTCGGCCGGGCGAAGCAGTAGATGCATCCGTGTTCGCATCCGCGATAGGCATTGATCGAACGGTCGAAGCCAATGTCGGGCGAGTTGTTGCGGGTGAGGATCGACTTCGGGCGCTCGATCGTCACCGTCGTCCTGCGCTTGGGCACGCCGTCGAGCGCTTCGACCTGGTCGAGCCATTCGCCGTCCGCGACGCGCTCCTTCAGGTTGAAGCGCGTCGGAGTGGGGTTGCGGGTGGCTCCGCGGCCATGGCTCGACTCGACCGGCATGCGCGAATTCTACCCCGCGCATGAGAACATAACAAGAACAGTGCTGCTACCTGTCGCTGCCCTGCGCGGTCGATGCCGCGCTTCCCGCCGCGGTCCCGTAGCGGCCGAGGGAAGCGTTCGGGAACGACGGCCAGCGATGCTCGGCCATGGCTTTCAGGGTCGGCGTCTGCTCGCCATCGAGCCCCTGGTAGACCCACATGTTCCGAAGCACGGCCGGGACGTAGTAGCGGGTTTCCCAATAGGGGATCGATTCGATCCACAGCAGCGGATCGCCTTTGTCGTTGATGCTTGCCCATCGCGCGACCGGGAGCGGCCCGGCGTTGTACGATGCGATGACCCGCGGAAGCTGGCCCGCAGTGGCGGAGCTGCCGCGCATCCGTTCGATGAAACTCTGCCCGAACTCGAGGTTGTAGCGCGGGTCGGTGAGGCTTGCGCGCGAGTAGGGGACGCCCGTCGCGGCGGACATCTGCTGCGCGGTGATCGGAAGCACCTGCATCAGCCCGACGGCGCCGGCGGTGCTGACCGCGGTGCGGTGGAAGGCGGATTCCTGGACGATGTGCCCGAACGCCAGGGCAGGGTCGACGCGCCAGCCGTTGACCGGCGACCAGTGCGGGTTGGGGTAGCGGTCGGCCGCGTCCGCCTGGGCGCCATACTGGCCGTATTTGGCGAGCCGCAGCTGCGCGGCGGGCAGGTCGAGGCGCTTGGCGACGTCGATCAGCGCGTGATGCTCGGTCGGCCGTCCGATCTTCGCCTGATGTACGAGCATTTGCTCCGCAAGCGCCGGTTCGCCGATCTTCGCCAGCTCGATCGCGCGCTGGACGTTCGGGAATTGCTCCACCGGCGCGTCGTAGGCGGCGAACGGATCGCCCGCGATCCGGGTCGACATGCCGAGCGTCTCGCGTGCCAGCAGGCCATAGAAGCTCTCGGACCCTTCAGGGGCCAGCGCGGCGGCCTGGAGCAGCCGCTCGACGGAAGCGGCACGGCCGGCGGCCTGCTCCGAGCGCGCGGCCCAATAGTAGCCGCCCTCGCGCAGCTCGCGCTGGTCGGACAGCCGCGCCGCCTGCTGGAAATCGGCTGAGGCGCTGTTGTAGTCGCCGATGCGCCATGAGGCGAGGGCGGACACCCACGCCGCCTGCGCGCCCCACTCGCCGGCCGCGCCTTGCCGCCACGTGTCGGACACGCGGCGCGCGTCCATGTCGAGCCCGAGGACATAATAGATGAAGGCGACGCGCGTCGCCGCTTCGGCCCGCGCTTCGGCCGACAGCGCCGGTCCTTGCGACACCAGCAGCGCTTCGGCCCCCGCGGCATTGTCCGTCTTGATCATGGGGTCGAGCGCGGAGCGCAGCTGGTCGGCGGCGGGCTCTCCCTGGACCGGCTTCGCGCGGTACCGCACCGGGGCCGAGCCGAGCACGTAGGTGGGCTTTTCGGGAATGACCAAAGGCGGTGTGGTCGCGCCGCGCTTGATCGCCATCAGGGCGAGCTGGTTCGCCTCGGGAAGCTCCGGCGCTTGCGCGATCAGCGCCTGGAGCGACGCGAGATCGACGAGCGGCGAGCCCTTCGCGGTGTACAGCTCGGCCTGAGCGACCGGGGTGAGGACGCTTTGCGGCAAGGCTGCAATGCCCGCCTGGGCCGCCGCCCAATTGCCGCTGTCGATCGCATCGAACACGCCGCGCCAGTCCCTTGGAGCGGGGACAGTCGCCCGGACGGGCTGCTGCGCCGGGGGCTGCTGGTCGGCCGCGGGCTGCGCTGTTTGCGTCGGCGCAGGGGATGCAGGAACCGGCGCGAGCGGGTCGCGCGAAGGCTGCGCCATCAGCGGCGCCGCGCACAGCAAGGTTCCGAACGCGTACAGCCCCGCCTTCACGATTCATCCTCCATGAGAAGCAGAAGATCCTGCCATGCCAGTCGTTTATCTAACGGCCGCTTAATCAGGTGCCGGGGGTGGAAGGTCGCGACAGTGCGCACTCCCTCGATCTTGTGGATATGCCCGCGGGCCTGCGCGAGCGGCTTGCCGAGCAGCGCCTGCGACGGTGCGTCGCCGAACAGCAGAAGCCGGCGCGGCGCGGCGAGACGGATGTGGCGGCGCGCGATCTCGGCATAATCGTCGCGCTCGCGGTCGCTGAGCCGGGCGCCGGGCGCGTTGATCGGCGAGAGCGAGGCGCTGTACGCCTGCTCCGGCGCAATCCCGATCGCCGCGAGCATCTTCTTGGCGAGCTCCCAGGCTTCGCCGCCGATCGGCTGCCCGGCCGCATAGTCCTCGAGCGACGGGGCATCGCTGAGCAGCATGACCGCGGCGTTTTCCGGGCCCGTCGGAAGGACCCGCCTCGCGGTTGCCGAGGCGAGCGGCAGGTGGGCGCTGCTTGCAAGCCAGTCCTGCAGCTCGGTGAGCGTCTCGTGGCTCGGCCGGGTGACGTTCGGCGGCGGCGCTGCCGGCTCGGCAGGCGCCGGCGGCGCAGGCGGTTTCAGCCAGTTGCGCGGTTCTTCCTGCACGGCGACGTCGACCCCGGCCTCGATCCACCAGGCCAGTGCGCTGCGCGCCTCGGCGATGCCGATCTGTTGCACTTCCCCGCCCACCTGTCCTGCCTCGCCCGCCATTGACGCCACGGTCAAGGAATTGGCAGGGCAGACGAGTCGAATTGTGTGGACAGCGCGACGAGACGCTGAGCGGGAGGCCGAGAGAAGCGGATGAGCGAACGCGAATCCATGGCTTATGACGTGGTGATCGTCGGCGCGGGTCCGGCCGGTCTCAGCGCGGCAATCCGGCTGAAACAGCTCGCCGCCGAGGCGGAGCGCGAGCTTTCGGTCTGCATCCTCGAAAAAGGGAGCGAGGTCGGGGCACACATCCTGTCCGGCGCCGTGATCGATCCGGTCGCGCTCAATGAGCTCATCCCCGACTGGAAGGACAAAGGCTCGCCGCTGACGGTCCCGGTGACCGAGAACCATCACTGGCTGCTCACCAAAACCGGCAAATGGGGATTCCCGCACTTCCTGATGCCGCCGTTCATGAACAACAATGGGACGTACACGCTCAGCCTGGGCAATTTCTGTCGCTGGCTCGCGGCCCAGGCGGAGGAGCTGGGCGTCGAGATCTTCCCCGGCTTCCCGGCCGCCGAGATCCTGTTCAACGAAGACGGGTCGGTGAAGGGAGTCGCGACGGGCGACCTGGGGATCGCCCGCGACGGATCGCACCGGCCCGATTACCAGCCAGGGATGGAGCTCCACGCCCGCTACACCTTTCTCGCCGAGGGAGCGCGCGGCAGCCTGACCAAGCGGCTGACGGAGATCTTCGGACTTCGCGAGGAGAGCGGGCCGCAGGTTTATGGCTTGGGGATCAAGGAATTATGGGACATTCCTGCCGAACGACATAAGCCGGGGCGAGTGATCCACACGCAGGGCTGGCCGCTCGGCAACGCGTGGGGCGGGGGGTTCCTCTACCACCAGGAGAACAACCAGGTCGCGCTCGGTTTCGTCGTCTCGCTCGACTACGCCAATCCCTATCTCTCGCCGTTCGAGGAAATGCAGCGCTGGAAGACGCATCCGGCGATCCGCGGCGAGATCGAGGGCGGCCGGCGGGTGTCCTATGGCGCGCGGGCGATCAACGAGGGCGGCTACCAGGCCATTCCCAAGCTGGTGTTCCCCGGCGGCGCGCTGATCGGCTGCTCGGCGGGCTTCGTGAACGTGCCGCGGATCAAGGGAACGCATACGGCGATGAAGTCGGCAATGCTCGCCGCCGAAGCGGCATTCGAGGCGATTTCGGTCGACCGCGCCAATGATGTGCTCGACGGCTACCCGGCCGCGCTTCACAGCAGCTGGGTGGGGAAGGAGCTGCGGAAAGTCCGCAACGCGCAGCCGGCGGTGGCGCATTGGGGCGGGACCGCGGGCACGCTCTATGCAGGCCTCGACCTGTGGCTCAACCAGCTCGGCATCGGCGTGCCGTGGACGTTCAAGCTCCGCCCCGACCACAGTACGCTGCGCCAGAAGGCGCTTGCGCAGCCAATCGATTATCCCAAGCCGGACGGTGTGATTACCTTCGACAGGCTGTCGTCGGTGTTTGTGTCAAACACGAACCACGAAGAGGACCAGCCGGTTCATCTGACGCTCAAGGACGCCGACATACCCACGGCCATCAACCTGCCGCTGTATGCTGGACCTGAACAGCGCTATTGTCCGGCGGGGGTTTATGAATTTGTCGATGGCGAGAACGGTGAACCGAGGCTCCAGATCAACGCCCAGAACTGCGTCCACTGCAAGACCTGCGACATCAAGGACCCGACCCAGAACATCAACTGGGTCACACCCGAAGGCGGCGGAGGCCCCAATTACCCGAACATGTAAGCTCCTTGCCGGAGCCGCGCTCGCGGCCTTGCTCGTTGCTCCGGCGCCGGCGCTCGCGGCGCGGCTGTCGACCGGCGATCCGGCGCTGACGTACGTCGAGGCGCGCGCCGCGGCGATCAACGGCGACCACAGCCGAGCGGCCGAGCTGCTCGCCGACCTCGCCGATGCTCAGCCCGACCAGATCCAGTTCGCGCAGCAGGCGCTGACCGAAGCGATCCGTTCGGGGCAGATGGATCTTGCGATCGGCATCGCCGCCAAGATTCCCACGGCGAAGCTTTCGACCGATGCGCGCCTTCTGCTCGCCGCTGCCGAGGTGAAGCAGCACCGCGCCGACCGCGCCATTGCCTGGCTACAGCCGACGGGCGGGAATGGGGACCTGACCTTCCTTTCGCCGTTGATCAGTGCGTGGGACGCGGCCGAGCGCGGCGACCAGGCGCGGGCGATGTCGAGTCTCAACGCAATCGCCGCCAACAGCCTGCTTGCGCCGCTCAAGGACGAGGAACAGGCGCTGATCCTGCTCAAGTTCCGCCGCAGCGCCGAAGCCGAGCCCTACGCACGGCGGGCGATCGACGCGGCCGGCGGGCGCGAGGCATTCGTCAGGCTGGCGCTGGCGAATGGCTTCCTCGGCGCGGGCGACCGGGCCCGCGCGGCGGCAATGGTCGACGGCATGACCGGCGACTCCGCCGCTGCGCGCCAGCGCATTCTCGCCGGGCGGCCGGCGGGCGAGCTTATCGACACCGGCGCGAAGGCGCTCGGCGACGTGCTGACCGCCTTTACCGCCGAGATCATGCGCGCCCAGCAGACGGCTCCTCCCGTCGGCCTGATGCAGGTCGCGCGCTACGCCGATCCGCAGAACAGCGCCGCCACGGCCTTGCTTGGGCTGCTGCTCGACCAGAGCGGCCGCGCCGACGACGCGCTCGCGCTCCTCTCGACGGTGCCGCAGGACGACCCGCTGATTTCGCAGGTGCGCGACGTTCAGGTGCGGGTGCTCGCCAACGACAAGCGGCTCAATGATGCTTATGCGATTGCGGCCGCCGCGGCGTGCGCTCCGAGCGCGAGCATGAACGACTATTCGCGCCTCGGCGACGTGCTCGAAGCGATGGACCGGCACGGCGAGGCCGCCGACGCCTTCGCGCGGGCCGTGGCGAGCGCCAATGCACAGGGGCTCAAGACCGAGCTGCCGTCGCTGCTGCTGCTCCAGGCCAATGCGCTGGAGGAGGCCAATCGCTGGCCGGAGGCGAAAGCCGCGCTCCAGCGAGCGCTTGTTCTCGCGCCGGACCAGCCACTGCTGCTCAACTTCCTCGGCTATGCGATGCTCGAGCGCGGTGAGGACGCGCCCGCGGCCGAAGCGATGATCCGCAAGGCGAGCCAGCTCGCGCCCGACGACGCGTCGATCACGGACTCGCTCGGCTGGGCCGAGTTCAAGCGCGGCAAGGTCGACGATGCGATCGACACGCTCGAGCGCGCGGCCCAGAAGGACCCCGACCAGGCCGAGATCCAGGAGCATCTGGGCGACGCGCTGTACAAATCTGGACGGCGGTTCGAGGCACGGTTCGCGTGGCATGCGGCGCTGGTCACCGCCGAGGACAAGGTCGCCGAGCGGATCAAGGCCAAGCTCGAATCGGGCCTCACCGCCGGTAACGCAGCGCCTTGACCGCAGCGGTCGAGATCGCGCCTGCGAAGCTCAACCTCGCGCTTCACGTCAGGGATCGGCTGCCCGACGGGCGCCACGCCATCGAGACGATCTTCGCCTTCTGCACCGACGGCGACCGCCTGACTGCGGAAAGCGCCCGCGACATCAACCTGCAGGTCGTCGGGCCGTTCGCGGCGCAGCTCCCGGACGAGGCGGACAATCTGGTCATCAAGGCTGCTCGCGCGCTTGCACAGGCCGCGGGCGTTGCGGAAGGCGCCACGCTGGTCCTCGACAAATGCCTGCCGGTCGCTTCCGGGCTAGGCGGAGGATCGGCCGATGCAGCCGCCGCGCTGAGGCTTCTGACGTCATTGTGGCGCATCGACCCCAAACACGCCGAGCAGGTCGCTCCTGCGCTTGGAAGCGACGTACCCGTGTGCCTGCTGAGTCTCCCGGCGCGGGGTGAAGAGGCTGGCGACCGGATCACGCCCGCCGCGATGCCCGAACTAACCGGCGCGCCGGTTCTCCTCGTCAATCCGCGCGTGCAGCTTTCGACCGCCGACGTCTTCGGCGGCTGGGATGGCGAGGACCAGGGGCCGCTGGAAGACTGGCGCGAGGGCAGGAACGGCCTCGAACAGGCGGCCACCGGGCTCGTGCCGCAGATCGAGACCGTGCTCGCGTGGCTTTCCGCCCAGCGCGGCGCGAAGTTCGTGCGCATGTCGGGATCCGGGGCGACCTGCTTTGCGCTCTTCAGCGACGAGGTCTCGAGGGACACAGCGGCGGAGCTGGTGCCGCGCGAATGGTGGCGCCTCGCGACCTTCCTGCGCTAGGGCTTCCGCGATGAGCGGACGGCCGGTCCTCACTGCCGAAGCAATGCGCAGCGCCGAACAGGCTGCGATCGACAGTGGCGCCAGCGTCGAACAGCTGATGGAATGCGCGGGCGCGGCCCTGGCGGAAGCGGCGTACCGCTTCGCTGGGCCGACCGCGGCCCTGGTGCTGTGCGGCCCCGGCAACAATGGCGGCGACGGCTATGTCGCCGCTCGGCACCTCGCCGAGCGCGGGGCGGCGGTGCGGGTTGCCGCCCTCGCCGAGCCCAGGAGCGACGCGGCGAAACACGCGCGTTCGCAGTGGCAGGGCGATGTCGAGCCGCTTGTGGAATCGACCGCGTCCGCGCCGCTGCTGATCGATGCCCTGTTCGGAACAGGACTCAAGCGTGGCCTCGAGGCTCCTGTCTCCGAAACGTTTTCTCGCCTCGCTTCGGCTGCCATGGTCAAGGTCGCGTGCGACGTGCCGAGCGGCGTCGATTCCGACACCGGCGCCGAGTTGAGCCAGGTGCCGCAGTTCGACATGACCGTCACCTTCGGCGCGCTCAAGCCCGCGCACCTGCTGTTCCCGGCGATGCACAAGTGCGGCCGCGTGGTGCTTGCCGACATCGGCATCGCGGCCGGCCCGGAGTGGCACGAGATCGCGCCTCCGGCGCTCCCGCCGCTCGACCCGGGCGCGCACAAATACAGCCGTGGGCTGGTTCATGCCCTTGCCGGCCAGATGCCGGGTGCAATCGCGCTGGCTACCAAGGCGGCGGCGAGGGCCGGCGCGGGTTACGTCCGCGTGAGCACGTCGCGGCACATCGACAATCTCCCCGCATCCGTGGCGCAGCTGGACACGGCCGAGGTGAACGACGAGCGCATCGGCTGCCTGCTCGTCGGCCCCGGCATGGGCGACATCCCGCAGCTGGTGACGCTGGCGCTGACCTCGAAGGCGCCCAAGGTGATCGACGCCGACGCCATCTCGCATCTCGGCGAGCCCGAGCGGCTCCAGCGCCAGGACGCGATTATCACGCCGCACGAAGGCGAGTTCCGGCGCCTGTTCGGCGAAATTGAGGGGACGAAGCCGGAGCGGGCGCTTGAGGCTGCGCGTCGTTCGGGCGCGGTCGTCGTCTACAAGGGCGCGGACACCGTGGTTGCATCACCCGACGGCCGTGTCGGATTCCGGCCGTCAGCCCCGGCGTGGCTGGCAAGCGCCGGCACTGGGGACGTGCTCGCCGGAATCGTCGCCGCGCTGCGCGCCCGCGGAATGCCAGCCTTCGAGGCCGCATGCGCCGGCGCGTGGCTGCAGGCGCGCGCGGCGGCAATCGCCGGTCCGCACATGATCGCGGACGACCTTGCCCGGGCGCTCGGCGATGCGATCGACTCACTGGCCTAGGCTTGCCCGTCGCCGGGCCCGCCGCCATTGGTTTTTGATCGAACGATTGGGAGGAATTTCTTCGTATGAGCCGCAGCCTGTTCGCGCCGCTTCTTGCAAGCACCGTGTTGCTGTCGTCCCCCGCGCTTGCCGACGAGGGCATGTGGACGTTCGACAATTTCCCGATCGCCTCGGTCAATAAGGAATATGGAACGCACATCGACCAGGCGTGGCTCGACCATGTCCGCGGCGCCGCGGTGCGCCTTTCGACCGGCTGCTCGGCGTCGGTGGTCAGCGCGCAGGCGCTCGTCCTGACCAACAACCACTGCGTCGCCGGCTGCGCGCAGGACCTGTCGAGCAAGGGCCACGATTATTACACCCACGGCTACATCGCGAACGGACGCCAGGAAGAGCGCAAGTGCGCCGGAATGCAGGCCGAGATCCTGACGGCCATCACCGACGTCACGCCGCAGATGCAGGGCGCGGGGCAGGGCCTCTCGGGCGAGGCGCTGGTCAAGGCCCGGACGGCGGCGGCGTCGAACATCGAGAAGCAGGGGTGCGGGAACGATCCGCAATACCGCTGCCAGGTCGTCGACCTGTATCACGGCGGCCAGTTCAAGCTGTACAAGTACCGCAAATATTCCGACGTCCGGCTGGTCTTCTCGCCGGGCGTCCAGACCGCATTCTTCGGCGGCGATCCCGACAATTTCAATTTCCCGCGCTACGACCTCGATAGCGCCTTCGTGCGGCTCTACGAGAACGGCGCCCCGGTCGCGACGCCCGACCATTTCAAGTGGAATGCGAGTGCTCCGACCGCCGGCGAGCCGGTATTCGTCGCCGGCAATCCCGGCGGCACCGACCGCCAGCTGACGGTGTCGCAGCTCGAGACCCAGCGCGACCTGCAGATCCCGATGACGCTGGTGCAATATTCGGAGCTGCGCGGACGCCTCACCCGCTTCAGCGAGGAATCACCCGAGAACAAGCGCATCGCGCAGGACCTGCTGTTCGGCCTGGAAAATTCCTACAAGGTCTATTTCGGCCGCTTGTTCGCGCTCAACAGCGGCGACCTGATGGCCCAGAAGGTGGCGCAGCAGCAGGCGCTGCAGGCGAAGGTCGCGCAGCTCAACCTGGGACCCGATTTCGGCGATCCGTGGGCGACGATCGCCAATACGCAGAAGGACCTTTCGGCGCTTTACCTACCCTATCGCATGGTCGAGGGGGGACCGTTCGGCTCCGACCTGTTCCGCTACGCGCGCAGCCTCGTCCGCGCTGCGGCCGAGCGCCAGAAGCCTTCGGCCGAGCGGCTGTCCGGCTATTCGGACACCCGGCTTCCGCTGCTTGAAAAGCAGGTCCTCGACCCGGTGCCGGTCTATCCGGCGCTCGAGCAGCAGCTGCTCGAATTCTGGCTCACCAAGTCGCGCGAGTATCTGACCGCCGACAATCCCTACACGCACCTGCTGCTCGGCCGCGACAGTCCGGAGGACCTCTCGGCGAAGCTGGCGCAGTCGAAGCTCGGCGATGCCGCGGTGCGCAAGGCGCTGTGGGACGGCGGCTGGGCCGCGATCCAGGCGTCGAAGGACCCGATGATTCAGTACGTCCTGCGCATCGACCCCGAGGCGCGCAAGCTCAGGACCGACTATGACAACCGCGTGACCGGCCCGATCCAGGCCGCGTCGGAGAAGATCGCCAAGGCGCGCTTCGCCGCTTACGGGACAAGCGTCTATCCGGACGCGACCTTCACGCTGCGGCTGTCGTACGGGAAGATCGAAGGCTGGACCCACAATGGCACCACGATCCCGCCGTTCACCTACTTCAAGGGGCTGTACGAGCGGGCTACCGGGAAGCCGCCGTTCGACCTCGACCCGAGGTGGATTGCGGCGAAGAACAGCCTCAACCCCGACACGGTGTTCGACATTTCGAACAGCACCGACATCATCGGCGGCAATTCCGGCTCGCCGCTGATCAACGCCAATGGCGAAGTGATCGGCGCGATCTTCGACGGCAACATCCATAGCCTCGGCGGCGATTATGGCTACGACCCGGTGCTCAACCGTGGAGTCGCGGTGTCGGCGGCCTCGGTCAGCGAAGCGCTTCGCAAGGTCTATCATGCGACGGCGCTTGCGGACGAGCTTGCCGGCAGCTGATCGCGCCTGATCGCGCCCGTGGCCGCCGCCCATGAGCTGATCGTCCGGATTGCGGCGAGGGGCGACGGAGTCACGGCCAGCGGCCGTCACGTCCCGTTCGGCGTTCCCGGCGACGCGCTGCTCGACGACGGCGCGCTCGCGCCTGGCCCGCATCACCAGGAACCGCCGTGCCGCCATTTCCCCGAATGCGGCGGGTGCCAGCTCCAGCACGCCGACGATGAGGCTTACCGCGGCTATCTCGTCTCGCGGGCCGAGACGGCGCTCGCGCAGCACGGGCTCGAGACCGAGGTGCGGACGCCGCATCTTTCGCCGCCGAACAGCCGCCGGCGCTCGACCTTGCGCGCGATGCGGATGGGGAAGGGGGCGCTGATCGGCTTCAACGCCGAGAGATCGCACCGCATCGTCGACATGCACGAGTGCCACATCCTCCGGCCCGAGCTGTTCGCCCTGGTCGCGCCGCTGCGGTCGCTGCTCGGCGGGCTGCTCGCGCCCAAGCGCGCGGCCGAGGTCCAGCTCACGCTCGTCGACCAGGGAGTCGACGTGCTTTTGCGCGGGGTCGAAGCGGACGGGTTGGCGGCGATCGAGCAGCTGGCGTCGTTCGCGTCGACCCACGGCCTCGCGCGGCTCAGCCTCGATCGCGGACTCGGCGCCGAAACCACCTTCGAGCCGGAGCCCGCGACGGTGACGCTCTGCGGCACGCCCGTGCCCTTCCCGGTCGGCGGCTTTCTCCAGGCGACCGCGGACGGGGAAGCGGCGCTGGTCGAGTGCGTGCGCGAGGCGGTCGATAGCGCGAGCCCCGTCGCCGACCTGTTCGCCGGGATCGGCACGTTCGCCCTCGCCACGGGCGCTGGGTATGCGGCTGAGGCGTCGCGCGACGCGGGCGCGGCGCTGAAGCGGGTCTCCCCCCAAATGAAGGTCGAGCATCGCGACCTCTACCGCCGGCCCCTCGACCGCGATGAGCTGGCGGCGTTCGGCGCCGTCGTGCTCGACCCGCCGCGCGCCGGTGCGCAGGAGCAGGTGCGGGCGATCGCCGGCTCAAGCGTCCAGCGGATCGCCTACGTCAGCTGCAATCCCGCGACCTTCGCGCGCGACGCCCGGATGCTGGTCGACGGCGGCTATGCGCTCGACTGGATTCGTCCCGTCGGCCAGTTTCGCTGGTCGACCCATGTCGAGCTCGCCGCCGCCTTCAGTGGCCGAGGATGAGCCTCAGCGCCGCGTGTAGGGTGAGGCCGAACAGGCACAAGGTCGACAGCGCGAACAAAGGGAAGCGGATCTTCACGACGTTGATCGTGGCCTGGACGATGCTGTGCAGCACCCGCAACGCGACATAGCCCCACGCCAGCCAGACGTTGATCGGCGCGTCGAAGCCCATCAGGATCAGCGCGAAGACGATCGCGTAAAAGATCGTCGGCTGCTCCATCAGGTGCGTGTAATTGTGCGCCGGCCAGTGGGCCTTGCCGGGGGCCGCACGCTCGAGGTCGACGCCGCGGCTGCCGTCGGGGATTTCGCGGCCGCGGATCATCGGCGCCCGCTTCACCGCCATCCACACCAGCATGACGATCGTCCAGGCAACCAGGGCGACGACGGGGCCGAGCAGCGGACTTGGGGGCACGGGCGGACTCCTTGCGGGACAGGTGCCGCGTAAGCTGCGCCCGAAGTCGGCGCCGCTCAACCGAATTCATTACAGCGGCGTTGCAAATCGGGAGGCGATATGGAGGGCGAACCGATATCGCGGCCGCCGCTGACGCGCGGCCAGATCGCCGCGGTCGCCCAGTCGCTGGAAACGGTCCTGACCCGGTGGAGCGGCAACCCGGCAGCCCCTGGCTGGTACATGTCGGCGGCAGCCGTCGCCGGCATTTGCGGCGCGCTCCTGATTCCCGAACCGCCGCGGGTCAGCGTGCCCCGTAAATCCGTTCCGCGTCGGCCTTGAACTTCGCCGCGCTTGCCGGCCGCGCATAGAACATGTGCCCGCCGGGATAGACATGCAGCTGAACGTTCTGGAACGGGCCGTGGTTCGGCATCTGGTCGACGATCAGCTTCGACCCGAAGTAGGGGCAGGACAGGTCGTCCCAGCCGTGCGCGATCATCACCGCCATCTTTGGATCGTTGCCAATCGCCTTCCTGAGGTCGGTGACCGGCGAGTCGCTGTCGTCGCGCTTCCAGTCCTTGTTCACGTCGTATGACAGCGTCTCGTAATGCGCGTCGTCCTTCCACCCGACCTGGTTGGTGATGAAGTCGACCGCTGCGCTGGTCGTCGGCGCCATAATCCCGTCGAGCAACGGATCGTTGTAGCGCGGCTCGGCCGAGCCGGGGAATGGATCGTAGGCGGTCACGTTCGAATCGTAGACGCTTCCGACCTGGCCGGTGCTGCGCCGGATCTCGCGCAGGTAGGTCTCGATGTCGACGCGGCCGTTCAGCCGCCGCACCAGCACCGGATCGAGGCCGGTGAGCTCGGCGACATGGGCGGAGAGGCGGTCGGTCGCCGCCTGGTTCGACGTGCCCGCGAGGAAGTCGGTGACGAACTGGGTCCGCGTGTAATTCTCGACCTCGGCCATCTTCTCGGGAGTGAGGTCACCTTCGCGCTCGAAATGGCCGGCGGCCATCGCCGGAAGGTTGATCATCCACGGCAGCGGCGAAAGCGCGGTCTCGCGGCCGGTGGCGGCGGGGTCGAGATAGGGCGACACCATGACCATGCCCGACACGCCGACGCCCATCCGGGCCTGGAGCTCGTAAGCGAGCTTAGGAACGCGAAAGCCTCCGTAGCTTTCGCCGATCAGATATTTCCGGCTCGTCATCCGGCCGTTCTTGACCAGCCAGTCGTAGACGACCCGGCTCAGATATTCGATGTCGGTCTTCGAATCGTAGAAGTCCTTCTTCGTCGCGTCGGCGTCCTCGAGGCTGCGCGAGAAGCCGGTGCCGATCGGGTCGATGAAGACGAGATCGGTGAAGTCGAGCCAGGTCTGCGGGTTGTCGTGCAGGATCGCGGGGTCGGAAGGGCTGTCGCCCTGGACTCCGAAATTGACCTTCTTCGGCCCGATCGCACCCATGTTGAGGAACACCGACGAGGCGCCGGGACCGCCGTTGAATGCGAAGGTGACCGGGCGAGCGGTGCGCGACGGCACCCGATAGGCGGTGTAGACGACCTGGCCGATCGTCTTGCCCTTCGCGTCATGGACGTCGATGTGACCGACCGTCGCCGTGTACCGCAGCGGATGGCCATCGACGACGACCGACTGCTCGATCGACTTGTCCGGCGACATCGGCGGAAGCTCGATCTTGGCCTTGTCGTCGCCCTTTGCCGGTGAATCATCGGCGAGCGCAGGCGCCGCGCTCAAAGCAAGCGCGGCGGCAATCGAAATCGAGTAAAGGAAACGGCGCATCATTCGTCCCGTGGGCTGGTGATGCGCCGTTCTAGGTCATGCTTGCAGCCCGGCAAGGCGCGTTCCCACGCTTGCAGAGCGGGCGACGTCTTTAGTCGAACAGCTTGGCGAAGCGGCGCTTCTCGCGGTTGCGCCAGGCGCCGCGATGCCACGCGTCGCTGGCGAGGAGGGGAAGGACGCTGGTCGCCTCCGCGAAGACCATCTGCTCCATCGCCGTCGACACCTTGCCCCAGCTCGCCGCTTCCTGGAGCGTCGAGGAGGAGCAGGCGCCGTCGCGGACGTCGGCGACCGTGATCTGGACCGCGTACTTGTGCACCTCGACATCCTCGTGGCCGAGGATTTCCGCACAGACCACAGTGTCTTGCGTGAAGTTCTTCGGAACACCTCCACCGATCATCAGAAGCCCGGTGGTGCCCGCCTTGATCTTGATGTCGGTGAGCTCGCGGAAGTCGGCGATGCTGTCGAGCGTCATGTAATGGCCGCCGCGCTTCATCGCGTCGACCTGGTGCTTGACGAGGCCGAAGCCGGCCGAGCTGTCGGTGAAGGCCGGACAGAAGATGGGCACGTCATTTTCGTAGGCAAGCTGGACGAGGCTGCCCTCTTTCTTGGCGTTGCCCTCGCTCAGCCACTTGCCCATCTCGCGAATGAAGGCGCGGCTGGAGTAGGGGCGCGGCTCCAGGCTGTCGGCGATCTTGCCGATCGTGTGGTCGCAGTCCTGCAGCTGCTCTTCGTCGATATAGGTGTCGTAGATGCGGTCGATGTAGAGCGAACGAAGAGTGTCATCGTCAGGAATTTCATTGGCTTGGTAGTGTTTGTGGCCAAGCGCTTCGAAGAAATCCATGTCGACGATGGTGGCGCC
>Ga0068852_100000807_pt1 | contig 20622 bp, 18 predicted proteins | sample KBSCornC22_FD_66594 | JGI IMG/M metagenome (GOLD analysis project Ga0068852, IMG submission 66594) | Corn rhizosphere microbial communities from Kellogg Biological Station, Michigan, USA - KBS Corn C2-2 | ecosystem: Host-associated > Plants > Roots > Rhizosphere > Soil ... | reverse complement strand
ACCGTCTTGTTGATGTTGTCGGTGCCGCCGCCGGTGCGGTTGTGGATGTTGTAGAGCGTGCCGTCCGGCGCGACGAGATCGACCTTCAGATCACCCTGGTAGGTGTGCACGATCGCAACCGTGACCGAAGCATTGCTCGGCGCATTGCCGCTGCGGCCGGACACGACGATCGGGCTGTTGACCGTGGTGTTGTCGTTGATGGCGAAGTCGGTCGTGTTGGTGTACGTCTGCGTGCCACTGCCGCCGGTGGTGAAGCTGCCGGTCAGGCTCACGCCGGTGTACGCGCTGTAGCCGCGCAGCATGACGTAGTACGTGCCGGTCTGCGCCGTGGCGATGTTGCAGGTCTCGGCGTTGCCACCGATATACGGACGGCAGTCATAGCTCGCCGTCGTCGGTGCCGAGCCGAACTTCACGTAGAGGTCCATGTCGCCCGTGCCGCCCGTCGTGACGAACTTGAGATTGGTGGCGCCGGCCGGCACGGCCAGGGTCCAGGTCTGCTCACTGTTCGCCGCACCGCTGATGCCCGTGACCGCTACGCCGTTGGTCAGCACGTTGCCGCCCGGCGGCGCGCTGACCGTGACCGACGCGGTCCGCGTGTTCGTCGCGCCGCCGTTGTCGGTGACCGTCAGCGTGACCGTGTAGGTACCGGCTGCCGCATAGGTGCGCGTCGGATTCGTCGCCGTCGAGGTGCCGCCGTCGCCGAAGTTCCACGCGCGTGACGCGATCGTGCCGTCGCTGTCGGTGGAGGTGTCGGTGAAGGTCGCCGTAAGGCCGCTCGTGCTGCTCGTGAAGTTCGCGACCGGCGCGACGTTGCCCGGACCGCTGGACACCGTGACCGAGGTAGTCCTCGTGTTCGTCGCACCGGCGTTGTCGGTGACGGTCAGCGAGACGGTATAGGTGCCGGCCGCTGCGTAGGTGCGCGTCGGGTTCGTCGCGGTCGAGGTGCCGCCGTCGCCGAAGTTCCAGGCACGCGACGCGATCGTACCGTCGCTGTCGGTGGAGCTGTCGGTGAACGTAGCGGTCAGGCCGCTCGTGCTGCTGCTGAAGTTCGCGACGGGCGGCGCGTTGCCGGCCGGGCCGGCGAAGCCGCCGATGCCGTAGACGTCCTGGGACTGCGCCGTGCCGCCGGATTCGTCGCGGTTGTCGGTATAGATCGCCATGATTTCGCTCATGACCACATCCATGCCGTTGTAGTCGCCCCACTCGAAGCCGTCGGTGAGGTTCCTCGACGTGACGGTGGTGAGCCGCGTCGCGGTGCCCCACGTGACGCCGCCGTCGGTAGAGACGGCGTAGTACAGGTCAGTGCCGCTGCGGCTCGTCGAATGGCGCGTGTCGTAGTACATGACGAATACGCGGCCGTTACGGTCTACCGACAGCCACTGGTTGAAGCGGTCGACGGTGCTGACGTCCGTGCTCGAATGCGGCGAGGAGATCTGCCAGGTTGCACCGCCGTCACGCGAGCGTGCGACGCGGATGATGGCGTGGTTCGCCGTCGCGCTGGTGTTGTTTTCTGTCGTCGAGGTGTCGGTCCACGACACGTAGAGGCTGTCGTTGAAGCTGCCGCCCGAACGATCCGCGTCGACCGAGACGTAGGTGAACGCGCGACGCGTTTCCATCGCCGGGATCGGGAAGTCGAAATCGGCGTTGGTCGTGCTGACCGTCGTCGCCGCGGCGTAGCTGACGCCGCCGTTGGTCGACTTCGACATGCGGATGGCTTTGCCGAGGCTGCCGCCGGACACCGCCGGATAGAAGAAGTACACATTGCCAGCGGTGTCGGACGTGATGTCGCTGCCGATGCCGCGATTGGATCCGTCCAGCGTCAGGGCCGTGCTGAACGACAGGCCGCCGTCGGTGGAGCGCGAGATCTTCTGCACATTGTTGTCGTGCCAGGCGACGTAGACGTTGCCCTTGTACGGCGACGTCGCGTGCATGTCGACGTGCAGGTATTCCTTGTCCGACGTGTTCTGGTTGGACAGCGTGGCGCTGCGCGTCCAGCTCGCACCGTTGTCAGTGGAACGATAGAAATACACATTGGTGCCGCCGCCGACAACGGTCGAAAGCGCACTGGCGTAGCCGACGGTGCCGTCCGGCGACCAGCCCACGGCCGGATCGCAGCAGGTGTCGGCCAGCGATATCGCACTGCCCCAGCTCACGCCGCCGTCGGTCGAGCGCCACATCTTCTGCCCGCTGCCCGGGCCGTTGGTGCCGGCGATGACGATATTGGTGTTGGCCGGGTTGATCGCGACGGCCGACTCGGCCGCGCCGGCCGGGGTCGTGATGCGCTTCTCGCCGCCGAGGAAATTCTGGAAGATGCTGCCGCGCGACCCTTCATCGGCCGGTGCGGATTCGTGGACCCGGAACCGGCCCGTCGAATCGGACGTGACCGCGCGATATGTGACGCCGTTGATGCGGTAGCCCTGGTACTTCGCCAGGTATCCGTTCATCGCGCTGCGCGGGTACTGCACGGGACCAAAGGTCGGCAGTTCCTTGTTCGCCTTGCGCATCTCGACGCGGTAGAACGCCGGGATCGCGACGATGGTTTCGTGCTCGTTCTTCGACAGGAACGCCAGGTCTTCGGCCGTCAGCGCGTAGTTGCGGTCGTCCCAGGGACCCAGCAGCTGCAACGCGGCATAGTCGACGCGCTTGTCGACGCCCTTGGTCGCGTCGATCGTGAATACGACGGCGCTGCCGGCGTTGGTTTCCTCTTCGGCGTGCAGCGCGGTGCCCATGCTGCAACCCAGTGCCGCGGCGAGCAGCAGCGGCAGCCGGCCGATTTTCGACTTGTACATTTCAAACCCTCCCATTCATCCACGAATGCACCCGGCGCCATGCCGGATGCCCCCGCCGCGAACGCACGCCGGCGAGCGCAGCGGCAATGGCTGCCGCACTGCTCGTCGCGCCGAATCGTTCGCGGCCCGTACGGCTGAGGCGCGTACCGGTTGCGGTCCCGCGCGGACAAGCCGTGGCTGATCACTCCCCGTAGCGTCAGCCGCTCACGGTTTACAGGAGGATTCGATATCCGTCTATAGACCTATACATTTACGCCAAACGACGGATATTGTGCATCCGCATCAATACGCCGGGGGACGCGAGGCAAGCGGGATGCTTTGCCGCCGCTGAAATTCCAGCGACAGCCGCGTTCGGTTCATCGCCGGCGCGCTGTTCCGGAATACATCTGCCGCGCGATTGGCGCGTGTGCGGTGCAGCACAACCGCTGCTCTGTGCCGTTTCGCCGTTTCCGCTACGGCCTCGTCCTGCTGCTTTGCTTCCTCGCGTTCGCAGCCATCGCGCCCATCGGCCGCAGCCTGTCGCTGGTCAACGTCGTCGTGCAGAACGACAAGATCGGCGATGGCCACGCCCCGCGGCTACAGCGTCCCGCCGTCGCTGGCATCGGGCGGCGACGCGTCGAACCCCTGCGCACTGCCGCTCTTCTCAGCATCGCCGCGCGTCGGCTATCGTCGGGCGCATGACGACCCTGTTCATCTCCGACCTGCATCTCGACGACGAACGACCCTTCATCACCGAGCTGTTCCTGCAGTTCCTGCGTGGCGAAGCGCGTGATGCGCAGGCGCTGTACATCCTTGGTGACCTGTTCGAGAGCTGGATCGGCGACGACGACGACGCGCCGCTCGCGCAGCAGGTGCAGGACACATTGGCCGAGCTGTCGCGCAGCGGCGTTGCCACGTATTTCATGGCCGGCAATCGCGATTTCCTCGTCGGCCCGCGCTTCGCGCAACGCAGCGGAGTGACGCTGCTCGACGATCCGACGCGGATCGACCTCGCCGGCATTCCCACGCTGCTCATGCACGGCGACACCTTGTGTACCGACGACGTGGCCTATCAGAAATTTCGCGCGCAGGTGCGTGACCCGGCCTGGCAGCAGGCGTTTCTCGCACAACCGCTGGAGCAGCGCCGCGCGTTCGCGGCGCAGGCGCGTGCGCAGAGCCGTCTGCATACCGGCAGCGCAATGGCGCAGATCATGGATGTGACCGATGCGGCCGTGCAGGACGCGCTGCGCAGGCATGGCGCGCAGCGCCTGATTCATGGTCATACGCACAGGCCGGCGCGGCATCGCGTCGATGTCGACGGACGCGACGCCGAACGCATCGTGCTCGGCGACTGGTATGAGCAAGGCAGCGCGCTGCGAGTCGATGGCGACGCGATCGATCTCGCGCGCTTTCGCTGACGCGCGGTCGCGACGCAGCAAGAACTCTCTTCGCTAGCGAACGAAATCGCGCCTGAGCAGGCCGTACAGCGCCGTGTCGGTGATCTCGCCGTTCACGTGCCAACGTTCGCGCAGATAGCCTTCGCGCTGAAAGCCCATGCGTTCGACCAGCTTGCACGAGGCTTCGTTGCGCGGGTCGATGTCCGCTTCGATGCGCCGCAGGTCAAGCGCGTCGAAGCCATGACCGAGCACCGCGCGCAGCGCCTCCTGCGCATAGCCCTGGCCCCACATCGACGGATGCAGCTGGTAGCCCGTTTCGGCGCGCTGCTGCCCGCGATTGATCGCGAACAGTGTCACGATGCCGATGAGTTCATCCGCGCCGGCGAGCGTGATCGCCCATGGCCAGACTTCCTCGCGCTCGCCGAGGCGGCGGCGCTGTTCGAACCAGTCCTGCGCCTGCTGCATTTCACTCCACGGAGCGAAGCTCCAGTAGCGCATCGCACGCGAATCCGAATGCAGCTGGTAGATCTGTTCGAGGTCGCTGCGCCGCACGGTGCGCAGATGCAGCCGCGCGGTGTCGAGGACACGTACGGCACTGAGGCTGTCGCTCATGCAGATTCCTTGCGAGGCGCCGAAATCAGGGACATGCATGATGCCCGCGCGCACGCCTGGCCTGCCAGCGCCGGCGCAATCCCTGCGATCGGGGCCTGCTACAGTTCGACCGACTCGACGACGCGCAGGACGCATGGCATGGCCACCATTCTGATTCCGGGCATCAAGGGCAGCGAACTCGCCGACAGCTATCCGCTCGACTGGCCGGTGCGCTGGAGTCTCGAGGACATGGTGTTCGGTGACGCGTTCGAGAATCCGCTGGACTTCGCGCTGATCGACGGCCGCTACGAGGCCAACGACGGCCATCGCATGCTGCCGTCGCGGCCGATCCGCTACGCGTACGGCGAGATGGTCGGCAAGCTGCGGGCGTGGAAGCCCAACGAATCGCTGCACGTCTTCACCTACGACTGGCGCCGCCCGATCGAGCACGCGGCGCAGAAGCTCGCCGAATTCTGCGAGGAATTGCGCGGGCGACAGGCGCGGCTCAAGCGCTCGACCGCGCTGAACTTCGTGACGCACAGCATGGGCGGGCTCGTGCTGCGTTCCCTGCTCGCGATGCGCGGCAAGGATCCGTTCGCCGACGTCGGCCGCATCGTCTTCATCGCGCCGCCGTTCCGCGGCTCCGTCGCCGCGACGCAGATGCTCATTGCCGGCGAACGTGACGGCTGGTTCGGCACCGACGAGGACTACCGCAAGATCGCGCGCAGCTTTCCGTCGGTCTACCAGATGACGCCGCACTTCACCGACTGCTGCGTCGACGAGCAGGGCAACGCGGTCGACCTGTTCGACGCGGCGAACTGGCAGGCGAACGTGCGCGACGGCAGCGGCGGCTTCGACGCGCGCTTCGTCGCCGATGCGGAAGCCTTCCTGCGCGGATCGTCGCGCCGCGGCGGCAGCAGCCCGGCGAGCCTGCTCGACGACGCCGCGCTCGCGGCGAACGCCGAGAACATCCTGATCCTGCAGGGCACCGGCATCCCGACGCCGCACCAGTTCACGGTGCAGCGCGCGAATACGAGCAATCCGAACTGGTTCGACTTCGCCGGCGCGCGCAAGGACGATCTCGGCGACGGCCGCGTGCACCTGCGCAGTTCCGCGATTGCGGGCGTGACCCTTGCCGGTTTCGCCGGCGCGCTCGATCACGGCCGCGTCTGCCGCGACACGCGCGTGATCAACACCGTGTCGCTGTGGCTCGAAGGCAAGCGCGCGCTGCGCATGCTGCCGCGCGGTCCCGACCACACGGTCGAGCGGCGCAGCCGCAGCTATTTCGGTGCCTGGGACGGCGATATCGCGAGTTTCGCGACGCACATCGCCTGACGCACGCGACACCGCGCTACAGCGGTCGTGCGTAGCGCCGCCCGGTCAGCTCGTAGCCGAGCCGTTCGTAGAATGCATGCGCACCGGCGCGATGCACGGCTGTCGTCACGACCAGGCGAGTCGCCCCGCGTTGCTGTGCCCAGGCTTCGGCCGCCGTGACGAGGCGCCGTCCGGCGCCGGTGCCGCGCACATCGCTCGCGACCACGAGCAACGTCAGCTGCACCGCAGGCTCGTCGCGATTGAGCGCGTCGTGTGCATGTACGGTGGCCAGTCCGCAGACACGGTCCGCTATGCAGGCGACCAGCGCGATCGCCTGCGGATCCGCCGAAACGCGCGCGAGGCGCGCTGCCACGTGCGTCGCATCGGCCGGATAACCCAGCTCGCCGAGCAGCGGCGCCAGGGCCCCGGCATCCCCGATGCAGGCGGGGCGGATCTCGATCGTCTCGGGCATGTTTTCGAACCAGTGGTGCGGGACGCTCATCTTGCCGCAAGCCGTTGCCGGCGCCACGTCCGCGCCGGATGCCTCGCGTTCATTCATGCTCGCCTAGTGTTCGGCGCCGGCTGCTTCCCGGCCGATTCCTCCCGTCCCTCTATTCCAAGGCGTCCCATGCGCGCGTTCCTGCTTGCCTGCCTGCTTGCACCCGTCACCGCTGCCGTCCTCGCCGATACACCCGAACCGGTTGCGGTGCTCGAGACCGTCGTAGTCAGCGGCGAGCAGCCGGGTCCGGGTTTGTGGAAGATTTCAAAAGGCGATCATGTGCTGTGGATACTCGGCACACTGACGCCGCTGCCGCGGCGCGTCGAATGGGTCTCGCGCGAGGTGGAGCAGATCGTCGGCCGCGCGCAGCGCGTGCTGCTGCAGCCGCAGGTTTCCTTCAGCGTCGATGGCGGCGCACTCGGCGGCCTGTTCCTGCTGCCCAGCCTGCTCAAGGCGCGCAACAATCCTGACAAACAGACCCTTGCCGACGTGATACCCGCCGATCTCTACGCGCGCTGGCAGCCACTGAAGCGCAAGTACATCGGCCGCAGCGATACGGTCGAGAAGCGTCGCCCGATCTTCGCCGCGCAGGAACTTTACGAACAGGCGGTCGAGCAGGCCGGCTTGCGCATCAACGGCAAGGTCGGCGACACGGTTGAGAAGCTCGCGAAGAAGCACGATGTCGCGATCGAGCGGCCGGTGGTCAAGGTCAAGCTCGCCGAGCCGCGCGACACACTGCGCGCGTTCGCGAAGACCAGCCTCGATGACGTGGACTGCCTGCGCAAGACCGTCGACCGTCTCGAAACCGACCTGCCTGCGATGCAGCTGCGCGCGAATGCCTGGGCGATCGGCGATCTTGAAGCGTTGCGCGCGCTGCCCTTCGTCGACCAGAACGAAGCCTGCCGCGACGCGGTACTGCGCAACAGCATCGTGCAGGAGAGCGGCATGGGCGATCTGCGCCAGCGCGTCGCCGCGGCCTGGCTGACCGCGGCGGACGACACGCTGCGCGACAACGCCGTATCACTCGCCGTGTTGCCGATCGGCCAGCTGCTCGCCGACGACGGTTATCTCGGCGCGCTACAGCAGCGCGGCTATGTCGTCGAGGCGCCGCAGTAACGGTCGGCATCGCCACAGCCGCAACGCCCCGCTCCTACGATTCCCGCTTCCTCATTCCCGATTCCCACGTCAGGCAAACACGACCATGCTCTGCCGGCTCAACGCGACCGGCGTGCCGTCGGGCGCGATGATCCCGGTCGACTGGCTCGTATAGCCGTCGCGCGCGGCGACGAGTTCCGCGTCGGCGCGCCAGCCGGTCAGCGGCTGCGCCGCGTAGTCCTCGACCAGCAGTTCCAGCATCCAGGTCAGCGAGCTGCCGGGCGATACGGAGTCCATCCACGACAGCGCGACCGGCGGCACGAAGTCGGCGATCGCGAGCAGATGCGATTCGCTCGTGCCGCCATCGTCGATGATGCCGACCTCGAAACGGTTCCGCGTCACGGGCCGGGCCGTGAACGGCAGCGCGCCGTCGAGGAGCCTCACCGCGAAGTGCTGCATGAAGCTCGGTGTGACGCCCGGCAGGAAGCGCAGCGGCGTCGGCGTGCCGTCGACGCTATCGATCGCCGGCACCGGCGTATGCGTCACGCGCGATGGGCGACCCGTACCGAACACGCCGATCACGAGCGCGAGCAGGCCGCCGGCTTCGTCTTCCAGCCGCGCCTGCACATGCACGGCGCTCTTGCCACTGCGCAGCAGCTGCGCGACGGCGCGCACTTCGCCGGCCGGTACCGGCGCAATGAACGTCATTTGCAGCGTGCGCAGCGGCAAGCCCGCCGGCAGCTGCGCGCGCATCGCCGCGACGGCGACGGCCGCCTGCAGGCCGCCGAACACGCTGCGGCCCTGCAGCCAGTCGTCGCCGACCGTCACCGTGATGCGCTCCGCTTCCTGCACGGCGCTGGACATGAGTTCGGACAGTTTCATCGGACGTATTCCGGCGGAAAGAATCTGCCGAGCGTAGTGCATCGCACCCGTCGCGACCGGTGCAGGATTCGCCAGCGCCCGCAGGTCCGTCGCAATCCACCCTCGGCCCTGTTCGGTTTGCGCTTCGCCACGGGTTTCACGGATCGGGCCGCGCGGCGCGGGCAAGCTGCGCCGCCGATCACATCTCGACCCTTCCGGAGTGCGCCATGCGCCGTCACGTGCTGCTGCCGTTGCTGTTCGCCGCCACACCCGCATTCGCCGCGACCTACCAGGTCGGCCCGACGCGCACCTACGCGACGCTCAACCAGTTGTTCGCCGCGGTGAATCTCGGCGGCGGCGACATCGTCGAGGTGGACGGCAACGCCACCTATGCCGGCGGCGTCATCGTGCCCGCGGCCGACGGCGGCAGCAGCGGCAATCCGGTCGTGATCCGCGGCATCCGCGTCAACGGCCTGCGCCCGCGCATCGACGGCGGCACCAACACGGTGGAATTCCGCCAGTCGAACTACGTCGTGTTCGAAGGCTTCGAAGTCACCGGCGGCAGCTCGCGCTGCATCCTGCAGGGCGCGCACGAGGTCACGGTGCGCGACAGCGTGATCCATGCCTGCGCTGGCCACGGCATTCTCGGCACGGACCAGTTCTCCGGCTCGTTCACGCTGGAGTATTCCGAGGTCTACGACGCGGGCGCCGGCACCTCGCAGCATGCGCTGTACATCCAGAGCGACGAGATCGCCTGGCCCGGGTCGGTGTTCCGCATGCGCTACAACTACATCCACGACAGCAACGGCGGCAACCTGCTCAAGTGCCGTCACGAGCGCGCCGAGGTCCACTACAACTGGTTCCAGGGCGCGGCCTATCACGAGCTCGAGCTCATCGGCCCGGACGAGGCGACACAGCAGGACGGCTGGACGCGGGATCTCGTACGCGAGGACCAGGACGTCGTCGGCAACGTCATCGTGCACAGCAATCCGGCGTTCGGCGCGGTCGTGCGCATCGGCGGCGACGGTTCCGGCGTGAGCAAGGGACGCGCACGCTTCGTCAACAACACCTTCCTGCTGACGTCGGGCCAGGACACCACCGTGTTCCGCATTTTCCAGGAAATGCAATCGGTAGAAATGCACAATAACGTCATCGACGTGACCGCCGGCGGCGTGCCGCGCATCATCCGCGCGGTCGATGGCGAACTGGTCTGGACTGACGGCCGGCAGATCCGCGGCAGCAACAACTGGATCGAAAGCACGGCGAGCTTCGTGCCGCCCGTGGGCGAATGGGCCGGGACGCTGACCGGCACGAATCCCGGTTTCACGAATGCCGCGAGCTATGACCTGCGTCCGACCGCGGGCAGTCCGCTGCGCAACGCCGGCAACAACGCGCCGGCCGGCAATCCCGCGTTCGCTTTCCCCGGACCGCTGTATCCGCCGGTGTTCCTGCCGCAGCGCAGTGTCGCGGCGGTCGGCACTGCGGCGTCACGCCCCGCCGATGGACTCATCGACATCGGCGCGTTCGAACTCGCGACCGATGGCATCTTCGCGAACGGCTTCCAGTAAGGGGCGCGCGGCGTCTACTCGTCGGCCTGTCCACGCCGGCTCGGCCTGACCGGCAGCGGCGCAAGCACCCAGGCCAGCGCGATCAGCTTGTCGCGCGACGCACTGCGCGGCTTGTGCAGCAGTTGCAACGCGCGGGCAAGCAGGCGGTTGATCTCGGCCAGGTCGCGCTGATCGACCCAGCCCTTGCTGCGCGAGGCCCAGACGTCGCGTTCCGGGCCTTCGGTCGCGACGTCGGTGCGCTTGAGCGCGGCCGAAAAATCCCGCGCCGCGATGCGCATCATGCTTGCGCCGACCTTGTCGACCGCCGCCGCACCCGCGTTGCGCCCGCCGCGGTAGCGCAGCTGCAGGCGTGTGCCTTTTTCCACGCGCGTGCGGTAGCGGCGGCCGTCGCCGTCGTCGGGTAGCTCTTCGAGCAGGCCGCCGCCGACGAGCAGGCGCAGGTGGTAGTACAGGCCGTCGGCGGGGCGGCCGAGTTGTGCGGCGAGTGTCGCGACCGAGGCTTCGCCGCCGAGGGCTTCGAGCGTGTCGACGAGTTCCTGCCGCGCGGGCGCGGCGAGCAGGGCGATTTCGCGCGGCTTCTCGACCGAGCGGTTGGCAGCGCGATTGGCGGGGGCGGGGCGGGGCTTGCGGGGCTGTGCCATCGGTTGGGTTGCCTTCGTTGAAATAATTGCCAAATATTCAATGACCGGACGATCAATCACGATATGACGAACCGCAGGTGCTGGCTTGCACATTGCGGACCACAACGGGAGAAAGCCATGTTTGTACGTGCGCTATCGCTTTTGCTGCTGGCGTTGTCAAGCGTCGCGGGCGCGGCGCCCGACGCGGCGGCCCTGCTGGCCCGGGCCAAGGCGGCCAGCGGCGGCGACAACTGGAACACCGCGACGAGCCTGTCCGGCCAGGGCGAGATGAAGGCAGCCGGGCTCAGCGGGCCGGTGGAAACGCGCGAGGACCTGGCCACGGGCCGCAGCGTCGCGCGCTACAACCTCGGCCTGTTCAAAGGCGCGAACGGTTATGACGGTTCCGTGTCATGGAACCAGGATCCCGGCGGCGAAGTCGCCCGCCTCGATGCGCCCGAGGCGCAGCGGCAGGCACGCACCGCCGCCTGGCTCAGCGCGCGTGCGTTCTGGTTTCCGCAGCGCGGCGCCGCCGTCTATGCCGCGCCGCAGTCGCGCGAAGCCAACGGCGGCGCTACGACGTCGTCACCGCCACGCCGGCCGGCGGCGACGCGGTGGAGCTCTGGTTCAACGCCGACAGCGGACTGATCGAACGCTACGTCACCGGCCTGACCGCGCAGGACCGCACCGTCATCGTGCTGGACGACTGGCGCGACGCCGACGGCCTGCGCCTGCCGTTCCGACAAATTACCGATCGCGGCGTCGACGAGGCCAACCGCGTCGAGATCGTCTACGCGACGCTGACGACGAAGGGCACAGTCGCCGCTGCGGATTTCGCGGTCCCGGCCCTGAGCGGCGGCGCGCGCATCGCCGATGCGTCGGGTTTCACGCGCATCCCGTTCCGGCTCGTGCGCGATCACATCCACGTGCAGGCGCAGGTCGATGGCCAGCCCGTGCAGATGCTCGTTGACACCGGCGGCGTCAACATCCTGCTACCAGCTGCGGTGGCGCGGCTGAAGCTAAAGACCGAAGGCCAGCTCAACGCGCGCGGCACCGGCGAGCAGCGCGCCGACGTCGCGCTGACGCGAGCGGCCTCGCTGCGCCTCGGTGGTGTCGCATTCGACCAGCCGCTGTTTTATGTCGTCGATTTTGGCCAGCTGCCCAATGTCGAAGGCGAGGATTTCGACGAGGTCATCGGCTATGAGATGTTCCAGCGCTTCGGCGTGACGATCGACTACATCAAGCAGGAACTCGTGCTCGCGCGGCCCGACGCGTTCACGCCGCCGGCCGGCGCGAAGGCGGTGCCCTTCACGCTGGCCGAGCGCATTCCGATCGTGCAGGGCCGCATCGACGGCCGCGCTGCGCGCATCGCCGTCGACACGGGTTCGGGCGCGGCGATCGACCTGCATTCGCCGTTCGTGCGCGAGCACGATCTCAAGCGCCGCTACGACGCGCGTTTCGAACAGATTTCCGGCTGGGGCGTCGGCGGGCCAATGCGTGCGTGGCCCGTGCGTCTGGGCGAACTGGAACTCGGCGGGTTCGCGCTACCCGACGTCGCGGCCAGCCTATTCACCGGTGACAAGGGTGCATTCGCTTCGCCCGATGTCGACGCAAACCTCGGCGGCCGCGTGCTGGGCCGCTTCACGGTCGCGTTCGACTACGCGGCGAAGCGCATGTATCTCGCGCCGAACGCGCGCTACGGCGAACCGTTCCGCAACGATCGCAGCGGCATGGCGCTGTTGCGCGACGGCGATGCGATCACGATCCACGAGGTCGTGCCCGGCGCGCCGGCCGCTGCGGCCGGACTCGTGGCCGGCGACCGCATCGTGCGTATCGGCAAGGAACCGGTCGCCGCGCGCACGCTGTCGCAATGGCGCGACCGGCTGTCGACCGAAGCGGCCGGCACAGCGATCGAGGTCAGCTACACGCGTGACGGCAAGCCGCGAACGACGACGCTCGTGCTCAAGGATCTGATTCCGCTCAAGGGCAAAGCGGGCTGACGTCGCGCGCTGCATCGGATCGCACTCCGGTGCTGCGCGCGCGGCCGTGTTCAGGCGTCGGCGGTGGCCGCGGTCACGACGATCTCGACTTTCCACTGCGGATTGGCGAGCGCCGCCTGCACGGTCGCGCGCGCCGGCGTGTGGCCCGGCACGACCCAGGATTGCCACACCGCGTTCATCGCATCGAAGTCGCGCAGGTCGACGAGGAAGATCTCCGCCCGCAGCAGGCGCGACTTGTCGCTGCCGGCGCGCGCGAGCAGCGCATCGATCGCGGCCAGCACCTGCTGCGTCTGGCCGGTGATGTCCGCGGTCTCATCGTCGGCGATCTGTCCGGCCAGATAGATCGTGCCGTTGTGCACGACCATTTCAGACATGCGCGGGCCGGTGTCGAAACGCTGGATCATGGGGAATTCCTTGCCGTGGGTGAGTGGCGTCATGAGGCGATGACGAGTGCGTTGGCTGCAAGCGCATAAGCGCAGGTCTGCCGCGACTAGCGCGCCGGTTCGATCTTCAGTACCGCGCCGGGATTCGCATCGGTCAGCAGATACAGGCCGCCGTCCGCCGCGACGCGCACGTCGCGCAGGCGCTGGCCGAGTTCGGCGAACAGGATTTCCTGCGCGCCAGGTTCGCCGCCGCGCAGCGCGATGCGCCGCACGTGTTTTGCCGCGAGCGCGCTGACCAGCAGGCTGTCGCGCCATTGCGGGAACGCGTCGCCGCGGTACAACGCGAAGCCCGCGGGCGCGATCGACGGTGTCCATTGCAGCAGCGGCGCTTCGAGGCCCGGCTGCTGCGTATACGGCGAGACCATCGCGCCGCTGTAATCCAGGCCGAACGTGACGAGCGGCCAGCCGTAGTTGCGGCCGGGCACGATGCGGTTGATCTCGTCGCCGCCGCGCGGACCGTGTTCGTGCGCGTAGATCGTGCCGTCGTTCGTATCGACGAGCAGGCCCTGCACGTTGCGATGGCCGAAGCTGTAGATCTCGGGCAGTGCATCGTCGCGGCCGACGAACGGATTGTCGGCCGGCACGCTGCCGTCGCGGTTGATGCGTACGAGTTTGCCGAGATGGCTCTTGAGGTTTTGCGCTTCCTCGCGGAAGGCGAAGCCGTCACCGAGCCCGATCACGAGGCTGCCGTCGGCGAGCTGCGCCATGCGTGCGCCGTAGTGCACGACGCCGCTTTTCAGCGGTCGCGCGGCAAAAAGCGTCTTGATCTCGGTCAGTGCCGCGCCGTCGAAACGCGCGCTGACGACGGTGGTCGCGTTCGCCTCGCGGCTGCCGGCCGCAAACGAGAGATACAGCGTGTGGTTCTGCGCGAAACCGGCGTCGGGCAGCACGTCGAACAGACCGCCCTGGCCTTGCGCCAGCACGGCCGGCACGCCGGCAACGGGTTCGGGGCGCAGCGCGCCGTTCTCGATCACGCGCAGCCGGCCGGCACGTTCGGTCACGAGCACGCGGCCGTCAGGCAGCGTGGCCAGCGACCAGGGATGGTCGAGACCGCCGGCCACCGTCGTGACGCGATAGTCGGCGCCCGCCGCGGCGGTGCTGACAAAAAGCAACAATGCGGCAATGTGCATGACGCGCGATCCGGGCGTGGGCAGATCTGGACCTTAGCAGAAGCCGTGCTGGCCGCTGCGCGTGGCGGCACGGATCGACTACGCTGCATGCTTCCCGCCAACGAGACAGTTGCCATGGCCGGTTCGCCGCTTTCCTGGACACGCCGCTTGGTGGCGTTCCTGCTTGCGCTCGTGGTCTGCGCGCTGTGCGGATCGATCGCGCAGACCCAGTTCAACCTGGCCGAGCTCCAGGCACTCGGCCTGCCGATTCCCGCGGACGTGCGGCTGCAGACGACGGGGCGCGATCTCTACGGCTTTGGTCCGCTCTACGCGGCGATCGTCGCAGTCGGGCTGCTGCCGGCATTCGTGGTCGCAGGCGCACTCGCGCGCGGCGGCGCGGCACGGCTGCCGTTGTACCTGCTCGCCGGCGGCAGCGCGGTCTGGGCCGCGCTGGCCAGCGCGAACGCGCTCGCGGGGATTCCCGTGCTGGTGTTTGCGGCGCGGAACCCGTGGGGACTGGCGTGCCTGATCGGCGGCGGCGTGCTCGCCGGCGCGGTTTACGCCCTGCGCACGCGCTGACGGACACGCCGGCGGATTCGCTGGGCGTGCGCTTCGGCGGTCATGTTCAACATACGTCGGCGTTTCCGCCTGCCGGCCTACGCCGGCTTCCGCCAAGCGGTACACGAATTCGCGCAGAAGCCGCGCCATACTTGGCCGTTCCTGCGCGACGCGCCGGGCGACGGCTTTTTTGCCGCGCCCCACGGCGATCCGGGCGGGATACGCAAGCGGTTTCTTGGGTTTCACTTCGGGGGTTTTTCGTAATGCGCAACCTACATGTCCTGCCAGCAGCGCTGCTGCTGGCCTTCGGCGCGAACGCGGCCATTGCCGCGAGCGCCACAGAATCGCTCTGGGCCGAAACGTCGCAGCGCGCACTCGCTGCCGACGCGCCACAGGCCACGCAGTTCCGTGCCGTTACGCTGGATGCGGCGGCACTGCAGGCTTTCATCAATGACGGTGCCGCTCGCGGCGAGACGCTGGCGGTGCCGCGTCCCGACGGTGGTTTCGACGAATTCGTGCTCAGCGATTCGGGCGTGATGCCGCCATCGCTGGCCGCGAAGTATCCGCAGATCAGGAGCTACGTCGGCGTTGCGGCCGACGGTACCCAGGCGCGCATCGACGTATCTCCGCTGGGTTTCCAGGCCATGGTCTTCGCCGCCGATGGCATCTGGGTCGTGCAGCCGCAGGACAGCCGCGGCGGCAACGCGTACATGAGCTTCGCGCGCGGGCAGCTCCAGGCGAGCAAGGATTTCCAGTGCGGTGTGCATGGACGTCCCGTCGCGAATAACGTCGATGCGGCCCTGCGCGCCGGCCCGCTGCCGCTGACCACGACCGGCACGATCAAGCGCGAGTACACCATCGCGATGGCAGCCAACCACCAGTACGTCGACGCCGTGACGCCGGGCACGCCGACCGTGGCGACCGGTATGGCCGGCGTCGTCGCGACGATGAACCGCGTCAATCAGGTCTACGAAAAGGACTTCGCGATCCACATGACGCTGGTCGCGAACAACGACCTGCTGGTCTATCCCAACGCCGTCGGAGATCCCTATCCGAACGACGACACCGCGATCGACATCAACACCGCACAGATCGACTCGGTCATCGGCTCGGCCAACTACGATGTCGGCCATGTGCTGACCACGGGTTCCGGCGGCATCGCCGGCCTCGGCGTGATCTGCATCGGCGGACAGAAAGGCGACGGCACGACCGGCTCGGGCAATCCGACCGGCGATCCGTTCTGGATCGACTATGTCGCGCACGAGCTCGGCCATCAGTTCGGCGGCGACCATACCTTCAACAGCACGACCGACTTCTGCGGCGGCAACCGCAACGGCCCGACCGCGTTCGAGCCGGGCAGCGGCTCCACGATCATGGGCTACGCCGGCATCTGCGGATCGGCCGACCTGCAGCCGAATTCCGATCCGTATTTCACGGCCAGCAGCCTCAACGAAATCCGCACCTATACGTTCGGCGGCGGCGCGAGCTGCTCGACGACGACGACGAATCCGAGCGCCGTGCCGAACATCGCACCGCTGTCGAACTTCATCATCCCGGCGCGCACGCCGTTCGTGCTGACCGGTTCGGCGACCACGACCAGCGCGGGCACGCTGAGCTACGACTGGGAGCAGAACAATACGGGCTCGACCAACAACACCCTGACCGTCGATCCGGGCAACGGTCCCATCATCCGTTCGCTGAACCCGACCGCGACCGGCGTCCGCATCATCCCGCGCCTGTCGAACCTGATCGCCGGCACCTCGCTCACGGGCGAGATCCTGCCGACCACGAACCGCACGATGGCCTTCCGCCTGACCGTGCGCGACAACGTGCCCGGCTTCGGCAGCACGAACAGCGCGGACATGACGGTGCAGTCGGTCGTCACGAGCGGTCCGTTCAAGGTCAACACGCCGAGCACCGCGGTCACCTGGGCCGGCGGCAGCACGCAGAGCGTGACCTGGGACGTCGCCGGCACGACGGCTGCGCCGATCTCGTGCAGCCAGGTCGGCATCGACATCTCGACCGACGGCGGCCTGACCTACGCGCAGCCCGCTGGCACGTTCCCGAACACCGGCACCGCATCCATCACGGTCCCCAACGTCGCGACTGCCCAGGCCCGCGTGCGCGTATCCTGCGTCGGCAACATCTTCTTCAACATCTCCGCGCCGAACTTCACGATCACGGCGACGAGTGATGTGATTTTCAGGAACGGCTTCCAGCTCTGACGCACGGCGACTTTGAGTGACGATGGCGCCGCCCGCGAGGGCGGCGTTTTCGTTTGCGGCAGAACGCGGCCTCTCGCTCGCGGGCATGATGGCCTGCGGGCGAGAACCGTGGGGCAGTCATGTGGTGTGGTGGCGCTGAGTTGTCGTGCGCTCGCGACGTTGCGAGTGCGGAAGATTCGGTGTGAGTCGGCCTATGAGCCGTCGCGAAACCGGTAAGCGCGCTTGGAGGGTGTTTCTCCCCCTCACCCAACCCTCTCCCCCGACGCGGTCGGGGGAGAGGGCTGAAGCACGCAGGCAGTCGTGGAACTCTCGCTAAATTTCGCTGCGAAGCGTGCATGATTCCAAAGGCCGAACAGCGGGAGCCAGCCATCCTGCTTTCGTCGTCCGGCGCCATCGACAATCATTGCCGGACCCCCGCCCCACGGAGACGCCCATGCTCGACCGCTGGTTCCTGCTGCGCGAAAACGGCAGCGACGTACGTACCGAATGCCTCGCCGGCCTCGCGACGTTTCTTGCGATGGCCTACATCATGTTCGTAAATCCCGAGATTCTTTCCGCCGCCGGCATGCCGCGCGACGCGGTGTTCGTGGCGACCTGCGTCGCCGCGGCAATCGGCTCGGCGGTGATGGGGCTGTATGCGAACTATCCGATCGCGCTCGCGCCGGGCATGGGACTCAACGCGTATTTCGCCTACAGCGTCGTGCTGGGACAGGGCTTCAGCTGGCAGGCCGCGCTCGGCGCGGTGTTCCTCTCGGGCTGCCTGTTCCTGCTCGTGAGCCTGCTGCGCGTGCGCGAGTGGATCGTCGACGCGATACCGCATTCGCTCAAGCTCGCGATCTCTGCCGGCATCGGCCTGTTTCTCGCGATGCTCGGGTTCAAGAACGCCGGCCTGATCGCGGCGAATCCGGCCACGCTGATCGGACTGGGCGACCTGCACGCGCCGAGCGTGCTGTACACGGCCGTGGGGCTCGTGCTGATCGTCGCGCTCGAAGCGCGTCGCGTGCGCGGCGGCATCATCATCGGCATTCTCGCCGTGACCGTCGCGGCGCTGCTGTTCGGCCATGCCACGTTCGCCGGCGTGTTCGCCTGGCCGCCGTCGCTCGCACCGACCTTGCTGCAACTCGACATCGGCGCCGCGCTCGAAGCCGGCCTCGTCACCGTGGTGCTGACGTTCTTCCTGATCGAACTGTTCGACGCGACCGGCACGCTGATCGGCGTGAGCCATCGCGCCAGGCTGCTCGACGACAAGGGCCGCCTGCCGCGATTGCGCCGCGCGCTGCTGGCCGATTCCACTGCCATCGCCGCCGGTGCGGCGCTCGGCACGTCGTCGACGACGGCCTACATCGAAAGCGCCGCGGGTACCGCCGTTGGCGGACGCACGGGCCTGACCGCGGTCGTCGTCGCGCTGCTGTTCCTCGCCGCGCTGTTCCTGTCGCCGCTCGCCGCGCCGGTGCCGCCGTTCGCGACGGCGCCGGCGCTGATCTATGTCGCGATCCTCATGAGCCGCGGCCTGGCCGAACTCGACTGGGACGACCTCACCGAAACCGCGCCGGCCGTGGTCTGCGCGCTGTCCATGCCACTGACGTTCTCGATCGCGCACGGCATCGCGTTCGGGTTTATCGCCTATGCCGGGATCAAGCTGCTGGCCGGCCGCTGGCGCGAGGTGCCGCCCGCGGTCGGCCTCATCGCCGTGGTCTTCATCGCGAAATTCGCGTGGTTCTGAGCCGACGCCGTGCACAGGGCTGCACGGCGCCGATGCTGCTTAAGTGCCAGGGCCGAACTGACCGCTGACCGGATCGGAATCCGCCTGCGCCGGACGCGGCACGAACGGCGTCAGGCTGACGCGCGCATACAGCTCGTCGCGCAGGGTCAGTACCGGCACGCCGAAGATGATGGTGTCGCCGTCCTCGTCGAGACGGTTCTGCGACACCTGCTGCGTGAAGCTGCGCTTGATCGTGCCGGTGACGGCCTTGACGAAGGTCGTCGCGATCGGGGCGCGGTCCTCGTCGAAGATCGGATCGTCGCCGCGCAGCACGACTTTCTCCTCGAACACGGTGCCGGCGAGTTCCTCGCGCGAGTTGAAGCGCAGCGAATAGCTGACCGTGACTTTCCGGCGCTTGTTGCTGACGATGGGATCGATCTTCAGTACGACGTTGCTGATGGTTGGCATGGTGATTCTCCGGATAGTGGATTAGTGGATTGCGGTAGATCTCTGCGCGCATCGCGCGGCATCTGCGAACGGTCTAGCGTTTCATGTCGGTCCTCCCCCGCGCCGGCGGCGCTCCTCCCCCACGCATCGCGTGTTGTGGAGAATGATGCAAACAACGCAAAAGGCGCGGCACTGGCGCGCGGGGTAGGCGCGTCCCTGTCTTTCGACAGGTGCGGCGGGGTGTCGCGGAGAGGGTCCGCACGGCGGCTGCGGCTACAATGGGCCGCATGATCGTCAACATCGCCGCCTATCATTTCGTCCGCATCGACGCGCCGCAGGCGCTGGTCGATACGCTGCGTCCCTGCGCTGAAGCGCAGCAGCTGCGCGGCACCGTCCTCGTCGCGGACGAGGGCATCAACCTGTTCCTCGCCGGCACCGAATCCGGCATCGAAGCGTTCCTCGCCGAGCTGCGCGCCGACGCGCGCTTCGCGTCGATTGCAGTCAAGGTCAGCCATAGCGCGCACACGCCGTTCGCGCGGCTCAAGTTCAAGCTCAAGCGCGAGATCATCAGTTTCCGCCGCGACCACGCCGACCCACTGCAGGGCCGCGCGCCCGCGGTCGCACCGGCAGATCTCGCGCGCTGGATCGCGCAGGGTCACGACGACGCGGGCCGCCGCCTCGTGCTGCTGGACACGCGCAATCGCGAAGAGGTGCGCTTCGGCAGCTTCACCGGCGCGCTGACTCTGCCGATCGACCGCTTCACCGAGCTGCCCGCGGCGATGGCCGGACACTCCGCTGAGCTGGCCGATGCCGCCGTGGTGAGCTTCTGCACCGGCGGCATCCGCTGCGAGAAGGCCGCGCTATGGCTGCGCGAAAACGGCGTGCCGCAGATGCTGCAGCTCGACGGAGGAATACTCGGCTACTTCGAGCAGGTCGGAGGAGCGGGGTATGAGGGCCACTGCTTCGTCTTCGACGAGCGCGTCGCGCTCGCGCCGGATCTGCGTCCGCTCGTGGACGCGGACCCGGCCGACGCGGATTGTGGCTGATGCGCCCTGCGGCTAAAGTGGCCCGAATCAGGGAGGAAACACGTATGCCGCGAGCGCTGACGCTGCCGCCGGTCCGTACGCTTCAACCGGCCGCATGTCGTGCAGCGGCGTGTCGTCTTCACCGCCGTGCCGCGTTGCCGGCTCCACTCGCGCGGTGAACCTCTGAACCCGAATCCGTCCGTCGCCCCGGTCGACACGCTGACGCTCGTGGAGACGCCCGAGGGCATCGCGCTGCGCCTGCGCGCCGCGGGCATGATGCCGCGCGCCGCGGCCTGGGCGATCGATTTCGCACTGCGCCTGGTGGTGGTCTGGATGTTCGGCATCGTGCTCGCGCTGCTCGGCGATCTGGGCGTCGCGGTGCATCTGATCGTGCTGTTCTGCC
>Ga0068852_100000790_pt1 | contig 20822 bp, 11 predicted proteins | sample KBSCornC22_FD_66594 | JGI IMG/M metagenome (GOLD analysis project Ga0068852, IMG submission 66594) | Corn rhizosphere microbial communities from Kellogg Biological Station, Michigan, USA - KBS Corn C2-2 | ecosystem: Host-associated > Plants > Roots > Rhizosphere > Soil ... | reverse complement strand
GCTGCATTGCCCCGCTCGCGTCGGCCAGACCGCGCCGATGGTCGTCGATACGGGCGTCGCCTCCAACAACCTCGCCGGCAGCATGACGATCACCGCGCCCCAGGCGGCGGAGCTGATCAACGGCTTCTGCTACTTCCAGGTCGACAAGGCGGCGCCGGTCATTCGCGCGCAGCTGCTGCCGTCGCACCCGCGCCTCGCCAACATCTCCACGCGCGCGCAGGTGCTCACCGGCAACGATGTCGTGATCGCGGGATTCATCATCGGCGGCCCCGACAACAAGACGGTGGCCATCACGGCGCAAGGTCCGTCGCTCGTACCCGCGGGCATCCCGAACGCGATCCCCAACCCGAGGATCACGGTGGTGAAGCAAAGCGACGGCTCGGTCGTGGCGACCAATGACGACTTCCGCACGCAGGCCGACGCGGGGATGGCGCTCGACATCGCCGGCCTCACGCCGCCGGCCGATCTCGACGCGGCGCTGGTGCTCAACCTCGCGCCGGGCGCGTACACGGCGATCGTCGATGGGGTGGGCGGCACCACTGGCGTGGGGCTGGTCGCGGTGTTCGAGATAGACCACCTCGAAGTGCCGCTGATCAACATCTCCACGCGCGCGCAAGTGCTCACGGGAAACGACGTCGTCATCGGCGGCTTCATCATCCAGGGCAACCAGGACAAGACGGTCGTGTCACGGCGACGGGCCCCTCGCTCGTCGGCGCGGGCATTGCCAATGCGCTCGCGGATCCCACGCTCACGCTCGTGCGCGCTTCGGATGGCGCGGTGATCGCAACCAACGACGACTGGCAAACCGCCGCGAACGCCGCGCAGCTCATGGCCGCCGGGTTCGCGCCGGCGGACGCGAAGGAGTCGGCGATCATGATGACGCTGCCGCCCGGCGCGTACACGGCGGTCCTGTCCGGCATGAACGGCGGCACGGGCGTCGGCATCATCGCGGTGTTCTCCGTGCAGTGACGACGGCGTAGACGCCAGGGCATCGCAACATCGCAACGCCGCGCCGGATCACCCGGCGCGGCGCTTCGTTTCCAGGCGCACACGCATCGCCCCGGACTCCTGCACGGAATCGCCATGAGACTTTTCACGGCTGCAGCTTCGCTCGTCCTCGGCCTGGCTTCATCGGGGCTTCGCGCCGCGCCACCGCCACTCACGCTCGAGCCTTTCGTGAGCGGGCTCGCGTTGCCCACGGAGATCGCGCAGCCCGACGACGGCTCGGGCCGGCTCTTCGTGGCCGAGCTGGCGGGCACGATCCGCGTGGTCAGGAATGGCGTGCTGCTCCCGGCGCCATTCCTCGACATCTCGCTCGCTGCAGGCGGCAGCGTGGTGGCGGGCGGCGAAGAGGGGCTCCTCGGTCTCGCGTTCGATCCCGGTTACGCGCACAACGGCCGCTTCTACGTCTACTACACGCGCATTCGCGACGACATGGCGCCGGGCGACATCGTGGTCGAACGCTATACGCGCTCGGCGACGGACCCGGACCGGGCCGACCCCGCCTCCGCCTCGCTGGTCCTCTTCCAGCCGCATCCCGTCTTCGGCAATCACAACGGCGGCAAGCTCGAGTTCGGCCCGGACGGCTATCTTTACGTGGGAATCGGCGACGGCGGCGGAGGAGGAGATCCCTTCCGCGCCGCGGAATCGCTCACGGACCTGCGCGGCAAGCTGCTGCGCCTGGACGTGAGCGGCGCGAGCGGCTACACGATTCCGCCGTCGAATCCGTTCGCCGCAACCGACCCGAACGCGCCGGCGCGGCCGGAGATCTGGGCTTACGGCCTGCGCAATCCGTGGCGCTTCAGCTTCGACCGCGCGACGGCCGACGTCTTCATCGGCGACGTGGGCCAGGACAAGTGGGAGGAGATCGACTTCCAGCCTGCAGGCGCGGCGGCGGTCGACTACGGCTGGGGGACGTTCGAGGGTACGCACTGCTTCAACCCGCCAACGGGCTGCTCGCTCCCCGGATCCACATTGCCGATCCTCGAGTACTTCCACGATGCGAACGGCGGCTTCGCCGTCATCGGCGGCTTCCGCTACCGGGGCAGCACCCTCCCCGCCCTCGAGGGTTATTACGTGTATGGCGATTCCGGGACCGGGCACATCTGGGCCGCGGCGCCGGACGACGCCGGCAAATGGGTGACGACCGTGGTGGCGGACACGTCCGCCATCTCCACCTTCGGGCAGGACGTGAGCGGCGAGCTCTACGTGGCCAACCTCGCCGACGGCACGATATCGCGGCTCACGCCCGCCGCCACCACCATCCCGCGAGCCGTGAACCTCTCGACACGGGGCCGCGTGGGTGCCGGCAACGACGTGCTCATCGGCGGCTTCATCATCGCCGGCGACCGGCCCAAGACGGTGGTCGTGACCGGTGCGGGCCCCTCGCTGCAGTCCGCCGGCGTCGCGGCTGCGCTGCCGAATCCGAAGCTCACCATCGTGCGCCAATCCCCTGTCGCGGCCGTCATCGCCGCCAACGACGACTGGCAGGACGGCCCCGATGCCACGCGTATCGCCGACGCGGGCTTCGCACCGGCGGACCCGCGCGAAGCCGCCGTGATGCTCACCCTGCAGCCCGGGGCGTATACGGCGATCCTCGAGGATGCGGATGGCGCCACCGGAGAAGGGCTGGTCGGCGTCTTCGAGGTGGACCATCCCGAGGTGCCGCTCATCGACATCGCCACGCGCGGAAACGTGCTGGGCGGGGACGACGTGCTGATCGGCGGCTTCGTGATCGGGGGCGATGCGCCGCGCACCGTAGTCATCACCGCCACCGGCCCGTCGCTCTTCGCTGCCGGCATCACCCATCCGCTCGAGAACCCCGCGCTCACGCTGGTGCGTTCGTCCGACCGTTCGATCGTCGCGGCCAACGTGGGCTGGCAGAACGCCGCCAATGCCGCGGAAATCGAGCAGGCGGGCTTCGCACCCGCCGACCTGCGCGAGTCGGCGATCATGGCGACGCTCGCGCCGGGCGCGTATACCGCGATCGTGTCGGGCGTGAGCGGCGCGACCGGCGTCGCAGTGGTCGCGGTCTACGAGGTCGGACCTTAGCTTCGTGTAAGGGGGCGCCGCAGGAAGTTTCTGGTCCGGCCGGCGCCCAAGGCCCGCGAACCCTGCGGGCCGGCGCGGCTCTCACCATGGCATGGCCATGTTCGATAAATGGATGGCGGTTCTGGCGGCGGGCGGCATCCTCGCGTCGGCCACGGCATGGGCCGCAGCTTCGCCCTTCGAGGCGAACGAGGCGCCCGGCAGCGCGCATGCCGAAGCGAAGACGCAGCGGGTCGAGGGCCGGCGCGGCCACGCGCACCCCGGCCGCATCCGCTCTTCGCATGCGCGCGCTTTCGCGCTGCCGGCGCCCACCGTCGAGAAAGCCGCGGCGGAGATGGAGCCGCCGCGCAAGGGCGCACCGCTCAAGGTGGGCTTCGGCCGCGACATTGCCGGGCTTGCGAGCACGGCGGATGCGGGCTCTGCGCTGCAGTGGCAACGCAACGCGGACGGGACGCTCACGGCGGCGCTCAGCGTCACCTCGGCAACGGCTGCCGGCGTGCGCGCCGCGCTGCGCGTCGAGAACCTGCCCTTGAACGCGACGGTGCGCTTCCAGGCGCCGAACGATGCCGGCGTCTTCGAAGTGAGCGGCGAGGAGATCGCGGCCACGCTCGCGCGCAATGCCGCCTCGGGCGACGGCAGCGAAGCCGCGAGCCTCTACTGGTCGCCGCTCATCGAGGGCGAGACGATCGTGGTCGAGGTGGAGCTCGCGCCGGGCACGGATCCGCTCGACGTGCGCATGGCGATTCCGCACGTGGCGCACCTCGTCACTTCGCCCGCGAAGAGCTTCGAGATCGCCACCGCGAAGTCGGCCGCGTGCGAGGTGGACGTCATGTGCTCGGCCAGCCCCGACACGGCGCAGATGGATGCGGTCGCGCGCATGCTGTTCGCGGAAGGCACGTCGATGTTCCTGTGCACCGGTACGCTGCTCGCGGACCAGGATCCTGCCAGCACCGTCCCTTACTTCCTCAGCGCGAACCACTGCATCAACACGCAGGCCTCCGCCTCGTCGCTCACGACGCTCTGGTTCTATCACTCGACCGCGTGCAACAGCGCCATTGCGAACCCGTCGAGGGTGCAGGTCGCGGGCGGGGCGACGCTGCTCTACAACAGCGCAGCGACGGACACGTCGTTCATGCGTCTCGACAACCAGCCGCCCGCGGGCGCGCTCTTCGCGGGCTGGTTCGTGGGGGCGACACCATCGATCGGCACCACCGCGACGGGATTGCACCATCCCGGCGGTGACCTCCTGAAGATCAGCAGCGGCAGCATCACGGGCTATCTCACGTGCACGCCGCCCACGGCCGGCCAGTTCAGCTGCAACGGCGCGACCGCCGCTTCGGGCACGTTCTACAGCAACGCCTGGACCTCCGGCCTCACCGAGCCGGGCAGCAGCGGCTCCGGCCTCTTCCGCAGCGACGGCAAGCTCATCGGGCAGCTCTACGGCGGCAGCGGCACGTGCGCCACCCCCGAAGACGACATCTACGGACGCTTCGATGTCGCCTTCAATGCCGCGCTGAAGAGCTGGCTCGTCGGCAACACGCTCGCCGTGACGAAGACCGGCTCCGGCACGGTCGCGAGCGCGCCCGCGGGCATCGATTGCGGCACCACCTGCAACGCCTCGTTCGCGTCCGGAACGGCGGTCACCCTCACCGCGACGCCCGCCGCGGGCTTCGTGTTCGGCGGATGGTCGGGCGCGTGCGGCGGCATCGGCGCGTGCGTGGTGCCGATGAACAACGCGGCGAGCGTGAATGCATCGTTCGTCCAGGGCACGATTCCGCTCACGGTGGCCACCACCGGCGCGGGCACCGTGAGCAGCGTGCCGGCGGGCATCAATTGCGGCACGACCTGCAGCGCGCTCTTCCTGCCCAACACCGCGGTCACGCTCACCGCAGCGCCCGGTGCGGGCATGGTGTTCCTCGGCTGGAGCGGTGCGTGCTCCGGCACCGCATCGTGCACGCTCACCATCGGCGGGCCCACCTCCGTCGCCGCGGCTTTCGGCGCCCGGTCCGCGACGACGACGTCGCTCACATCCACGGTGAATCCCGCGCCGCCGGGACAGCCGATCACGCTGACGGCGACGGTGGCGGGCGGCCCAGCGGTACCCACCGGCACGGTCGTCTTCTTCGCCGACGGCAACTTCATTCCCGGATGCGCCGGGGCGCCGATTTCGGGAGGCAGCGCCACGTGCATCGCGTCCTCCATGGGCGCAGGCAACCACGCCATCACCGCCAACTACTCCGGCGACCCGACGCATGAGCCCAGCACCTCCGCGCCGCTCACGCAAGGCGTCACCGGCAGCGGCGCGTCACCGGCCGCGCCGGCCGCGACCCTGGTGAACCTCTCGACGCGGATGCAGGTGGGAACAGGCAACGACGTGCTCATCGCGGGGTTCATCATCGGCGGCGCGGCAAGCAAGACCGTCGTCGTGACTGCGACCGGTCCATCGCTGGCCGCCGCCGGCATCGCCAACCCGCTCGCGAATCCGACGCTCACGCTGGTGCGCTCGTCGGACAACGCGATCATCGCCACCAACGACGACTGGGGCGCCGCGCCCAACGCGCCCCAGATCCAGGCTGCGGGCTTCGCGCCGGCGAACGCGAGCGAGTCCGCGATCATGATGACGCTGGCGCCGGGCGCCTATACCGCGATCGTGGCCGGCGCAGGAGGCGGCACCGGTGTCGGCATCGTCGCCGTGTACGAGGTGGACCATCCCGAGGTGCCGCTCGCGAACGCCTCGACGCGCGGCCTCGTGCTCACCGGCAACGACGTGATGATCGGCGGCTTCGTGATCCAGGGCAGCGCGCCGAAGACCGTGGTGGTGCGTGCGAGCGGCCCTTCGCTCGCGCCCGCGGGCATCGCGAATTTCCTCGCCAACCCGACCCTCACCCTCGTGCGCTCTTCGGACAACGCGGTCGTCGCAACCAACGACGACTGGGGCACGGACGTGAACGCGGCGCAGCTGCGGGCGATTGGGCTGCAGCCACTCGATGCCCGCGAGTCGGCGATGCTCGTCACGCTGCCGCCGGGGGCTTATACGGCGATCGTGAGCGGCGCGGGCGGCGCGGTGGGCGTGGGCACGGTCGAGATCTTCGCGCCCTGAGTTTGCGGGATTCCGCCGACAACCCCCGTAGGAAAAGTGGAAGGGCGCTGTCGCCGCGTGGAAACGTTGCCACGTTTCCTACATGACGTGCCGCAGTGCGCCGACAGCGCCGGAGGGCTCGCGTTGACGATGATGTAGCTGCCTAGTTCATCGTCCATCCGGAGCATCCCATGCGTAGCCTGCCCCCCGTAGCCCGTCTCGCGTTCGTATTGAACGCGGTCTTCCTGCTGTTCGCCTCACTGCTGTTCGCCTCTGGCGCCGCGCATGCCGCGGCCGGCACGCTCATCGGGAAGACGCTCACGCGCGTCCCGGGCGGCAACAATTTCGCCAACCGCGCGGTCGTGCAGCCCGACGGCAAGATCCTCATCGCGGGCGGCGCGCGCTTCGGCACGATGCAATACCAGATCACGCGCTACAACACCAACGGCACCATCGACACGACCTTCGCGAACGGCGGCACGGTTCTCGAGCCGCTCGGTCCCGGCAACGGCCAGGCCTTCGCGATCGCGCTGCAGGCCGACGGCAAGGTGGTGGTCGCGGGCGACGTGACGAGCGATCGCAACAAGTTCGGCATCGCGCGCTTCAACACCGACGGCTCGCTCGACCTCCTCTTCGGCGGCGGCGGCTCCGCGGTCGCGGTCGGCCCCGCCGGCGATGCCGGCGCGCACGCGATGGTGATCCAGCCCGACGGCAAGATCGTCCTCGGCGGTTTCTCGACGGGGGCCACGGGCAAGAAGGTATTCACCCTCGTGCGCTACACCAGCGTCGACACCATCGACACCACCTTCGGCACCAACGGCTTCGTGATCGGCGCGGAAGGCGCCGTCGACGAGGAGATCGACTCGCTCGGCCTCCAGGCCGACGGCAGGATCGTCGCGGCAGGCACCTCGGCCAACGGCCTGCGCATGCAGCGCTACAACGCCGACGGCACCATCGACGCGTCGTGGACCCATACCCTCTTCCCGTACATCAACGGCGGCCTCGACATGGTGGTCCAGGACGCCGATCAAAAGATCGCGGTCGTCGGCAACGTGCCGGATGGCGCCGTGAGCGACCTCGGCATCCTGCGCGTGAGCATGGTGGACGGAGCCGCCGATACGACCTTCGGCAGCGGCACCTGCGCGAACGGTCCCTGCCCCGGCGTGACCGCCACGATCATCGGCGACTCCGGCGGCCCGACGGGCCTCGCGCTGCAGGGCACGAACTATCTCGTGTCCGGCGTCTCGTTCCCGGCCTTCGGCACGAGCTCCGTCGTGGTCTTCCGCTTCACCTCGAACGGCACGCTGGACACCACGTTCGGCACCAACGGCAAGGCGAGCGCCAAGCCGACGGGCAACGGTGACAACGGCCGCGGCATCGCGCTGCGCGCCAACGGCGGCATCGTGGTCGCGGGCCTTGCGAATGGCGACCACGGCGACACCGATTCGCTGGTGACCGTGTTCAACCCGACGGGACAGCTCGACAACACGTTCAACGGCACGGGCTTCTCGCGCCTCGACGTGGGCAGCATGACCGGCGAGTGGCGCGCCACCGCGCTCACGGGGGGCAAGATCGTCGCCGCGGGCTTCACCGTGTCCGAGACCGGCGTGAAGGGCGGCGTGATCGGGCGCTACAACGCCGACGGCACGCTCGACGCGACCTTCGGCACGGCGGGCATCACTACATTCCCGCTGGTCGCGAACGCGATCGCCGTGCAGGCAGTCGACGGCAAGCTCGTCGTGGGCGGTACCGCGCTCACGGGCGCCACACCCTCGATGGCCTTCGCACGCTTCACCGCGAACGGCGCGCTCGACACGACTTTCAACGGCACGGGGACGTTGACCATCGCACCGGCCTCGGCCGACGAGGAGATCAGCTCCGTGGCGGTCCAGCCCGACGGCAAGATCGTCGGCGCCGGCTTCGTGACGGGCACCTTCCTCGATTCCGTTTTCGTGCGCCTCACCAGCGCGGGTGTGCTCGACACGACCTTCAACGGCTCGGGCAAGCTCGTCGCCTCGTCGAGCACCGGCGCCGACGTGGTGAACGCGCTCGCGATCCAGGCCGACGGCAAGATCGTGGGCGGCGGCTGGGCCGAGATCAGCGGCACGCAGGACAGCATGACCGTCACGCGCGTCAACCAGAACGGGACGCTCGACACCGCGTTCGGCACGGGCGGCTTCGGCACGGCGACCTTCACCACGTTCACGAGCCACGGCTTCGCGCTCACGATCGAGCCCAACGGCAAGATCGTGATCGCGGGCAACATCTTCAACACCGGCAACTCCACCGACGACTTCGCCATTGCCCGCTTCACCACGACGGGCGTGCTCGACACGACCTTCGGCACGAACGGGCTCATGACGAACGATTTCGGCAACCACAACCGCATCTTCGCGCTGGCGCGCCTGCCCTCCGGCAAGCTGCTGGGCGCGGGCGAGACGGGCGGGTTCTTCAGCCTCGTGCAGTACCTGGACACGGGCGCGCTCGACACCACGTTCGGCACGAACGGCTCGTCGGCGGCGCAGATCAACGCGGGCAACGACTTCGCCAACGCGCTCACGGTGGGCACCGACGGGACGCTGTTCGTCTCCGGCAACGGCTCCGGCCTGCTCGCGCTCGCGCGCTTCACCAGCGACATCGCGACCACCGTCGCCGACCTGGCGATCTCGCAGGTGGCCTCGCCCAGCCCGGCCATCGCGGGACAGAACGTGACTTTCACGATCACGGTGAGCAACGCGGGTCCGTCGGCGGCAAGCAGCGTCACGGTGACGGATACGCTGCCCGCGGGCACCACGCTCGTCTCCGCGTCCACGGGCTGCACCAACGCCTCGGGCACGGTCACCTGCAACGTGGGGGCGCTCGCCAATGGCGCCACCGCGCCGCTCACGATCGTCGTGCACACGACGGCCGCGGGCTCCATCACCAACAACGCGTCCGTGAGCGCGGCCGAGGCGGATCCCTCGACCGTGAACAACACGAGCGCCGCGACGGTGACGGTGAACGCCGCGCCGCCCACGGCCGCCGACGTGTCGATCACGCAGGCCGCGAGCGCCACCACGGTGACCGCCGGTGACGCGGTGACCTTCACCCTCACGGTCGCGAACGCGGGTCCCGCTGCCGCAAGCGCCGTCACGGTGACGGACACGCTGCCCGCGGGCCTCACGGTCACGGCCATGTCGCCCTCGTGCGCCAACGGCGCGGGCACGCTCACCTGCAACGTCGGCACGCTGGCCGCAGGCGCGAGCACGCAGCTCACGGTGACGCTGCAAACGGCCGCCGCCGGCACCCTCAACAACACCGCCACGGTCTCCGCGACGCAGTCCGACCCCAACCACGCCAACAACACGAGCTCGGCGACTGTCACGGTGAACCCGGTTCCGGCCGGCACGGTGGTCAACCTGTCCACGCGTGGCCAGGCGGGCAACGGCAACAACGTGCTGATCGCCGGCTTCATCATCGGCGGCACCGCGCCGAAGACGGTCGTGGTTGTGGCGCAGGGCCCGTCCCTCGTGGCCGGCGGCGTCACCAACCCGCTGCCGAACCCGGCCCTCACGCTGGTGCGCTCGTCCGACCAGACGGTCATCGGCACCAACGACGACTGGGGCTCGGCCGCCAACGCCGCGCAGATCCAGGCCGCGGGCTTCGCGCCGCCGGATGCGAAGGAAGCCGCGATCATGATGACGCTCGAGCCGGGCGCCTACACGGCGATCGTCTCCGACCTGTCGGGTGCGACCGGCGTCGGCATCGTCGGGGTCTTCGCGGTCGACCATCCTGAAGTGCCGCTCATCAACATCTCGACGCGCGGCCAGGTCTTCACGGGCAACGACGTGATGATCGCGGGCTTCATCATCCAGGGCAACGCGCCGCGCACGGTGGTGATCCAGGGCATCGGCCCGGCGCTCACGGCAGCGGGCGTGCCGAACGCGCTGGCCAACCCGACGCTCACGCTGGTGCGCGCATCCGACGGCGCCGTGATCGCGAGCAACGACGACTGGCAGACCGCGAGCAACGCCGCGGACATCCAGGCGGCGGGGTTGGCACCGAGCGATCCGAGAGAGTCGGCCATCATGATGACCCTGCAACCAGGGGCCTACACGGCCATCCTCGCAGGCGCGGGCGGCGGTACCGGCAACGGCATCGTCGGGGTCTTCACGCAGTGAACGCCTGACACCAGCTCGGCTGGTCCGAGGGCCCGGGAGCGATCCCGGGCCCTTTTTCTTGTTGCCGCCGGGCGACGGAATCCCACCCGATCGCCACGCTTGACCCCCGATATCCGGGGTCAGACGTCCTTAATGCCGCATCACGGCAGAACGACGCGCGTGTCGTCGTTCTTTGACGACGCCGTAGTCCCCCTCCTACGCCGCGTAGCTGTCGAGCTACAACAAGAATTGCGCCTAGCTACACGTTTGCGTCAAGGTTGCGACACGTTTCAGCTCACCCCTTGGAACAACCGTGAATAATTAACTGATTATTCTTCACAAAATCGGATTGGCACAGAAGCTGCTCTCCTAGGACTTGTCTGATGTCCATGTAGGAGAAATCTGTCGTGTCGATCTCGTTCAAGACTACAAAGCTCCACACCCTTCTGGCAGCCGCCTCCCTCGGGCTGCTGGGCTTCGGCGCGGCGCACGCGCAGAGCCTGCCCACCACCGGCGTTCGCGCCGTGCCCACCTACGAGGCCGCCGGCCTCTACTGGTCGGCGCCGGGCGCCAGCTCCGCCGGTTGCGACGTCCGCTACCGGGTTGCCGGAAGCGCCACGTGGTCCAACGGGCTCGCGCTCTGGTTCGACAGCGCCAGCAACGAGTGTCGCGGCAGCATCGTCTACCTCACCCCGGGCACCCCATATGAGGTGCAGCTGGGCGTCAACGGCGCGTTCACGCGCGGCGTGAACTTCACCACCTGGGCGAACACGGTGCCGGTGGCGCAGACCATCAAGGTCCCGAGCGGCTCCTCCACCCTCAACATCACGGCCGGCGGCTCGCCCACGGGCTACGTGGTGTACGACGGCACGGGCTCGACGCTCGACGCGCAGAACCTGGCGGCGACCAACATCAACGTGACCGCCTCGTACGTGATCGTGCGCGGCTTCACGCTCAAGGGCGCGCAGCAGCACGGCATCCTCATCGACAAGAACCAGCACGACGTCATCGTCGAGGACAACGACATCTCGGGCTGGGGCCGCACGCGCGACGGCACGTGGGGCACGGACATGGACTCCGCCATCCGCGCGATCTGCGTGAGCGAGGAGCTCACCCGCGTGACGGTGCAGCGCAACCGCATGCACGACCCGCGCTACCCGGCCAACAGCTGGGCGGTCTCGCACCCGGCGGGCCCGCAGGGCGTGACCTTCTCGTACTGCGGCGGCAACAACGTCTACCGCTGGAACGAGGTCTACAGCGCGAAGAACCACTTCAACGACGGCATGGGCGGCGAGGACAATTTCTCGACCACCGGCTGGCCGAACAAGGACAGCGACGTCTACGGCAACCGCATCGAGATGACGTGGGACGACGGCCTCGAGATCGAGGGCGGCAACCAGAACGTGCGCGTGTGGGGCAACTACGTCAACAACACCGGCACCGGCATCTCGAGCACGATCGATTCCGTCGGCCCGCTCTACATCTTCCGCAACGTCTGGAACCGCAACAACTTCATCGAAGGCGCCGCGAGCGACGCCGACCAGCACCAGCCGATGTTCAAGTCCGGCTCGAGCTCGACCTTCGCGAACGGCCGCCGTTACCTCTTCCACAACACGATGCTCCAGGCGCAATGCGCGGGCTGCGTGAACGGCATGGGCGGCGGCGCGGGCATCGGCGGCACGGGCGACACGCAGCTCGTGCACAACACGGTGTCGATGAACAACATCTACCACCTGTGGAAGGCCAACGGCGCCTTCTACCAGGTCGGCACGGACAACACGTTCCAGAACGACATGACCAACGCGGTCTCGACGCCGGAAGTGGGCGGCATCGTCGCCACGCCGACATACGCGCCGGGGAACGGCTGGCAGAGCGAGGGCAACGGCCTGTACCAGCTCGCGGCCGGCTCGCCGGGCCACGACAAGGGCCTGCGCATCAACAACTTCAACGACAGCTTCATCGGTGCCGCCCCGGATGTGGGCGCCGCCGAGACGGGCGCCGCCGCGATGAAGTTCGGTGTCGCCGCCGCCACCTCGACGGGCTCGGCCGGTGCGCCGGGTACTGCTCCGCCTCCCGCTCCGACTCCGACGCCGACCCCCACGCCTACGCCCACGCCTACGCCCACGCCGGCGCCCGGCCCGATCGGCAGCGTCACGCCCTCGAGCGGCATGGACTCCTCGTCGTACACGATCTCGGCGGGTGTCGCGGTCACCTTCACGGCGACCATCACCGGCAATAACGGCACGCCCAGCGGCACGGTCAGCTTCAGCGCCGACAACGTGACCATCACCGGCTGCGGCGGCGCCGCGGTCGTGAACGGCAAGGCGACGTGCACCACCTCGTCGCTCACGGCGGGTGCACACGCCATCCGCGGAGCCTACTCGGGCAACTCGACGTACAGCAGCGGTACCGCGGGCCCGATCACGCAGACCGTCACGCAGGCGGCGTCCAGCCCGGCCCCGACGCCCAAGCCCGGTCCGCGCAAGCTGTCGAACATCTCGACGCGCGGCCGCGTCGGCACCGGCAACGACGTGCTGATCGGCGGCTTCATCATCAGCGGCACGGCCGCGAAGACGGTGGTCGTGACCGCCGCCGGCCCGTCGCTCCTCGCGGCCGGCATCGCGAACGCGATCCCGAACCCGACCCTCACGCTGGTGCGCGCGGATGGCAGCATCGTCGCCACCAACGACGACTGGGGCACCGCGCCCAACGCGGCGCAGATCCAGGCCGCGGGCTTCGCCCCGGGCAACCCGCTCGAAGCCGCGATCATGGTGAGCCTGCCCCCGGGCGCGTACACCGCGATCGTCGCCGATGCCGCCGGCCAGTCCGGTGTCGGCATGGTCGCCGCATACGAAGTGGACAACCCTGCGACCCCGCTGGTGAACGTCTCCACGCGCGGCCAGGTGCTCACGGGCAACGACGTGATGATCGGCGGCTTCGTGATCTCGAGCGACACGGCCCAGACCGTGGCGGTGCGCGCAAGCGGTCCCTCGCTCGCCGCGGCCGGCATCACCAACCCGCTCGCCAACCCGACGCTCACGCTGGTGCGCTCGTCGGACGGCGCGGTCATCGGCACCAACGACGACTGGGGCACGGACGCCAACGCGGCGCAGCTCCAGGCGATCGGGCTCGCTCCCCTGCACCCGAACGAGTCCGCGATGCTCGTGACGCTGCCCCCGGGCGCGTACACGGCGATCGTGACCGGCGCGGGCGGCACCACGGGCGTGGGCACGGTGGAAGTCTTCACCACCAACTGATAACCCACCCAACTGCAACCTGAAGCGGCGCCGCCCCGGCGCCGCGCTCCACACCCTGAAGCGGCGTCCTCCAGCGCCGCGCTCGACGAGAAGGAACCCTGGAATGACCCGCAGCTTTGCAAGACTTTTCCTGGCGCTGGCGTGCGCGATGTCGATGGTCGCCTTCGCCTGCCTCGCGCCCGTGTATGCCGCGAGCGTGGTGCCGCTCTATCTCGAGGAGATGATCGACACGTCCGCCGTGGCCTTCGAGGGCACGGTCACCGACAACCACAGCGAGCGTGACGCCGCGACGGGCTTCATCGTGACGTACACGACGTTCGCGGTGCACGACGTGCTGAAGGGCGACGTCGGCACGTCGCACACCATCAAGCAGATCGGCGGCTCGCTGCCGGAAGAGAACGTGCGCTACAAGGTCGAGGGCGTCCCGGCGTTCGCCGCCGGCCACGACTACGTCGTGTTCCTCGCCGGCGTGTCGAGCGCGGGCTTCTCGAGCCCCATCGGGCTCGAGCAGGGCCGCTTCCACGTGAAGGACGAGGGCGGCGTGAAGCACGTGGCCAACGGCCGCGACTTCCGCGACATGACGCGGCGCATGACGGCCAACATGCCGGCGCGCGCGCGCGTCGAGGTCGAGCAGTCTGCCGACTCCGTGAAGGAGCTGGACCTCGACGACTTCAAGAAGACCGTGCGCAACCACCGCGGGGTGGCACGATGAAGCGCCTCCTCCCGTTCATCGCGGCGGCGCTCGGCGTCGCCGCAGGGGCTGCCCACGCCGGCGGCCCGCTCTCGGTGTGCAGCGGCACCGCGATGCGTTATTCCCCGCCCGTCGTCACGCTCAACTACGACGGCGGCGGCAACCTCGGCGTGCGCACGAAGGCGCAGGCCGATGCGATCGTGAACAGCGCGCTCGCGATGTGGACCAACGTGCCCACCGCGACCATCAGCATGACGCGCGGCGCGGACCTTCCCGTCGACGTGACCACGGCGAACTACACCAGCTACTACAACCGCAACGGCGACGGCCTGAACCCGGTCATCTACGACACCGACGGGACCATCATCGACACGCTGCTCGGCGTGGGCGCCAGCGGCAGCGTGCTCGGCTTCGCCGGCTCCGGCGGCATCGGCGGCACCACCTGCCGCTATACCGAAGGCCAGGCGGTGATCAACGGCAAGCTGAACGTGAGCGACACGACGCTCACCAACGTCCTCGCGCACGAGCTCGGCCATTTCATCGGCCTCGACCACACGCAGCTCGACTCGAGCCAGGGCCTCACGTCCGCGAACTACCCGCTGATGTACCCCATCGCGTACCGCAACACGCCGACGCTGGGCGATGACGACCTCTCGGCGGTGACGCAGCTCTATCCCGACACGACCGCTGCGACCACCTACGGCACGCTCAACGGCAATTTCCGCCTCGCCGATGGCGTGACGCCGGTTCGCGGCGCCAACATCTGGGTGCGCGAGAGCACGACGGGCAAGGTGTACAGCAACGTCTCCGACTACCTGGGACTCAACACGGGCGCCTTCAGGATGCTGCTGCCCCCCGGCACGTACACGCTGCGTGCCGAGGCGATCGACGGCCAGTTCGTCGGCGGATCGAGCGTGGGCCCGTATTCGGAAACGTCGGCGGACGTGTCGTTCCAGTCGCCCATGTACGTGGGTGGCGTGGCCATCGCGCCGGTGGTCCTCGGCAATGCGGCGCCCACCACGTTCACCATCACGGCCGGCTGCACCGCGACGGCGGACTTCCGCATCAACGGCACGGGCTCGGTCGCGGGCTGCGCGGCGGCGGCGCCCGCACCGGCGCCTGCGCCTGCGGGCGCGGTGCACCTCAGCAACATCTCGACGCGCGGCGTCGTGGGCAGCGGCAACGACGTGCTCATCGGCGGCTTCATCATCGGCGGCACCGCGAGCAAGACGGTGGTGGTCACCGGCGTGGGCCCCTCGCTCGCCGCGGCCGGCATCGCCAACCCGCTCGCGAACCCGACGCTCTCGCTCGTGCGCTCCGCGGACGGCGTGACGCTCGCCTCGAACGACGACTGGAATACGGCGGCCAACGCGGCGCAGATCCAGGCGGCGGGCTTCGCGCCCGGCAATCCGCGCGAGCCCGCGATCATGATGACCCTGCCTCCCGGCGCGTACACGACGATCCTCTCGGGCGTCGGCGGCACGACGGGCACCGGCATCGTGGCGGTGTACGAGGTCGACCATCCCGAAGTGCCGCTCACGAACATCTCGACGCGCGGCCTGGTGGGCACGGGCAACGACGTGATGATCGGCGGCTTCGTGATCTCCGGCAGCGCGCCGCAGACGGTGGTGATCACCGGCACCGGCCCGTCGCTCGCGGCCGCCGGCATCGCCAACCCGCTCGCGAACCCGACGCTGAGCCTCGTGCGCTCTTCCGACGGCGCGGTGCTCGCCTCCAACGACGACTGGGTCTCGGCGCCGAATGCCGCGCAGATCCAGGCGGCGGGACTCGCACCCGGGAGCGGGAACGAGTCGGCGATCATGGTCACGCTGAATCCGGGGGCCTACACCACGATCCTTTCGGGGGCGGGTGGCGGTACCGGCGTGGGCATCGTGGCGGTTTACGCCCGATAGCTCACTGCGCCCCGGGGAAAGGCCGCCGCGGTCCGGCGGCCTTTTTCTTTTGCGGGCGTGAACCGCGTCATTCCCGCGCAAGTGATAGGGAATCCAGGTTGCGCTCGACGCCGGGTTCGGGGAAAACAGGGCGGCTTTCCCCGGTAGATCCGCGTTCTGTCGCCTTTTCCCACGTTCCTGGTGCGCGGCGCGAGCGTCACCATGACAGGCAACAATCTCGACGTCCGGCTGGACGGCACTTCGGAAATCGGCGCTACGAGCGATGACGTCATGCTCGGCCGCTTCCCAGCGGGTACGTACACCGTCACGCTGGAGGGCTCGCCCGCGGGCAGCTTCACTGTCGCCCCGTCAGCGCGATCCGGGCCCGCCTCGTTTGTGCCACCGGTCAACTACAGCGACCTGTGGTGGGATTCGTCGCAGCCCGGGTGGGGGATGAGCGTCAACCAGGGGCCGGCGAACGACGTGTTCGCGGTGTGGTTCGTGTACGACGCCTCGGGAAATCCGGTTTGGTACACGCTCCAGCCGGGCCGATGGGAGAACACGACCACCTACTCCGGCGCGATCTACCGCACGACGGGCTCGTCTTTCACGACGACCTTCGACCCAAACAGCGTCGGGGTTCAGAAAGTGGGCAACGGATTCCTTCACTTCAATACCGCGAGCACCGGTGACTTCACGTACACGATCAACGGCGTGAGCGGGAAGAAGTCGCTGCAGCGGCAGCCGATCGAATAGGCGAACGCGGTTGAGGCGGTTCGGCCAACGGCGTTAGCACTGCAATTGCGACCCGACGAGGTACTACCGCCGGGCTCCCAGGGCAAGCGGCACTTCGGCGTCGTTCTGCCGTGGCGTGAGTGGGAGCAACTCGAGCGCGCGTTGCACGACGCGGACATTCGTTTGCTTGCCGCACCCGAGGTGACGCTCGAGGGGACGCCGCAGGAGCAGGCGAAGCTTTATCTGGCCGATCCGAGCCACAACGTCATCGAGATAAAGGCGTACAGGGATGTCGCTGCCGTTCTCGGCTACGAATGCGACTGACGGGGCGCGGAGTCAACTTGCGATTCTTTTGTTCATCGCCCTGACAACCTCCGGCGGCAAGAGACCCACATACGGCGGGGATTGGCGTAAACGCACGGAGTTCTCGTCGCGCCCCCGCATCGCGGAAAACAGGCGACCATTATCGGGATCCTCGAGAATCGCCTGCCATTCATCGTAGGCGCTGCACCAGGTGCCGTTCGATTTCCATCGGGAAAGGTTCGCGAGGCCCTTGGCGCGTATCTCCTGCGGCGTAAACCGGCGAAGGATTTCGAATGCCCTTTCCAGCCTCAGCGCGTCAAGGTCGGACTTCGCGAAGCTTCCACGAGCGGGCACGATTCTCCTTTGACCGCGTAGGGAATTCCAATTCAAGCGAGGGTATTCGCCGGACGCGGGACCGACTCCGTCATTTCCGCTCTCCCGGCATCAGATCGCGCACCGCGCCCTCGAGGAAGCGCGTCTCGTAGAACTGCCGGTCGATGAAGGCGCGGAACGCGCGGCTGTCGATGCGCCGCGTGGCCTGGATCTTCGACCGTGCGCGCAGCACCGCCGGCAGTCCGCGAAATGCGTCGCGATAGAGCCGCCAGAGCGTGCGCCAGCGTCCCTGCAGCGTATGCCGCAGCACGATCCCACCGTGCAGGAGGATGACCCACGGCAGGTGCGTGACGATCACCGCTGCGGGAATCGACTTCGCCGCCATCCAGATGGAGTTGCGGATGCCGTGGTAGAGGATGAAGTCGTTGTACTCGCCCGCGCTGCTGCCCTGCCCCTCGTGGTATGCGACGACGGCATCGGTGTACCCCACGCGTGCGTCGAGGAGCCGCGCGCGGATGCAGAGATCGGTGTCCTCGGCATAGCAGAAATAGGCGGGATCGAACACGTAGCCGTGCAGCCTGCGCGCCTCCTCGAGGAAGCGCCGCGAGTAGACCGCGAAGCCGCCGGTGGGGCCGAGGTACGCGTCGCCGGTGGACTTGCGGTTGGAGGCGAGCAGCGACTTGTAGAGAGCGATGCCGAGCGAATCGACCGTGTCCGAGCCCGGCTTCAGCATGCGCCCGCCCATGAGGTCGACTTCTCCCGCGCGCATCTCTTCGAGGCACGCACGCAGCCCGCTCGCCTCCACGGTCGCGTCGCTGTTCACGAGCAGCACCCGGGCGCATGAAGGCTCGCGCAGGGCCCGGTCGATCAGGCTGTTGCTGCCCTGCGCGAAGCCCAGGTTGATCTCGGAACGGATGACTTCCACGGCAACTTCGCGCGCATGGTCCTGCGCGAGGCGCCGGAAGTCCTCGATGGCGGAGGCGTTGTCGAGCACCAGGATGCGCGCCACGCCCGCCTCGACGAGCGAGCGCGTGCAGCGGCGCGTGAGGGCCGCGGTGTTGTAGTTGATGACTGCGGCAACCACGTCGTCCATCGCGCCGCTCACGTTGCCGCCATGTTCCCGAATGCGAATGAGCAAACATTGTAGGGCGTCCTAGTAAACTATTCCCATGCCAGCATCGCCCGCCCCCCGCGAGGAAAACGACGCCCCCACCGTGCGGCTGGCCCTCGAGCCCATGCACGGCGATCCGGTCGAGGCCGGCCAGTCGGAGGGCATGCGCACGTGGGAGGCCGTGACCGACGATCCGTCCTTCGCCGCCCGGGTGCCCAGGGGCGCGCCGCTTCTTCGTGCCGGCTGGTACAGCGCGCGCGTGCGCATCGACCTGCGCAGCGGCGAGATCGAGGCGCCGCAGCTCTACCTGCCCGATGCGGCCGGCCACTATTCCGAAGAGCGCTCGGTGCGGATGCCGGGCCTGCACGGCGTCTACAGCGCGACCTTCCTGCTGCCGCATCCGACCGGCCACGTGCGCTTCGATCCCAGCCGCCGCCCATGCGAGTTCGCGTGCGACGGGCTCGAGCTCACGCTCGTGGCGCCGGCGAAGCCGGCCGAGCGCACGGGCTCGGTGCTGCGCCGCTCCGGCGAGCGCCTGCGCTCCCTGTTCGCGAAGCCGCTGCGCATCGCGCAGGACGCGGGCATCGCCTCCCTTTCGCGCAACCGCAAGCGGCGCGTGCTCGCGGGCATCGACCGCAACGGCATGGGCCTCGAGATCGGCCCCAGCCACGACCCGATCGCCCCGAAGCGCGATGGCTTCAAGGTCCACGTGATCGACCACGCAAGCCGCGAAGAGCTGCTGGTGAAGTACGAGAAGCACGGCCTCGCGCTCGACCGCATCGAGGAAGTGGATTTCGTGTGGCACGGCGAGAGCTATGCCGAGCTCACGAAGAACCCGCATTACTACGACTGGATCATCGCCTCGCACCTGATCGAGCATACGCCGGACCTGGTCGCCTTCCTCGCGGACTGCGACTCGATCCTCAAGGACAACGGCGTGCTGTCGCTCGTCATCCCGGACAAGCGCATGGTGTTCGACCGTTTCCGCCCCATCACCGGCCTCGCGCGCGTGATCGATGCGCACCTGGCGGGCAACCGGATCCACTCGGCGGGCACGGCGGCGGAATACTTCCTCAACGTGGCGAGCAAGTCGCGCCAGCTCGCATGGACCGCGAACACGCGCGGCGAGTACACCTTCATCCACGACGCGCAGTACGCGCGCGACATGATCCGCGAGATCCGCGAGCACGGCTCGTACCTCGACATCCACAACTGGTGCTTCACGCCGCACTCCTTCCGCCTGATCCTGAACGACCTCCACCTGCTCGGCTACACCAGCCTGCGCGAGGTGGAATTCCATTCGACCGAGGGCTGCGAGTTCTACGTGACGCTCGGCCGCCATGGCACCGGGCCGGGCATGTCGCGCCTGGACCTCCTGCGCGCCGTGGATGCGGAGCTGGCCGCCGTGCTGGACTAACGGTCGCCCCGGCCGCTGCCTGATCGGCCGTCGCCCCGGCCACTGCCTGATCGGCCGTCGCCCCGGGCGCTGCCTGATCGGCCGTCGCCCCGGCCGCTGCAATCGCAGCGATGGGCCGGGGCCCAATCACGCCTTCCGCGCCACCAGCGTGATCGCCGGCCCGTTGGCGTGCATGAGATCGTCCTCGCCGACCTCGATCTCGGTGAATCCCGCGTGCCGCAGCGCGCCGAGCAGGTCGTCGCGCGAAAGCCAGTGGCTGTACTGCTCGCTGCCGCCGGCGAAGCGCGTGGTGTCGAGGAAGTCGCCGTAGTTGTAGCGATGGAGCGTGTGGCGGAAGCCCGCGTGCTCGGCCGCGTGCTCCTCGCCGAAGCGGTGCTTCATGTGCCCGATCGCCTCGACGCGCTCCTTGATGTAGTACTGCGTCCAGATGAACACCCGGTCGGTCACGCGCGCGAGGTTGTGGATGAGCTCGACCGGCTGGCGCACGTGGTACAGCACGCCGGAGGCGAGGCACGCGTCGAAGCGCTCGCCCGGCGGCGGCGCACGCAGGTACTCCTCGAAGTCGCCGAGCACGAAGCGCGAGCGGTCGAGCCCCACGACCTCCTTCGCGATGAGGCACTTGAGGTAGGCGCGCGTGTTCGCCTCGATCGCGAGGATCTCGCGCGCACCGGCCTCCTCGAGCATGTACGTGTGCCCCGCCTCGAGCGGCCCGAGCTCGAGCACGCTGCGGCCCTCGACGCCGCCCAGCGCGGGGATCGCCCAGGTGATGCGCGTATCGGCGAAGAGCGGGAGCTGTCCCGCCGTGAGTCCCCCCGGG
>Ga0068852_100000780_pt1 | contig 20902 bp, 19 predicted proteins | sample KBSCornC22_FD_66594 | JGI IMG/M metagenome (GOLD analysis project Ga0068852, IMG submission 66594) | Corn rhizosphere microbial communities from Kellogg Biological Station, Michigan, USA - KBS Corn C2-2 | ecosystem: Host-associated > Plants > Roots > Rhizosphere > Soil ... | reverse complement strand
GCCAGCCTCATCACCGGGCACGAGTTCAACCGCGACAAGCCGACGAGATATTACCGTGTGGTGGCGTGAGCTGGAGGCGCAGGCGCGCGCCGCAACCATGCAGAAGGACGATCGCAAGACGCGCATTGATCCGTCCGCTTCCGTCGCGGAGTCGGCGCGCCTCGATGTCTCGCGCGGCCCGATCACGATCGGCGCCCGGACGCGGATTTGCGAGGGAGCCTTCATCCAAGGGCCGGCGGCGATCGGCGACGATTGCCTGATCGGCAATCTCGCGATGATCCGCGGACCGGTTTGGATCGGCAAGGGTACGCGAATTGGATTTTCCGCCGAAATCAAGAGCGCGATCATCCAGGACCGGGTGACCATCGGTCCGCAATGTTTCGTGGCGGATTCGAAGATCGAGGCGGACGCCTACCTGGGGGCGCAGGTTCGAACCTCGAACCATCGCTTCGACAAGGGCAACGTCAAGGTGCTTCACGACGGAACCTGGATCGACACCGGCGCCGAGAAGCTCGGTTGCCTGATCGGGGCGCGCTCGTCGCTCGGGATCCAGGTGATCGTTCTTCCCGGACGAGTGATCGCTCCGGACAGCGCGTTCGCGCCCCGCATCACCGTCGAAAAGAATTTGCCGACGGGCCGCTACCGGCTCGCCCAGCAGCTCGAAACCTACTGAGGGGACATCCAGTGAAAACGATATTGTTCGCGGCGGCGCTGCTCGCCTTTCCGGCCGCTGCTCAGGCGCAAGTCTCGAAAGCCTCGGTCGAGGCATCCTACACCGATTATTCTAAGGCTTTCGGGAGCCGGCGGGTCGGGACCGCGGACATGCGCGGCAAGGTCGGAAGCGCCGAGCTGGGCTTTAGCGTCTCGACCGGCGAGCGCCGCTTTTCGGACACCAGCTTCCACGGAACGCGAGTCTCCGGAAGCATCACCAACAACTGGACCGATCGCCTGTCGACGCGGACCTCGGTGAGCCTCGCCTCGGACAAGCCGGTCTTCGCGAAGAGCGAGCTCGCCCAGGATCTCAGCTACAAATTGCTCCAGGACGTCGTCCTCACCGTCGGCGGGAAGCGCGCTGCCTATTTCGGCGGGACGCATGTGAATTCGGTTTTCGCCGGAGGGACTTATTATCTCCGCGGGGCTTCAATCGCCTATCGTCTCACTGGTCTCGATACCTCTGGTCTTGGACACAGTTTCTCGCACCAGCTGAGCCTGCGCGTTCCCGACAGCGGCGGACGCGGAGCGACCCAGTTGTGGATCGGACGAGGTACGTCGCTGCAGGACGTCGCCTTTCTTCCGCGGCCTGGCAAAGGCAGTTACACGAGCGTTGCCGTTCGTCGCCTCCAGCCCGTCGCCGACGGGGTCGCGCTAAGCGTCACCGCCGACCGGACGTGGTTCAACACGCCGATCGCCGACTACACGGGAACGACTCTCCGGGTCGGCCTCGAATTTTCGAACCTGGGATTGTTCGCAAACCACGCCAGGCGGCCGCAAAACTAGCTTTCGTCGTCTTCGCCGGCGGTTTCGACGCCGAGATCGTTGTCGCCGGTCTCGAGGTCAACCTCCTCGTCCGCGCTGACCTCCTCGTCCTCGTCGATCGCGAGATCGTCGGCGGCGAGATCGTCATCGGCCTTCTCGGGCTCCTTCGTCGTCTGCACCGCCTCGAAGGCGAGCGGCTGCTTGGACTTCAGAACCGGCTCCGGAATGAAATCGGTGCCGCAATTGATGCAATGCACCGGATCCTCGTGGCCGAGGTCATAGAAGCGGGTCGAGCACTTGGGGCAAGTGCGCTTGGTGCCCCATTCGGGCTTCACCATCGTGAGGTTAACTCCAGTCGAAAAAGGTTGCCGCCGGCGGGGCCTAAGCGTTCGGCGGCGCGCCTTGCCATAGGGATATGCCCCTGTCAAAGCGCACGCCTTGGCAGGGGATATAGGGTTGAGTTCCGACGCGAAAAGGGCGGTGGTGATCGCGGTCGACGGCCCGGCGGCGAGCGGGAAGGGTACTATAGCGAGGGCGCTCGCGAAGCATTTCGGCCTTCCCCACATGGATACCGGCCTTCTCTATCGCGCGGTCGCCCTCAATCTGTGGCGCTGGGGCGGCGATCCCGGGAACGAGTTCGAGGCGCTGCGCGCGTGCAACGAGCTCAACCTCAATCCGGACGATCCCGAGCTGAGGAGCGAGCCGGTGTCGAAGATCGCTTCAATCATTTCGGCTTACCCCTCCGTTCGTAGCGCTCTGCTCAAGCGGCAGCGGGACTTCGCCGAGCAGGATGCCGGAGCGGTACTCGACGGCCGAGACATCGGGACCGTCATTGCGCCCGACGCCGACGTGAAGCTTTTCGTCACCGCCTCGCCCGAAGTGCGCGCGAAGCGTCGGCTAAAGGAATTGGATTTGCGGGGAATGACCGCTCATTTCGACGACGTCCTCGCCGACATTCACGCTCGCGACCAGCGCGATTCGTCCCGCGCCGCGGCGCCACTCCATCCGGCGACCGACGCGATCCTTCTCGACACTAGCCATTTGGACGTTGAGCAATCGATCGCCGAGGCGATCCGCCTGTCGGAGGAGCGCCTAAGCGCACACTAATGTAAGCATAATATTCACTTCTTTGGCCGATAGGTGCCCGGGGCAAGGAAGTGGACCAGAGTGTGAAGCGTGTCAGAAGCAAGGCAGTTCGCATTGCGAGCAGCCATGTCATCACGACCTGCGCAACGGTCGCGGCGATCCTTTTGTTCGTCGCGATCGGCAGCAAGGTCATTCCCATCGCGGTGCATCGCGCGCCGCCGCTCGGCTCGAGCACGCTTCAGGTCGCCTTCCTTCTCAACATCGCGATCATTCTGTTCGGCTGGCGGCGCTCAAAAGATCTGAAGGACGCGCTCGACGCTTATGAGGCGGCGGAGCGGCTCGCCCAGCGCAACGCCAACACCGACCCGGCCACCGGCCTCGCCAACCGCCGCGAGCTGGTTCACGCGCTCGAGGAAATGATCGAGGGTAAGACCGCGGGCGTGCTTCTCCTGCTCGACCTCGACCATTTCAAGCGGGTCAACGACCTCCACGGCCATGCCGCGGGTGACCGGCTGCTTTTGACGGTCGCCGAAGCGCTCGAGAAGAACGCCCCCGAAGGCGCCTGCTCGGCGCGCATGGGTGGCGACGAGTTTGCAATGCTTGTTCCCGCAATCGACGATTCGAAAGCGGAGGAGGTCGCCCGGGGAATCCAGCAGTTCCTCGCTGCCCCGGTGTTCGCCGAGGGCGCGCAGCTGCAGGTGTCGGCATCGATCGGAATCGCTCGGCTCGAGTCCGGAATCGACGAAGAGACGGCGCTCCGCCGTAGCGATGTCGCGCTTTATGCCGCGAAGCGCGGCGGCCGGAATGCGTTTGCCTGGTTCGACGAAGAGTTGGAGCTGGAACTGTCGGACCGGCTCAAGCTCGAAGAGGATATCCGGCAGGGCATTCGCAAGGGCGAATTCGTTCCTTATTTCCAGCCGCTCATCGATCTCGCGACACAGGACATCGTCGGCTTCGAGGCGCTTGCCCGCTGGCGTTCGCCCGATGGATCGATGCTCGACGCCGAGAACTTCATCGAGGCGGCGGAGCGGACCGGGCTTGTCGCCCCGCTGAGCCTCAGCATCATCGAGCAGGCGATGATCGAAGGGCGCAACTGGCCCGCTCATCTCAAGCTGGCGGTCAACATCTCGCCGATCCAGTTCCGCGACGCGACGCTGGCCGAGCAGATCCTGAAGCTGCTCGCGGCGACCGGCTTCCCGGCCAGTCGCCTGGAGATCGAGATCACCGAAGGTTCGCTGCTCGAGGACCGCGAGCAGGTGCTGACGATCATCGAGAGCCTGAAGAATGTCGGTGTCCGCATCTCGCTCGATGATTTCGGGACGGGCTACGCCAGCCTGGCGCAGGTCAATCGCCTGCCGCTCGACCGGATCAAGATCGACAAGAGCTTCATCACGACGATCGTGAAAAGCCAGCGCACGGCGGAGATCGTGAACACGATCGCCTCGCTCGGTCACACGCTCGACGTTCCGATCAGCGCCGAGGGCGTGGAGTCGGAGCAGATCCGCGCCGCGCTCGAGCGCTTCGGCTGCTCGGAGGCTCAGGGCTGGCTGTTCGGTCGCGCGGTCTCGGGTGACGCCGTCCGTACCTTCCTTCGCATGAGCGAGGCGGGCATCGGCCCCGAAGAAGGGCAGGCCGGCGCGATCCCGTCGAAGCTCCGCCGAAACAAATAGCCCCGCGCTCAGCTCTGAACCGCGCGCATCCTCGCGACCACTTCGCGAAGGTTCGGCCGCTGCCCCGAGGCGAGCAGGCTCGCGCGGAATAGCCTGCCGAGCAGCACGACCTCGGCAGCGGCGAAGGCCGCAAGGGTAATCCCGCTTCCAATCACTTCCCAGGTCGGAATCCCGAGACCCAGCCGCGCAAGCACCGCGAACGGAGTCCAGATCGGGACCCAGGTCAGCACCTCCATCAGGACGCCGCCGCTGTTGCCCGCGATCACGGCCTGCATGAGGATTGAAATCGGGAGAAGGATCAGCAGCAGGACAGGCATCAGGTAGCCTTGAGCGTCGCGCATTGAGTCCACCATGGCGCCGATCGCCAGGAAGAGGATCGCGATCGAGACATAGCCGACCACGAAGAAATAGATCATCGCGATGACCGTCCCGGGCGACGTCAGCGGGTCGAGCGCGGGGCGAATCATGTCGGCGATCGCGCCGTGCGTGGCATAGGCCGCGAACAGGCCGCATCCGAGCCAGACGGCAATCATGAAGAGCCCGACGCCGGCGGTGCCGAGGAGCTTGCCGTACATCAGCTCTTCCGGGCTGACGCAGGCCAGCACCGTTTCGAGCAGCTTGTTCGAGCGTTCCTCGACCGTCCCCTGAAGCATCCAGCTCCCCGACAGCATCAGGCTGATCATCAGGAGATAGGCGGCGGCGAGCGGAAGGATCGAGCGGATCAGCATCGCCTCGCGCGCTCCGCCGCCGGGCGGAGGAGTGGAAATTGCGAGCGCGGGCGCGATCGACGTCGCGCTTTGCGCCGCGGCGGCGGAGAGACCCTGCGACGCGAGGAAGCGCGTGCGCAGATCGCGGGTCAGGACATCCTGCAGCTTCTGAACCAGGTCCGGTGATGGCTGTCGATTGGACCACAGGCGAACGACCGGGCTGCTTCCGAAACTTGCCGGGACGAGGACGACATAGTTGACCGGCTTCGCATCCTTGCCCTTGGGCTTCAGAACGTCCTGCAAGGCGTCGTCGAGCCCCGCATCCGGTACTTTGGCGAGTGAGGCAGGGACGGGCACCATTTCATAGTCGGGCGGCGAGGCCTCGAACGCCGGCGTATCCTTCGCCTTCACCCGGTCGATCTTCGACTGAGCCGATTCAAGGCCACCTGCAGCTTCGAACTGGGCGATGTCGGCATCGCTGTACCAGCGGTCGTGCTGCGCCCACAAAGCCTTGGGGTCGGCGCCCTCCAGATGATGCCGCTGCACATAGCGCGACAGGTCGCCGAGCAACTCGCGGTTCTGGTCGGCGTCGAAGCGCTGCTGGAGCGCCTGCGCCTCCGCGCCGCCGGTGCGATCGATGATCATCACCCGGTCAGGCTCGTCATTGTTGATGAGCGACGGCGTGAGGCCGCCGATGACCAGTGAAAGCGGGATGATGAGCAAGGTCAGCCAGAAGCTGCGCATTCCCGCGATCTGCTTGAACTCGCGCGCGGCGACGATCTGGACGTTGTTCACTGGACCGTCTCCGGCTGGCCGACGATGTGCACGAAAACGTCGTGCAGGCTGGCGTGCACCTGTTCGAAGCGGCGCAGCGGGAATTGCTGTGAAACGCAGCGTTCGAGCACGTCCCCGGGAGCGACGCCGGGATCGAGCCGGACGTCCCAGCGGCGCCAGCCGGCCTCGGCCTCGCCGCGGTCCCTGGCGCTTTCGACACCGGAGATTTTGGACGGGTCGGTCCTGGAGACGACGGTCAGCCTCGCCGGGAGTTCGGCACGCGCTTCGTCAAGCGTTCCCTCGAACTTCTTGCGGCCTTTCCCGAGCAGGAGGAGCCGGTCGCACAGACGCTCGGCATGCTGCATGACGTGGGTCGAAAAGACGGCGGTCGCTCCGGCCGATGACATATTGCGGATTTCTTCCTCGAGCAGTCCCTGGTTGACCGGGTCGAGACCGGAGAAAGGCTCGTCGAGGATCAAAAGCTTCGGGCGGTTCACCAGCGCTGTCGCGAGCTGAACCTTCTGCGCCATGCCCTTCGACAATTTGTCGACGGTCTGCTTCGAGTTGGCGGCAAGGCCGAAGCGATCGAGAAGCGATGCCCCCTCACGCTTCGCGTCTGCCGGAGTCATGCCCTTCAGCCGGCCGAAATAAGCGATCGTGTCGAGCGCGGTCATCTGTCGGTAAAGTCCACGCTCCTCGGGAAGGAACCCGATTTCGGGGGCATTCGCACGCCCGGGCGCCCGGCCGAGCACCTGGATATTCCCGCTGGTCGGCCGGATGATGTCGAGCACCATGCGCAGCGAGGTCGTCTTGCCCGCGCCATTTCCGCCAAGAAAGCCGAACACCGTGCCCGGTTCGACCGCAAAACTGAGATCGTCCACGGCTATGGTCTGGTCGAAGCGCTTCGTGACGCGCTCCAACGTCAATACGCTCAACTCAATTCTCCCAACCCTTTGGGCGAGGGCTTTAGATTTTCGTATGGACAGTCCGCAAGGGTCGAAAACCAAACTATATTAGTGCGCCCGAAGAAAACTTGCGTATTTCCGGGGCTATGCGATTCGATGATCCCAATATCCGAGAAGCATATCGTCGTGGTGTCACGGACGCCTACGAAAGTGCGTGCATTCACGTGCCGGCGTCGCGACGCATCGCCGTGGAGGCTTGGCTGAAAGACGTCGTGGATTGGAACGATGGCGAGCCGCCAATCGCTCCGCACCGCTGGTCTGAGGCTACTCCGTTCGATCCGCCAGACGAAGCTGAATAACTATTTGGCTGCAGTCGCGGTCGTGACCTTGCCGCCGTTTTGGTCGTCATCGAGCTTGTACACGTCATCGGCGAACGCGACCTTATCCCCGTTGGGCCGAGCGGTGAGATAGCTGACGTAAATCGGTACGCCCTGCTTGCCGATGAGCACATTCTGCTCGCTGTCATCGCCGGGTACGAGGGGCTCGTGACCCAGCAGCCATTCGGCGAGCTCCTGCGGGCGTTCGACGCGAATGCAGCCGAGGCTGAGATTCCGTTTCGCCTTCGCGAACAAATCCTTGTGCGGCGTGTCGTGAAGGAAAATTCCGTAATCGTTGTCGAAGCCGAACTTCATCTTGCCCATCATGTTGTAGGGGCCCGAGAGCTGGCGAATGTGGACCTCGACGTCGCCGGCGGCAACGGCTTTCCAGTCGACGCTGGCCGGATCGATCGGCTCTTCCTTGTCGCCGCCGAATGCAGCGACCGTCTGGTAGCGCGCGGCTTTCAGGTAGGAGACTCCGCGCTTGAGGACGATCGGAGCGACCTTTCGTTTCGCGACGTCCTGCGGGATGTGCCAATAGGGGTTGAAGGTCACGTACCAGATCTTGCCGGCGAGCAGGGGCGTCGGGAAATCGGGCTTTCCGACGATCACCTTCATCGTGTCGGTGACGTTGCCGTCTTTCAGCATCATCAGCTGGGCGTTGGCGACATCGACGAGAAGCGCGCGGCCGCTCGCGGGCACGAGGCGAAGCCGGTCGAGCGAGGCGAGGACGTGGGGATCGTCCTGCTGCCCGGCGGCAATCGCATCGCCGCGAAGCGCGGAATAGAGCGGGTTCACGTTCGCGACCGCGTCGACATAGGCGGCGAGCGAGGGTGTGTAGGTGGCGCTCGAGAGGATCGCGGAGGCGCTCGGCGGACGAAGTTCGAGCGTCTTGTCGCCGAAGCTGACGCCTTCGACCGGGCGCTTCATCGCCTGGACGTAGCGAACCCATGCGGTCGAGATCGTCTGGTCGTCGAGCGGCTGGCCGCGGGCGATCGCGGCCTGGACGCTTTCGGCAAGCTGGGGACCGTCGGCGAGGCCGTCGATGGGCGCGCGCTTGAGAATATCGACGAGCTTCGTGGCCACCGCGCGCGTATTGGCGTCGCGCAGCCATACCAGCGTTCCGGGATGCGAGGCGTAGAATGGCGCGACGTTGCTGTCGGGCGGCGGGGCGGGCGCTTCGGCGAGGTGCGCCTTGGCGATCGGCGCCACATCGGCATCCTGCGCAAGCGCGGGCGAACCAGCGCCGATCAAGACTAAAGCAACCAACAACCACGCGCGCATCGCCAAACCCCTGTTTGGAGGCGGGAATCTGGATTGCGATACCCTAATAAGTGATTGCTTGGGGAGGTGCTTCCGACGTCGATGCGACGAATTGATCCGCATCAGCGCTGCCATTGCCGCATTCCCCGGCGGCTGCGAGTAATAGGCTCATGAGCTCACCCGTGACTGTCCGGCCCGCTGAACCCCGCGACCAGGCGCCGCTTGGACGCCTTGGTGCGATGCTCGTTGCCGAGCACCACGATTTCGATCCGCGCCGGTTCATTGCGCCGATCCCGGACCTCGCCGAGCGCTACGGCCAGTTCCTGCTGTCGCAGCTCGCTCGTGACGGGATGCTGGTGCTCGTTGCCGAGCGCGAAGACGAGGTCGTCGGCTATGCCTATGCTGGAATGGAGGGCAATGATTACATGGCGCTGCGCGGCCCGGCTGGCGTGCTGTACGACCTGGTCGTCGATCCGGCGCACCGGCGGCAGGGCATCGGAAGCGCGCTCATGGATTCGGCGCTCGACCGGCTGCGCGAACTGGGCGCTCCGCGCGTCCTGCTATTCACGGCCGACAAGAACCGCGGCGCGCAGGCGATGTTCGACCGCGCCGGATTTCGCCGGACGATGATCGAAATGACCCGCGAGCTTTAGTCGAAGAACAGCTCGCGGTGGTGGCGCGGCTGCGAGCGCAGATATTGCGGCGGCGCCTTCACCGACGCGCCGAGATGCGCGGCGGCATGCCACGGCCAGCGCGGGTCGTAGAGGATGCCGCGAGCGAGCGCGACCACGTCCGCATCGCCGGTCCCGACGATCGCTTCGGCCTGCTCGAACTCGGTGATGAGACCGACCGCGACAACCGGCATCTCGACCGCGCGCTTCACCTCGCGCGCCAGCGGTACCTGGTAGTTGGGCCCCATCGGGATTTGCTGGCGCGGGTCGAGTCCACCACTCGATACGTGGATCGCCGCGCAGCCGCGTTCTTCGAGTGCTTGCGCGAAGACGATCGTCTGCTCGATGTCCCAGCCGCCCTCCACCCAGTCAGTGCCCGAAACGCGCATCGTCACCGGCTTGTCGGCGGGAAATTCGGCGCGAACGGCGTCGAGCACCTCGAGCGGGAAGCGCATCCGGTTTTCGAGGCTTCCGCCATAGTCGTCGGTGCGCCGGTTCGACAGCGGCGAAAGGAACTGGTGGAGGAGATAGCCGTGCGCCCCGTGGAGTTGCACCGCCGCCAGGCCCAGGCGGGCGGCGCGCCGGGCGGAATCGGCGAAGGCCTGCCGAATTCGCGCCAGCCCATCCCCGTCGAGCTCGACCGGCGGGATCTCGCTTTCGAGAAACGGAAGAGGCGAGGGCGCCACGGTCTGCCAGCCATTCGGCTGACCTGGCGCGATCTGTCCGCCGCCTTCCCACGGCTTGCGGGTGGAGGCCTTGCGCCCGGCGTGGCCGAGCTGGATGGCGATGGGCATGTCCGACCAGCGCCTGACGCTCGCCAGCACGCGGCCCATCGCCTCCTCGTTCGCGTCGGACCAAAGGCCGGTGTCGCCGTAGCTGATGCGCCCCTCGGGCGTGACGGCGGTCGCCTCGATCGTCAGCAGCGCCGCTCCCGACAAAGCGAGCTGGCCGAGGTGGATGACATGCCAGTCGGTCATGCACCCGTCCTCGGCCGAATATTGGCACATCGGCGCGATGACGATGCGATTGGAGAGGCTGAGGCCGCCGACTTCAAGCGGCGTGAAGAGCGCTGACATTGCGCGCAAATGGGCTGCGGCGGCGCGTTTTCAACGGCGCGCTCCGACTTGCCCTCTATCCCCCTCTAAGCTAAGGGCGCCGCCGTCCGGCGGGCGTTGATCCCCCTCCGGGCGGCCCGTCTAATCGGCGAGCGCGTGCGGTGTACCGGAAATGCCGGGCACCGGAGCGCGCTTTTTCGTCATTGGGCCGTCGCCGGATGCCGCGAGGGAATGAGCCTTCGCGGCGGTGAATAAAACCAGGTCCGCATGCAGGAGCTTCGCCACGGTGGCGCGGCGCGGCAAGCGAATTTGAAGTTACGAGAGACATCGACTTTATGGCGACAACGACATTCCCGACCCGCGACGATTTCGCGGCCCTCCTCAATGAAAGCCTGGGCGGCGAGAACGAAGCCTTCGAAGGCAAGGTGGTGAAGGGCACCGTTACGGGCATCGAGAATGACATGGCCGTCATCGACGTCGGCCTGAAGAGCGAAGGCCGGGTCGCGCTGCGAGAGTTCGCCGCGCCGGGCCAGAAGGCCGACCTCAAGATCGGCGACGAGGTCGAGGTCTATGTTGATCGCGTCGAGAATTCGGCCGGCGAAGCGATGCTGTCGCGCGACCGCGCGCGCCGCGAAGCCGCGTGGGACAAGCTCGAGAAGGAATTCGAAGCCGGCAACCGCGTCGAAGGCGTGATCTTCGGCCGGGTGAAGGGCGGCTTCACCGTCGATCTCGGCGGCGCCGTGGCCTTCCTTCCGGGCTCGCAGGTCGACATCCGTCCGGTCCGCGACGTGCAGCCGCTGATGGACGTCCCTCAGCCCTTCCAGATCCTCAAGATGGATCGCCGCCGCGGCAACATCGTCGTGTCGCGCCGAGCGATCCTCGAAGAGACCCGCGCCGAGCAGCGCAGCGGCCTCATCCAGAGCCTCGCCGAGGGCCAGGTTATCGAGGGCGTGGTCAAGAACATCACGGACTATGGCGCGTTCGTCGACCTTGGCGGCATCGATGGCCTGCTCCACGTCACCGACATTTCATACAAGCGCGTCAATCACCCGTCCGAGGTTCTCAACATCGGCGACACGGTGAAGGTGCAGATCATCCGCATCAACCGCGAGACGCAGCGCATCAGCCTCGGCATGAAGCAGCTCGAGAGCGATCCGTGGGAAGGCGCGTCGGCCAAATATCCGATCGGCGGCGTGTTCCAGGGCCGGGTGACCAACATCACCGAATATGGCGCCTTCGTCGAGCTCGAGCCGGGGATCGAGGGCCTCGTCCACGTCTCGGAGATGAGCTGGACGAAGAAGAACGTTCACCCGGGCAAGATCGTCAGCACCAGCCAGGAAGTCGACGTCAAGGTGCTCGAGGTCGACGAGGAGAAGCGGCGGATTTCGCTTGGCCTCAAGCAGGCCCAGGAGAATCCGTGGGTCGCTTTCGCCGAGAAGCATCCGGTCGGCTCGGTGGTCGAGGGCGAGGTCAAGAACGCGACCGAGTTCGGCCTGTTCGTCGGGCTCGAGGGCGACGTCGACGGCATGGTCCACATGTCCGACATCGCCTGGGGCGTGTCGGGCGAGGAAGCGCTTCAGCTTCACCGCAAGGGCGAGACCGTCAAGGCGCAGGTGCTTGATGTCGACGTCGAGAAGGAGCGCATTTCGCTCGGCATGAAGCAGCTCGAGGGCGGCGGCACGGGTGCAAGCGCCGGCGGCGGAGCCAGCGCGGCTGGCGGCGTCAAGAAGAACGACGTCGTCACCGTGACCGTCCGCGCGGTCCAGGATGCGGGCCTCGACGTCCAGGTCGGCGACGATGGTGCGGTTGGCTTCATCAAGCGCGGCGATCTTGGCCGCGACCGCGACGAGCAGCGCGCCGAGCGCTTCCAGGTCGGGCAGAAGCTCGATGCGATGGTCATCGGCTTCGACCGTTCGAAGAAGCCCAACTTCTCGATCAAGGCGATGCAGATCGCCGAAGAGAAGCAGGCCGTCGCGCAATATGGTTCGTCGGATTCGGGCGCGTCGCTCGGCGACATCCTTGGCGCCGCGCTGAAGGAAGCGCAGGAGACCAAGGCCAAGAAAGAGACGAAGAAGTCGAAGAAGTAACGGGAAACGCGGCGTTTCTTTTCGAGAGACGCCGCGTAAATCCTTCTTGCGCGGGAATGTGTTTCCTGACAGCGTAGCGTGCGAGCGGTCCCTCTAGGGGGCGGGACCAAATCTAAATCCTTAGCGGGGTGCCGATGATCCGTTCCGAGCTGGTGCAGAAGCTTTGCACCGATTTTCCCGATCTCACGCAGCGTGAGGTGGAGAGCGTGGTCAGTGCGATTTTCGATTCCATCACGGACCAGCTGGCGAAGGGCGGCCGTGTCGAGCTTCGCGGTTTCGGCGCCTTTTCGACCCGCCAGCGCGATGGGCGCGTCGGTCGCAATCCGCGCACCGGCGAGGCGGTCTCCGTCGATGCGAAGCGCGTGCCCTATTTCAAGCCGGGCAAGGAAATGCGCGAGCGCTTAAATCTCAAGGAAGTGACCGCGGAATAACCCGGCGGACCTACCGTCGCCGGGCGCAGGCAAGCGGACGTGGCGGAACGGTAGACGCTGGGGACTTAAAATCCTCTTCCCGATTGGGAGTGCGGGTTCAATTCCCGCCGTCCGCACCAGCCTCGCGCGCAGCCAGGCATTCCGGGGGACTGCCGTGCATGGTGATCCGAACGTCGGCGAGCGCCAAACATTCCAATTTGGACCAGTAATTTATTAAGCGTTCCTGCGGTACTGACGCGGAATGGCGAGCGGCGTATCCAAGCCGGACAGTTCGGGCCTTCTCAGCGCGCGGCGTGACGCCGTCGTGCTCGCTGTGCTTATCACGGCCGTTCTGCTGCTGATCTGGAACGGCAGCGCCTTCTTCAACCATATCCGGATCGAGGGCGGCCGGTTCGCGACCGACGTTCGCATTGCGAGCACCGCATTGACGCTGAACGTCGCCCTCATCCTGTTCGGCTGGCGCCGCTATGTCGACCTTCAGCACGAGGCCGAGATCCGCGCGGAGCAGGAGCGACGGGCTGCGCTTCTCGCGACGACCGATCCGACCACCGGGCTCTACAATCGCAAGGGTTTCGCCGACAGCGCCGCGCAGCTTTGCGTGGATGCCGGCGCGCGCGGCGCTAACCTCGTCGTCATTTCCTTCCAGATCCACCGCTTCAAGGCGGTCAACGACCAGCACGGCTACGACGCCGGCGACTGGCTCCTGAAGTCGATCTCGACGGCACTGGAAACCGTGCTCGGCGACGAAGCCGTGATTGCACGGCTCAGCGGCGACGAATTCGCGCTGGCTTTGGCGCTCGGCGCGGACGAGACCAGCCGCGCGGACGAAGTCGCCGACATCGTTCTCGGCATCGTCACCCGCCCGCTACTCTTCGACGAGCGCATCATCCAGGTCGGCGCCTTTGCGGGAATAGCGTCAGCTCCGGCAGGGGAGGCGAGCATTCCGGACGTCCTTCGGCGGGCCGATATCGCGATGGATCGGGCGCGGAGCGGCCGTATCGCCCGGCCGGTCTGGTTCGACGCGGGAATGGAGCGCGCGCTGATAGCGCAGGGCGAAATCGAACAGGGCATCCGCTTCGGCCTCGAACATGGGCAGTTCATCCCTTATTTCGAACCGCAAGTGGATTTCTCGACCGGCGAGGTCATCGGCTTCGAGGTCCTTGCCCGGTGGAATCATACGCTCTCAGGCCTCATCGGGCCGGACGTGTTCATCCCGGTGGCGGAGGAGATCGGCCTGATCGGCCGCTTGTCGGAGCAGGTAATCTCCGAAGCGCTGAGGCAGGCCGCCGGGTGGGACCCGGCAATCAAGCTCTCGGTCAACATCTCCGCATCACAGCTGACGGATGGCTGGCTCGCGCAACGCATCGTGCGCATGCTGTCCGAGACGGCGTTCCCGGCCGAGCGCCTCGTCGTCGAGATCACCGAGAGCTCGCTGTTCGCCGACATCGACCTCGCGCGGTCAATCGTCATGAGCCTGAAGAACCAGGGCGTTCGGCTGGCGCTCGACGACTTCGGTACCGGCTTCTCATCGCTGGCGCACATTCGGTCGCTGCCGTTCGACATCATCAAGATCGACCGGAGCTTCGTCGCCAATTTGAGCGCGAAGCGCGAGAGCGCGGCGATCATTCGCGCCGTGACGACGCTGGCGGCCGCGCTGTCGGTTCCGGTTTGCGTCGAGGGTATCGAAAGTGAAGACGCCTATAAGGCCGTCGTGCGGCTTGGCTGCGCGATCGGCCAGGGATGGTATTTCGGCAAGCCGATGACCGCGGACCAGGCGCTCGAGCTGCTCACCGCACGTCGCCGGTCCGACGAACCGCCGCTTTCCGCCGCCGCCGCGGGCTGATCCACAAATCATCGGAGTGAGGCCGCTGTCCCACCGCGGGACGGCTGAAGCTGCTTGGGCTTGCAACGCGTTCGAACATGGTAAAAACCGCGTTAAGGATTTGCCATGCAGCTTGCTCGACCAGCCTTTGCTCTTGACCCACGATCGTTCGGCCGCGGCCGCCGTTGGGTGCTGGACGCGGTGCAGGCAAGTTCGGCGATTTCACCGGACCTCAAGCTCTTCGCCATCACGTTCGTGGCCGGCTTCCTCGTCGTTTCGATCCTGATCGGCTAGTCGACGCTGCACCGGCCTTCGTCGCAGGCTAGGTGGAGCTTCCACCCCAGCCAGGCGGACACGATGCACATTGCCGCAACCAGCAGCAGCTGCCTCGTCGGGCCGACGCCCGCGAGGTTGAGCGCGATCGCGACGACGCTTCCGATCACCATCGCCCCCGAATTGACGATATTGTTCGCCGCGACGGTTCGCGAAGTCTCGGACTTGGGGACCGTTGTCGTGAGGAACGCGTAGAGCGGAACGACGAACATCCCGCCGGTAATCGCGACACCGAGAAGACAGAAAATCATCGGCCACGCCATCGGGTTGAACAGGAAATTCCCGAGCGTCGTGAGATCGGGACCGTTCTTGCTCCAGGTCAGCGCGACGAAATGCAGCAGCAGCACGAACACACCCATCGCGATGACCGAGGCGGGCGCGAACCGCGCCGACACCTCGCTCTTCAGCATGCGATTGATGGCGACCGAGCCGATGGCGATTCCGATCGAGAAGATTGCGATAAACAGGCTCGCGACCTGTTCGTCGGCTCCGAGCACATTCTTCACCAGCGGCGGAAAAATGATGATCAGCACCGCGCCGATGGTCCAGAAGAAGCTGATCGCAAGGATGGCGAGAAAGAGCCGCCGGATGTGCATCGTCGCGCTGACAAGCTGGATCGACGCGTGGACGATGTGCCAGGTGATCGGCAGGCGTTCCGCCGCGGGCGGGGCAGGCGGGACCTGCCTCCCTGAAAGATAACCGAGGAAGGCGAACACGACCACGGCCCCCGCGGCCGCCTGCGGCCTGGACGCAAGCACGCCGGCGAGAATCGTTCCGAGGAGGATGGCGACGTAAGTCCCGGCTTCGACGAGGCCGGTGCCGCCGAGCACTTCGTCCTTCTGGAGGTGCTGCGGCAGGATCGCATATTTGATCGGGCCGAAGAAGGTCGAGTGCACGCCCATCGCAGCGACCGCGATCAGCATCAGTGGAATGTTCGCGAACATGATCCCGGCGCCGCCAACCAGCATGATTCCGATCTCGGCCGCCTTGATGATGCGGATCAGCCGCGCCTTGTCATGATCGTCGGCCAGCTGGCCCGAAAGCGCGGAGAAGAGGAAGAAAGGAAGGATGAACAAGCCCTGCGCGATGGCGCTGAACTGGAATTCCTTGTGGGGGTCCGAATAGAGTTGGTAGGTGACGAACAGCACCACCGCCTGCTTGAACAGGCTGTCGTTGAAGGCTCCGAGGAACTGCGTCGAGAACAGGGGGAGGAACCGCCGTGCGCGCAGCAGGTGTGCAACGTTCTGGATCAAAGCCTAAGCGCGCTGGGTTTCATGGATGGGGCCGCAGGCATAGCCAGCTTTGCCGAAGCCGCCAAACCTTATAACGCTTGACGCGGGACAATGCTGTCGCTGCCGAACCTGCTCACGCTTTCGCGCATCCTCGCGGTGCCGATTCTCGTATTCCTGCTGTGGCGGCCGGCGCCCGTCGATTATGCGATCACCTTCGTGCTCTACTGCATCGTCGGGATCACCGATTATTTCGACGGTTATCTCGCGCGCGCCTGGGGAAGTATCTCGAAGCTCGGCCAGTTCCTCGATCCGATCGCGGACAAGATCATGGTCGCCGCGGTGATCGTGATGCTGATCGCCAGCCGCAAGGCCAATCCGGTCCCGGAAATCGACGGTCTCAATCTCATTCCCGCGCTCGTGATCCTGTTGCGCGAAATCATCGTGTCGGGCCTTCGCGAGTATCTTGCGGGGCTGCAGGTGTCGGTTCCGGTGAGCGCGCTGGCCAAGTGGAAGACGACGCTTCAGCTCGTGGCGCTCGGCGCGCTGATCCTCGGCGGCGCTCTTCCGCATCAGCCTTGGGTGCATCTCGTCGGGATCATCTGCCTCTGGTTCGCGGCCGGGCTCACCCTCATCACCGGCTACGATTATTTGCGGGTCGGCCTTCGCCACATGGAATAATCCTCGAGCGGCGGGGAGTAATCGATTCCCCTGTTCTGACTGACGAAGGAAAGTCGTTTCCGTCGATCGCCACGCGCGCCTAGGCGTGGAGTGGAACCTTATATTCGGAGGAATCGACGATGGACGCGAAGACCGGTGACCCGCTGCACGGCTCCCCGATGGAAGAAGGCGCCGCGCTCAGATCGCTGCTCGGACGCACCAACCGCGACTGGTGGCCGAACCAGCTTTCGCTCGAAATCCTTCCGCAAAAGGGCGCGACTGGCGATCCCTATGGCGACGACTTCGATTACGCCGAAGCGTTCCTGAAGCTCGATTATGACGCGGTGAAGCGCGACCTCACTGCCCTGATGACCGACAGTCAGCCGTGGTGGCCGGCGGACTATGGGCATTACGGGCCGTTCTTCATCCGCATGGCGTGGCATGCCGCCGGCACCTATCGCATCGGCGACGGGCGCGGCGGCGCCAATTCGGGTCAGCAGCGGTTCGCCCCGCTCAACAGCTGGCCGGACAACGGCAACCTCGACAAGGCGCGGCGCCTGCTCTGGCCGATCAAGCAGAAGTACGGGCGCAACCTCAGCTGGGCCGACCTGATGATCCTGGCGGGCAATGTCGCGTTCGAATCGATGGGCGCTCCGGTATTCGGCTTCGGCGGGGGCCGCGCCGACGTCTACGAGCCGGAGCACGACGTCTATTGGGGCACGGAAGAGGAATGGGTCGGCAAGGGCGCGCAGCCGCGCATGGGCGACGCAGCCGAGGAGGTGCTCGAGAACCCCCTCGCGGCCGTCCAGATGGGGCTCATCTACGTCAATCCGGAAGGGCCGGGCGGAAGCGCCGACGCGCTCGCATCGGCCAAGGAAATCCGCGAGACTTTCCACCGGATGGGCATGACCGACGAAGAGACCGTCGCGTTGACCGCCGCGGGGCATACGTTCGGCAAATGTCACGGTGCTGGCGACGCGTCGAAGGTCGGCGCCGAACCCGAAGGCGCGGACATCGCGCAAATGGGTCTCGGCTGGCAGAGCGGCCACGCCAGCGGCATGGGCGACGACACCATCACTAGTGGCCTCGAGGGCGCCTGGACGCCTCATCCGACCAAGTGGGGCTCGGATTATTGGCACATGCTCCTCGACTACGAATATGAGCTGGTGAGGAGCCCCGCCGGCGCGAAGCAGTGGCAGCCGATCGACCCGAAGCCCGAGGATTTGGCGCCCGCGGCGCACACGCCGGGCAAGCGGGTGCCGACGATGATGACGACGGCCGACATGGCCTTCAAGATCGACCCGGAGTTCCGCAAATATGCCGAGCGCTTCCGCGACGACCCCGACTATTTCGCCGACATGGCCGCGCGCGCATGGTTCAAGCTGTGCCATCGCGACATGGGACCCAAGTCCCGCTACCTCGGACCGGAAGTCCCCGAAGAGGATCTGATCTGGCAGGATCCGGTGCCCGCCGGTCGCACGCCGAGCGACGGCGAGGTTGCCGACCTCAAGTCGAAGATTCTCGCCAGCGGGCTGACGGTGAGCGAGCTGGTCAAGGCCGCCTGGGCTTCGGCCTCGACCTATCGGCGGTCCGACCATCGCGGCGGCGCCAACGGCGCGCGCATCCGCCTCGCTCCGCAGAAGGATTGGGCGGTCAACGAGCCCGCCGAGCTTCAAAAGGTGCTCTCGAAGCTCGACGAGCTCCGCAGGAGCATCTCGCTCGCCGATGCGATCGTTCTCGGCGGCTCCGCGGCGGTCGAAAAGGCCGCGAAGGACGCCGGCTTCAACGTCTCGGTCCCGTTCACCGGCGGCCGCGGAGATGCGAGCCAGGAGCAGACCGACGTGGATGGCCTTGCTTACCTCGAACCCAAGGTCGACGGCTTCCGCAATTATCTTTCGACGCGGATGAGCGTTCCCACGGAGGAGCTGCTGGTCGACCGGGCGCATCTGCTCGGCCTCTCCGCGGCTGAGATGACGGTTCTCGTTGGCGGCCTTCGCGTTCTCGGCGCGAACCACGGCGGATCGAAGCACGGCGTCCTCACCGACCGCGTCGGCCAGCTGACCAACGACTTCTTCGTCAACCTGCTCGACATGGGAACGGCGTGGAAGGTGGTCGACGAAAGCGGCGACCAGGAATTCGCGGGTACCGACCGCGCCACCGACCAGCAGAAGTGGACGGCGACGCGAACCGACCTCGTGTTCGGCTCCAATTCGCAGCTTCGCGCGATTTCGGAGGTCTATGCCGCCGATGACGCGCGCGAGAAGTTCGTTCGGGATTTCATCGCCGCGTGGGTCAAGGTCATGAACGCCGACCGCTTCGATCTCCGCCGTCCGAAAGGTGCGTCGGCGAGCAGTGCCCGCCAGCCGGAAATGGCAAAGTAGGAACAGTTAGGGCCGCGGCTTTCCCCTCCCCAGACTCCCGCCGCGGCCCACCCTTTTTGTAAGCTTAGGCCTCTTCGAGCGCCGGTTCTTCCGCGGCCTCGGGCATGGCTGCCTCCAGCTCCGGAATCAGGTCGCGGGCAATTCTGCGGAGGGTCGTGGCGAGCAGCTGGAAGTCGTGCTCCCGGGGGCTCGACCGGCGCCAGATCAAGGCGATGCGGCGGAAGCCGTGCGCCGATTCCAGCCGCTTCGCATCGACCCTCGTGCCCTGGAGGATGCCGGTCTCGATCGCCATCCCCGGCACGAACGTCAGGCCGAGGCCGTTGTCGACCATCTGCACGAGCGTGTGCAGCGACGTCCCCATCATCGAGGCATGCGCGCGGATTTCGGGACGATTGCAGGCGGAGAGCGCATGGTCCTTCAGGCAATGGCCATCTTCCAAGAGGAGCAGGCGATTCTCGTCGATTGTCGCGGCGTCGACGCGGAGCTCGTTCGGAGCTTCGCCGGGCGGGAAGGCGACGTAAAGCGGATCGCTGAACAGCGGCGCTGAATCGACCTCGCCGCAGTTGAAGGGGAGGGCGAGCAGGACGCAATCGAGCTGCCCCCGATGCAGCGCCTCGCAAGCCGCGGTGCTCGTTTCCTCGCGGAGATATAGCTTGAGGTCCGGCCATTCCGTCCGAAGGCGCGGAAGCATTGCTGGCAGGAGGAACGGAGCGATTGTCGGGATCACGCCCATTCTCAGCTCGCCGTGGAGCGGCTGGCCCTCGGCGCGCGCCATTTCCGCCAGCTCCTCGGCTTCGCGAAGGACGCGGATCGCCTTGTCGGCGACCTTTTCGCCAAGCGCCGTGAATCGCACGAGGCGGCGGGTGCGCTCGACCAGGGTCACGCCGAGCAGCGCTTCCAGCTCGCGCAAGCCCGCCGAGAGCGTCGACTGGGTCACGAAGCAGGCGTCGGCGGCCTTGCCGAAATGTCCGTGGCGACGAAGCGCGACGAGATATTGAAGCTGTTTGAGCGTCGGAAGATGGACCGTCATTAATCGACTATTCCAATGAGAATGGCCATCATAATGGACTTGGGCGATTAAAGCCAGCTAGGCGGTCAGCAGCTTCACCGATGAGACCAGCAGCGTGATGGCGAGAATCGGCCGAAGGACCGAATCCGATGAGCGGGTCGCTAGGAGGCTTCCCAAAATAATCCCCGGAATCGATCCGGCGAGCAGCGAGACCATGAGCGTCAGGTCGACCGAACCCATCATCCAGTGCCCGATTCCGGCGATCAGGGTCAGCGGAACGGCGTGGGCGATATCGCTGCCGGCAATGCGCGCCACCGGCAGCCTCGGATAGAGGATCAGCAGGGCCGTGGTGCCGAGCGCCCCCGCGCCGACGGACGTGATCGATACGAGCACGCCGAGCAGCGCACCGAGGACAATCGTCCAACGCGTCACCCTTCGGTCTTCCATCGCGTCGATGTGATGACCCGCCCAGTTGAGGATCCATGGACGGAAGAAGACGGTCACGCTGGTAACCAGCAAGGCGCTTCCGAGCAGCACGTTGAGCAGGAAGGCGCTGTGGGCCGTCTTCACGTCGAAATAGGCCATGACGCCGAGCGTCGCGATCGCGGCCGGGACGCTTCCGAGCGCGAGCCCACCCACGATTTTCCAGTCCACCGTCTGGCGCTTGCCATGAACCGCCGTGCCGGCCGTCTTCGTGACCGAGGCGTAGAGAAGATCGGTGCCCACCGCGGTTGCCGGGTGAAATCCGAACAGGAGGACGAGCAGCGGGGTCATCAGTGAGCCGCCACCGACGCCCGTCAGGCCGACCAGCGCTCCGACCAGGAATCCCGCGAGCGAATAGAGCGGATTGTAGGCGGAAAGGATCGCTGTCCCCTAGCTTACGCGGAGAAAAGGCATGGATTTGCTGCTTTTCGCCCCATTGAAGACCGGTTGCTTTGCCGAACGCACATGGCTTGGCAAGGGGTC
>Ga0068852_100000779_pt1 | contig 20911 bp, 18 predicted proteins | sample KBSCornC22_FD_66594 | JGI IMG/M metagenome (GOLD analysis project Ga0068852, IMG submission 66594) | Corn rhizosphere microbial communities from Kellogg Biological Station, Michigan, USA - KBS Corn C2-2 | ecosystem: Host-associated > Plants > Roots > Rhizosphere > Soil ... | reverse complement strand
ATATCCGTAGGTTTGCTGCCAAAAGAGAGATTTCATGCCGTCAAATCTGCACATAAGCGACTTCCTCGATCCCGTGAACCTTGCCGAAATATCACAGGATCAGGGATATAAAGACGGGCAGATCGGTAAGCTCATCGACGCATACGATGAATATTTCCCCGATCTGGAAGAGGCCAGCCTGGTGCTCGTGGGCTGTGATGAAGAGCGGGGAGCCCTTCGGGATCGCCATCGTCCGCATACCCCTGATATCATCCGGTCGGAGTTTTATCAATTATATTACTGGCATCCGGACATCCGGCTGGCCGATGTGGGCAATATCCGGCAAGGGGCTTCGCTGGCCGATACCTATGCCGCCCTTAAAACCGTGATCCGGGAGCTGACCGGTATCGGCAAGACGGTGGTGGTCCTGGGCGGCTCGCACGACCTTACCCTTTCCCAATACTATACCTATGCGGATAAAAAGCATATCATCGAGGCCACGTGCGTCGATGCGCTGATCGACCTGGACATCCATAGCTTACAACGGAGCGATAATTTCCTCATGGAAATGCTGACGGGGGAGCCGAACTATATCCATCATTATAATCACATCGGATTCCAGAGCTATTATGTACATCCGCATATGCTGGAGACGATGGACAAGCTGCGATTTGACTGTTTCCGGCTGGGCAGCGTGAAGGACAATATCGAGGAAATGGAGCCTGTCATCCGCAATTCTCATCTTTTCACCTTCGACATATCCGCCATCGCAAATGCATTTGCTCCGGCCAACAGGGTGTCGCCCAACGGGTTTAGTGGAGAAGAAGCCTGTATCCTGATGAGATATGCCGGGCTGAGCCACAATGTCAATACGGTGGGGATCTACGGCTATATGCCGGAAAGGGACAGGGAGCAGCTGACGGCCAAACAGATCAGTCATATGATCTGGTATCTTATAGACGGGAAGAGCCGGGGGCGGCGCGAGGCGGCGCTGACGGACAGGGATTTCTTTATAGAATACAGGACCGCCTTTGCGGAGGTGGAGACGACATTTCTGCAAAGTAAGAAGACGCACCGCTGGTGGATGCAGCTGCCGGACAATAAATATATTGCCTGCTCCTACCAGGATTATTTGTTAGCCAGCAGCAATGAGATACCGGAACGCTGGCTGCGGGCGCAGGAGAGAAGCTGATCAGGTGGCCGATGAGAGCTGTTCGGGCTTTCGACGGGCCGGGGAGGCGCCACTGAAGGAGGAAACTATGAAGCAGGATATACCTCAATATAAGCTGGACGAGCATTATATCTCCATTCACAGGATGCCGGAGTCTGTATCCGCCTGGGGATACAACAGGCTGGACCCTCGTCTGCGTGTAAAGGATTTCGAGCTGTATTCCAGCGAAGGGCTTACCAGCAGCATGGGACCTTTGCGCAGCGAATTTTATCGCATCGGGGTGACTATACGCGGCAGCTGCGATGTGCAATTGGGGCTGGAACATTATAAACATCAGCCCGGCACCGTAAACTGCACCTATCCCAATCAGATCTTTTCGAAGAGCAATATCAGCGAGGATGCATTTGGCTATTACCTGATGTTCAATCCGCCTTTTCTCGAACCACTGATATCAGCCGAAAGGATCCCCGAAGAATTCCCTTTCTTCCATTATGCGGGGGCGCCCTTTTTTCAGCTGGGGCCAATCCTCCGGCGAGTGGAGGAGCTGCTAATGCGTATCAATGAAGAGGTTCAGCAGGACCGTGTTGAAAAGGTCACGGCCATCCGTCTGTACCTGTACATGATGATGCTGGAAATGAAGCGAAGCTATATAGAACAGGGGGCGGGTTCTTATGAGGGCATTCCCGAATCTACGGCCCTTGTCATGCGGTATCGCAAGCTGGTAGAGAAGCATTATCTTGAAAAACAGCAGGTAGCCGATTATGCCGGTTTATTATATGTCACACCCAATCATCTCAACCGTACGGTAAAAGAGGTCACCGGACGAACGGCTTCCGCACATATCGCGGAAATGATCCTGCTGGAGGCGAAGAGTCTTTTGCAATACACGGAGCTTTCCGTGGCGGAGATAGCCTGGCGTCTGCGGTTCAGCGAGCCTTCTTCTTTCCATCGATTTTTTAAAAAGCTGGCGGATCGTACTCCGCTGGAATACCGTAGCGGGGCCCACGCAGAGAATGCATGATACAGTCAATCCCGGGCATGATCCGGACAACAATGGACTCCGTTGTCTGCAGGAGCTTTGTAGAAAAAATACAAGATGACTACATTGAACAAAAGCAAGGTTGTGATCGCCGGCGGCAGTTCCGGGATAGGAGCGGCACTGGCAAAAATACTGACGGAGGATGGGGCAGACATCACCGTTATAGGCCGCGATCCGGGTAAATTGGATTTGTTGAAAACCGCATTGCCTTCTATAGAGACGGTGGCGCTGGACGCTTGTAACCGGACGGCAGTGGGTGCATTTTTTCATGGAATGAGGGAGATAGATCATCTCGTCCTAACGCTTAGCGGCAGCAAGGGAGGCGGTATGTTCAAAGATCTGTCGCTGGACGAGCTGCGGGAAGGGTTTGACAGGAAGTTCTGGCCGCAATTGAATGTACTCCAGGCCGCCCTCCCCCATATGAGACCTGATGGGAGCGTGACATTGCTGACGGCAGTCAGCGCGGGCGGCGCCATGCCGGGGACATCGGGGCTTGCGTCGATCAATGGCGCATTGGAGATGATGGTCCCTATCCTTTCGTTGGAATATAAGCCTCTGCGTGTGAATGCCGTCAGCCCCGGTTTAATCGATACGCCGTGGTGGGATTTTTTACCTGCGGCGGCAAAAGAGCAGGTGTTTAAAGATTTTAGCGCAAATGTGCATGTCGGAAGACCGGGTCGCCCTGAAGAAATTGCGGATACGATACGGCATGTCATGAGCAATGGGTACATCAATGGGGTTGCGATCCGTTGTCATGGGGGACTAGGCTCGGCCGGCGTTTTTTTGTAGGGCGTTGCCGGGAGAAGCGGGCCTTGTGATTAGGCATAATTAATGTAGGTTTGAGGAATGAAGTATCTCTCCACCCTGCTCCTGATCGTCGTGCTCGGGCAAGCCTGTTCGCCTTCTAAATTCATAAAGTCTTCCGCTAAAGCGGCGTTTACCCAGCCCGGGCTTGTATCCGGCCAGGTTGGCATCTGTGTATATGATCCCGTTAAATCGGAATACCTGTACGAACAGCAGAGCAATAAGTATTTCATACCGGCCAGCAATACCAAGCTTTTTTCCCTGTATGCGGGGTTGAAGTATCTTGGGGACTCGCTGGTCGGTGTCCGTTATAAAGAGACAGATACGGCCATATTCCTCGTACCTTCCGGGGACCCTACTTTTTTGCATCCCGCCTACGCGTATCAGCCTGTCATAAATTTTCTAAAGCATACGCGCAAGCCGCTGTGGATCACGGATGCCAACTGGCAGGACCGGCCGTTGGGCAGGGGCTGGGCCTGGGATGATTATAATGACGACTACATGCCTGAAAGAAGTGCGTTGCCCGTCTATGGTAATGTGATCCATTGGGTGCAGGACTCGGCTTCCGAATCTTTTTATTCTGTTCCGGACATCAATTGGGAAGTACGGTTTTCAGCGGATACGATGAAGCGGTCGTTCTATGTGCAAAGGGATTTCCACAAGAATGCTTTTGAGATCACGGAGGGGAAGGCTCAGTTCAGGACACAGGATGTGCCATTTATAACCAATGGTACTGTTTCCGCCGCTGTCCTGTTGAAGGATACGGTGGGGAGGGAGGTTTTTACAAGGCACCAGCTACCCGGAGGGGCGACTGGCGGTCGGGGGGGTACCGCGGCGGGAGCTGCCGAGGGACTTTATACCATCCATAGCCGACCGGTGGATTCCCTATTCCGGCCGATGATGTATCACAGCGATAACTTTTTTGCGGAGCAGACATTGCTGATGGTGAGCAATGAACGGCTGGGCCGGATGAATGACGCCCGTATCATCGACACCCTGCTAAGCTCCGACCTCAGGGATCTGCCTCAGCGGCCCTATTGGGTGGATGGCAGCGGATTGAGCCGTAACGATCTGTTTACGCCAAGGGATTTTGTCTGGCTGCTGAACAGAATGAAGGATGAATTCGGGCTGCCCAGGCTGAAAGGCATTCTTCCCACGGGTGGGACGGGTACGCTGTCCAGCTATTATAAAAAGGACAGTGGATATATTTATGCCAAGACCGGCTCTTTGTCGGGGGTAGTGGCGCTCAGTGGGTATCTTATAACAAAAAAGAACCGTCTGTTGATATTCTCCGTATTGATCAATAATAACAGCGACCCTATCGTACGCAGGAAGATCGAGAAATTCCTGGAAGGGATAAGGGAAAAATATTAGATTGAATACCCAACGTCGGCAGGAAGGGGCATGCGGATACGTTGGGTGGTGGGGGTGCTGTCCGCGGTCCTGTGCCAGTGGGTGGTCCGGCAGGCAAACCCCGGGGGAAGCGGCGTAATGACAGCACGACAACGGCTGCCAAAAAGCCTAAGGCCGACTCGATCCTGCAGGTAAATGGATGGCTGGCGGGGGCTGGCCTGAATCAATTCTTTACTGTGGGAGGGTTCGTTGTCTGTAACCGAGGTACCGAAGGTTGCGGGCGTAGCCCTCTTTCTTGAAAACGGCCTACATTTCCGAGAGGGCCGTTTTTCGGACATTTACTTCCCAAATAGCTTTTCTACATACTCCTTACGGAATTCGATATAAGTAGGTTCGCCCCCTGGCGTCACATTGGGCTGCCGGGTGGTGAAGAGCTCCTCTATAAGGGTCCTCATTTCCGAGCTGTCCAGCGTGCGGCCCGCCTTGATGGCCTGTTGTTTGGCCATGCTGCGTATCAGCTTTTCCCGGCGGGAGAACTTCATGTCGCTGGTAAAGTGCTTGAATTGCTCCAGCAGCAGTTCAAGGATAGCCTTTTCATTACCCTGACCTGTATCTGCCGGTGTGCCATGTATGATAAAGCTGTCCTTTCCAAAAGGCTCTACCTGGTAGCCCAGGGTCAGCAGGTCGGGCGACAGTTCCTGCAGGAGGATTGCGTCGGATGCGGACAGCTGAAGCGTCACGGGGAACAGGTTCTTTTGGCTGGGAATGGCCCTTTCTTTGGATGCGGCGGCATAGCGTTCGTACAGGACCCGTTCGTGGGCGGACTGCTGGTGTACGAGGATAAATCCCCGATGGGTGGGGGTAACGATATAGGTGTTCAGCAGTTGCTGGAGGGGCGCGCCTTCGATGGCCTGGAGCTTGCCGGCAGTTGGGCGTGGCATGCCGGGAATTGCGGGGGCTTCTTCGGGCATGGGGGTCCTGGTTATGGGAGAGCCCAGAATGGAGGAGGCTTCCGAGAGGCCGGGGATCGCGGAGGCGTGGGGCTGCGAAGGGGCGGAGGCGGCGGAGCCGGACGGAGGGGTTTCGCCGGGGGACAGCGGAGGGGTGGATTGGCCGGGACCAGGGGATGAGGGACCCGACTGGCCGGGGGACAGAAAACGATCACCGGGACCTGACGACTGCGAGGGGTTTGCTGTCGAGGAGCCTGCGCCGGGGGCTGAAGATGGTGATGGGTCTATTGCCGGTGAGCCCGCGCCAGGGCTGCCCGCCGGAGACTCATAAAAATCCTTCCAATTCCTCAGGTTGCTCTTTTGGTTGGGTTCTATGAAGTGCGCCTGGTTCTTTTGTGTAAACGTCTGATAAAGGGAAGATGTGGTTACGGACGCCTTTTTTTCATCGCTGACGGGCTTGCTGACAGCATCGAGACGTTGAATATCCGGATCCAGGTCGAAATCGAGCGTGGGGGTGACGCTGAATTGCGCCAGGGCATGTTTTACGGCAGCCTGTACAAAGGCGTAGACGATCTTTTCATCTTCGAATTTTATCTCCTGCTTCGTCGGATGAACGTTGATATCTACCTGTGCCGGATCCAGGTCGATGAAAAGGACGTACAGCGGGTAGCTGTCCTGGGCGATCATGTCGTGGTAAGCGTTCATGATAGCATGGTTCAGATAAGGGCTCCGGATAAAGCGCTGGTTCACGAAAAGGAACTGGTCTCCCCTTGTCTTGCGTGCTGTTTCAGGCTTGCCTACAAACCCATATATATTGAGATAATCCGTGTTTTCCTGTACGGAGACCAGCTTTGCATTTTGCGTATGACCGAGAATTTGTACTATGCGCTGTTTCAGGCTGCCTTTTTCCAGGTGCATCAATTGCTGTCCGTTGTTGGTCAGCGAAAAGAAAATGGAAGGAAAAGCCAGCGCCACCCGGGAGAACTCATCCACGATGTGACGCATTTCGGCGGCATTGCTCTTAAGGAAGTTGCGGCGGGCGGGTACGTTGAAGAAAAGATTCTTCATGGCGAAATTGCTGCCGCGGGGGCAGGCCACAGGCTCCTGCCGGACGACCTTGCTGTTCTCTATCTCCAGGCAGACGCCTGTCTCATCCTCTTCCCTTTTTGTCTTTAGCTCTACCTGGGCCACAGCAGCTATGGAGGCCAGCGCCTCGCCTCTGAAGCCCATGGTACGGATATGAAAGAGGTCGTCGATATTTTTTATCTTGGAAGTGGCATGCCGCTCGAAGGCCATACGGGCGTCCGTCTCGCTCATGCCTTTGCCGTTGTCCACTACCTGTATCAGGGATTTGCCGGCATCCTGGACGATCAGCTTTATTTCCGTTGCCTCTGCGTCGACGGCATTCTCCAAAAGCTCTTTCACAGCACTCGCGGGACGCTGGATCACCTCGCCTGCAGCTATCTGATTGGCGATGTTATCAGGTAATAAATGAATGATGTCTGGCAATTCTACCTTAATTTGCTGCAATTTACAGAATAATCATAAGGTGGCTACAAAGCGACTGGAAGGAGCTCGTCCGAAGGACAGACATCTGCGCTGTACGGGAATTGGGTTACATTTGGCTCAGAACCCAATTCCCGGGCTACTGCCCGTAAGCATTCATATTATGAGAAAACCTTTAATGATCTTTTCGTTTGTCCTCGGCTGTCTCGCCGGTAATGCCCAGTCTGATCCAGCACCCTCTGCCGACCAATGGGTTGACAGTGTTTTCAAGACCCTGTCGCCCGATGAAAAAATTGCACAGCTGATGGTGATCAGGATGTCTTCCATCGACCCCGTGACGCATGGCCCATTATTTTATGACAGTGTGGTGGGTGAGGCCGTCCGTAAATACGATGTGGGGGGGATCTGTCTCTTTCAGGGAGGGCCGCAGGCGCAGGCGTCCCGGATCAATAATCTGCAGGCCGTGGCAAAGACCCCCATCCTTTTTTGTATCGATGCGGAGAATGGACTTGGCATGCGGATGGACAGCGTAATGGGGCTGCCCAGGCAAATGATGCTGGGCGCCGTAAGCGATCCTTCCCTGGTGTACCAATACGGCAGACTTGTGGGGGCGCAATGCCGGCGGATGGGCATACAGGTGAATTATGCGCCGGTGGTGGATATCAACAACAACCCGGATAATCCTGTCATCAATGACCGGAGCTTTGGAGAAGACAAGGAAAAAGTAGCCGAATATGGCATACAATACATGAAAGGGCTGCAGGATGAAGGGGTGATGGCATGCGCCAAGCACTTTCCCGGCCATGGGGACGTATCTGTAGACTCGCACCTCGATCTGCCTGTCATCAATAAGAGCAAGCAGGAGCTGGATTCACTGGAACTCTATCCTTTCAAGGCGTTGTTCAAGGCGGGTGTAGGTAGTGTTATGATTGCACATCTCTACATTCCTGCTATTGACAATACCCCGAACCAGGCCACGTCGTTATCTAAACAGGCGGTGACGAAGCTGCTGCGGAAGAAGCTGCATTTTGACGGGATCAGCTTTACCGATGCCCTGGAGATGAAAGGGGTGGCCAAGTTCTATCCCGATGGGGACGCTGCCGTACAGTCCCTCATAGCAGGGAATGACATGCTTTGCCTGCCCGGAGACGTAGCGACCAGCGTGGAAAAGATCAATGCGGCTATCAAGGACAAGAAAATAAAATGGAAGGACATCGATGCGCGGGTAAAGAAGGTGCTGTACGCAAAATATGAATACGGATTGGCAGACCGCAAGCCGGTGGATACGGCGCATTTGACCGAGGACCTTAACGAAGGGATAAAGAATATGCGGCGGCAGGTAGCGGAAGGTGCGCTGACCCTGTTGCGAAATGAGGATGCGGACATATTTCCTTTCAAGGCTGCTGCCGGGGATGCGCCAGCTGCTGTTGCGACCAACAATGGTTTGGTGGCTCCGGATGCTATGGTGCGTCCTGCGATTAAAAATGTCCGTAAAACGGGCCTTCAGAGAAATATAGCCCGTTTTACAGAAAGGTCTAATGTCTGTCCTTCGGACAACGAGCCTCCGGCTCGTTCTAAGAAAAAGATCGCCTATGTGGGAATGGGATTGACGGGCGACAATGAGTTCAGCCGCAGGATGCGAACGGACTATGGTGCGCATGTATATTTCTTCGATTATTCCCTCGATAGTGTCAAGGCGGCCGCAGCCCTTCAGCTGCTCAGCGGGCGTTATGATGTCGTGGTGATAGGGCTGCATAATTATGCCCGGTTTCCCGCCCGTAATTTTTCCATCAGCCAACCCGCTGCCTGGCTGCTGCGGCAGTTGCAGGATAAGAATAAGGCCATCCTCTTTGCCTTTGGCAATCCGTATGCGATAAAGAACGATTGCATGGCGAGGAATCTGGTGGCCTGTTATGAAGACGATGAGATTACCGAAGGCGTTGCCGCCGACTGGCTGGCCGGTAAGTTCTCGGCCAAAGGGGTGTTGCCTGTCACTGTCTGCGAGAATATGAGATCCGGGGTCGGCATTCTTCCGCCACGCCGGGTGATCCCACGTATCGACCCTGCTGTTTTGGGATTCGACCCTGTGCGGCTGGAAAAGATCGATACCATCTGCAAGGAGGCCATCGACAAAATGGCGACGCCTGGCTGTGTAGTGCTGGTGGCAAAGGACGGGAAGCTGGCCTACGAGAAAGCATTCGGGTACATGAGCTATGATAAGACCGAGCCTGTGTATACGGAGTCTATTTATGATATGGCGTCCTGTACCAAGATCTGCGCTACCACCATGGCCGTGATGAAATTGTATGATGAAGGCAAGCTGGACCTGCAGAAGACGCTGGGGGATTATCTCCCGTGGGTCCGGGGGAGCGATAAGGCGGGATTGCGTATTTTCGATGTGCTGCTGCACCAGGCAAGGCTGAATGCCTTTATTCCCTTCTACAAAGAGACGCTGGACACTTCACGGCAAGGTGCGCCGCTGCCGGGATTTTATGTTCCCAAGCCTGATAGTACGCACAGCATCCGCGTAGCGGATAATATGTATATGCGGAATGACTGGGAGGATACCATCTATTCGCGGATACTTACCAGCAAGCTGGGGCCGCCGGATAAATATGTATACAGTGACAACGATTTTATTTTTATGGGCAAGGTCGTGGAGGCCATCAGCGGAATGCCTTTAAACGAGTATGTGAAAAAGACGTTTTATGATCCGTTGGGGATGAGCTCTACGGGCTTCAAGCCCCGGGAACGCTTCCCTTTAGGGAGGATCGCACCGACGGCGTTGGAGCCTATTTTCAGGCAGCAGCTGATACGAGGAGATGTACATGATCCCGGCTCGGCTATGTTTGGGGGTGTGGCGGGACATGCGGGGCTGTTCAGCGATGCGTATGATCTGGCTATCCTGGAGCAGATGCTGCTGGATGGGGGTACGTTGAATGGGCATACTTTTCTGAAGAAGTCGACCATCGACTATTTCACCGCTTACCATAGCAATATCAGCCGCAGGGGAATTGGGTTCGACAAGCCGGAGAAGGATAATGCTACGCGTAGAGAGCCGTATCCCTGTCTGTCGGCCAGCCCGGAGACGTTTGGGCATACGGGTTTTACCGGCACCTGTGTGTGGGTGGATCCGAAATACGATCTTATTTTTATTTTTCTGTCGAACAGGGTAAATCCTGTAGAGGGAAATCCGAGGCTTTCCAGCCTGAGCATAAGGGGCAGGATCCAGGAGGCGGTGTACCAGGCGATGGGTGTGGATGTGGGCAAGCCATTGGATGGGCGTAATGTGGAGCACGGGCATGGGCATGCGAAGAAGGGGAAGAAGAAAAAGAAGGGATGTTGTAAGATGTAGGTAGATACCTGTAGTGTAAAAGTTTTAAAATTTTGAAGAGAGAGTGTCGCTAGTTTTGGCGGCACTTTTTTGTTGGACGAAGACCTTAAACTATGGAGCAGGAGAAGTATGATATAGGAAGAAATGAAGACACCTTTGAGTACAGGTTCTTTAGTGAAGGGCCTAAAGGGAAGATATTAAAAGCGGTGCAGTTTCAGCCTAAGCCGAAAGTAGGTAGAAATGTTTTCAATCTTGCCTTTGGAGATTGGGACGAGTCAAAGGGTAAAATAGACGACCGGGCTATAAGCAATAATGGAGATCGGGTAAAAGTGCTGCATACAGTTGCAGATGTAGTGCGTGAATTTATCAATCTCTGGCCAGATGCAATTATATGGGTACAAGGCAGTACTCTTTCGCGTACAAGACTTTATCAGATGAGCATTGCTTCCTTTTGGAAGGAGATCCGCCAGGAGTTTGAAGTTTGGGGCAAGCTGGGGGAAGAATGGGAGTCCTTTCGGAAGGGCGTAAACTACAGGGAATTTCTACTATTCAAGAAAATAAACTAAATTTATAGAGCATATGAAGACCAAGAAAAAACATGACGTTTACAAAATACACCGGGTCAAACCTGGAAGTAAATTTGCCAAACTGCTTGCAAATGATCCTGTTTTCATCAGGAAGGGAGAAGAGTGTGTAAAATCATTGACGGAAAATCCTCCTCCTGAATGGATACTCAAGCGTATGCGCGGCGAAGATTAACCCTTCCTATCCTTCTTCTTTGGCGCTGGTATCTTGCCTTCCACATTTTTCTTAAAGTATTTGCAGGCGGGTCGTAATCCGCAGACCTCGCATTTGGGCGTCCGGGCGACGCAGATATATCTTCCATGCAGGATGAGCCAGTGATGTGCTATGTATACAAGATCGCGGGGAATAAATTCCAATAGCTGTTTTTCCGTCGCCAGAGGCGTCTTTGCATTGACAGTAAGACCGATACGCGCCGAGACGCGGAATACATGCGTATCCACCGCCATATTCGGCTGATTATCCACTACGGATGTGATCACATTGGCAGTCTTCCGCCCTACCCCGGGCAGCTGTATCAGCTCTTCGATGGTCAACGGCACCTGTCCATGGAATTTCTCCACCAGCATTTTTGCCATCCCAATAAGGTGTTTGGTCTTATTGTTGGGATAGGATATGCTCTTTACGAGGGGGAATAGCTCGTCAAAGGTGGCATGGGACAGGGATATTGGATCGGGATATCTTTCGAAAATGGCGGGGGTCGTCATATTGACCCTTTTGTCGGTGCATTGGGCAGACAGGATAACAGCTACCAGCAGTTGGTAGGGGTTGTCGTAGATCAGTTCTGTCTCAGCGTCAGGATTGTGTTCCGAAAAGTAGTCCAGTACAAATTGAAATCGTTCCTTTCTGGTCATTATCAGCAGATCTTAGATGACCATAAAGATATGAGGAATTCAGTATCAGTGCTGTACAGATTCGGCAGCCGTCTCCCGGGCGTAGTTCATGACCTTTAAGATCACTTCAGCGCGGGGAGATACCGTGACTTTCTCGAGGCCTTCAGTGGAAGATTGTAAAACCTGTAGTTTCTCGCGAAGCATCCAGTCCTCCTTGATTGCCGTCTCTATAGCAACCGTCAATTCTGGGGAAGACTCTTTGTACAAATACAGCAAAAGATCCTCCGGTGTAAAGAGTGTCATAGGCAAAACCATTTAATGTCCTAATATTTTCCGAAGCAGTAAAAAGTGAAACGTCCGTAATTAAAACGGTGCTTGGGTACTCGTTATTGTCCTCCCAAGGGAAGAAAATAAATGTACAGGGTAGTTTTAAAGCGTAAGACTCTAAATGTCAATGTGATGTGGATGGGCTTGCTTCCCGGATCAGGAAAAGATCTTCATTGTCCTTTTTCATCCTGTATTTTTCTCTGGCGTACTTTTCCAAAAGGGCCGGGTTGGATTTTAGCTGTTCCAATTCTTCACGGGTGGTAGCGATCTGTTGTTCGTAGTACTTCTTGCTGGCTTCCAGCTTTCTCAATTCCTCCTTTTCCCTGAAATGGCTGGTGATAAAGTCCCGGGAGTCGAAAAACATGATCCAGACTGTAAAGCCCAGCGCTGTCAGCACATATTTGTTCTTCAACCAGGTAGGAATGATACGCATTATTGTAACCTGGGCGGTCAGCCCAGGTTACAAAGTAACAATTATTTTTTGAATTTGATCCTGCCTTTGGGATAAATGCCGCTGTCTCCCAGCTCTTCTTCGATCCTGATGAGCTGGTTGTATTTGGCCAGTCTGTCTGTGCGGGAGGCGCTGCCAGTCTTGATCTGTCCGCAATTGAGGGCTACAGCCAGGTCGGCGATGGTAGTATCCTCCGTCTCGCCGCTGCGATGGCTCATGATGGTGGTATAGCCATGGGTTTGAGCCAATTGTACGGCGTTGATCGTTTCTGTGACGGTTCCGATCTGGTTGACCTTGATTAGGATGCTATTGGCGACTCCGCGGTCGATGCCTTTTTGCAGAATTTTTGTGTTGGTAACGAACAGGTCGTCCCCTACCAGCTGAACTTTAGCGCCAAGGGCATCGGTCAGCTTTTTCCAGCCATCCCAGTCTTCTTCGGCCATTCCGTCTTCGATGGAGATAATGGGGTATTTGTTTACCCAGCTGGTCCAGTAAGCCACCATTTCATCGCTGCTAAGCTCCTTGCCGGTGCTCTTGTAGAATTTGTATTTGCCGTCCTTGTACATTTCGCTGCTGGCGGCGTCCAGGGCAATGGCTACCTGGGTACCTACCTTATAGCCTGCTGCTTCGATGGCCTGCAGCACTGTCTCGATGGCTTCTTCATTGCTTTGGATATCAGGTGCAAAGCCGCCTTCGTCGCCTACGTTGGTGCTGTAGCCTTTCTTTTTCAATACGGACTTCAGCTGGTGGAAGATCTCCACTCCCCAGCGGAGACCGTCGCTAAAGGTTTCGGCGCCAATGGGAACGATCATATATTCCTGGTAGTCGATCTTATTGTCGGCATGTACGCCACCATTGAGGATATTCATCAGGGGCATGGGCAGTACGGTGCTGTTGACCCCCCCAAGATATCTGTATAAAGGCAGCTTGCTTTCCTGGGCAGCGGCTTTGGCGACGGCCATGGATACGGCCAGCAGGGCATTGGCGCCCAGCTTGCTCTTATTGTCCGTGCCATCCATTTCGATGAGCCTTGCATCCAGCGAAGCCTGCTCATTCACCGGGAATCCGATGAGCTGGTCGGCGATGATATCGTTTACATTGGATACGGCTTTCAATACTCCTTTTCCTCCATAGACGCTTTTATCCCCATCACGAAGCTCAACGGCCTCATGGATACCGGTGGAAGCGCCACTGGGTACGGAGGCGCGACCACGATGGTTGTTCTCTGTAATTACGTCCACTTCGACTGTGGGATTTCCGCGGCTGTCTAAAATCTGTCTTGCATGAATGTCAGCGATGTAGCTCATGATGTGGTTCTTTGTTTTGATGTTTTTAGTTGGTTGGTAGATAGTCGATCGGTCGTAGTTTAGGTCGTCAGCCTGCGGAAGATATCTTCCAGGCTTTGGTTTTCGCTTTGCAAAGAAACAATGTTCCAATTGTTTTGCAAAGCCAGCTCGAGCAATTGTTTTTTTACGTCGGCTACTTCTTCCGCCTGTAGCTCCCATTCCTGTGCAGATAGTTTCCTAACGGCTGTGACGCCTTTTAGCGACGCCAGCTGGCTGGGGGCCAGCTCTTCTTTAAAAGCGACGCGAACGCTGTTTGATCGTCTTTCCAGGCGAAGTTTGTCGAGAGGACTGTCGGCTATGAGCCGCCCTTTATTGATGATAATGACCCTGTCACAGAGGGCTTCTACTTCCTGAAGGATATGGGAGGAGAATAATACCGCCCGATCTTTGCCCAGTTTCCGGATCGTATCCCTGATCTCTATGATCTGATTGGGGTCCAGCCCGCTGGTGGGCTCGTCCAGGATGAGCACTTCCGGCTCGTGAAGCAAGGCCGCGGCCAGGCCCACGCGTTGCTTATATCCTTTGGACAGCTGCCCCAGCTTCTTTTTATTTTCGGGGGTGAGTCCTACGGTGCTGATGACGGATTCGATCTTTTGCTTCTTATCCTGGACGGCATGCACGCCGGCTATGAAATCCAGGTATTCCCGGACATACATATCCGGATAGAGAGGGTTGGCCTCCGGCAAATAACCTATTTTTTTCCGGGTGTCCAGCGGTCGTTCTTTCACAGGGATGCCGCAGACGGAGACTTCCCCGCTGTCCTGGCCTAAATAGCCGGTGATGATCTTCATAGTAGTGGATTTTCCGGCGCCATTGGGCCCCAGAAATCCTACGATCTCTCCCTTTCCCACCTTAAAAGAAATGCCATCCACTGCCTTCTGTTCGCCATAGATCTTTACAAGATCCTTTATTTCAATCGACATGCGCTTGTTTTACCGCATAAAAGTAGTTAATCTATGGTAATATCGGGAGCTCCGGGGATGCTTCAGCTTGAAAAACGGACCACGGGTCCGTTGTCTGTAACCGAGGGTGCGAAGGTTACGACCGAGGTAACCGAGGATGGAGCGTGTCAAAGCAGCTCCTACGAAGGCTATGAGCGAAGCTCCTTTCGAAGTGCCCGAGCATAGCGAAGGGTACGAACGAGACAGACCGTGACGAAGCAGGTCGGCGAAGTTCCCCGACGAAGGCCCCAGAAATAAAACGTTTCCGCAAAACGGGCTATATTTCCCCGGAGCCGGTTTTGTGGACATATTCGCCCTTAATGGCATAATAACCGAATATTACGAGGCCAATTGCAATGGGAATAAAGATGATCACGAAAGTGCTCCAGTGGATCCTGGTGCTGGGTATTGGGTTACGTGCTATTTCGGAGATGGCGGTCTTTACCAGGTAAAAGAGCGCTATGGGCCCGAGGAGCATCCAGACCGCACCCAATGCTCTTTTGATGGGGTCAAAGGAGCGGTAACGCCGAACAGAGGCTGTGCCGGCCGAAGACCGGGGGACCAGGTACAGCGCGCCAATGAGCACGCAAAGGCCGACGATCAGCGTGGGATACAACAATCCGGTGAGCTTGCCGGCATGTCCCATGGTAGTGAGCAGGACGGCGATGAAAGGCGCCAATCCTCCAAACACGCCATTGCCGATGTGGTAGGGCAAGGACATGGAGGTATAGCGTATCCGGGTGGGAAACAGCTCTACCAGGAAGGCGGCAATGGGTCCGCAGGCCATGGTCACGTATACCACCATGATAAAAATGATAACGACCATCTTCCAGTAATCCGCCGTACCCAGGGTCTTGCTGACCTCCGCGATGGGTTTAAGGCTGCTGTTGCCCGTGGCGTACAATGTATCCTTCAGCGTCTCTGTAAGGACGAATCCATCCTCATAATGGTGGATAGTGGAGGTGCTGCGCAGGAGATTGCGGGTTTGACCGATGAATGCCACATTATTCCGGATCTCTTTTTGCGCCGGCACTTCCGTACGGCCTGCCGGATCGGACAGGTTCAGCAATTGCTTGAAAAGGAGGGGATAGGTAGCTACCGAGAGGGCCATTCCAATGATCATGATCCATTTGCGGCCTATCTTATCGCTCCATCCTCCAAACAGGAGGTAGAAGGGCGTTGCCGCGATGATGGCGAATATGAGGATGGTCTTGGACTGATCATAGTCCAGGTGACAGGTGTTCTCCAAAAAGGACTGAGCGTAGAACTGACCAGTGTAAAAGACCACGCCTTGTCCTATGGTGGCGCCGAACAAGGCCAATAACACCATTTTCAGGTTGTCCTTATGGCCAAAGGTTTCTTTCAGAGGGTTTTTAGCCGTCTTTCCTTCTGTCTGCAGCTGTTTGAACAGGGGAGACTCGCTCATTTTCAGACGTATGTAAATAGAGACGGCTACCAGGACAATAGAGATGAGGAAGGGGATGCGCCAGCCCCAGTCATTGAATTTCCCGATGCTGCGGGCAGGGTCGGAGTCCAGCAGGTGGCGTACCAGCAGGATCACGCCCAGAGAGACCAGGAGCCCTACCGTAGCCGTCGTCTGTATCCAGGACGTCCAATATCCCCGGCGATGTTCCGGGGAATGTTCCGCCACATAGGTAGCGGCCCCGCCATATTCTCCACCCAGGGCCAGGCCCTGTAAGAGGCGAAGCAGCAGCACTATCAATGGGGCGGCGTATCCGATGCTGTCATATTTCGGCACCAGGCCAATGGCAAAAGTGGAGCCACCCATGATGATCAGCGTCAGGAGAAAGGTGTATTTACGGCCTATCATATCTCCCAGGCGGCCAAAGACAAGGGCGCCAAAGGGCCGTACGATAAATCCTGCTGCAAAGATCGCCAGGGTGGAGAGTAGGGCTGCTGTTGGATTGCCTTTGGGAAAGAACTGGCTGGAAATGACGGTAGCCAGGCTTCCGAAAATATAGAAGTCATACCATTCTATCAGCGTCCCCAGGTAAGAGGTGGTGATGATTTTTCGAAGACCCTTTGTTTCAATCGCCATGCTGCGGGTTTACCGTGCGAAATTAGGCCAATTGGTTTTGCGGATTACAAAATTTGCAATCAGCGTAGCCTGATTATAACGAAAATGAATTAAAATTGTGGTCTTAACCCACTTTTAACTAACGATTATGGCCTCGACAACTATTGCTCCCCTAAAGGATGGCGTTGCCAATCCTGCACCGCTTGGTCTATGCGCTTTTGGCATGACCACCGTATTGTTGAATTTGCATAATGCCGGCTTTTTTGAGATGAACTCCATGATACTGGCAATGGGCATATTTTATGGAGGTCTTGCCCAGGTGATTGCCGGAATTATCGAAGCCCGGAAAAATAACATCTTTGGGCTTACGGCCTTTACGTCTTATGGGTTTTTCTGGTTATCGCTGGTGGGGTTGGTCGTCATGCCAAAGCTGGGATGGGTGGCTGCTCCGTCGACGGGCGCCATGGTGGCATACCTGGTGATTTGGGGTATATTTACATTCCTACTTTTTTTCGGCACCTTAAAACTGAATCGTGCATTGCAGTTCGTATTTGCTTCGTTGACCCTGTTGTTTTTTTTACTGGCGGCGGGGGATTGCACGGGCAATAGCAGCATTAAGCATTTCGCCGGCTACGAAGGGATTATTTGCGGAGCGTCCGCGATCTACACCGGGGTTGCCAATTTGCTGAACGAGGTATATGCAAGAACAGTGCTGCCTGTCGGTAGTGTATAAAAGATTATTGATCCTTTATTTAAAAGTTGCATTTATCATATGAGCTATCCATATCAGATCAGGTCCATGGAGCAGTACCAGGCCGAGTATAAAAGAAGTATCGAGGATCCGGAAGGCTTCTGGGGAGGGATTGCCGGTCATTTCAGCTGGCATAAGAAATGGGACAAGGTGCTGGACTGGAATTTTACGGACCCACGGGTAAAATGGTTCCAGGGGGCGCAATTGAATATCACGGAGAATTGCCTGGACAGGCATCTGGCCGAAAGAGGCGATCAGCCTGCCATTATCTGGGAACCCAACGATCCGGAGGAGGATTATCGCATATTGTCCTACAAGCAGCTGCATTTTTCGGTCTGCCAGTTTGCGCAGGTATTGAAGAACAATGGCGCGAAGAAAGGCGACCGGATCTGTATCTATATGCCCATGGTCCCGGAACTGGCCATTGCTGTGCTGGCCTGCGCCCGCATTGGGGCTATCCACTCGGTGGTATTCGGTGGATTTTCGGCCCAAAGCATTGCGGACAGGATACAGGATGCCCAGTGCAACCTGGTGATCACTTCGGATGGAGCTCATCGGGGGAATAAGCAGATACCGCTGAAGTCCGTCATCGATGATGCCCTGGTGCAATGTCCTTCCGTGAAAAGAGTGATCGTGCTAACCCGCACCCGTATGCCTGTAAGCATGATCAAGGGAAGGGACACCTGGTGGGAAGACGAGATCAGAAAAGTCGAGACCCAGGGAAATCCTTCATGTCCGGCCGAGACGATGGACGCCGAGGACATGCTCTTTATTTTATACACCTCCGGAAGTACCGGTAAACCCAAAGGCGTCGTGCATACCTGTGGGGGGTATATGGTATATACCAATTATTCTTTTGTCAATGTGTTCCAATACCAGCCGGGCGATATATATTTCTGTACGGCCGACATCGGATGGATCACGGGACACAGCTATATCGTATACGGGCCTTTGAGCGCAGGCGCCACCAGTCTGATGTTCGAGGGCATTCCGACGTATCCTGATGCGGGCCGTTTTTGGGATATTGTCGATAAGTTTAAAGTAAACATTCTTTATACCGCCCCCACGGCTATCCGCAGCCTGATGGGCTTTGGGCTGGATGTGGTGAAGAACAAAGATCTGAGTTCCCTGAAAGTGCTGGGTACCGTAGGCGAACCTATCAACGAAGAAGCCTGGCACTGGTATCATGATAATATCGGCAAGGGACGCTGTCCCATTGTGGATACCTGGTGGCAGACGGAGACGGCGGGGATCATGATCTCCAATCTGGCGGGCATCACGCCCCATAAGCCGGCGCATGCGACATTGCCGTTGCCGGGTGTTCAGCCGCTGCTGGTGGATGAGAAGGGGGCGCCGATAGAGGGAGGAGATGCTACCAAGGGCCTGCCCAGCGAGACTGTTTCCGGCAATCTCTGTATAAAATTCCCCTGGCCTTCCATTCTGCGCACCACCTATGGCGATCATGAACGATGCCGGCAGACCTATTTTGCCACCTATCCGGGTCTTTACTTTACGGGGGACGGGGCGCTCCGGGATGCCGAAGGCAATTACCGCATCACCGGACGGGTGGATGATGTACTGAATGTCAGCGGTCATCGCATCGGGACGGCCGAAGTGGAAAATGCTATCAACATGCATACGGGCGTGGTCGAAAGCGCCGTGGTAGGCTATCCGCATGATATCAAGGGGCAGGGTATCTATGCCTTTGTCATTTTCCAGGGAGATAAGAGCGACCCGGCGCATGTTCGCCAGGCCATCGTACAGACCGTAGCCCGAATCATCGGCCCTATCGCCAAGCCGGATAAGATCCAGCTGGTCAGCGGTCTTCCCAAGACCCGCAGCGGTAAGATCATGCGGCGTATACTCCGGAAAATAGCGGAGGGTGAAATCAATAATTTAGGCGATACCACTACCCTGCTGGACCCTGCCGTGGTGGAAGAGATAAAAACGGGAAGGCTTTAGGCGTTGGCCGGCCAATGCCGGGCTGTCAATGCTGGATGATCACTTTTGTGCCCACTGGGCAGATGCTGTATACTTCATCCATGTCTTCGCATTTCAGGGAGATACAGCCATTTGTCCAGTTCTGATAATTGTCTACCGTAATATCATCATGGGGCCAGGTGCCGTGAATGGCGATGCCGTTGCCAGGCCGGGCGCTTTTGGGAATTAATCCTTTTGCCTTCCTTTCGTTGAACTTGGCCATATCGGCTGCGGTGGGATAATCCAGGTCCATGATCTTATCCCATTTTTCATGAGGGCGTTTGGCAATAATATGATAAGTGCCTTCCGGAGTTTTTCTGTCTCCCTGCATCATTTTGTCTTCCAGCGATTTGTTGCCAAATACGGCGGGATAGGTGGCGTACCAGCCCTGCTGATCGAAGACCTGTAGCTCATAATTGCTTTTGATGATGAGGATATAAATCTCCCCTTCGGGGTCGGGATGAAAGAATCGTTTGTGAACGGTGCGACCTCTGCTGTCTTTGAATCCACAGAGGGTAATGAAGAACAAGCTTCCAAGGAGGATCTTACGGATAGACATTTTCGGACGATTTAACCTTTGGACAACGGCGCCCAAATATGGTTTATTTCCAATGTGAGAAATTTTAACAAAGTGGGAAAACAAGAATTGGGCCAATCAAGGGATGGGGGAGAGTGGGTAGAAAGCTGTGTGGTTTTTGGACTGGAGTTATTTTTAGCAGCGAACGACAGGCGAAAACAAAAACCGGTGCCAGGAATAGCACCGGTTACTACTACACATGAGAATTCTAGAAGAATTCTCAGCTCGTTTGATTGGCCGGCCTGGGTTACCAATTGCCGAATCGCAAGCCAATCGTATAAGGACGCTGGTCCAATCCTTTCAGGAACATGCTTTTGGTAGTAAAAGAGCCGTAGAGGCTCAACAACCCCAGCTGCAGTTCCCCGATGTAGGATATTTTCCAGGGGTCCATATCAAAGTCGTCGTATGTTTTATATTTTCCTGTGGCGGAACTCTTGAACTTCTGCCGGGAAGAGTATTTATAGCCGAAACTGGCGCCTACGCTTAACCCGAAATCGTGTCTCCCATGTGGTGTAAAGTTAAAATTAAGCATAATTGGGACAGTGGCATAATCTGCGGCCAATTTGTTTTTGCTATAATTGATAGTGTCCATGAATACCTCGGTGGGATTCTTCTTGAATTTAATATTTTCCTCATATCGGTAGTTGTTCAGCTCGATGCCAAATCCATATTTCAGGTTGACCACGTGTTTTATTAGATTGAGCCGTTGCATGAACAGCCAGATGTTGACATCGACGGATTTTCCCGAGCGCAGGCTAAACCAGTCCCTGGTGGCGCCGGGAGCAAATGCCTGCGCGGATGCCGAGGAGTAGTTCGTCTGGTCGTTGTAGTTAGCAAAGCCGATGTCGAATATGAACCAGTTGGTAGTGAGATTGGAAGGGTTGCGCCGTTGGTGCTTGTGATAGACATGCACTGTATTGCTGTCTTCTTTATCGAACTTTCCATTTTT
>Ga0068852_100000778_pt1 | contig 20972 bp, 14 predicted proteins | sample KBSCornC22_FD_66594 | JGI IMG/M metagenome (GOLD analysis project Ga0068852, IMG submission 66594) | Corn rhizosphere microbial communities from Kellogg Biological Station, Michigan, USA - KBS Corn C2-2 | ecosystem: Host-associated > Plants > Roots > Rhizosphere > Soil ... | reverse complement strand
GCGCTGGGCCTGACCGATTTCAGCATGCACACCGGCGCATTGCTCGAAGTGCGCGATGCGGTGTCGCGCTGTGACCGCGGCCGACTGCGCCGGCTCGCACCGCAACTGCTGCGTGCGGAAGACCGCGACGGCCTGGAACGTATCCTCGCGCGGGCGACGGACACCGCGTAACGAGCGTCGCGGCTTGCGCCGCTCATGGCATCATCGCGCCTCCCGCACCGTACGCCGCTCATGCTCGCCGCCGATCTCGACTCGCGCATCGCTTCGCTCGCCGCCGCGTTCCAGCGCCGCGATCCGTTCCGTCATGTCGTGATCGAGGATTTCTTCGACGCGGCCAGCGCGACCCAGCTGCTGGCCGATTTCCCCGCATTCGAGCGCGGCAACGCGCGCAACGAGGACGGCGCGATCGGCAACAAGTCGACGGTCGAGAAGATCCGCGAACTCGGCCCGGCGTATGCGGCACTCGACGATCTCGTGCAATCGCCTGCGTTCCTGCAGCGCCTGTCGGCGATCACCGGCATTCCCGATCTGCGCTACGACCCGTGGTATTTCGGCGGCGGCACGCACGAAAACCGCAACGGCCAGGATCTCGATCCGCACGTCGATTTCAACCGCCATCCGGTCGAGCCATGGCACCGCCGACTCAACCTCATCGTGTATCTGAATCCACAGTGGGAAGACCACTGGGGCGGACTGCTCGAACTGCATTCGGATCCGCGTGCCGACGACGACCGCATCACGCGGATCGCGCCGCTGTTCAACCGCGGTGTCATCTTCGAGACGACCGAGTGGAGCTGGCACGGCTTCGAACGCATTGCCGTGCCGGCGGATCGCGACGATGTCACGCGGCGTTCTATCGCCTTGTACTTCTACACAACCGAGCGTCCGGCCGAGGAGCTCGCGCCGACCCATTCGACGATCTACGTCGAGCGCCCGCTGCCCGAGCGCTTCCGCGCCGGACTGACGCTGAGCGAGGACGACGTCGGCGAGCTGCGCAATCTGCTCGCGCGCCGCGACCAGCACAATCAGCGCCTGTACCGCGAAATCAGCGATCTGAACGAGCGTCACGAACAGACGCGCGAAGCCCTGCAGCGCGGGCTCGTCGGCCAGCTGCGCTACTACGTGCGGCGCCTGCTCGCGCGCCGTGGTCGCTGACGCCACCGCGGCTGCGGCTGCACGCACGACGCGCGCCGACGGCGTGCTGCTGTGCATCGGCGTGCTGGCCTTCGGCGGCGCCGCGCTCTGGCTCGGCCAGAGCAACAACTGGGATCTGCGCAATTACCACTGGTACGACGGCTGGGCCTGGCTGAGCGGCCGCGGCGCGCAAGATATCGCCGCGGCGCAGGCGCAGACCTGGTTCAATCCGACGCTGCCCGCATTGCTGTATCTGCTGTTGTCCACACTGTCACCCTGGCTCGGCACCTTCGTGCTGGGTGCCGTGCAGGGTCTCAACCTGCTGCCTTTGCATCGCATCGCCGTGCAACTGTTGCCGCCGGCGCTGCTGCAACAGCGGCGCTGGCTCGCGCTGCTCGTGGCCGTCGTCGGCGCGACCGGCGCGACCCAGCGCGGCGAACTCGGCGCCGGCTTCGGCGACAACCTCGTGAGCCTGCCGCTGCTATGCGCGATCGCGTTGCTGCTGTCGCCGCGGATCGGCAACGTACGCATCGCCGCTGCAGGCGCGCTGATCGGGCTCGCGGTCGGGCTCAAGCTCACCGCCGCGCCGATCGCGAGCGGCATCGTGCTGGCGGCACCGCTGCTGTTCGCTGCGCGCGGCCCCGCATGGCGGCAGTGGCTGCTACTGGCCGGGTGCGCGCTTGCAGGCTTCCTCGTCGTCAACGGGCACTGGATGTGGCAGCTCTGGCGTGAGTTCGGCAATCCGCTGTTTCCGCAATTCGCTGCGTTTTTCGGCGGCGATTTCGTCGCGCCGGCCGAATTGCGCGATACGCGCTGGCTGCCGCACAGCGCGCTGGAATGGCTGTTCTATCCGCTGGTCTGGGCCGACGAGCCGCGCCGCGTTTCGGAACTGTGGTTTCTCGACCTGCGATTGCCAATGCTGTTTCTTGCGCTGCTCGCGCTGCCGCTGTGGCGGCGTCGCGCACGTGCCGCGTTACCACAGCCGCGGGCGCTGGATTTCGTCGTGCTCGCGGTCGCGCTCTCGTATCTGCTGTGGCTCGCGCTGTTCGGCTACTACCGCTATCTCGTCGTGCTGGAAATGCTCGCGCCGCTGCTGCTGGCCATGGCGCTGCTTGCTGTGCCGCGGCGCATCGGCGTCGCCGCGGCGTGCGTGGTGCTCGTCGTCGTCGGCCTTGCGACACGTCCCCCGCGCTGGGGCCGGCTTGCGCATTACGGCGATCACTACGTCGAGGTAACGCTGCCGGCGCGCGCGCTGGCCGCGAACACGCTCGTCGTCTTCGGCAGCCGCGAGCCGCTGTCGTTTCTCGCGCCGGCGTTTCCGGACGGCACGCGGTTCGTGCGCATCGTCGGCAATGTGCTCGGTCCGCCGCTGCCCGAATGGGCGCTCGATCGTGCCGTCAACGAACGGCTGCAGCGACACGACGGACCGTTGCTGCTGCTCGCGAGCGACACGAAAGAACCGTCGCTGCGCGAGGCGCTGCAACGGCACGGCCTTGCGGTCGCCTCGGACGCCTGCGACCGCGTGGACAGCAATCTGCTCGACGGCGACACACGGCCGCAACTGTGCACGCTGCGCACATTGCCGCCCACATCTGCGCCGGATTGAGCGCGCCGTGACCGGGTCGAGCGGCCATCGCCGCACGCGGTGCTACACTGCGCGCCCCCTGCGGCTATCTCGTTGATTGTGAAAGAGACGTTATCCCAATCGCTCGCCTGGCTGGACCTGCGCCTCGCGCCGCTCGCACGCCATCTGCCTGAAGCGCTGAAGGCGCCACTGCGCCGGCTCGCGCGGCCGGCGGTCGCTGCATCGGAGCTCACCTTCGTCGAGCCGGCGACGCCGGACGCGGACGACACGACGCCGACTTCATCAGCGATCGACGCCCAGCAACCATCGGCAGACACGATCGAATTCGCGCCGGAAGACACCGCAGCGCCGCCATCCGCGCCCGACGCGGCCAATGACTACGCCGCGCGCCTGCGCCAGGAGCAGGAAATCTTCGCCGGCCAGACCGACGTCAATGAACTTCCTGCCATTTTCCACTATTGGTCGCATACCTACCTGCGGCCCAAACTCGAACATTTCGGCTGCGCCAATCCCGACGAGTTCTTCGCCAATGCGCTGCAGGCCGCGCTGCACGACGCGCCGCAGCGGCCGGCGCGTTTCGTCAGCCTCGGCGCCGGCAACTGCGATACCGAGGTGCGCGTCGCGCAAATTCTCGCCGCGCGCGGCCTGCGCGATTTCGTGCTCGAGTGCGTCGACATCAATCCGGTGATGCTCGAACGCGGCGCTGCGCTCGCGCGAGACGCAGGGCTCAGCGAGCAGGTCGTGCCGGTCAGCGGCGACTTCAACGACTGGCAGCCGGCGCGGCGCTATGACGCGGCGATGGCGAACCAGAGCCTGCATCACGTCATGAATCTCGAAGGTCTGTTCGATGCGATTGCGGCAAATCTGCCGCCGCACGGACGCTTCGTGATTTCCGACATGATCGGCCGCAACGGCCACCTGCGCTGGCCCGAAGCGCTCGCGATCGTGCGCGAGTTCTGGAACGAATTGCCCAACGAGTATCGCTACCACCGCCAGTTGCAGCAGCAGTGGGACGAGTTCGCCGATTTCGACTGCTCCGGCGAAGGCTTCGAAGGCATACGCGCGCAGGACATCCTGCCGCTGCTGACCGAGCGCTTCGGCTTCGAGAGCTTTCTCGGCTTCGCCAATGTCATCGACCCGTTCATCGATCGCGGATTCGGCGGCCATTTCGACGCGGAATCGGCGCGCGACCGCGATCTCGTCGATCGCATCCACGCACGCGACGAGCAGGAAATGCGCGCCGGGACGATCAAGCCCACGCACCTGATGGCGGTGCTGCGCGCCCTGCCCTACGCCGGTCCCACGCGTGTCTGGCAGCACATGACGCCGCAGCATTGCCTGCGCGTCCCCGACTGATGCGGGCTGTCGACGATATCGGCGCGACGGGCACGCCGCTGACGCGGATCCGCCGCGTGCTCGTGCTCGGCCTGGCCTTCGTATTGTGTGCCGTCGTCGCCTGGGGCCTGATCGTTCCGGGGCCGTTCGACTGGGCCATCGCCCAGCCGCAGAGCTGGCAGGGCGGCATCGAGGCAGCGCTGCTGATCGCGGGACTGGCCCTGCTGCAGCGCGTGACCGCGATGCGCTGGCGTGTGCTCGGCACGCTGCTGCTCGCCGAGTTCTACCTGCGCCGCCATGCCGTCGATGCGCCGGCGCTGCTGTGCGTGCTGTATCTCGAATTCACGCTTGCGCTGGGCGCCGCCGTCGCGCGCCTGTGCGGCAGCGAGCGTCCGCAGCAAAGCGAAGACTATCTGCGCACTTTCGTGCTCGGCATATCGGCGTGGAGCGTGGTGGCCTGGTCCGCGTCGGCGGCGGGCTGGGGCACACCGGTGGCGCTGCGCCTAGTCACGCTCTCGCTGGTGCCGCTCGCGTTCTGGGCGCGCGCGCGTCCGCTGAGCGTGCATCTGCTGCAGCGCAGCCGCGGCTGGTCATTGCGCGATCGCGTGCTGCTCGCGCTGCTCGCCGGCTGGGTGCTCGTGCTGTTCGCACGCGCCAACTACGCCTTCAGCTACGACGGACTCTGGTACGGCTTTCGTCCCGAGTACGTACTGACCGCCGACGGCTCCGTGTTCGCTCCGCTCGGCCTGGTCTCGCCGGTACACTATTTTCCAAAATTCTATGAAGTGTACCTGTTGCCGCTGAGCGGACTCGGCGACGCCAGCGTCGTCAGCGGCATGACGGTGCTGCTGCTCGGCCTCACCGCACTGGCCGGGATACGCCTGCTTGCACGCCTCGGCGTGACCTCGACGACGGCGCAACTGCTGCTCGCCGCACTGGTGTTCACGCTGCCGGCCATCGCCAATCCGGCGCTGGAGCCCAAGCCCGATATCGCCTGCGCACTGTTCCTGCTGCTCGCATGGCTGTTCGCCGGCGACTGGCTGCAGTCGCGCCGGTTCGAACCTTCCGCGTGGTTTTTGGCCGCGGCCGTGCTGGCCGGGTCGAGCAAGCTGATCGCCGTGCCGTATCTCGGTCTGCTCGTGATTGGTATCGCGCTGTGCGCGGTGCTGGTGCGCCCCGCAACGCCGCACGCAACGGTCGCGCCGGCGCGGAATCGTCTCGCCGTGACGGCACTGGTGCTGGCCGTGACGGCCGGCGTATTCGTCGCCGCGCGCACCTGGCTGCTGACCGGCGTCCCCACCATCGGACCAGACCCGCTCTACAAGATCTGGACGCTGCTCGGTCTGCTATTGCGCGAGCCGGCCGGCACGATGACCTGGGCCATGCCGCAGGACTGGTCGACCGTGCCGGGCCTCGTCGTCGACTGGCTGCTGCGCCCTGAGCGCATGGAACATATCGCGATCAGCTGGACCGGCAATGTCTGGCTCTGGCTGCCGCTCGCCGCGCTGCTGCTGCGCAAGCGCGCGCTTGCACCTGACGCGTCGGCGCAAGCACATCGCTGGCTCGCACCATTTCTGATCCTTGCCGGCATCGTCATTGCCGTCGGCTGGAGCCACCACGCGCGCGGCAGTGACGGCAACTACTTCATCGCCGCGCTCGTACCGACGCTCGTGCTCGGTGTCGCATTCGCCTGGCGCCAGCTGTATCACGCGCCGCAGGCACGCAACCTCTGGCTCGCCGGTGCGCTGTTGTTCTGCGGCTTTCAGGCCGCCTACGCTTTCATCAGCGCAAGCTGGACCTCCGGCACGCGCGCGTTCGATCTCGTGCTCGACCGCAGCCCGCGCGACGCGCGCAAGATCGCCGAGGGGAACCTGGAGGATGAGGGGCTCGCCGAAATCGGCGCGTGGCTCCGAGCCCAGCCCGGCGTCGCGCGCGTCGTCGGCTGCGCTCCATTCAACGCGGCCGCGCGCTTGCCCGCGCGTTTCGAGGACTTTCCGACCATCGCACTGTCGCGACCCGAGTACGTCGCCGACCTCGACGCGGCCGTTCGCTACATGCAGCGTTTTTCCATTGGGTACTTGTTACTTCCAAAGCATGCAGCCAGCAGGGATCCTGCCAGTCAGTTCATCGAGACTTGCACGCCACAAATTACACCGCCGCCTGGAACGCGGCTGGTGCTGGAGAACGATCGCTATCTGCTCCTAGAGCCCGTCGTACCCGACAGCGGCTGACGCGGCGCGCAGTCCCGCTTCGACGGCGCCGCTATACTGCGCGCCCTTTGTCAAACCCTCGCGCTGGCCGATCACGACCATGCTGTTCAACTCCCTGCACTTCGTTGTCTTCTTCGTGATCGTGCTGGCGCTGAACCAGGGACTGCGTCCGTGGCCAACGGCGCAGAAGTTCATGCTGCTGGCGGCGAGTTATTACTTTTATGGCCAGTGGAGCTGGATGTACCTGGGCATCATCGTCTACTCGACCCTGCTCGATTATTCGATCGCGCTCGGCATGGTGCGCGTATCGCGGCCGCGCTATCTGCTGCTGCTGAGCCTCGCGACCAACCTCGGCCTGCTCGCGTTCTTCAAATACGCGAACTGGCTCATCGACAACTGGAACGCCGCGAGCGATGCGGTCGGGTTCGCGCTGCAGGTCACGCCGATCGACCTGATCCTGCCGGTCGGCATTTCGTTCTACACGTTCCAGAGCCTGTCCTACACGATCGACGTCTACCGCGGCGTGAGCCAGCCGCGGCGCAACCTGCTCGACTACGCCTTGTTCGTCTCGTTCTTTCCGCAGCTCGCGGCCGGACCGATCGTGCGCGACTACGAGTTCTTCCGCGAACTCGACGGCGAGAAACGCGTGGACGCCGGCGACGTGCAGCGCGCGCTCGTGCTGATCGCCTTCGGCTTCGTCAAGAAGATCGTGTTCGCCGACAATCTCGCGCTGTATGTGGATCCGATCTTTGCCAATCCATCGCACCACGGATTCTGGGACAGCCTGCTCGCCGTCTATGCCTTCAGCTTCCAGATCTACTGCGATTTCTCGGGTTACACCGACATCGCGATCGGTCTCGCCCTGCTGCTCGGATTCCGCTATCCGCAGAATTTCAACTATCCGTATTTCGCCGACAGCGTGCAGGAATTCTGGCGCCGCTGGCATATGACGCTGTCGCGCTGGCTGCGCGACTATCTGTACATCTCGCTCGGTGGCAATCGCCACGGCAATCTGCACACCTACTTCAATCTCATGCTGACCATGCTGCTCGGCGGCCTGTGGCACGGCGCGAGCTGGAACTTCGTGATCTGGGGCGGGCTGCACGGCGCCTATCTGGCGTTCGAGCGCGCGGTGCTGTTCCGCCTGCCGTTCTGGAATGCAGACAACGCGCTCATGCGCACGCTGCGCTGGCTGCTGACGTTCAACCTGGTCTGCTTCGCGTGGATCTTCTTCCGCGCCAAGACCTTTGGCGACGCGACGACGATGATCGCGAACATCGCCGGCGCAGCCGCACCGGCGTTCGACCCGGCACGCCATCTCGGCATGCTGCTGTTGCTGGTCGCGCTGCTCGCCGTGCATCTGCTCGGCGGCTGGAAAGGCTTCAAGGAATGGCTCGCGCGAGAGCGCGGACCGGTGTTCGCCGTCACGCTTGCCACGATCGGCCTGCTGCTGATCTGGTTCACGCCGGCGGCGACCGTGCCTTTCATCTACTTCCAGTTCTGAGCGCGCCGATGAAGACCCTGCTCAAATTCGTCGCGCCGATTCTCCTGCTGATGGTCTGCGAAGCGCTGTTCCGGCTCGGCATCTGGGAAGGCATGGTCAAACCCGAGAGCCACGCCGGTACCAGCGTGCGCCTCAAGCGCGCGTTGAACGATCCGGCCATGCAGAAGCTGGACTTCGTGACACTCGGCAGCTCGCGGCCGGTCTACGGCATCGACCACGAAGCGCTCGCCCGCATCGCGCTGGAGCACGGCGCCGTGCATGCGAACCTCAGCATGCCGGGCTCGCACTGGATGACCGTCGATGTGCTGACCGAGTGGCTCGCCGCACACCGCCCCAACCTGCGTGGCGGCGTCATCGCGATGGATCTCACCACGTTCATGTATCCCGGCAACGGCAGCTACGAACTCGCGATCGTGGCCCCGTTCCGCGGCTTTGCCGACGACGCGGTGATTTCGGCGCATGTGCCGTTCAAGCGCGACGAAATGGCCAGCTGGGGCGCGCATTCGGCGCTGTACCAGTACCGCGAAGACATCCAAGACTACATAAAGGCGCCGCTGCAGCGGCGCGAATCGGTGAACTGGTGGAACGCCATGCCCGCCGCCGACGTGTTGCTGCGCAATGCCAAGGAAGCGCGCGAGATGTGCGAGTTCGGTGTCGATCGCGTCGCCGCGTGCGACAAAGTGGACAGTTCCACTACCGAGGCCGCGAACGGTCTGCGCCATCAGTGCCGTGAACTGCGCGGTGCGCTCGCCGGCCAGCCCGATTTCGCTGCGCTGATGCGCCAGCAGCCAATGCCGGATTACCTGCAGCAGGTGCGCGACAACATCCGCTCGCGGCTGCGCGCGCTGCACTGGCCGCGTCCACCCGTCGTGGTGCTGATGCCGCTGACCGGCGCATGGAAGGAAGCCAGCCCGCTCGGCCTGCACGAGTGGACGCTGAGCGTACTGCAGCCGCTGGTCGACGAAGGACGCATCCGGCTGATCGACGCGACCGATGCGCTGGCCGCCGCAGACAATGGCGGATGCCAGCAGTATTTCGATTTTTTCCACCAGAACGACAGCGGGCGGCAGATGCTCATGGATGCGGTGCTGCCGCAGATCCGGGCCGCGCTGTATGACGATGCTCCCGCGCCTGCGGCGCGCGTTGCTGCGACGAACGAATGAACGTCATTCCTTTGCCAGCGCATCCGCCGTCGCTACGCCCCCAAAGCGCTACCGCGGTGAGTACGAACCAGGCGCCTCCGCGTCGGCGGAGCACGGCCTGATGGAAGACTTCCACTGGATCCTGTTCGCACTCATCGTGATCGCCGCACTGCGGCGCTGGCGACTGCCGGCCGCCGCGCCGACGCCGGCCGACACGCCGGTGCGGCCGTTGCCGTGGCGCACGCTGGAACAGGCCATGTCGGCGCAGGGCGACAACCTGCTGCTGCTGCGGCTGATTGCCGCATCGGCGGTGATCTACGGCCACAGCTACGCTATCAGCGGCATCCCCGGTGCAGCGGACCACCTCACGCGCCAGGGCTGGGGCCTGTATTCCGGCACGATCGCGGTGCAGATCTTCTTCGTGGTCAGCGGATTTCTCGTCACGGGCGCGTGGCTGCGCCGGCCCGATCTCGCATTCTTCCTGCAGTCGCGCGCCTTGCGCATCCTGCCGGCGTATATCGCCTGCCTGGCCATCAGCGCCCTGCTGCTCGGCGCCGTGCTGACCGAGCTTCCACTCGCGCAGTATTACGTCGATCCGGAGACCTGGCGCTACATCTGGAAAAATCTCACTTTCTCACCCGAGATGGTGTGGACGCTGCCCGGCGTGTTCACCGGCAATCCGCATCCGAACACCGTCAACGGTTCGTTGTGGACGCTCGTGGTCGAGGTGCGCGTCTATGTCTGGCTCGCGATCTTCGGCCTGCTCGGACTGCTGGACCGGCGCGAACGGTTCTTCTATGGGGCGCTGATCCTTGCGTGCGCGCTGTTTGCGTCGTACGCGCTGCCGATGATGCCGATGGACGAGTTCCTGCGCCTCGGCGGCTTTTTCCTCGCAGGCTGCGCGTTCTATCGCTGGCGCGACCTGATTCCGTTTCACGGCGGGCTCGCAGCGGCGCTGTTCGTACTGGCCGTGCTCGCCCATGGCGGCGCGTGGTTCGGGACGCTGTTCGGCCTCGCCCTCGCCTACGGCGTCTTCTGGTTCGCCTACGGACCGCGCTTCCTGCTCGGTTTCAATCGCCTCGGCGATTATTCGTACGGCGTATACCTGTGGGGTTTTCCCATCCAGCAGGTCGTCGCGCACCTGTTGCCGGTGCCGACACCGACGCGCATCACGCTGATCGCGCTGCCCTGTGCCATCGTGATCGGCGCGCTGTCCTGGCATCTGCTCGAAAAGCCGCTGCTGCGCCTGAAGCGCCGACACACGACGTGACCGCACGCGGGTAGGCGCGGACACGCCCAGTCCGCGACAATGCGCGACTGCGTCTCCTCGCATAACACCGGACACCCATGGCCGAGACCACGCAGCAGGACAAGACCGCCAAGCAGCTGCGCCTGCTCGAGCAAGCCCTGGACAGCGGCCGGCTCGGGCCGGTCAAGCGGCTCGTGAATACCTTGTCGCCGGCGGAGATCGGCAACCTGCTCGAGTCGCTGCCGTCGGCCAAGCGCCAGATCGTCTGGGGCCTCGTCGATGCGGAAGACGACGGCGAGGTGCTGGTGCATGTCGGCGAGGACGTGCGCGAAGACCTGCTGCGCGCGATGGACACCGACGAAATCGTCGCCGCGGCCGAGTCGCTGGACATCGACGATCTGGCGGACCTGTTCGAAGACCTGCCCGATACCGTCATCGACGAAGTGCTCAAGTCGATGGATCGCGAGAACCGCGAACGGCTCGAGCAGATGCTGACCTACGGCGAGGACACCGCCGGACGCCTGATGAATCCGGACGTCGTCACCGTGCGCGCCGATGTCAGCGTCGACGTGGTGCTGCGCTACCTGCGCCTGCGCGGCGAACTGCCCGAGGGCACGCACCATCTCTACGTCGTCAGCCGCCGGCGCCAGTACCAGGGCCGCATCTCGCTCGCGCAGCTGCTGACGACCGATCCGAGCGATGCGGTCAACCGCATCATGGAAACCGAGCAGCCGGCGATCGACGCCGACACCGAAGTGTCGGAAGTCGCGCAGCGCTTCGCGAACCACGACTGGCTCAGCGCGCCGGTCGTCGACGAGAACAACGTGCTGCTCGGCCATATCACCATCGACGACGTGGTCGACATCATCCGCGACCAGGCCGAACACCAGGCCCTCGGTGCGGCCGGTCTCGACGAAGAGGAAGACCTGTTCGCGCCGGTGCCGCGCACGACGAAGCGGCGTGCGGTGTGGCTCGGCATCAACCTGCTGACCGCGTTTCTCGCGTCGTGGGTGATCGGCAACTTCGAGAACGTGCTCAGGCAGGTCGTCGCCTGCGCGGTGCTCATGCCGATCGTCGCAAGCATGGGCGGCGTCGCCGGCACGCAGGTGCAGACCCTGATGATTCGCGCGATGGCACTCGGCCAGGTGACCGCGTCGAACGCGATGTTCCTGCTGCGCAAGGAAGTGCTGGTGGCGCTCGCCAACGGCGTGCTCTGGGCCATCGCGGTCGGCAGCGTCGCGATGCTGATCTATCGCGACATCTGGCTTGCCGTGGCCTTCGGCGCGGCCATGGTGCTGAACCTGCTCGCGGCGGCGCTGACCGGCGTATTCCTGCCGCTGGCCCTGCGCCGCGTCGGCATCGATCCGGCGCTCGCCGGCGGCGTGCTGCTCACGACCGTGACCGACTGCTGCGGCTTCGCCACGTTCCTCGGCCTGTCGACGCTGCTGCTCGTGAAGTGAGTCGCAGCGGCAAAGGAATGAGTCAGCGCGCGCGCTGCTCGACGAGTGTCAGCGCGACCTTGTCGCGCAGATACAGCGGCAGTGCCTGCTCCGGCGGCAGTGCGCGGCCAGCGCTGAATTCCGCGGCGGCGAGCAGCGCCACGGCGTGCGCCTGCGGATAGCGTTCGCCATCGGCCCAGCGAGGCTCGGGCAGCCGCTCGGCCAGCACGCTGCGATAGGTCTTCCAGCCGCTGCCGATGATGCTCCAGGCCTGGCCCGCCGGCAGTTGCAGGCGTTCCGGCGGGCAGACGCGCTCATCGTCGAGCGCCTGCAGTACCCCGTCCGCATCGCGCCGGTAGCACGCGGCGTAAATCTCGCCCATGCGCGCATCGATCACGGCGAGCACGGACGAACCGTCATCTGGCGCGTCCAACGCGAGCGCGGCGAGCGAGGACACCGGGATCACCGGCAGGTCCAGGCCCAGCGCCATGCCCTGGGCGATGGAAACGGCGAGGCGCACACCCGTGAACGCGCCGGGGCCGCGGCCCACGGCAATTGCGTCGAGCTGACGGCGGCCCAGGCCGGCTTCGGCGAGCAGCGCGTCGGCCATCGGCAACACCAGCTCCGCATGCCGGCGCGGCGCCAGTTCGCTGCGCGCGATGATCGTGCCGGCGTGGTACAGAGCCACCGAACAGGCTTCGGTGGAGGTCTCGATCGCAAGAAGATTCATAGGGTTCCGTCGATGGCGTTCAGGGGGCCGGGCGGTTGAGTCGGTCAGACCGGTGCGCTCAGACCGGTGACTTCAGGCCGGTCACTTCAGGCCGCCGCAGGCGGCGCGGCGCGGCTTTCGCCGTACCAGTCGACGCGGCGTGTCAGATACATCAGCAGTGCTACGACGGCCAGCAGCGCCAAAGCCCCTATCAGCAGGGAGTATTGCTCGCTGACCACGAGGCCGTACAGCAGCCCGTAGACCAGGCCGAGGCTGCCGCCGAGCATCAGTCCGGCCCGACGCGTCGACAGCACCGCTGCCGCGTAGCCGCCGACGAGCAGCGCAACCGCGGCGGCGGCCAGTGCATAGGCCGGACCGAAACCGATCTGCTCCGACAGCGCGAGCAGCAGCAGATAGAACGTGCACAGCGCCACGCCGATCAGCAGGTACTGCACCGGATGCACGCGCAATTTCTTCAGAACTTCAAAAAGGAAAAACGCGACGAAGCTCAGCGCGATGAACAGCACGCCGTATTTGCCCGCGCGTTCGTTCTGCTGGTAGATACTGGCCGGCTGGTACAGCGTCGCGCCGAAGGCCGACGCAGCGATGCGTGCGGTGTCCAGTTCGCCGTCATCCCAGTGCTGACCGTAGCCGCGGTTGAGTTCGAGCACCTGCCAGGCAGCATCGAAGCGCTGTTCGACCACTTCGTGACGCACCGGCAGGAACGCACCGGTGAAACTCGGGTCGCCCCAGTCGGCGGCGAGCTTCAGGTTGGTCGTGCGTCCCAGCGGCAGGAACTGGATGCGCTCGGTGCCGGCCAGGTCGAGGCTTAGTTCCAGCGTGATCGGCGCCTCCAGCAGCTGCGCATCGAGCACGACCGCGGCGGTGGCGTAGCCGGCGGTGATGCTGCCGGGCTGCAGCCGATGATCCTGACCGTTGACGCGTACCGCGCGGACCTCGCGCAGGCCGCGCACGTCGGACAGCGGCAGCCGCAGTTCGAGCTTGCCGGCACCCTGTGTAGCCACTTCGCGCAGCGCCGCGAGATCCTCCGCTTCGAAGCGCGCGCTCAGGTCGATGCTCGCGGTATACACGGGGGTGGCATAGATGCCGTAGGCCCGTGTCGCCGTGCGCAGCGTCGCGTCCACGCTCAGCGTCGCCGGCAGCAGCAGGCGCGTGGTCGTGCGTTCGGTCCAGCCCTGGTCGGTCTTCCAGCGCTGCTGGTAGGGCAGCGCGAGCAGCGGGCCGCCGACCGTCTGCGCCTCGCCCCAGCGCGTGGCGACCTGGGCCACGGCCTGGTCGCGCAGGCCGTTGCGCTCGCTGACCAGGCTTTGCACCTGCAGCAGTGGAATCAGCATGAGCAGCGCAAGCGCACCGATGCCGAGAACTTTCAATGTGAAGGAATGCGCGTTCGGGAACATGGGCAATCGCCGCAGTGGGGACGCCCGCATTGCCGCATCCCTGCCCGGCGCAGCGGCGGCGCAGCGCGGGCGCGGCCCAGGCGATTGCAGGCAATTCGCGGGCGCCGTCGCTGGCATCAATCCTGCTTGAGTGTGCGGGAAATCACAGATCACCGCCCCTCTTTGCCTCCGGATTCGCCATGGCCTTGTCGACCCAGGAAATGCTGCTTGCTCTGCGTGCACCGAATGCGCACTGGCTCGGCGCGCTGATCAACGCGCTGGACGAGGCATTGAAAGATCCGGAATTCGGCATCGAACAGCGTGCCGTATTGCAGCAGCTGCTGGGGGCGGGCATCGTCCCGGCGAGCGTCGCGCGCGCGGCCGAGCAGCGTTTCGAGCGGTTCGAGGACAGTTTCGCCGAACTCGTGCCGGGCGATCCGAGCCTGGACTGGCCGGAGGTTTCCGTCGCTGCCGCGCCGCCGTCGCGTCCAAAGTTGACCCTGGTGGGCAGCAACGCGGCCGCCTAGTCCGCACTGCGACAGTTCATACAGAAAAAGCCCGGGCTAGCCCGGGCTTTTTGTTTTTGACGCACCACTGGCTTTCAGCGTCGCCGGACCCTGAAGGCCCGGCGACGTTTGAGGCTTAGCGCGAGCCGCGCTGCGACTGAGAAACGCTTTCCGGCGTGATGCCAGCGCCGGCGTTCGGCACAGAGGCGCTGTTCACGGCCCCGGCGCTGATGCTCACCGTATCGATACCGATGTAGTCGGAGTTCGCGCCGCTCGGGCCTCCGTTGGTCACCCAGTAACGGAACGCGATGCGGCCCTGGCCCGACGTCGGCAGACCGCCGGCGTTGTTAATCGTGAACTGCGCCCAGCCCGACTTCGGATAGCCGTTCGCGCCGGTCGGATCGTCGTTCAACGTGAGGTTCGGGTTGATCGTCTTGAGCACCGTCGGGAACGCGGTCAGCGCCGTCGCATCCGGGGTGATCCCGCTGCACGGAGCCGTCGTGCACAGACGAACCTCGAGGCGATCGGCGTAGTCGTCACCGTCGAGAATCGAGCCGCGCGTCCAGAACGAGATCGACGAGCTGCCGTTGAACGTGATCAGCGGCGTGACGAGCCAGGTCGAAATGGTGGAAACGCCGGAGCCGTTCAGGTAGTTCGCGCCGATGTACGACGCGGCCGCCGCACCCGCCTGCGCCGCGAACACGGTCGAATTGCCCTGGAACCACGACGACGTACCCACCGGGACGCTGTTGTTCGTCGTGAGCCAGCCGAGGCCGGCAAGCGTGGTGATGTCGTCGAAGCCCTGGTCGACCGTCACGTTCGGTACCGCAGTGCCGAAGTTGTCGGTGAAGATGCCGTCGCGCGTACCGGCGACCGACAGCGTCAGGCGTTCGGTCGGCAGGGTGTTGTCGCTCGGCGTCAGCACCACATGACCGAAGGCCAGCGGAGCCGCACCCGAACCGTAGCCCATGTTGACCGCGATGCTCAGCGCCTGCGTGCCGCCGCCGACGACCGTGAAGCTGGCCGGGGTGATCGTCACGACCGGAGCGCCCGAGGAAATCATCGGCACATAGGTTGCGGTCCACGTCGTGCCCGCTGCCACCTTGCTCGTCATCGTGCGCGTGAAGGAGCACGTGACGTTGCAGGCGGTGTCGCGCATCGAGGGCAGGTTCAGCGTCTTGGCCGAGATCGAGCCACCCGTCGGATTCGCCGCGAGGAAGTTGGCACCGGTCTCGTTCATGACCAGCGCGGCCTTGATCGCCTTGGTCAGGTCGACGCGGCCGTTACCGACGTCATCCGGATCCCAGGCAGAGCTGCCGTCATCGTCATTGCCAACGATCTTCGCAGTGAGCTGCAGCGCGGACTTGACTTCCATCGGCGCCCACGCCGGCTTGGCGGCACGGACGAGTGCGGCCGAGCCCGCCAGGTGCGGCGAAGACATCGAGGTACCACTGATGTAGCCGTACTGTTCCGGATCGGCGACCGCGGCGTAGATCTGAACGCCGGGACCGGTGATGTCCGGCTTGGTGACCGACGGGAACGCAGCCGGGACCGGGCCGCGCAGGCTGAAGTCGGCAAGGACGTCGCCCTTCTTCTGCGACGGATCGAAGCTGAAGGTGGCCGTGGTCGGATTCGCCGCGATGAAGTCGCGGATCGCATCGCCCGGGGCCTGCTTCACGCTGTAGGCCGGCACGGTCGTCGGAGCGGCCGTCGTATCCATCGACAGCGGACCTGCCTGATTGTTGCCGACGAGCACGAAGATCGCGCCGGCGTTGACGGCATTGGTTATTTTCTCGGTGAACGAGCAGGTACCGCGGCGCACATACGCCACCGAACCGGTGAAGTAGCCGGCCGGAATCGCGGTGCCAGCGGTGCAGGCTTCGAGGTTGGCCGGGAAGCTCTTGATCGGCTGAGCGGTGAAGCCCGTGCCGACCGGGGTCGTGCTGCCCTGTTTCGCGGCTACACCGACCGCCGACGGCGGGGGCGTGCCCGGACCGGCAATGCTCACGAGCGCGAGTACGTTCTCATCGTGCGTGGAAGCGGCAACCGTCATGACCCACGGGCCGAGATGGTTCACTTGGCCGATCGGGTTCGTGATCGTGGGACTCGTGTTGCCGGCCGAAGCGGACACGACGATGTCGGCGTTGACCATGTCGAGGAAGGTGCGGTCACCGTCGCCGATGGTCCACGGAGTACGGCCGCCGGAGATCGAGTAGTTGACGACATCGACGCCGTCGGCGATCGCGTTCTGCATCGCCGCAGCGATGTCGGCGCCCGGACAGGTCAGGCCCGGACAGGCCTTGTACTGACGGATCGAAGCGCAGGGTGCGACGCCCGACATGCTGGTGAATGGCGCCGGGATGACCGGGGCCGGCACGCTGCTGGCCGTCAGGGTGTTGCCGGCCGCGGTGCTCGAGGTGTGCACGCCATGGCCGTCGTCGTCGCCGTTCGCTTCCGGGTTCGGGCCATTGCAGGCGCCGGTGACGGCATCGGTCGTGGCGCAGTCGACGAAGCTGCGCAGCTTCGGCGTCGCTCCGCTGAAACCGCAGCTCGCGTCGTTGGCAAAAGAGGGGTGATCGGAATTGGTACCGCCGTCGATGACGCCGACGGTGACGCCGAAGCCGCGCGTACCGGTGCCACCGGGAACGCCGGTGCCGCTCCACACGGCGTCAGCGCCGATGAAGGAGGGACCGCGGAAGGTATCGAGGGTCTCGAAGCCTGCGGCGCGGATCGACTTCACGCCCGGCAGGTTGCGGACCGCTTCGGCTTCGCTCGCGCTCAGCAGCGCGGCAATGCCGTTTTCGGTAATGGCGTAATGGTGGGTCGCCGAGACTTCGCGGCCGACGACCGACGAGATCGACTTGATGCGCTGGGCGCGTACGTCGGCGAGATGGCTGCTGTAAGCGACAGCGGCCGGGCTCTTGGTGTCCAGCTTGCGCTGGCCTTTGACCGACGGAGCCGTAGCTTCCAGGGAATTGGCACCGCCGGTGTAGTACAGCAGGCCCGGCTCGTTGAACGTGACGATATAGCTTTCGGTCGCTGCTGCCGTCGTTGCCGACGACTGCGCCGTGGCCACCGGCGAACTCACTACTCCACCTGCCAGCACCACGCCGATGACCGAAGCCAGCGCCGTAATTCGAATCGACTTAACCATGAAACCTCCCAACCAAACGGACACACCAGAAAATCGGCTACACCACGACCACCCGACGGGTGCAGCCGGCGTACGGAAGAACGCGGGATTGCAACGAATCCCCTGCATGACCGTGTTAACGAATCCTTCCCCGGCCGCTGCCTTATTGAGCACAGCTGCAACATTCGTCCAGACAACTGTTATAGCACCGGCCGTATGGGGCAACAATCTGCGCGGCCGAAAAGTTCCCCGAGAAATTGGCCGGTTTACGCCACAATTTGAACTATTTTCATGGACCTATAGGCCTAGATAACTCTGGTAAGCGCTAGTTCCAGAGCCTTAAATCATCCAAATAGGTTCGGTATTGCGGCTTTTTTTGACAAACACCGCACGCATGGCCGGAAAGGTGCCAGCAGCCGCGTTCAGTCAGCGAAGAAAGTCTGGACATCCGCGAGTTCGCGGGTAATAGGCAGCGGGGGCAGGCTGCGCAGGAACAACTTTCCATAGGGACGGGAACTGAGGCGCGGATCGCACAGCACGAGCACGCCGCGGTCGTTAACGTCACGTATGAGCCGGCCGGCGCCCTGCTTGAGCGCGATCACGGCCGAGGGCACCTGCCACTGCACGAACGGATTGCCGCCGGCGTCGCGCATCGCGGCCAGACGCGCTTCCAGCACGGGATCGTCCGGCGCGGCAAACGGGAGCTTGTCGATGATCACGCAGGACAACGCTTCGCCCGCGACATCCACGCCTTCCCAGAAGCTGGCCGCGCCGAGCAGCACGCCGTTTCCCGAGGCGCGGAACGCGGTCAGCAGCTGATGCCGCGGCGCAGTGCCCTGCACGAACAGCGGATACGGCTGGGTCGCCAGGCGCTCGGCGGCACGACGCAGGGCGCGGTGCGAAGTGAACAACAGAAAGGCTCGGCCGCGCGAGGCCTGCAGCACGGGCAGTGCGGCGTCGACGACGCGATCGGTGTAGTCGGTCGCGCTGGGATCCGGCAGGTTGCGCGGCAGATAGGCCAAAGCCTGGCGCGGATAGTCGAACGGACTGGCGAGGCTCAGCGTGACCGGGTCGTCCAGACCGAGCTGGCGCGAGAAATGACCGAATTCGCCGGCGACCGACAGCGTCGCCGAGGTCAGGATCCACGCGGCGCGGCTCTGTATCCGCAGGTTGCGCAACGGCGGCGCCAGGTCCAGCGGCGTTGCATGCAGCGAGAAGCCCTGGCTGCTCAGCTCATACCAGTGCACCCACTGGTGGCCGGAACCGTCGAGTACCTGGTCGAGCTTCTCGACCAGTCCCTGCGCGCGCTCGTGCAGCGTGGTCAGGCCGCGCGACCGCTCGGCCTGGGTGCCGAGCGCGGCTTCCAGCGCACGCAGCGCTTCCTGCAGTTCGCGCAGCTCGGACAGGGCGAAGCGGTCGTCCTCGATCGCGGTGAACGCGCCGCGCGCCGGCAGCTTGTCCAGCGCCAGACGCGTGCGGCGTATCGCCGAACCGGTCGCCGCGATGGGTTCGCGCAGCACGGCGAATGCGCCCGTGACCGTGCCGCATTCGGCCTCGGCGTCGTTGCCCAGTTCCTGCAGCTGGCGCGAGGAAAACGTGACCGAGAAGAATTGCCCGGCCAGATCGGGAATCTGGTGCGCCTCGTCGAGGATGAACGCGTTGGCGCCGGGCAGGATCTCGCCGAAACCCTCCTGCTTGATCGCCAGATCGGCAAACAGCAGATGGTGGTTGACGACGACGAGATCGGCTTCCTGCGCCGCGCGGCGCGCCTTCACCACGAAGCAGTCGTTGAACATCGGGCAGTCGGCGCCGAGGCAGTTTTCCGCGGTAGAGGTCACGCGCGGCCACAGCGGCGAATCCTCCGGCACCTCGGCGATTTCGTTGCGGTCGCCGCTGCTGCTGCGCGATGACCACGCGCGCAGCGCCTGCACCTGGGCGACCTGTTCGCGCGAACTCAGGCGGCCGTCCTTGTAGGTCTGGTCGAGCCGGTAGAGGCACAGGTAATTCGCGCGCCCCTTGAGCAGTGCGGCCTTGATGCGCGCACCGGTGACCTGGCGTACACGCGGCAGATCGCGATGGAACAGCTGGTCCTGCAGCGTCTTCGTGCCGGTCGACACGATCACGCGCTTGCCCGACAGCACGGCCGGCACGAGGTAGGCGAACGTCTTGCCGGTGCCGGTGCCGGCTTCGGCGATCAGGATGTGCCGCTCGTCGATGGCCTCGGCCACCGCCGCGGCCATGTCCTGTTGCGACGCACGCGGCGCGAAGCCGGGCACGTCGCGTGCGAACGGGCCATCAGGCCCGAGCAGTTCGCGGACATCCTGTCCCATGCGGGTCAGAGCCGCTGGCGCGGCGGTATCTTGCACGCGGCGACCTGTGCCTTGGCGCTCTCCGCGCTGGCTTCGTCCTTGGCGATGCGGCGGGTTTCGACCACCGTCTGCCAGTTGCGTGCACAGAGGCTGCCCAGACGCGGACCGAGTTCGAACGACTTGCGCGCCAGCGTCTCCGCTTCGGCGTAGCGGCGCAGGCCCATCAGCAGTTCGGCCTTGAGCTGCAGGATCTCCGGCGCATCGGGCGCGAGCTTGAGCGCGCGGTCGACCGCAACGATCGCATCGGCAAATTTCAGCGCGGCCTCGAAATCCGAAGCCTGCTTCAGGAACCCGTCGACGGCCGGATCGCGCAGCGGCTGCACTTCCACCGCCGAAGCCGTGGACTGCCCAGCCTGGCGAATCGCCAGCACGGCGTCACGATCCGGACGCGTGCCCTTCTTGCCGGCATCGCTGCCCGTTCCCGGGCTGCCGCAACCGGCGAGTACGGCCAGCGTCATTGCGGTGGCGATCCAGCCGGTTGCCCTGCTCATGCGTGTCATCGTCGTCCCTTCCATTCCATGAAACCCCGAAACTGTGGCGGCGCCATCACTGCGGCGTGCCGCCAAACCATTCGCGCAAACGATCCATTGTGCAACCCTGCTCCTGCTGCGGCGCATAGCCGGCCACAAACGGCAGCTGGCGCGCGCCCGGACAGTCGGGCTCGGTGCGCTGACCCGATTCCGGGTTGACCCAGGCCAGCTCCAGACCGCGGCTCAGGTTCAGATCCAGCGGCCGTGTCGGCAGCGCATCGAACAATGCCATCCAGACCCTCAGCGCGCCGGTCGCGCCGACCAGGCCGGTCGGCTTGTTGTCGTCGCGACCGACCCAGACCACGACGAGGTGATCAGCGCTGAAGCCGGCGTACCAGCTGTCGCGCGAATCGTCACTGGTGCCGGTCTTGCCGGCGGAATTCAGCCGCGCCAGCGGTCCGGCACCGACGGCGCGCGCCGTCCCGCGCAGGTTGACCTGCTGCATCGCGTAGGTCACCAGGCGCGCCGCATCGACGTAGTCGCCGGCACCGGGCTTGCTCGTATAGCGGCGCAGCGGCTTGCCGTCGCGATCGAGCACGCCGCGCACGGCGACGACCGGCAACGCGTGTCCGTCGGCGGCGAAGTACTGGTAGAGCTGGGCGACCTCGAGCGGCGAAAGGTCCAGTGAGCCGAGCAGCAGAGACGGGTTCGGATTGATCTCTCGTCCGAAGCCGAACGATTCGATCAGCGCGCGCACGCGATCGACGCCGACGAGCATGCCGAGGCGCAC
>Ga0068852_100000777_pt1 | contig 20981 bp, 8 predicted proteins | sample KBSCornC22_FD_66594 | JGI IMG/M metagenome (GOLD analysis project Ga0068852, IMG submission 66594) | Corn rhizosphere microbial communities from Kellogg Biological Station, Michigan, USA - KBS Corn C2-2 | ecosystem: Host-associated > Plants > Roots > Rhizosphere > Soil ... | reverse complement strand
CGCGCTGAAGGTCTGCAGCAGCGCGTTCTTCGCGTTGTAGGTGTTTCGCGTCGTCTGGTTCAGCGCGTTCTTCTCGGTCAGCGCGTTGCCATAGGCGTCATACGTCCACGTCGTCGTGTGGTTGAGCGGGTCGGTGCGCGTCAGCGGGTTGCCGTCGGGATCGTAGGTGTGCTGCGTCGTCTCGTTGAGCGCGTTGGTCTCGGCCAGGATGCGGCCTTCGGCATCGTAGGCATACGTCGTCTCCTGCCCGCGGCGGTTCTTCACCGTCTGCGTGCGCGCCGCGAGCGCATGGGTGTATTCGACGCGGTGCTGGTTCGCATCGATCGTCGCGACCAGACGCCCGTCGTCGTCGTACTCGTTGCGCTGCACGCGGATGCCGCGCGCATCGATGAGGTCTTCGAGGTAATGCGGCCAGCGGTGCTTGTACGCATACCGCGTCGCGTGGTTCATCGCATCGACCGCGGCGATCAGATCGCCCGACGCGCTGTAGTCGTAGCGCCGCTCCGTACCGTCGGGCAGCACGATGCGCTGGATGCGGTTCTGGCCATCGCGGATGAAGCGCACGGCCAGGCCCGTGTTGTGCACGATGCCGGTCGCGCTGTAGGTCAGGCTGTTGCCTGACGGCTCCTTGATGACCGTGACCCCGCCGAAGCGCTGGTCGATCGTGTAGACCATCCCCTCGCGCGTCGTGAGCTGGTAGACGCTCGGATCGGCCGGCAGGTTCGCATCCCCCGGATCGATCAGGTGGCTGGCCGATTCGCCGGCAATCGTGCCGATGCGCAGCGCGCCGTAGCTCTGCTGCGTCAGGCTCGATGTCGTGCCGGCTTCGGCTTCGTACACCAGCGACACATAGGCCGAGGGCACCAGCGCCGTGCAGGCCGGACTGGCCTTGGCGATGAAGCGCTCGACCGACCCGTCGGGCAGCGTCACGCTGACGCGGCGCGGGCCTGAGGACACTGCGCAGTGCTGCACGTTCACGCCGCTGCCGCTCTTTTGCAGCTGCCAGCCAAAGCCGGCCTTCTGCGATTCGGTCACGCGCACGTTCTGGTAGTCGACGCTCCAGCCGTGACCAAAATCCAGCGATTCATTGCGCTGGCGCGTGTCGTACGTGCGCGTGATGCGGATCGGGATGCCCGCGACCGGCACGCTCACGTCCTCGAACGTGAGGCTGAAGTGGCCGACCTTCATGTCGCCGTCCACGAGCAGCGGCTGGCTCGCCACACTCGTGCGCCCACTCGTGTCGACGGCATGCAGGATCACGACGTACTGGCCGTTCATCAGCAGCGTCGGATCGAACGTGCCGAGCGCGGCATTGCTGACGTTGCCCGTGCCGCGCGCGATGACGCTCGTGGCGGCGTTGGGCGTGTTCGCGCTGCGGATCGCCAGGAACCAGTTCAGCAGGTTCGCATCGCTGACCGTGCCGATCACGGGCACCGGTGCGGTGATGCGGCTGTCGGCGACGGGGCTGCCGATCGTGACCACCGGTGCGGCCTGGTCGGCCGGATCGACCACGCCGAAGGTCGTCGTGGACGTCCCCGTCGCCGCACCATCGGTCAGCGTGACCACCAGCGTATGCACGCCCGGCGTAGCCGGCGCGGTGATCGTCGTCGTGCCCAGCGCGAGTGTGACCGGCTGGCCGTCCAGCGTCGCACTCACGCTCGTGGTCGGTGTCGTCTCGTTCGCTGCGATGTATACCTGTACCGGTGTACCCGGCAGCGGTGCGCTCGGCGTCAGCGTGACCTGCACCTCGAGCGGCGTGCTGGCCGCGATCACCTCCAGATCCCAGGCCTGCTCGGTGTACAGCGTTGCGTCGCTGGCGCGCAAGGTCACCGGGACGTGGCCTGCACTGGTCGGCGTCCACGCCACCAGGCCGGTTGTGGCGTTCACGCTCATGCCGCTCGGCGGAGTGGTCAGGCTGTAGGCCAGCGCATCGCCGTCCGGATCGCTCGCCGCGCTCGCGTAGGTGTACGTGCGCCCGACGCGCGCGACCGTGGGCGGCGCGCTGCTGAAGGCCGGGGCGCGGTTCGCGCTGCCGGTGGCACGGACTTCCAGCAGGTAGCGCTGCTCGGTCACGTTGCCGTGGCCATCGCTCACGCGCACGGTCACCGTCGGTGTGTACGGGCCTATCTCCACGGTCGGCCACGTGATCACGCCCGTCGTCGCGCCGATCGTCATGCCCCACGACGGCGGCGAGAACAGGCTGTAGCTCAGCGTATCGCCGTCCGCGTCCGTCGCCGTGACGGCATAGCGATAGTTCTTCCCCTTCGTCGCGAGCGTCACCGGCGTGCTCGTGATCACCGGCGCATGGCCGGCCTGCTCGACCGTCACGAGCCACTCCACCGGCGTGCTGCCACCGTGGTCGTCGGTCACCGTCGCGCGCACGACGTGGGCACCGACATGGGCCAGACCCGGCATCCAGCTGACCAGCCCCGCCGCGTTCATCGTCATGCCGACCGGGCCGCGGTTGAGCGTATAGCTCAACGGATCGCCGTCGGCATCGGTTGCGGCCAGCGTGCCGCTGTACGGCGTGCTCGCGAGCACGCTGCCCGGCGGCAGTTGCGTGATCACCGGCAGTGCGTTGGGCAGCACCGTCAATGCAAACGTCTGCTGGGTCACCGCACCGCTCAGATCGATCGCGCGCAGCACGACGGTCTGCGTGCCGACCTGCGCCGGTGTCGGTCTCCACACGACTTCGCCGCGCAGCTCATCGACGTCCAGACCCGCCGGCCCGCTGACGCGCACGAAGCGCACGGCATCGCCGTAGTCCGCATCGCTCGCGCTCAGCGCGACGCGGTAGTCCGCGCCGACGCGCACGGCGGGCAGGCTCGTCGTGACCCACTGCGGCGCGCGATTGGCCGCACTCGTCGTGAACGTATAGGTCTGCGTGTCCGACAGGCCGGCCGCATCGGCGACCTGCACGCGCACGCGCGTGGCGTGGGCCGTGTTGTTGCTCTCGATGCACTCGGTCACGCTGGCGGCCGCATCGACGGTCGCGCTGAGGTGATGGCTCAGGTTCGTGCCCGGTGTCACGTCGAGGCTGATGTCCTGCGCCGCGTTGCTCGCCAGCGCCGCCAGCGGCATCTCGCCTAACAGCGTACCCGTCGCGGCGTCGCCGTCGTAGAAGCGCACCGTTGTCGCGGTACTCGGCGCCAGGCCGCGGTTGCGCGCGCGCACGACCAGGCGCGTGCCCGACGTATCCGTGACTTCCGCCAGCGCAAACAGCGCCAGATCCGGCTGTCCGCGCGGATGACCCGCCGCCAGCGCATTGCCGCGGTAGCGCAGCGACTGCTGCCAGCTCGGCAGCGGATGCGCGGGGATGCGGCCGTTGTCGTCGATGCCCGTGATCGCGTACGCGTGCTGGTTCCAGACACTGCGCGTGCCGACCCAGCGTTCGCTGACATCGCTGACGACGCTCACCCCGAAGTTATCGGCGATGACCAGATCGGCGTGACCGTTGCCGTCCGCATCGGCGATCGTGACGTTCTCCAGCCACGTGCTGGTCTGGATCGGGTGACGCAGGCGCTCGGCACCCGTGCGGCCGTCGTGGATGCGCACCGCGTCATGACCGCCGAACACCACCTCGTCGCGGTTGTCGCCGTCAAAGTCGAACACGCTCGGCGTCGCGAGCGACGAACCGTCGTCGCTCAGCGTTTCCCAGATTTGACTGCCGTCGGCGCGCAATGCGCGCAGCGTCGTATTCGTCGCGACCGCGATGTCCGTCGCACCATCGCCGTCCAGATCGCCCAGCGCCGTGTGCGAGGCATTGACCTCGCCCGGGAACACCACCGGGAAGCCCGGCTTGAGCGTGCCGTCGTGCTCATAGACGAACACGGCGTTCTGGCTCGAGGCCACGAGTTCCGGTGCGGCGTCGCCATCGAGCTGTCCGACCGACCAGCGCACGTAACCGTAGTAGTCCATCGCCGGATGCGTGATCGACCAGCGCAGCGTGCCATTGGCATTGAGCGCGCGCTGACCCATCAGCACTTCCTGCGTGCCGTCGCCGTCCAGGTCCACGGCCGTGGGCACCGAGTAGTAGTACGCCTTCGTGTCCTGCCAGCGCACCGCGCCGGTCGCGCTGTTGATGACGCGGTTGTCCGCGAGCACTTCGGCCTGGCCGTCGCCGTCCAGATCCGCCAGCGTGATCGCCGCGCGCAGCGAGAAGTTGTCGGGTGGCACGCTCATGCGCCAGCGCTCCACACCCTGCGCCGTGAACGAGGCGATCGCCGAGGTGGTCCCGACGTAGACGTAGATCTCCGGCCAGCCGTCACCGTCGGTGTCGCCGAACGCCGGGGTCGCCCCGTAGCTCGCGAACGTGGTCCCCGCGGTCTGCCACAGCACCGCGCCGGTCACGCCATCGCGCGCGACGAGCTTGCCGCCCTGTTCGACGAGCACGGTCGGGTGGTCATTCGCATCCAGCACGCCGTCCGCATTGGTGTCGACGATGCGGCCGACCAGCGGCGTGTGGATGATGCCCGGGGCTTTGGTCCACTTGACCACGGGCTGGAACGGCGTCGTCACGGGGATCGCCGGGGGCAGGCGGCATTGCAGGTTGAGTAATTCCACCCCCTCGGCCCGCAGCGGATCGGCGGTCCAGTCGATGCGGCCGCTGCTGACGTTGACGGTCATGCCGGACGGCGCGATCGGTAAGGTCCAGTGCTGTGTGTCGCCGGCATCGGGATCGGTGGCCGTCGCGTCGTAGCGGTACGGCGTGGTCGTCGTCGCCGCAGTGACCGGAACGCTCGTGATCGTCGGGGCGCGGTTGGCGGCCGTGACGGTCAGCGTGATCGTGGCGGGCGCGGAGTTGATGAATCCGTCATTGGCTACAAAGGCAAAACTGTCGCTGCCGGCGTAGCCCGGTGTCGGCGTATACGTCAGGTTCGGCGCGGTGCCCGTGAGCGTGCCGTGCGTGGACGGGGTCGTGACCGTAAAGGTCAGCGGATCGGCGTCCGCATCGGTGCCGGTCAGTGTGATCGCGACACTGCCATTGGCGGCGACGCTGACACTGGCCGGGTTCGCCACGGGTGCCGTGTTCGTGCGCACGTTCGTGTCGCTGGCGCTGGCCATCGGCGAGACGGCGGAGCTCGTGCTGGCGAGGTTGACGAGCGACGGTGTTGTGAGCGACGACGCGAAGGCGACCGGGACGCTCAGGCGCAGCGTGTTGCCGCTGCCGGGCGGCAGCGTGGCCCCGCCCAGGCTGGCGCTGCTGCCGCCGGTGGTACCCGCCGTCGTACCGCAGCTCGCGCTGCCGGTCGCCGTGCAGGTCGGTGCGGCGGTCAGCGTGACGCCGCCGGGCAGCGTGTCGCCGATGACCAGCGCCGTTGCGGTCGAGGGACCGGCATTGGTCACGTCGATCTGGTACGTCGCCGTGCCGCCCGGGGTATACGTCGCGGCATTGTCGCTTTTGCTCAATGACAGCGCAGCGAGGCAGGCCAGGTCCAGCAGCTGGCTCGCGCTGTTGTCGCTCGCGCCACCCGGTGCCGGTGAGGTAAAGCCGCTCTGCACCGACGTGCCTTCGGCCAAACCGGCGGGCAGCGCCAGCGACGCGGTCTGCGTGAGGTCCGTGCAGCGCGTCGGATCGATCGCGGCCGTGATCGTGTAGGTCAGCACGCCGCCGCTCGTGGCAGTGCCCGCGGGCAGCGTGGCGATCGCGCTGCCGCCGGTGATCGGACCGGCGCCGCTCGTGGTGCCGTTGATCGTGCCGCCCGGGCATGCCGCACCCTGGCTCGCGACACACGTCCAGCTCGTGATCGTCAATCCGGCCGCCGGCGTGAAGGTCAGCGGTGCGCTCGCGTCGTGGCTCGTCAGATCGCCGCTCGTCGGCGCAGCGGTGTTGTTCCTGACGATCCACGTGTACGTGAGCGATTCGCCGCCCAGCGCGCTGGCCGTGCTTGCGGCGAGACTGCTCGTGAGATCCACATCGTTGTCGGGCAGCGCGATCGTCGTTGCCGTGATCGGTGTGCCGCCGCAGGTCTGCGTCGAGCTGAGCACATAGTTGCTCGGCGAGGACGTGATCGCCAGCGCAATCGTCTCGTGGTTCTCGATCACGCTGTCGTCGATCAGCGTGAGCGGCAGCGCGAAGTCGGTGCCGTCGTAGACACCGGCGGGAATGGTCACGCTCAGCGTCGTCGTGCCGCTCGCGGTCGTGTAGTCGCTGCCCAGCGTCGCCGTGCTCGCGCCCTGTACGGCGAGCGTCACCGCGATGCCGCCGGTCGGTACCGTGCCGACCACGCGCAGCGCAGGCAGCGTGTTCGTCGCGCCTTCGCGCGCCGTGGCGCTCGCCGTCGTGAGTTCCACGAACGGCCGCAGCGTCATCTGGATATCGTCGATGAAGTTGCCGATCGTAGGACCACCCGCGGCCGACACCGCCTCAAAACCGATCGCCTGCGTGCCCGTCGTGCCCTGCCAGGTGAACTGCCCGGCATAGTCGCGCCAGCCGTTCCCCGCGGCCGTCGACGCACAGCTGTTGCTGCTGACATTCCCGTCTGCGCTGCTCGTGCCGAAGCAAGTCACGTACCCGCCGTCGCCGTCGCTTTGCGTACCTGCGCGCACCACGCGGCTCGTTCCCGCGGTCGCACCGATACGAAATTCCATCACATCCGCCGTCGACGCGCTCTGCCGGCCGCGATGACTGAAACGCCAGCCCACGAGCTCACCGGCCGCCAGGCAGACGTTCTGGTAGATCCGCGACGCGTCTTCCGCGTTGAGTTCGGCGAACTGCTGGCCGTGGCGCGCGGCGACGTCGCTGAAATTGGTGGTCCAGATTTCAATCAGGGGACCAGGGGTCTGTGCGACGTTCGGTGCGCAACCTGTGCCGTTTTGGGACGGATGGTTCGTCGTCCACCCCGGCACGAGCGATTCCGACACCTGGAAATAGCACGTCGACGGCGCCGCCGACGGCAACTCGAACCCGAGGTTCACGAAGGTGCGCTGTACCTGCGCCGAAACCGGCGACACCGCGAACACACACGCCAGCGCCCCCAGAACCCGACGCGCGAACACACGAACACCACCGGCACGCGCCAGCGCGAACACCACACCCATGAAAGATCCCCTGAAGATCGACGTGACCGGCCATCACTGCCGGTAGTGCAACAAGTATCTCAGGGGATTTGTGACACGGTCCACACCTACGGCGGCGTATACGATGTGAATAACGCGAAGTTAACGCCTCGAAGCGCCCGGCGTCAGGCGCAATACGTTTAGCCGATGCCGTCAGCAACCGGCTTCAAGCACTACGCCAGCACGCAAGAATGTCGGATCGAACCATTGCGACAGCGTAGGCGCTGAGTTGCTCAGCGCGCGACGCCGATCGCGAGGCGTCCCATTTAGCCCTGCGCCGGGCTGCCCTGCGTCGCGATGAGCTGGCGCGCGAAGCCGTCGCTGAAGCTGCCGTCCTGCGCGTTCGTCGGCACGGAGCTGTTCTGCCCCTGCGAAACATAGAGCGGCGAGGCGTAGACGGCCTGGTTCACGGCGTCCGGAAAGACCCGCTGCGTCGACGCGGTGATGCTGCCGAGCTTGTCGAGACAGATCTGCAGATGCAGATGCGTGGTGCGACATACGTACCAAGTCGGGGAATATCATCTGGAACGCGGCCTCGCCGTTGCAGTCCGTGTATTGCAGGCCGCGCAGGAAGGTCGCGCCCGTGTGGCCAGTCCCGTCGCGCATGACGTGTCCCGAACAGCCGCCGTCGAAATCGAATTGCCACAGGTATATTCCTGTACTTATGCCACCGCTGTCGCGATTTCGCCAATCCGCTACCGCAGAAATCGTGTCAGCGAGGGATCGCGGCCTCAGCCCGGCGCAACTCGCCTCACTCGGCCGACCGCGCTGCGCGTGTCTGCGCGACATGCAGCCGCAGAAGATCGACAAAAGCCGGCCAGTCGCGGGTGTTGACGAGATCGACGTAGCGCTGCTCCGGCGCATTGCGCGGGCACCACAGCAGGCTGGTCGTGCGGAGTTGCGTGTCTTCGTGGTATCCGGCGATCACGACGCAGGCATCGAGCGCGTCCGCCGCGGCACCGGCGCGCACTGCGGCATGTCGCTTGCGAAGCGCGGCGGCAATCTCGGGCTTCAGCGCGGTGACGGCCTGCCAGTGATCGAGCGGCAGCATCTGCAGCACCGGCAAGCCGTCGTACTGGCGGTAAACGTCGGCGAGGTCCGGCGGCATCGGCGCGCCGAAGCGCGTCGCCACGTTCGCGATCTGTGTCTCGTCGGCGGCACTGCGCCATCCGAGACCCGGCGTGATCACGCGCATCCACCAGGCCGGCCGCTCGATCTCTCCGAGCAATTGCGGCGATGTCCAGTCGGCGAGCGCGGCGAGTTCGCGCTGCTGCGCCGCCTCGGTGCGGCGTTGCCGTTCGGTCATGAGCTCAAATGCCGACCAGCGTTCGCGCAGCCACGACGGCAGATCGGGATGGACCTGGCTGTCGCCTTCGCTGTCGAGCCAGTAGAAGCGCAGGCCGGCCTGCAGCGGCGGCTCGGCCGTGTCGTAGAGCGCGACGGTCGCGTCGCGAGTTCGCTGTCGTGACCGAGCAGCAAGAACGTGCGCAGCTGCGATGGCGTCAGCGCGAGGTACTTCGATGGGGTCCCTGCTTGCAGAAACGGCACCGTGCCCTCGAAGGCGTAGCCATCGAGATCGAGGTCCGCGGCCTCGGCGGCGGGCTGCACGCGCGCGAGCGGGTAGAGGCCCAGCGCCGTCGCACCGTCGGCCGCACGGTAGAACGCCGCGAGATCCGCCGGCAGCGGCCGGCCGAGTTTTTCCTGCGCAGCCGACAATGTGGATTCGTCGGCAGCCGCGGCCAGCATCTCGGGCGGGTCCTGCTGATGGGCTACGAGTTGCTGCAGCAATTCGCGCGTGGCCAGCGCGGCCGCCTGCGCATTCAGCCGCGCGATATCGCGCTCGTAGCGATCGACCATCGCACCCGCATCGGCCTCCAGTGTCACGTTCGCACGCCACTGGCTGAGCGCGACCGCTGCCGCCGCGATCGGACCCGCAAGCAGCAGCAGATAGGTACCACCAACGAGCACGCGCTGCAGCCGGCGCATTGGTTTGACGTCGAGGCTGCGCAGCGCTTCGGCGCCGAACACCAGGCGAATGGGTGCATTCGGCGTCGGCCCGGCAATTCGGTCGAAGGCCTCGAACACGCGGCGCTGGCGTGTGCTGGCCGGGCGCGATTTGTCCATTTCTGGATCATTACGCAATGCGCGCAGCACGCCGCCGAGCTGCCAGCGGTTGCGTACGCCGGGCAGCTGCAGCAGTGCGATGAACGTGAGCAGCTTGAAGCCGAGCCAGAACGCGAGCGCTGCGCCGACAAGGCTCGCGACCGCGATGAACACCGCGCTGAGGCGTGCCGATCCCACGGGCAGCAGTTCCTGCACGACGTGCGCGCCATCGAGCGGCGGCACGGGCAGCACATTGAGGTAATTGACGAACAGGAAGACGAGCGCCGCTTCGTAGGCAAGCCCGCCGAGTTGGCCGCTCATGAGCACATGGATCGCGAGCGCCCAGCCGATGACGATGCCGGGCAGGGGTCCCATGAGACTCATCCACGCGCGGCGCGCGGCGTCCGGGGTGGCTTCGTGCCCGATGGTGACGCCGCCGACCAGCGGCAGCGCGAGCATCTGCACATTGCGATAGCCGGACAGACGCATCGCGAGGTAGTGGCCGAATTCGTGGATCGCGACGACGACGAACAGGATCGCCGCGAAACGCAGCCCCCAGAACCAGCCGCCGAGCAGCAGGAACAGCGCGACGCTGAAGGCGAACAGCCCGGCCTGCACGCGCCGCGGCACCGGGCGCTGGGTCTGGCGCTGGACGATCTGCGCCAGCCAGGCCAGCCGCGCCGGCGGCACGGGCTGCGTGTTCGCCGGCGGCTTCGGCTGGCGCCACAACGCCATGAACATCTGCCAGGCGAAGCCGAGCCGCGGGCGCAGCAGCCCCTGGCTGTCGCGATAGACCTTGCCGCGCTGCTGCAGCGAGGCCAGGCGCTGTTCGTGCAGACCGGATGCCTGCCAGTCGAGTGATGCGTCGTCGGTGCCGGCCAGGTCGGTTTCGCCGTGGCGCGCGCACCAGTCGCCATGCAATTTCCACTGTGCCGCAAAGTTCGCACCACCGATGGTCTGCGCGAGCACCTGCTCGTTCGCGCTGATCTGCGCGTAACAGTCGAACGCTTCGCTGAGGCAATGGCGGCCGTCGGCGAGGCGGCGCACGAACACGCTGAGCAGGCGGTTGGGGGCGTTCGGCGCCTGCGGCGGATACAGCCAGAGCGCGTCACCGTGCTCGCGCTGCCGCCAGACTGCGACGGGCTGCGTCACGAAGCCACCGTCGGGGCTGTCGATCAGGAACCACACCGGCTCTTCGAAACCCAGCGCGGTCAGTTCCACCGCGGCCTGCGCGTGCAGGTCGGCGATGGCTTCGGGAATGCGCGGTGCGCCGATGCGCCTTGCCCGCATCGGCCCGAACACGAACGACAGCAGAGCGCGCACGCGCTGCAATTGCAGCAACAGGAAGATGGCCAGTACCAGCGCGACGATATCGAACATGAAGGGGCTGCGGCGACGAGAGGACGCCGATTGTCGCGTTCCGCGCGCGGCAGCGCACGTCCCTGGCCGTACGGGCAAACTTTGCGGCTTCGGGGCAGCGGCATGGGGCGGGGGTCGATGCGCGCCGGGCGTGTAGCGCCCGGCCGCTCGTGAAACAATCCGGCGATTGCCGCCTGCGTCCGCGGCCCCGCCCCGACGACACGACGAGCCCATGGTCTTTTCCAGCGTCGACTTCCTGTTCCTGTTCCTGCCGCTGTTCCTGCTCGCGCAGAACCTGCTGCCGTGGCGCAACCTCACCTTCGTACTGTTCTCGCTGCTGTTCTATTTCGTCGGCGAGGGCTGGTATACGGCGATCATCGTCGTGTCGACGCTGGCCAACTACGGCTTCGGACTTGGCATCGGCGCTGCACCGGAAACCCGAAGACGGCGCGTGCTGCTGGCTGTCGGCGTCGCGTTCAATCTCGGCCTGCTCGTGTTCTTCAAGTACACGGGCTTCCTTGCGCAGAACCTGTTCGCGGTCGGCGCGGATTCATGGCTGCTGCGCATCCACCTGCCGCTCGGCATTTCCTTCTTCACCTTCCACGCGATCTCGTACCTGGTCGACATCCATCGCCGCGACGCGAAGGCCGAGCGCTCGCTCGTCAACCTCTCGCTGTACATGCTGATGTTCCCGCAACTCATCGCCGGGCCGATCCTGCGCTTCCATACCGTCGCGCGGCAGCTGCGCCGGCGCGTCGTCGATGCGCGGCATCTGTACTACGGCGCGGTGCTGTTCTGTTTCGGACTCGCGCAGAAGGTGCTGCTCGCCGATACGCTGGCCGGCGTGGCCGACGCGCTGTTCGCGCGCAGCGACACACTGTCGACGCAGACCGCGTGGCTCGCCACGGTCTGCTACACGCTGCAGATCTACTTCGATTTCGGCGGCTATTCGAACATGGCGCTGGGACTGGGGTGGATCTGCGGTTTCCACTTTCCGCGTAATTTCAATTATCCCTATGTGTCGAGATCGGTCACGGAATTCTGGCGCCGCTGGCACATGAGCCTGTCGCGCTGGTTTCGCGACTATCTCTACCTGCCGCTCGGCGGCAACCGCGAAGGCGCGGCGAAGACGTATCGCAACCTGCTCATCGTGTTCCTGCTGTGCGGGCTGTGGCACGGCGCGGCGTGGACCTTCGTGCTCTGGGGAGCGTGGCACGGCCTGCTGCTCGTGCTTGAACGCCTGGGCCTCGGGCGCTTGCTCGCACGCCTGCCGCGCGTGTTGCAGCACGCCTATGCGTTGCTGGCCGTGACGCTGGGCTGGGTGCTGTTCCGCGCGAGTGATCTGAGCGAAGCGGGGCGCATCCTCGCGCGGCTGTTCGGCGCGGGCAGCGTGTCGGACATGCCCGCCTGGGATCTGCTGACCGGCGAGCAGGCCTTCGTGCTCGGCGCCGCCATGCTGTCTGCGCTGCCGCTGCTGCCTTCGCTGCTCGGCCGCTGCGTCGCGATGCCGCTGATGGCGGGCCAATGGCTGCGCGCCGGCGTGGCGTCGACGACGGACACGTCGGTGCATGCCGACGACGCGGCATTCGAGAACCGCGCTGCCACGCGCCAAGCCTGGAAGGCACCATTGCCGCGGCATCGCTACGCGCTGGGCCTCCTGCTGGCGCTCGTGCTGTTCCTGCTGTGCGTGCTGAAAATCATGACCGGCGCGTATAGCCCGTTCATCTACTTCCGCTTCTGAGGCCGGCCATGCTGCACATTTCCCGCCGCGCGCGTCTGCTGACCTGCCTCATGGCCCTCGCGCTGCTCGTACCGGTTGCCGGCCTGCGCCTGCACGCAACGTCGAAATTGGAACGATTCCACAACCGCACATTGAACACATGGCCTGCCGGCAGCGCCTTTCTCGGCGATCCGGTGGCCTGGTTCCGCGACGCGCGCGCGTGGCTCACCGATCGCGTCTACCCGATACAGCACGCCGCGCAATGGCGCCGACTCCTGCTGCTGCACGTGCTGCACACCTCGCCGCAGAGCAATATCACGCTCGGCGACGACGGCTACATTTTCCTGACCGGCGTCGACGAAACCACGCGCTACAGCATCATCGAAGGCGCGTGCATCAATGCACACACCGCCGAGGCCGGCGCGGCACTGCGGCGCGCGCTCGCGCAGCTCGCCGAGTACAGCGAACGCAGTGGCATCGCGGTCGATGTGGTCGTGCTGCCTACCTTGCTGACGATGTACCCCGAGCGCCTGCCGAACTCGATACCGCAGCACTACCGCGACGCCTGCGCCGCGGTCGGTCGCGGTGAATCACCCCTGCTCGACGTCGCGGCGCCGGCCGGGCTGCACTACAGTTTTCCAATGGCCGAACTGCGCGCCGCGCGCGACGATCCCGCGTTCTTTCCACAGGCCAACTGGCACGCGTACGGCCTCAGCGTAAAGGTCGCGCGTGACAGCTATCTGCGACAGCTCGGTCTCGCGCCACCGTCGACGGAACACCTGAAACGGGTTGATAGTCCGTCGGAAATCCTGCTCATGCACGGCTTCACGTTGATGCGTCCGGCCTGGCAGGTCGACAGCGACACGGTGGCTCCGGACGCCACCGGCAACGACGCGTTCCGCGCCGCCGTCGGCGACCTCGCCCCGAACCCGCGCTTCGTCAGCTACGGCTGGAAAAACGCCGCGCCGCTGCGCGCGGAAAACGTGCTGATGGTGTCCGATTCCTACGGCCAGCTCACCGCACCGCTGTACACAGCGGCGTTCTCGCGCATGGTCCAGGTCACCGCCAACGAATTCAAGAACACCAGCGTGCCCGTGCTCGTGCAGCGCACGCGCGAAACCCGCGGCGTCGACCGCCTGATCCTGCTCGTGCACGACGGCGGCATCTACCGCATCTTCGGCTGGGCTTCAGCGTTGCAGCGATCGGCGGAGATGCCGAGCGACGCTACGCGCTAGCCCGTGTTCTGCACACCCGCCGCAATGCCGTTGACGGTCGCGGCCAGCGCAAGGAACAGCTCGCCTTCGGGGCGTTCGGCCGCGCGCCAGCGCGCGAGCAGGTCCACCTGCAGCAGGCTGATCGGATCGACGTAGGGGTTGCGCAGGCGGATCGACTCGCGCAGGCGGCGATCCCCGGCGAGCAGGTGGTCGGCCTGCTTGAGCTGCAGCACCGCGGCGAGAGTCAGGTCGAACTCGGCCGCGATCGGCGCATGGAACTCCGCATGCAGCGGCCCGGCAAGCTGCGAATAGAGTGCAAAAATATCCATGTCGCTTTTTGCGAGCAGCATCTCCACGTCTTCGATGAAGGTCGCGAAGAAGGGCCAGTCGCGCGTCATCTCGCGCATCGCTTCGATGCCGTAGCGCGCGATGCCGTCGGACAGCGCGGTGCCGATGCCGAACCAGCCGGTGAGTCCGGCGCGGTTCTGCGACCACGCGAACACCCACGGGATCGCGCGCAGGCTGGCGACGCCGCCGGCACCGCCGCGGCGCGGCGGGCGCGAGCCCATGCGCAGGCGCTCGATGACGTCGATCGGCGTGGCGGCGCGGAAGTAGTCGGCGAAGCGTGGCGCTTCGTGCACCAGCGCGCGGTAGTGGCTGCGTGAGAGTTCGGCCATCTGTCCGACCATCTCGCGCCAGCGATCTTCGCGCGGCTCGGCCGGGCGCGGACGCAGGCTCGCGCGCAGCACGGCGCCGGTGGTCTGTTCGAGGTTGCGCAGCGCGAGCGCACGGATGCCGTATTTGCGGTGGATCACTTCGCCCTGCTCGGTCAGGCGCAGGTAGCCGTCGACCGAGCCGCGCGGCGCGGCGATCACGGCACGCTCGGTCTTGCCGCCGCCGCGGCTGATCGAACCGCCACGGCCGTGGAAGAACGCGATGCGCGTGCCGCTGCGCTGGGCCAGATCGGTCAGCAGCACCTGCGTGCGCTGCAGCGCCCAGCGCGACGCGAACAGGCCGCCGTCTTTCGCGCTGTCGGAATAGCCGAGCATGACCATCTGCCGGTTGCCGCGCGCGGCCAGGTGTTCGCGGTACAGCGGATCGGCGAACAGCTGCACGAGCACGTCCTGCGCGGCGCGCAGATCGGCGATGGTTTCGAACAGCGGCGCGACATCGATCGGCACATTTCCGTCGGCACCGACGCAGCCGGCGACGCGCGCGAGCGCGAGGACGGCGAGCACGTCGGCCGCGCTGCGGCTCATGCTGATGATGTAGGGACCGATCGCGCTGTCGCCGTACGCGCGGCGCGCGTCGGCGACGGCGCGGAACACGGCCAGCGTGCCGGCGGCGGCATCGGCGTCGGGCACCGGCACGCGGGCCGTGCCGATGACATCGGCGAGGCGTTCACGCCGTGCGCTGGCCTCGCGCTGCGGCCAGGTCGGATCGTCGAACAGCGCGGCCAGCGCCAGATCGTGCGCGCCGGATTCCTGGCGCAGGTCCAGCGTCGCGAGATGAAACCCGAACGTATCCACGCGCTGCAGCAGCTGGCGCATCGCGAACCAGCCGGCGTGCTCGCCGCGGTGCGCGCGCAAGCTCGCGGCAATGCGTTCGAGATCGGCGCGGAATTCGGCCGCGTCGGCGTAGCCATCCTCACGTTCGTTCGCGGTCGCACTCAGGCGCGCGCTGATCAGGCTCAGCAGATGCCGGTACGGCATGTCGTCGTAGCGCGCCTTGAGCCGCGCGGCGGCTTTCGGCATGCGCGCGCGGTACTCGGCGAGCCGCGCGAGCACGGCCTCGTCGATGGTCACGCGCGACAGCGACTGGCTCAGCAGGCGTTCGAGCTGGGCGATCTCGCGGCGGTAGGCCGCGAGGATCTGGCTGCGCTGGCCGGCCAGCGTCGCGCGCACGGTGTCGGCGCCGACGTTCGGGTTGCCATCCATGTCGCCGCCGACCCAGGTGCCGAAGCGCAGCAGCGGCGGCAGCGGCAGGAAAACGGGGTCAGGTTCACTTATCGGATGGGCAAGTGAACCTGACCCCGTTTTCAGTTCGCTGAGCACGTCCTCGAAGACTTCGTAGAACACCGGCAGCATCGGATACAGCACGTCGGCGAGGAAGTAGCTGACGTGGTCCATCTCGTCCTGCACGGTCGGCCGCTCGTTGGCGGCGTCGGCGGTCTGCCAGCCCGCGCTCAGCGCGAGGCGCATGCGTTCCTGGTCGGCGCGGCGCTCGGCCGGCGTGCGCTGGCGGTCGATATCCGCGATCAGGCATTTGACCAGCACCTGTTCCTTGTCGAGCAGCGAGCGCCGCACCGCTTCGGTCGGATGCGCGGTGAACACGGGCTCGATGCGCAGGCGCGCAATCAGCGCCGCAATTTCTTCCGTGGTGACGCCTTCGTGGCGCAGGTCGCGGATGACCTCGCGCAGGCTGCCGGGCTGCGGCGCGGCGACGGCGCGCTCGTACTCGCGGCGACGGCGGATGCGGTGCACGCGCTCGGCGATGTTGATGGCCTGGAAATAGGTCGCGAACGCGCGGGCGAGGTCCATTGCTGTCGCTGCGGGCGCCGCCAGTAGCGCGACGAGCTCGCCGATCGACCCACCGCTTTCGCGCCGGCGTATCGCCGCGCCGCGCACGCGTTCGACCAGGGCGAGAAAGTCATCGCCGATCTGGTCGGCGAGGATTTCCCCGACCAACGCGCCGAGCCGCTTGACGTCTTCGCGCAGGGCCTGGTCGGCGCGCGGGAACTCGACGTCGCGCAGGGGTTCGCCGGCAACGGCGGCATCAGCAGAAGCAGAATCGGATATCGCGCGCATCGCTCGCACCTCGGACGACAGGCCACAAGGAATAGCCCGCGGCGCCGCGCCGTGGCAAGTGTTGCGATGCAACACGGTTAGGACGATTGGTTATGCGGTGCGGTTCGCCGCACCAGCACGCGCACTACGGACTATCTGGCGCATTCCGTGGCGAGCACAGCGCGGTGGCTGGCCCAAGCATCGCCCCACGACGCCATCCCGCGACGCCCCGCAGCCCACCCGGCGCGGCCCGCTTTACCTGAACACGCCATCCTGCTTGACTGCGGCCACGGGGAGATCCGCGATGACCGGCACGATCGATATCACGCAGCATCTGGGTGCGGCGCAGGCCGGTGACGCCGCCGCGCTGGATGCGCTTTTTCCCATTGTCTACGACGAACTCAAGCGCCTGGCGCGCAGCGAACTCGCGCGCGAGCGCGCCGGCCATACCTTGCAGCCGACCGCGCTGGTGCACGAGGCCTACCTGCGCCTCGTCGCGCAGCAGGTCGAGGGCTGGTCGGGCCGCGCGTATTTCTTCAGCCTCGCCGCGAGCATGATGCGGCGCATCCTCGTCAATCACGCACGCGACCGCGCCGCGCAGAAGCGCGGCAGCGGCGTGATGCCAGTGACCTTGTCGCAGGCCGAAGGCCTCGCCGACGGCGCGCTCGATGTGGTCGAACTGCACGAGGCGCTCGAGGAGCTGGCCCGGCTCGATGCGCGCCAGGCACGCGTGGTCGAGCTCAAGTTCTTCGGCGGCCTGGAAATCGAGGAGATCGCCGATGTGGTCGGCGTGTCCTCCGCGACGGTGCGGCGCGACTGGACCATGGCGCGGCTGTGGCTCGGCCGCGAGCTGTCCGCATGAAGCCGGTGCTGACGCCGCAGCGCTGGCAGCGCCTGCAGGAGGTGCTCGCGGATGTGCTCGAACGGCCGCGCGCGCAGCAGACGGCCGCGCTGGCTGCGGCCTGCGGCGACGACACCGCGTTGCTGGCCGAGGCGCAGTCGCTGCTCACGCATCGCGACGCCGTGCCCGAGCGCCTGCCGCCAATCGCGTTCTCCGCCTTCGAAGCAGACGCCGAAAACCCCGGCGACGCGAGCCGCGGACGCCGCATCGGTCTATTCGTGCTCGACGACCTGCTCGGCAGCGGCGGATCGAGCAGCGTCTATCGCGCGCGCCGCGTCGATGATTTCGACCAAGTCGTCGCGGTCAAACTTTTGCGCGGCCACGACCGCACGAGCCTGCGCCGCTTCGAACGCGAGCGCGGCATCCTGGCCAGCCTCAATCATCCGCACATCGCGCGCCTGTTCGATGCCGGCAGCACGCCCGAGGGCACGCCGTACCTCGTCCTCGAATACGTCGACGGGCGCACCTGGGATCGCTGGATCGCCGAGACGCGGCCCGACCTGCGCCGGCGCGTCGAGCAGTTCCTGCTCGTCTGCGATGCGGTGGAACATGCGCACCGGCGCCTGCTCGTGCACCGCGATCTGAAGCCGGCCAACATCCTCGTCGACGCGAACGACGTGCCGCGCCTGCTGGACTTCGGCATCGCCACGCTGCTGCAGGACGGCGATTCCACCGTGACGCGCGAAGGCGGCGCGGCGATGACGCCGGCCTATGCAGCGCCCGAGCAGCTGCGCGGTGAACCCGTGACGACGGCGACCGACGTGTACGCGCTCGGCCTCGTGCTGTACGAGACGCTGAGCGGCCGCCATCCCTTCCGCAAGAGCGGCGACAGCGAGCGCGAACTGCTGCGCGCGATCACGACGCGCGACGCGGAGCGGCCGAGCCAGCACACCGAGCCGACGTCGGGCCTGCGCGCGGCCGAGGTGCGCGGCGATCTCGACAACATCGTGCTGACCGCGATCGAGCGCGAGCCCACGCGGCGCTACGGTTCGGTGCGCGAACTCGCCGACGATCTGCGCGCCTGGCTCGCGGGCCGTCCGGTGTCGGCGCGGCCGCATACGTTCGCCTACCTCGCGCGCAAGTTCGTCGCGCGTCATCGCGTCGCCGTCGTCACCGCCGCGGCGGCCACGCTCGCGCTGATCGTGGCCAGCGGCATCGCGCTGTGGCAGGCGCGCGTTGCCGTGCACGAACGCGAGCGCGCGCAGCAGCGCTTTGCCGATGTACGCCGCTTCGCCAATAACCTGCTGTTCGACTATCACGAGGGCATCCAGAAGCTGGCCGGTTCGCTGCCGATGCAGGAACGGCTCGTGCGCGACGGCATCGACTATCTCGAGCGCCTGCGCGCGGATGCCGGCGACGATGCGGAGCTGTGGCGCGACATCGCAGCGGGCTATCTCAAGGTCGGCGACCTGCAAGGCAATCCCTATGGCGCGAACCTCGGCGACTTCGCCGGCGCGGGCAAGAGCTACGACCAGGCCGACGCTGCGCTGGCCCGTGCCGAGGCGCGCGGGCACAGCGCGGAGACACGGCTCTGGCGCGCGCGCCTGTCGATGCGCCGCGCCTATCTGCACTACCAGGACACCGAACTCGATCCGGCGCGTGAGCGCACGCACGAATCGCTGCGCGCCTTCGAGGCGCTGCACGCCGAAAAACCCGCCGACCTCGACGCGCTGGTCGAATACACCGACGCGCTGGATCTCTACGGCGAACTGATCGGCCAGCGCGGCGACGACGGAAAGCCCGACCCCGAAGGTGCACGTCGCTACCAGTTGCAGGCCGCCGAACTGCGCCGCGACGCACTCGCACGCGCGCCCGACAACAAGCGCATGCGCTACGCCGTCTACAACAGCGTGCTGCGCGAAGGCGGCTACTGGGCCGACAGCGGCGACATGGCCAAGGCGGAAGTCGATCTGACCGAGGCGTTGCGGCTAATTCGCGAACTCGTCGCCGGCGATATCAGCGACACCTACCGGCAGCGCGAGATCGGCATCGTGCTCGTGCGGCTCGTGCAGGTGCAGGACGCGCAGGGCAAGCTCGACGCGTCGGTCGATTCGGCGTTGCAGGCCATGCGCCAGATGGAATCCCTGCTCGCGCGCGATCCGGGCAACGATGCGATGCGCGAGGGCGTGACCTCGACGACGGGCTGGGCCGCGCGCCAGCTCGTCAAGGCCGGCCGTCACGCGGAGGCGCTGCCGATCGTGCAGCGCCAGATCGCCGCGAACGAGGAACGCCTGCGCGCCGCGCCCGACAATCCGTCGATCCGCTACAACCTGTCGCTCGCGTACCGGCGGCTCGGGGAGCAGCGCGCCGCCGCGCACGACTACGCCGGCGCCATCGATGCGCATCGCAAGGCGCTCGCGATCCAGCAGGAGCTCGCGGCGCTGTCGCCCGACAACGCGGCCAGCGTCGCGCTGTCCTACCTGCACATCGGCCGCGCCGAGCACGCCGCGGGCCGCATCGCCGCGGCGCGCACCACGCTCGCTGATGCAACGCAGCGCCTCGCGACGCTCGTGAACGACAAGGCCGTCGGCGCGGGCTATGGCGAAGACCTCGCCGACACCTATGCCGCACTCGGCGATGCGTGGTCGGCAGCCCCGGCCGACCGCGACCGCGCGGTCGAGGCGTATCGCCGCGCCATCGCGATCTGGGACGGCTTCGAACGCGACGGCGCGCTGTCGCCGGTGTCGGCAGAAAAGCGCGAGCGCGCGCGCCGCGCCGTCGGTCCGTAGTCACCGAAAGTTATTGCTTTTCACTTTTAGCAAAGTGCGTCGCGCCGGCCGTTTCGTGCACGGCCGGCGCGAGCCGCGGTATCCATTCCCGCGCCGAATCAGAACGTGATCGCGATCGTGACCGAGTTGTTGCTGCCGGCGATCGAGTTGTTGAGCGTGTTGGCGAAGCCGGCGCAGGCCGCGCTGTTGGCGATCGGCGGGATCGTGATGCCGCTGCCGGTCATCGTCTCGGTGCTCGCGTTCCAGGTGCCCGTGGCGCCGAGCACGATAGGCCCGTAGTTGCAGTCGCTGCCGAGTGCGACCGGCACGCCGCTGACCGTGGCCGACTGCAGATGCAGGTACACATTGTCCATCTGGATACCGGCGATGTTCGGCGCCGAGATCGGGTTGTAAGTCGAGCCCAGGTGGATCAGCTGCGAGTTCAGCGTGACCATGCCCAGTCCGTTGACGTTGGACTGCACGCTCGACGGCGGGAAATACAGCACGCCGCCATAGACGCCCGGCGAAGCCTGCTGCGCGCCGTTGGCAATCGACCCGGACGGGAACGGCATCGGAAAGCCGTTGATGACGAGCTGGCCACTGACCGGCCGGCCTTCCATGCGGTGGCGGAAGATGCGGTCCGGCAGGGTCTGGGCCTGCAGCGGCAGGACAACGAACAGGATTAGTGCGAGCGCGACGGCGGCGCGGAAACGATACGTGGACATGGATTCCCCCAGGAGTCGATGAGCGGCGCGGTCACCGCGCGAGGTCCGATCGACCCCGCGCTGCCGTCCTGACAGCCCCACGCACGGAAGCGCGGCCAAAACGCTCATCGCGATCAAAGATGCCGCGCAGGCGTCGCTTCATGGATGCGCGCGAGATTGCACAAGGCTCGGGACAGGCGACGTCGCGACGTCGCGGCCTCGCAGATCACGGGGAATGCCATGCTTTCAACGTTCTCGCCGTGCGCGCCAGGTTCGCGCCGGGCGCCTGCGAGACGGCGGCTGCCAACCTCAACGGCTCGATCGACACGACCTGGGCGATGTGGAAGCAGACCGCAAGCGCATCGGCTTCACATCGGCGAAGGGTGATTGCATGGAACGCAATCTCGGCGTCGGCGGTGGCCGTCGC
>Ga0068852_100000766_pt1 | contig 21145 bp, 15 predicted proteins | sample KBSCornC22_FD_66594 | JGI IMG/M metagenome (GOLD analysis project Ga0068852, IMG submission 66594) | Corn rhizosphere microbial communities from Kellogg Biological Station, Michigan, USA - KBS Corn C2-2 | ecosystem: Host-associated > Plants > Roots > Rhizosphere > Soil ... | reverse complement strand
CGAGAGGCCAAACGAATAGAAGAAGCCCTTCTGTATTCGTCAAAGGGCCATTTCGTAGCGTCTCATTTCTGGCAAACGTTTCATCTCTGGATTGGGATACCAGCCGTCATTCTATCGGCTACAGCAGGAGCGTCCGCATTTGCCGCCTTCGACCACAGTCATATTGTGGCTGGTGTGATCTCGATTATTGTTGCCGTGCTCTCGGCCATTATCACGTTTCTAAATCCCAATGAAAAACGCGCTTCTCATCTGACTGCTGGTAACCACTACGACTCCCTGATGAATAAAATCCGTATATTCTGGTCAATCGACTGTTGGCGCGAAGAATCCGAACAAGTTCTTACAGAGAAGTTGAAGTACTTCTCGGAGCAGAAGGATCGATTAAATGAAGGATGCCCCCAGATCCCTCCTTGGGCATACAGCAGGGCAAAAAGGGGTATAGCCGACGGAGAGGGCACATATGTTGTAGACAAGGTGGACAACTTGTGAGGCACGTCACCGTCATTCCCTCCAGAGTGGGAAAACAATGAATATCCACACTTTGTGGGACTTGCCTTGTTCCTCAAAAGAGCTATGCTGAACTAAATCCTTAAAGTGGGAGCGCATCAAAGATATGACACAGGGACATCAAGAAGTATCAATAATCATCGACAAGCACGAGCATAAGTCGCCAAACCCGACGACCGGCCATGATCTCTACATCCTGGGGGGAATCGATCCGCAGAATTACGATCTATTTCGCGAGACGCACGGGAAAGGTGATGACGAGCTAATTGCCAATGATGGAAACCAAATTACGCTGAAGGATGGCGATCACTTCTTTAGTCTTAAGAAGAAGCTCAATCCAGGGCACTGAATGCCGCTGATTCCTCAAAGTGACGAAGACTATCTCGAGGACCGTGCCTTCGACTACGAACTCAAGAAGGTTGAGAACGAGGTATACCTCATCCTGCGTCAGTGGCCGTTTCCGGAGGCGTATACTCCGAGAGCTGCGGACGTACTGATCAGAATTTTGCCTGGCTACCCACTCAGCCCGCTCGACATGTTCTGGACGAGCCCAGACGTTAAACTCGTCAACGGTGCATGGCCGCAGGCAGCAGACGTGCATGAGAACCACGCCGGGCAGGTCTGGCAACGCTGGTCCAGACACACACAAGAGTGGCGTGCAGGAATCGACAATCTCCGGACTTTCATCACAGCTATAAAAATGGAAATCAATCGCGGGCTCTGATGCAATATACGGTTTCGTTTCTAGAGGACGATTACAAGGCGCTTACGGATCATCTTTTTTCGGATAGAGCCCATGAGCGGGCGGCATACTTGCTCTGTAAACCATCTATATCACCGGACGAAACAAGATTGCTCGTCCGAGAAATTGTGCCCGTTCTTCCCGATGAGATCACCTCGGCGACTGAGCGCGACATTGTTATTAAGCAAGAATCCTACAGACGGGCGCTGAAACGAGCACACCTGTCTAAATCATGTTTTGTTCTCGTGCATTCTCACCCTCAAGAGTTTCCCAATCACTCTCGGCAAGACGACGTCGAAGAGCTTGACCTGTTTCGTTCGGCATATGCTCGAATTCATAACGACCTGCTCGTTCACGGCAGCATTGTCATTTCTGACCCCGTAAATCCAATTGGGCGCATATGGCTGGATGACGGCACTGTTCAACCGATCTCGCGAGTCCGGGTGATCGGTCGCCGGTTCGCATTTTTTGATCCGGACGATCGGGCGCTTATGGATATTGCAATGTTTGACCGCCAGATACTTGCGTTTGGCGAGCATATCCAAAAACTTCTAAGCCGAATGAATGTCGGGATCGTTGGGCTCGGAGGAACAGGGTCGGCAATTTGCGAAGAGCTTACACGATTGGGCGTAGGGAAGCTGACGGTCTGCGATCCGCAACGTCTCGAAATCACCAACATTAACCGCGTCTACGGCTCGCGAAGGGCTGATGAAGGAGTTCCGAAGGCCGAGATCGCTCAACGATCCGTGAGGGACATCGGAAGTGGAACTCAAATTGTGTCGATAGAGGGGAGCATTACAGATTCAAGTGTCGCTGCGAGATTTAAGGATTGCGACATCATATTTGGCTGTACTGATGACGAATGGGGCCGGTCAATTCTGTCAAAAATGGCGATCATGCATATAATTCCAGTTTTCGACATGGGAGTTGAAGTAGATTCATTGGAAGACGAAATTAGGAGCGTTCGAGGGCGAGTCACGACCCTTTTCCCCGGGTCGGCATGCTTGTTCTGCCGAGGAGCTATCACCCCAGACGTCATTGAGGCTGACATTCTCCACGCAATTAAGCCTGATGAGTACGAGGCGAGAAGACGGGAAGGTTATGTGCCCGGACTCCCCGGAAACGCACCCGCGGTCATCACGTTCACGACTTCGGTTGCTTCAGCAGCAGTTTCGGAGATGCTACATCGCTTCACTGGCTACATGGGGTCGGATCGCGAGTCAAGCGAAATCATTCTGCGCTTCGACGAGTCTAAGATCAGTACCAACTCGAAGCCCGCACGGACTGGATGCTGGTGTTCCGATCGAAGCTCATGGGGTAGAGGCGATGTCGATCCGTTCTTAGATTTGACATGGCCCACTTGAATCTCATGAAACTATTCGCCTGGCTTAAAAAGCAAAGCGCTCTCAGAAAGGTACCGAAATACTTCGGACAGGTTCGTTTTGTCGAGCGCGTTTCTGACGTGCCAGATGAAATCTCTAAAGATGTATACATCGTCCGGCGCGGGAGCAAATACATTTGGGTCGTGTTCATGTGTCCTTGCGAAAAGAATCATAGACTCACAGTCAATTTGTCTCCTGCCCGAAAACCATTCTGGCGCGCGAAAATCTCGCACGGGGATTTCTCGTTATCACCTTCAATCTGGCTTGCGGAAGACTGCCACAGCCACTATTGGATAGACAACCATAGGATTTACTGGGTAAAGAACTGAACTGTCTTGGCGCATGGCGGTAATAACGCAAATGATTAAGCCCTTTGGTCGGTTCCTCTTGAATTGACGGACCGTAATTACGGTCTATACGTCAATGAGGAACCGGCCAAAGGGTTCGCTTCTTGTTTGTTGACGGGCGAGTAGTGCATGAAATAGGCGATTCCAAGCGCCATTGCATCAAAAATGCTCATTGAATATCGCTCAGCCTGCCAGACTTTTCGTCTTGGCCCCAGCCTGGCTGACAGTTCCGGATGACGCTTGGCGATCACTAAGGCAATTTCATATTTATTGTGACTCTCACCCGGGAATGCTCTTCGCACTGCGTCACGTGAAATACATCGCACACGAATTCGCCGGGACTGTACCAGATTCGAAATCGCGCGAGCAATTGTTTTGAGCTTCGCCGTTTTTGGCTCCCTAATGACAAGGGTGTCTGGTTCATACCGATCCAGTAGCAAGGCTAGTTTTACGCCTCGCGGCACCTTCACGGTATTCACGCCATGTCGAAAGCTTTTGATTCCCCAATCAATCAGCTCATCCGGTGCGTCGAACACGGCATACCCGAAGCTGAGAGGGTGAAGATCGAGCGCAATTACTCTCTTTGGCGAAGTTGCGTTCATTGTTTTCGGTGCTCGTTCGGTTGCGCGTGACCGTGATGATCGTCAATCCATCGCAACTGCCTGGACACCAGAGCCGGCATTCGACCAGATGATCGATGCTTCTGTTCGATCTTGGCGCGTAACATCGTGATTCGCTTCGCGATCTCTTTTTGTAACTCATGGTGTGCACCACTGAAGAGCGCGGCAGGCGATGCGTCGAGAATGATTGCAAGCGCGAGAGCTGTGTGAAGTGGGGGGAGTCGGCGGCCTTGCTCATACCGACATACCTTCGCCCCATTCTTACTCCCCAACAAAAAGGCCACGTCTTCTTGGCGGAGGCTTGATCGTCTCCTATACGTCCGGACATAGTTGTTGAGCTTTGATGACATGCCAGTGGCGCAAAATGGATTTAACCCCTGCGACCTTATATGCCTCTCAGCGTATGCGAAAACCACCCATTAAGAAGACGGGCTGAGTTGCCGCAAGCGGCAAGAATTAGATGCCCAGCAACCACGGTGGCGCTTGTAGCAAGACTGTGTCTACGCTCTCAAATGTGCGGCTTTGCCCCCTCCTTAAACTACCGTTGTGGATACTTGTCAAGAGCCTCTCCGAGCGGTGCAACCGAGGCGGCTCTCGACCCCTCGACGAGGTTGTTTCTCGGTTAGTTGTCCCTTGCGGCAACTAATCCAACCTTTTTATGGATGATTGCGGAGATACCCTGTATCCATGGACGCGAACCGCTTGCGAGCAATATATCCAACGCTGACCGACGAGGAACTGAAACAGGCTGACGAAAACCTCCGGCGTTATTTCGCGTGCGCGTTGCAGATCGCGAGCGAAGCACATTGCAACGTCGTTGACAGTTCCGAGCGCCAGGCTACGATAAAGGAAAGGTCGAATAACAAACTAACAAATTATTCCGTTTGAGCATGGATAACGTATTTGCATATACCCGTGTTTCGACGGTCAAACAGGGGGAGAAAGGCGTCTCATTGCAGGAACAGAAAGACGCGATACTCCGGTACGCGCAACAACACGGTCTCGAGATCGTCCGATGGTTTGAAGAACGAGAGTCTGCTGCCAAGACAGGTCGTCCGGCTTTCATGCACATGTTGCGGCTCCTGCGCATTAAGGTAGCCCAAGGCGTGGTGATCCATAAAATCGATCGCAGCGCGCGCAACCTTGAGGACTGGGCAGATGTCAGTAAACTTGCCGATGCCGGTGTTGCGATCCATTTCGCAAATGAGAGCGTGGACCTGGGAACCGTATCAGGTCGTCTCTCGGCCGATATTCAGGCAGTCGTCGCTTCCCATTACAGCCGAAACCTTCGGGAAGAAGCCAAGAAGGGCATCTATGGGAGATTGAAGCAGGGATTTTATCCCTTCCGTGCTCCCATCGGATATACCGACCAAGGAGCGGCGAAACTCAAGTTGCCCGATCCCGTGATGGCACCGCTCGTTCAAGAGACCTTTGCTCTGTATGGCGCTGGGACGTTCCCGCTCATGGAGCTTGCGGATCACATGTACAAACGTGGACTGCGCAACTGGCGCGGCGGGCGGGTCACCTTGAACGGACTTTCGACCATTCTTAAGAATCCTTTCTATGTAGGAGTCATGAGGATCAAGAAAACCGGTCAGCATTTCTCCGGGAATCACGAGCCACTTATCGACAGAGACCTTTTCGAGCGAGTGCAGGCGCTACTCAGTGGTAAGACGGTGGATCGGGTGGTGCGGCATTCGTTTCTCTTCAGCCGGTTAGTGCCGTGCGCGAGCTGTCACTATTCCCTTATTGGCGAACGCCGGAAAGGGCATACGTACTACCGTTGTCACAATCGCCCTTTCAAGTCACCCCCTGTGTGCCCGAAAACGTGCATTAAAGAAGAACAGTTGGAACACGCGGTGCAAAGCATTATTGAGAAACTCACCCTTTCTACAGCGGAGGTTGACTATTTCCGCGACTGGATTGCAGACCAACGTCTTCAAGCGGGAACAAAGCGCGAAGCCGAGAAACGCGGCGCTACCTTGCAACTAGAAGCCCTTCGCGCGCGAAAGAGCCGCCTCACCGATCTTTTGCTCGATGGATCGATTGAGCGGACGACGTTTGATGACAAACAGAAGTCGCTCGTTTGGGAGGAGTCGCAACTGAAGCAGAAAATCGCGAAACTCGATGGCGGGAGTGATGATGCCCTCAAACAGATCGAGCATACTGTCGGACTCGCAAAAGACGCGTCATTGCTTTATAAACAAGCGAATCTAGAAAGAAAGCGCGAGTTGCTGCGAATTCTACTGTCGGACCTCACCGCATCGGGAGAAAACATAAGCGCAGCGCTGAAAACTCCGTTCCGCCTGATAGCAGGACGTGACAAAACTTCTTATGGTGGACCATATCGGGGGACTTGTCGGACTTTGGGTACCCTCTTGGAACAACTTCATAGCTATATAGCCAAAGCTGACGCCCGTTCATAATAACGGGACTCAGTCTAGCCAAGTTCGTCCGACCAAACAAGGTGGGCGGATTTGGCGTTCCCGGCAACTTTCTGGGGCGGTGGCAGCATTGACAGGCTTGGCGAATGTCCTACAGTTAATGCAAACACTACTTACGCGCATGAACAAACCACTGGAGATTTCTATCGACGAATGGAAAGAGATCATACAGGTCCCCGAGGTCAGGGAGTCTTGGGGTCTGGAAAAAGAGACGCCGGAAGAATTCGCAGAGATGGTCTACGGAGTGAAGTTTCAATTTGCGAGCGGAAGCCCCGGTTATATTGGTGACATATTTATTTTGCAAGGCGATTACCTGACCGGCGATGCTCCCTTTGTGCTCATTAGGGACCATGGGCGATTGAGCTTGGCAGACTAGATAATGGGTGGTCCGAACCCGTGCGGGACTTCAATCACGAGCGATGCGATCTGGACGGAGCCCGGCTCTGGATCGATCCGGGAGCTGTAATTTAATTCACGAACTGCCCTGCATTGTGGACTGGCAAAAAGGCCTCGGACTGGCCTGACTCTAGGAAGGGTCGATTTACAGCTCGCCTAACACGGTGTTCAGTTTATCGATGCCGTCGTGAAGGGCCTTCTTAGCACATTCCGTGCAATAGTTCATCTCGGACCGTCCTTCTTTGACCTGAAGCCGCTTGTCACCCTTGGCAATTAGGTGACGTTTGTTGAAACGGCATTTATGTGCCCGCAAAGCGATACCTACCGTAATTGTTTTAGTGATGGATTTCATTCTATAGTTCTGCCTCGACGTTTTTTATTGCATTGGCTAGACCCTTTCTCATGGCCTCAATCTGTTCAGAACTCAATTCGCCTCTAGCACCGGTGTCAACGCCCGCGAGGTCTGCCAACTTCTTATCAACTCTGGCCTTCAGAACGACGAAGTTATCCTGACCGAGGTGGCGCGTGTCGAGATCGCGACCCTTCGGGTTTATACCCTTATAGCGCATGAGTTGTCCGACGGCATTTCGTACTTCCTCGTCGAGTGCTTTTCTCGCAGCTCGCCTCGCCTCTTGTTTGCGTGGTTGGAGGCGGGTGAGTCTTATAAGCCTATCTTGGCCGAGTTGGTCCAGCAGCAGATCGTATGCAGCTTTCTGCTCGGGGGTGAGCGTCACCAGCTCATCTTCGGAGAAAGTGACATCTGATTGGGTTGTGATCTCGAAAACCGGAGCGGCTATAAGTGGCTGCGGTACAGAAGGGGCAACTTTTTGTGGGAGGGGATCAGAAACGAAATCAAATACGTCTTCGGTGGGGAAAAGGTCATCGAAGTACGCCTGGTCTGCCTCACTGAAATTCTTAAAGTCAGACCACCGCTGTGCCACGTTCGCTCCCGCGTGATACACAACAATACCCTGATTATTGGGATTCATCGGGTCATTCGGTACCGCAACGCGCATTATGCGCCCAACGAACTGCACGAAGGGGCCAAGATTACTGAAAATGCTGCATACTGCAGCGACACTCAACCATTTGTGGTCGAACCCCTCCCCAAGTTTTCGGACTTGGACGATCACGTCGAGTTCGTTGCTATCGAGTTTGGCGAGAATGCCATCAGTATTCGCTTCTTCACGGCTGTGTATATAGGCAGCGCGAAGGCCCCGAGCGGTGTAGGCTTCCGTCACCTGTATGCAGTGTCGGTAGTTCAACGCTGAAGCGATGATTTTATGGCGAGGCTCCCCGGTCCGCTCGCGTAATGCTTTGAGCTGCTGGATCGAACAATCGACGATTGTATCTAGAGTTTCTTTGGAGGTCAGTATGCTGCGCCTGAAGTCGGCATCGTTCTCTCCGAGCCGCACCACTTCATCTCGGTCTACTTCTGTCTCAACACCATCCTCACTGCGCACAAAACGTAGTGTGGCTGGGTTCAATACAACAGCTTTCAGTCGTTTGACGTAGCCCTCTTGTATTGCACGTATGACCGGAAAGGAGTAGATAATGTCACCCGACATGATCTGCCCGTCGGCTCTCACTGGTGTCGCGCTCAGATTTACGATCTTGGCTGCTGGGAATGTCTGTCGGAGCAGTTCCCATGATGCTGCAACGTTGTGATGTCCCTCATCGACCAGAATGAGATCGAAGTAATCTTTTGGCAGCGCGGTGAGCCACCGATTCTCTGTGCCCTGTAGTTGTTGGATGTTCGTTATAACAACGTCTGCATCTTCAAGGTCTGCCTTATTGGATGATGTGCCGCGGATTTCAGCAACCTCAGGGTATGTTGTTCCATCATCAAGTACCGCACACTTCTTATAAAATAGTTCTTCACTCGTTGAGTTGAAATCTTTATCGAGCAGCTGCTTTGCGATCCTGACGCTGGGCGCGATAACTAATACCCTGACGGACGAAGTTGCGAATGGAGCAATTGTCATGAGGCCCGACTTGCCACATCCGACGGGGAGAACGATACCCACTTCTCGTTGCGCATCAGGTTCTGCGAAATGCGAGGCAATATGTTCATAACCTTCTCGCTGCGGAACGCGCAGGTTTTCGTTGCCGGCAATTTTAGGGGATAGAGTCTTAAAAGCGTCTGTTTTCATAATGTGAGGGTGCCTCAATTATTTGTCCGTTTGACCCTTTTTGCAAATGACAGTGGCCGCGAGATCGGCCATAGTGGGCCCCAAGGTCGAAAACCCACCATCCTTATATATATATCGCCGATACGACCCCCCCGGAGCAGGTGATGCTCCAATCCCCAAATGGAGAGCAGAGTTCCCCGGCCCCATTCGCCTCGATGCAGATGGGCATTCATGTGCCAACTGGAAACCAATACGGGATGGAACATGGTCTAAAAAGTTGTCCACAGACGCATTTGAGAATTCACCCCTTTTGTTGCACTCTAAAGGCAAAGGTAATTGTCAGATCGGTGCGGGGTCGAAACCGTAATAGCCAAAGCCGATAGTCATAACTCCACTCATGTTCGTACGCCACGCAAGAGCAGGCGGAAGAGGGCTATATAAGGAATATTTCCGACGCGCCATTACTAGCTGCGCTGTTTTTTTGGTCATCTTTGCCGTAGCGATAGTTATTCCGCTTGAACCGGCATTCGCACAAAGCGCGAGTGACACATCCATGGGCACAACGGCGGGACCGATTTCCGGCATTTCGAGCACGAGTGACAGTTCCACGGCTTCGGCCCCCACGACGGGAAGTGGCACGACCTCGAGCGATGACACCACTTCACAATCGGGAACTACTGGTTCCGGAACTACCTTAACGACGGGAAGCACGAGTCAGCCCGGAAGCACTGACAACGCAACGACTCCGACGAGCGATGTATCACCAAGTCCGGCGACCACCCCAACCACTCCAGCGGCGGCTCCTGCCGCAACACCGGGAGCGCAAACGGCTCCGGACCTCCAACCTCAGACGTACGCCACATTTAACCAAGGCCAAGTCAAAATAGATAATAATACTGGCGCGCTCAATACGACCTATCCCATCAGTATCCCGCCGGGCCGCAACGGCCTTCAGCCCGATCTTGACCTTGTCTATAACAGCCAGGGCACGCAGCAAGCGAGTATTTTCGGCGAAGGGTGGTCCATCGGCATTCCATATATCGAACGCCTCAATAAGAGCGGAGTTGAGAACCTCTATAGTACTTCGACGCTTAACTATTTCACTTCGTCGCTCGACGGCGAGCTCGTATCAACGACGACCGTGACCTCCACGGGTGCCACCTATGTGGCCCGCACCGATAATGGCACGTTCAATCACTATGTTTTTTCGAGCTCTACTGATTCCTGGACGATGACTGACAAGAACGGCACGCAATATCTTTTCGGTTCGTCTGCCGACAGTCAACAAAGTGACCCGAACAACAGCGCCCATGTATACAAGTGGATGCTGAAGCAAGTAACGGATACTAACAACAATACCGTAACGTATAACTACTTCAAAGATTCCGGCCAGATCTATCCTTCAAGCACTTTGTATACCGGCAACGGTTCCTCCACGGGGCCATTCGAAGTTGACTTCAAACTTGCGACGTCGACACTGGGTGATAACGGTACGTCGAGCATCACAGGGTTCCCCGTGAATTCCAATTATCGTGTCAGTGAGATCGACGCCAAGGTAAATGGCACATGGGTTCGCAAATATACGCTGGGCTATTCGGCGGGAGATGACGGCTATACAACGCTTCTGGGCTCAATTGCCGAGTCGGGCGAGAACGCGTCGGGAACGGTCGTTTCATTGCCATCCTCGACGTTCAACTATCAAATTCAGACGGCGGGGTGGGTAAGTTCATCAACCTGGAATTCGCCGGTTCCATTTGTCTCGTCAAGTAGCGCTGATAACGGTTATCGAATTGCCGATCTTCTGGGAAACGGGCGCAGTGACATCGTTTCATCATCAAGCGCATGGATTGATACGGGGAATGGATGGACAAGTTCTTCAACCTGGGATGCGCCGGTATCTTTCATAACCGCGAGTGGCACCGACAGCGGATATCGACTTATGGACGTCAATGGCGATGGGCGCGCTGATATTGTGTCGTGCAGTGGATCATATATCAATACTGGTTCCGGATGGGCTAGTTCTTCGAGCTGGAACTCTCCCGTATGCTTCGGGAGTAACGGCACCTCCACGGGAGCGATCGTTGCCGATGTGAATGGCGATGGCCTTCCTGCCATCCTTTCTGGTGTTGCGAGTGGGACTGCAGGGAAGGCATTCCAAGTAAATTCATCATCAAGCGGAACGCTCACTAACTCCCTGATTTCGTATTACCCCATGGAGGGTAACTCCAACGATTATTATGGTCCTACTAATGGCGTCGATACGTCGATGTCATATGGCTCAAGCTATGGAAAGGTTAATCAAGGAACAAGCTTTAACGGGAGCACCGGCCATATTAATATCTCGACATCAACAGCATTTTCAAACTTCTCTATAGCGTTTTGGTTTAATACTTCCGCAACGACGGGGATGCTATTCAACCTCGGAAATAGCGGGAATAATCAGAATGCAAACATCTATCAAAATACTGGTGGAAAGATTGGCTTCGAAACATATAACGGCTCTGCTGGTTACACCGTGAATGGAACCAATAATACTGCCGATGGTAATTGGCATTTCCTGGTCGCGAACTTTGTCAGCGGGACGTCCGAAGCGCTTTATATCGACAATGTTTTACAAGGCACCGCAAGCCCTGCTTCTTTCTCTATCGGGGGAAGTGGGTGGTCTTATGGATACGACTTTCAGAACAGCAATTCATATTTCGCCGGAGACATAGATGAAGTGGGCGTCTGGTCGAAAGTTCTTTCTGCCAATGAAATGACAGATCTTTATAATGCAGGCAGTGGCCAGACGATGACCACCGTCTCACCCTCGACGATTTCCAGCGCGTATCTTGATACTGGCAGCGGATGGGCAACAAGCACCATTTGGGCACCCCCACTTGCATTCGTCACGAGCGCAGGGTTGGATGCAGGTACCCGTATCGCCGATGTAAACGGCGACGGGTTACCGGACCTCATACAGGGGTACACCGACGCGAGTAGCGTTAACCACTACGGCGCGTATCTCAATACCGGCTCTGGCTGGGCGACAAGCACCGTGTGGACACCGCCTGTGCCCTTCACTGCGAATGCGGGATGGGACAATGGCATTCGCATCGCCGACGTAAACGGCGACGGTCCCGATGATCTCATTACGGGATACAGCGACGTGAGCGGCAATCCTACATCAACCGCATATTTGAATACCGGCCACGGATGGACGCTCGATAACGCATGGGCTCCCCCTACGATCTTTTCTTCGCTTGGTGGATATGATCAGGGCGCTCGTATTGTGGATCTCTTAGGCAACGGCCTGCCCGCGATCATCTCCGGGTATACCGATTACTCGGGAGTAAACCATTACAACGCATGGGTCAACGACAACACGAGCCGCGCGGATATTCTGACCGGCATTACCTATCCGCAAGGGGGAAATACCGCCATCACATATACGACCGCATCGGCGTTGCTGAACGGATCAGGTGCCACGACGAATAGTGTTCCGTATCCCGTCACCGTCGCTTCCAACATCACGACGAGCGATGGCGCGGGGAACACCGCGTCCTCTTTGAACTACCAATACTCGGGCGGCACCTACTATTACGGCAGTCCCTTCGATCACAAATTTGCGGGATTCGCGCAGGTAACCGCAACCGACGCGGTAGGAAATGTCACGAAGACATACTATGACACCTCGAATGGCGTAAGCAGCTCGACGGGGCAGTATCAGGACAATTTCTGGAAGATCGGAAAGCCGTACCGTGTGGAGCAATATGACAACGCAAGCAATCTGTACAAAGTTACCATCACGAGGTGGGATAGCACCCCGACAGGCGGTAATGCTGCCTTCGTGTTCCCCGATCAGACGGTCGAAATGGATTATGACGGCCTCGGTACTCACAACGATTCCGCGGAGTCATACACCTACAGCGCCTCGACTGGCAATGAGACACAAAAGATCCAGTGGGGGCAGGTGACGGGCAATACCAACGGCACGTTCGCGACGAGTACGGCATCCACTCCGTTCACCACAAGCTACAGCTATGCCGCAAGCGCAAGTTCGAGCGTGATAGGGAAGATCTCCGACGAGACACTCTTAAGCCCAAGCAGCACGCAGATCCAGGAAACGCAGTATTACTATGACGGTCTTGCTTTAGGGAGCGTGGGTGCGGGAAATCTCACGAAGCAGCTCGATTGGAAAAGCGGGGTGAGTTACGTGACGACCGCGCGCAACACGTATAACGGATACGGACTCATTACGCAATCGCTCGATCCTCGAAACAGCACGACGACCTATTCGTACGATCCGTACAATCTTTATCCCGCGACAACGACAAATGCCTTGAGCCAGGCGACGGCATATCAATACGACTATTCAACAGGAAAACCGACGCAGACGATTGATCCGAACAAACTCGTGTTTCAGACCGTCTATGACGGCATTGGCCGACCGCTTCAAATATTGCAGCCCGATCAAGTGACAACGTCCACGCTCGATCTCAAAACCACGTATACCTACACCGATACAGCGAATGCCGTCGCTGTTCATGAAGCGGACTATTTGAATGCTTCTACGACCGTTGATACGTACACCTATTCCGACGGCCTCGGTCGTCCGATCCAAACGCGGAGATCAGCAACCGATTCCGGCATCTACAAAGTGAGTGACGAGACCTACAATACGATTGGTCTCGTAAAAACGCAGTCGCTGCCATATTTCGCTGCGAGTTCGACGAAGAGCGCGGCCACGACGACCGCAGCGCTCTTTGTGACCTATGCGTATGATCCTCTTGGCCGCACGCTCTCCATCGTGAACGCCGTGGGTACCACGACCTATGCCTACGCCAACTGGAAGACAACCCTTACCGATCCGAATGGAAACATAAAGGACACCTATGTCGATGCTTTCGGCAATCTCGTGAAGGTGGGCGAGCACAATAGTACGAGCACGTATACAACCACTTATGCGTATGACGGTCTGAAAGACCTTGTGAACCTTACCGATGCGAATAGCAACATACGGAATTTCACGTATGACGGCCTCGGACGCATGGTGTCCTCGACCGATCTTCACGCCTCGACCTCGAGTTCGTACGGCGTCTGGAATTATATCCATGATGACGCCGGAAATCTCACGTCCAAGACCGATCCGAAAAGCCAGACGATCACATATGGGTACGATGTCTTGAATCGAGTGGCAAGCGAAAGTTACGGCGGTGCGACACAGATCGTCTATACCTACGATTCTTGTACAAATGGCATCACGCGCCTTTGCAGCGTATCGAGTACGGACGCGGCATCGCTCGTCACGCACGCGTACGATCCGGAAGGTAATCTTGCGAGCGAGACAAAAACGATCAATGGCGCGAACTATACAACGAGCTATACCTATGATCGACAAGGAAACCAGACGAGCATTACAAACCCCGATAATTCCGTGGTGCAGTATACCTATGGCACGGGTGGCCTCGTGACTCTCGTGCAGGAAGAGGAACCGTCCAGCACCTTTGCGACGCTCGTTTCCGGTATCGATTACTCTCCGATGGACAAGATGACGACGCAAACTGATGCGAATGGCGTCACGACGGTGAATACGTACGACCCCACTCGTCTCTACCGGTTGCTGAGCACTGTAACGACTGACAACGGCGCGGGACTCGGACAGCCAGCACTCCTAAGAGGAGGTTTTCACAATAATCTTTTTCCAGGAGGCGGAGGAGCGACGAGCACATTTTCTTGCGCCGGTGCCGAAACAAGCTATACCGTCCCTGCGGGCGTGACCCAGCTTTTGATTATTGCGTACGGCGCACAAGGTGCCGCGAGCGGTGGGCTGGGTGGCGCGGTTTCGGGAACGCTCGCCGTGACGCCGAGCACTACCTATTACATAAACGTCGGTTGCCAGAATGGTTACAACGGGGGCGGCGCAGCGGGAGAAGGTTATATTGCCGCTGGTAACGGCGGCGGTATGACGTGGCTCTCGGCAAACAGCACTTTTAGCACGACGACCGTCTTGATGGTTGCGGGTGGAGGTGGTGGCACGGGTGGGCAGGGGAATAATGGCGGTACAGGAGGTCCAGGATCGGGCGGACCTGGAGGCGGAGCGAATGGTGGTAATGGCGGAACGGGAAGCTCCGGATATTGCGGCAGCGGATATTGTGCGGGTGGCGGAACGGGTGCTTCGCAAAGTACGGGCGGTGTTGCGGGTAGTCCAGCGGGACCTGGTGGATATGTCGGTGTTGCAGGAGGTGTTGGTCAAGGAGGTTATGGAGGGAACGGCTATTATGCTGCTGGATTCTATTATAGCGGTGGTGGTGGTGGCGGAGGTGGTGGTTATTACGGCGGCGGAGGTGGTGCAGGAAATGGCTATGACGGTGGGGGCTACATGGGCGGAGGTGGCGGCGGCGGGTCGTCCTATATTGCCACAACAACTTCATTCACGAACACGGGTATATCGTCGGGCGTAAACTCCGGCGACGGCTCGCTCATCATCGTGCCCGTCACGCCGCTTGCAAATCTCAATCAATATTTCTTAAACACTAGCTCGACGCTTAACGAGGGGAGTTCGACGAACACCGGCGTGACGTTCGGTGCCACGTTAACTGCAAGCGCGAGTACGACACTCCAGCTGCAAGTGGAGGTGGAACCGACGAGCACCGCATTCACGGGAATTCCGAACGCGACAAGTAGTTTCGTATCTCCGGGCAGCAACGCGACGACGAGTTTCCGAAGCATCACAGGTGCATATCATTGGCAGGCGCGACAAGTGAACGCGTCGGGTACCGCGACGGTCTGGCAAGTATTCGGACTGACATCCACTTCCACCGATTTTGTTCTAAACAACACCTTCATTGAGAATTACACCGGTTCGGTCGCGAGCATCACGATACCGAACCATGTGCTTTCCCTCACGCTTACCGTGAATGGCGCGCAGGGAAACGCAGGTGGCGGGACTTATGGTGGCGGCGGAGCAAACGGCGGCCTGGCAGTTGGGACGCTTATAAATCCTAGTGGGACTTACTATTTTTACGTCGGTGGTCAGGGCGGTGGTGCAAGTGGAGGGAGCGGTGCGCAGGGCGGCGCTGCCGGTGGCAATGGCGGTGGTATGACATGGCTTTCGACACAGAACACATTTGATCAGGCCCATGTCATTATCGTTGCTGCGGGCGGAGGAGGTGGCGGCGGGCAGGCATTTAACAGTGCGACTGCCGGTGGAGGCGGTGGTTCTGGTGGAGGATCATCGGGCGGCAATGGAGGAAATGGCTCCGGTGCATATTATGGCAACGGGGGATCTGGCGGGTCTCAGACATCAGGAGGGAGTAGTACCGGGCTTGGATGCATTGCAGCCGGTGGAAGTGGAGCTGCAGGCACAGGTGGCGGAGGATTTTCGGCAACGAATCCAGGTGGAGTGTCGGCTGGCGGTGGTGGGGGAGCTGGTAACGGCTATTATGGCGGCGGAGGAGGAGGCGCAATCAATTATTGCAATATCGCGGGCGGTGGCGGCGCGGGCGGTGGCGGATCATCTTACGTCGCGTCAACTCTTACCTCGACCAGTACGACATCCGGGGCAAATTCCGGCAACGGCTCACTTACGATCGTCGAGAATTTCGATCCGACACCCGTGTTTACCTCATCGACGCAATTCTTTGCGAATGGCACTACCACCCTCAACGTTGGAAGTACCAGTGCACAAGTGCCGGTCGTTCTTGGCGCGACGGTGAATTCTTGGATTGGCCGCAATGTACAACTGCAATTTGAGGTGGAGCCTTCGAGCACAGCGTTCACCAATACAGCCAATGTTTCGAGTAGTGCTTTCGTTGCACCAGGAAGTTTTGCGAGCACCACCTTTACAGGAGCGAATGGTACATATCACTGGCAAGCTCGTGCAGTTGATGTGCAAAACAATACCTCGACATGGCAGCAGCCATTTACGTCCACCGTCAGTACCTCCTCCGGGCAGGAGGAATTGTATGCGAGCCCGCTTTACACAAATGCCAACCTCGTCTCGTATTACCGCGTGGAAGGAAATGCGAGTGATACCAAGGGCGTAAATAGCGGCACGGGATCAAACGTCACCTACAGCACTTCCACTGGCAAGTTCGGGCAAGGCGCTGCGTTCAACGGAACCTCCAGTGGCATCTCCATCCCTGATTCTTCTTCGCTCACGCCGTCAACCATGTCGTGGAGCTTCTGGGTCAAGCCGAACGCTCTTCCTTCGGCGGGCACAGTGATCGGGCTGCTCGACAAACGCGATGAAACGAGCGGTACGAATGGATATGGGGTGGAGCTATATAACAACGCCGGAACGCAAGACATTCTCTTCATGGGAAAAAATTCCGATACGTGGGGAACGTGGGCGATAGCGCTTTCCACCTCCACGTGGACAAACCTTATTTTCGTGAAATCAGGGAGTTCGGCGACGCTTTATCTCAACGGAGTTTCGCAGGGTACAGGAGGAAGTAATCTTTCATTCACAAACTATGCAACTCCTCTCTACTTCGGCCGCCGCGTCGATGGCCATTATCTCAACGGAGCGATGGACGATATCGCCCTCTTCAATCGCGCGCTCACGTCGACCGAGGCTTCGAGTACATATAACGGTTGGATGAGCACCAGCTCGGCGGCCGTTGCCAGCGACTTCACGCTTGCCGTACCGCATATCAATTTCGCTACTCCGGTAAATGGTACGACGACGCCGAATTTCCCGAATTGGCAATTGAAAGCTGATACCGTGACGTCAACCGACAGCTACGCGCTCACAGTCAACTGGAACGATGCAGCCGGGGATGCGATGCAAAGTTCAACCATCACTGCGAGCGGAACGGCGTTGCTTGCGGGGGTGAACGTCCCGAAGCCGACTTCATCTCTTGATTACACATACGACGGCACCCCGGTCGGAATGAACGCAACGGCGACCCTCATGGATGCATCGACCACTACCGCGACGACCTCGGTGAGTTTCACGGAAATTACCGCGCCGAATCCGGTGATCTGTGGCACGAAGACGATCCAATGCATTTCTTACCTGTACGACAATGATGGAAATATTACGCAGATCACCGATCAATCTGCAGCGTCTTCATCGATCACCGTGAATTACACTTACGACAACTTGAACCGCCTCCTTTCTGCATCTTCAACTAACGCCGCGACTGGCCAGAACTATAAACAGGTCTTTACGTATGATCCGGTGGGGAATATTCTCACCGGTCCCGCAGGCACCTATTCGTACGCCGCCCCGAGCTATACCGACCCCGATGCGGTAACGGGTATCGTGAACGGCAGTTCAACCACCAGTTTCACATACGACCATAACGGCAATCTCACGAACGCTTCGAGCGGTCCATCCTACACGTGGGACTATCGCAACGAACTGACGCTCGTATCTTCATCCACTGCGTCTTCCACCTATGGATATGATTTCACAAGTCAGCGCGTGAAAACGGTTGCCAATGCTATTACAACGTACTATCCGGAAACGACCTATTCTATATCTGGAAGTACGACAACGAAGAATATCTTCCTGAACGGTGCCCTCGTCACGACCATCATGGGCGCCCCTTCTTCGACTGCCGCAGTGCGTTACATATCTACGGATTATCTCAATAGCGCGAATACCGTGACGAACTCGTCGGGAACGGTAGTTGAGGATCTCCAATATTTCCCATATGGGCAAACAAGGATCGACAATACGGCAGGATCGTATACGGGATCTCCACGGAAGTACATCGGTCAACAGTATGATGCTGCGACCTCCCTCAGCTATCTTAATGCCCGCTATTATAACTCGGCGCAGGGGCACTTTATCAGTGAGGATCCACTATTTGTTGCTGGTCCGCTCGGTCAAACTCTTGAAGATCCCGAATCGCTGAATGCCTATTCATACTCTGAAGATAATCCTATTATTAAGAGCGACCCAACGGGTCGGTGTGTGGATGGAGTATCAACCATTGCGTGCGTTATTGCAGTGACTGCTCTAGTGGCAATTATCGCTAGCCAGGCAGCAATTCTCTATGGAGCCTATACCAATCATCCCCAGATAGTCAGTGCCGGTTTCGATGTGTCAACTGTGGCTGAGGCAAGTGGTTTAAGTGCCACCCAGCCATCCGCTATTCCCGTCATAGAACCGAATCTCACTTCACCAAATGGTCCGTACTCCGTCTATTTGGGAACGGACGACGAAAGCACTCTAAATTATGTTGGGATCACCAAGCGCGCGCCGGAAGAGCGTTTTCAAGAGCATCAAAATGCCATTGGTTCGGGACGTGAAACTCTAAATTACTCGACAGAATATTCGAACCTCTCAGAATTCGATGCGCATTATGTAGAGCAGTCCTACATAAATGAATATGGACTCCAAAAGAATGGCGGCCAACTCGTAAACAAGATCAATTCTATTAGCCCTCAGAACCTCGCGGGCACAATGTCGGTTTCTACAGCTGCCCAGCTACAGTCTACTCTAACTGCGCTTTCGGCTGCATTAGGTCAATTATCTGCTACGCTGAACAGCGTAAGCAATTCCAATAGCTCTAAGTCAAGATGAGACCTCTTAAGAATGTTCAAATCCATTGATCAATATCCTGATACCTGGTCAGTCGCCCGAGGCACCCGAATGGGGATGCCGATTGTTATCCGTTTTCGGGATGGTTTAAAAGAAGCTGTAGGGCATCCTCGGTATCCCTTTCAAATAGGAATAGCAATTCCTCTTTTGCACCCCACAGTCGACGGATTGCCCGAGGACAGCGAAGCGAAGGAACTGGATACGATTGAGAGTTCTTTGAAAAACGTAATAGTCGCAGGCGGAGGGGTATTCGTCATGGCTATTACGACAAACGGAATGAGAGAATTAGTATTCTATTTTCCCAATATGGACGCGACAATCATCCAAGATACAGTGGATTCCCTCAGTGTCGCTCCTCATAAGCTTCAATTTATGATTCAGGAAGATTCACGTTGGGATACCTATAAAACCCTTATTCCATCCTCATGACTATATTTCGTTCGATACAGCTGCTAGTTATCGTACTGTTTGCCGTCATATCGATCTTATCGTTCTTTAACAGGAGGAAGAATCCGCACTGGTCATGGAGTTGGATTGCCACCCTTTCGCTCGTACTTCTGGCCACTTCCGTATGGGCCTTTATCTCCGATTTTATATTATTAAATCATCCTGTGTTGAATGTAACGAACTCCTACTTACTCAATCTGATATATGCAGTCTGTGCTATCGTCATCCTTAGAAAAGTTATCATCGGCTCTCGAAAGCTATGAGGATCCCGACCGTTGAAAGACCAACAATATCCTTCCGTGGCCTCCCACGAACTTCGCGGGGAAGCGTGATGCTCGTCGCCGTTGAAGAGATGCCGATTGTACCCACGGGGACCCTTACGGTTACCACGGGCGCCGCCTACGGCCATCCCGTCGAATCCCAAGAACGCGAAGCGGATGTCGGCCAGAGTATTTACATAGGACAGCAGTATGAGGACCCAAAGAATAAAAGTCGCCAATAAAATAATATAAACACATCTATGAAACAACGCTCTATATGGCTTGGTATTGTGGGAGGGTTAGTGTTATTTGCTATGTCCAGTTTTTCATTCGTTAGTTTTTCTTCTGCTCAAACAACCAACTCATCTTCCTCGATAGCAACACTTCCATCTTTCGATCAATCTTCATCTTCTTCGACGTCAGCCTCTACTTCTTTAGACGCGGCAGTATCATCGGCGGCACTGGAAGCAACTTCACGCATATCTTCTTCTCCGACATCAACTGATCTTACGGAATCCTCTTCATCTGAAAATTTCACCCCTTCGTCAAGGCTTGCGAACGCTACATCGACATCAGAGGCGACCACAAGCACCACTTCAATATCTACCACGACATCCGGCGCTTCGACCCCCGCATTAGACTTATCAACATCTTCCTTCACGCCCAGCTCGACAGAGCTCCAACTTTCCTCCGCATCGAGTACCGCATCCTCAAGCGTGACTCAGGTAACGCCTCCTCCTCCCGCGCCGCAGTCAACGGCATATGCAACCTGCGATCAGACGGTGAAGAATGTCCCGGGCGATTACCCCACTATTCAAGCGGCAATTGATGCCTCAAGTTTCGGCGATACGATCAAGATCGCAGCGGGAACATACAACGAAGATCTGACGCTCGCGAGTGGCATTTGCCTCGAGGGAGCGGGAATTGATCAGACGATCATTTCCAAGAGCGGCGCTTCCGGTATAACGGGCAACAATGTGTCCTACGTCATCATGAAAGGCTTCAGCGTACAAAATAGTGGGTGCGCACCCGGGGTGTGCGGAGGAGGTGGTAACGGAGGAGGAATTCAATTATCGAACTCGAGCAATATCACCATACAGTCCTGCCGCCTTACAGGAAACTCCGCAGTGGATGGTGGGGGAATGTCCCTATCTCAAAGCAGCGTCACCATAGATCACTGCCTCATCGATGGGAACACGGCAAATAACCTAGGAGCGGGTATAGCGGAGGATGCTGCTTCGACCGTGTCACTCACGAACGTCACCGTGGCGAACAACAAATGGGTGAATGCCCTTGGCAATGGAGGAGTTGGTGGCATCCGCGCTGATGGA
>Ga0068852_100000751_pt1 | contig 21304 bp, 18 predicted proteins | sample KBSCornC22_FD_66594 | JGI IMG/M metagenome (GOLD analysis project Ga0068852, IMG submission 66594) | Corn rhizosphere microbial communities from Kellogg Biological Station, Michigan, USA - KBS Corn C2-2 | ecosystem: Host-associated > Plants > Roots > Rhizosphere > Soil ... | reverse complement strand
GCTTCGGGCCACGCCTTGTGTAGCGCCCAGGCCGCGGCGGGAGGCGTGCAGCAATCATGGCGACCCTGGACGATGACCGCGGGAATCCCGCCCAGCTTTTCCGCCCCGCGGAGCAGCTGCCCCTCCTCGAGCCAGCCGCGATTGACCATGTAGTGATTCTCGATCCGGGCAATGGCGATCGCCTTTTCGGGCTCGGAGAATTCCTCGATCACGTGCGGGTTGGGAAGTAACGTGACGACCTCCCCCTCCCACTTGCTCCACGCTTTCGCGCAGCGCAGCTTCTCGTCTGCATCGCTGCCGGTCAGGCGGCGCTGATAGGCTGCGACCAGATCGTCGCGCTCCGCCTCCGGAATGGGAGCGACAAACTCCTCCCATTTGTCAGGGTAGAGCTGTGACGCGCCGCCCTTCTTGTACAGCCAGTCCAGTTCGTACTGATCGAACAGGAAGACACCCCTGAGGACGAGCTCGGTCACGCGATCCGGATGAGTCTCAGCGTAGGCGAGCGAGAGAGTCGAACCCCAGGAGCCGCCGAACACCAGCCACTTTTCGACGCCGGCGACTTCGGTGCGGAGCTTCTCGATGTCGGCGACCAGATCCCAGGTCGTGTTCGCCTCGAGGCTCGCGTGCGGTGTCGAGCGCCCGCAGCCACGCTGGTCGAACAGGAGCACATTGTAGCGCTCCGGATCGAATTGCCGCCGGTGATCGGTGCTAATCGCGGCGCCGGGACCGCCGTGAAGGAACACGGCCGGTTTCCCTGCTGGATTGCCGACCAGTTCCCAATAGATCGAATGGCCATCGCCTACGTCGAGATGGCCCGACCGATAGGGCTCGATCGGCGGGTAAAGCGCGCGACGTTGCTGCGCCTGGATGTCCATCAGAAGCTCATCTCCGAATAAATCCGGCTAATGTCACCTTGCCACTCACCGAAGAAACGGTCCAGCAGCCGGTCGGCGGGAGTCTCGCCGCTCGCGACCATCTCGTTCAATGGATCGAGAAATCCACTCTCGTTGTCACCCGCGGAATTGAGCCGGGCGCGACGAGTCAGTCCGCCGGCAGCGATATCGAGCACCCTGCGCGCCAGATCGCGCACGTCGCCTCCGCCCGGCACCGGAGCCTTGAGCGCCAGCTTCGGCACCACGCGGCGGAGCTCCTCGCGCTCTTGGATATTCCAGTCCTTCACCAGGTCCCACGCGGCGTCGAGGGCTTCGTCGTCATAGAGCAGCCCCACCCACAGGGCCGGGAGAGCGCAGATTCGGCTCCACGGACCTCCGTCCGCGCCGCGCATCTCCAGAAAGCTTTTGAGCCGGACTTCCGGGAAGATGGTGGACAGATGATCCGTCCAGTCGGCGAGCGTCGGCTTTTCACAGGGCAATTGCGGGAGCTTGCCTTCGAGGAAGGCGCGGAAGCTCTCACCGGCGACGTCGATGTGGGTGCCGTCGCGAAAGACGAAATACATCGGCACGTCCAGGGCATAGTCGCAGTAGCGCTCGTAACCGAAGCCATCCTCGAAAACGAAGGGCAGCATTCCGGTGCGGTCGCGGTCGGTGTCCTCCCAAATGTGACTTCGAAAGCTCAGGAAACCGTTGGGTTTCGCTTCAGTGAGAGGCGAGTTGGCGAACAAGGCAGTCGCCACCGGCTGAAGAGCCAGTCCCACACGGAACTTGCGAACCATATCGGCTTCAGACGAATAATCCAAATTCGTCTGTATGGTACAAGTTCGCAACATCATATCGAGGCCGAGGCTACCAACCTTGGGCATGTAGTTGAGCATGATCTGATAGCGGCCCTTCGGCATGACCGGCAGGTCATTACGCGCCTTGTCCGGCCACATGCCCAAGCCGAGAAAGCCGATTCCCAGTCGTTCCCCCACCGCCTTGACCTGCGACAGATGGCGTCCCGCCTCCGCGCAGGTCTGGTGCAGGTTATCCAACGCAGCTCCGGACAGCTCGAACTGACCGGCCGGCTCCAGGCTGATCGTTCCGTCAGTGCCGGTCAAAGCAATCACATTGCCGTGCTCGGCAACCGGCTCCCAACCGAATTCGGTCAAGCCGAGGAGCAGGTCGCGAATACCGCCGGGCTCGTCGTAAGAGGGAGCCCGGTGATCGGACGTGCGATAAACGAACTTCTCGTGCTCCGTTCCGATCCGCCATCGCTCGCGCGGCTTCTCGCCGTCGGCGAACGTCGACAGCAAATCGGCGCGACTTTCGATGATCGGGCTAGCGCTCTCGTCCGTCCGGGTCGTCATGGTGCGCGGCGCTTACCCGCAGCGCAAACGGCGCGCCAGCATTTCCGATTTATATCCCGATAAGATTGCGGGGTGCCGTTATCCGGTCAGCTTGCCTTTTTCGCGGCGATCCAGTTGTCGATCTTTTCCTCGAGAATCGGCAGCGGCAGAGCACCTGTGTTCAACACTTCGGCATGAAATTCGCGGATGTCGAACTTCGGTCCTAGCTGGGCCTTGGCCTTGTCACGAAGCCGACTGATCGTCAGTTGTCCGATCTTGTAAGCGAGCGCTTGGCTAGGGATCGCGATGTAGCGCTCCACTTCCGCAGTGGCGTCCGTCTTCGATTCCCCGGAATGGGTCAGCATATATTGGATGGATTGGTCGCGGGTCCACCCCATGGAATGGATACCGGTATCGATCACCAGCCGCATCGCGCGCAGCATTTCGTCGCTAAGATTGCCGAACCGCTGATATGGATCGGTGTACATACCCATCGGATAGCCAAGCGATTCCGAATAGAGTGCCCAGCCCTCGACGTAGGCCGTGTTGCCGCCGAACCGCATGAAATCGGGCAACGACTTGTTCTCCTGCGCCAAGCTGATCTGGAAATGGTGGCCAGGCTCGCCTTCGTGGAGGAAGAGGGTCGTCTCCTCCCACGTGCTGCGCGACGGCAGATCGTAGCTGTTGAAATAGAATGTGCCGGGCCGAGATCCGTCCGGAGTGCCCTGCTCGTACGAAGCGCCAGCCTCGAACTTGGCGCGGAATGGATCATAAGCCCGGATGACCAGCGGTGCTTTCGGCACTAACGAGAAAAATTGCGGGATTCTGGCTTCCGCTTTTGCCTTTATACCATAGAAATCCTGACGAAGTTGATCCTCGCTCTTTGGCTGGAATTTCGGGCTGGTGCGCATGTAGTCGAAGAATTGCTGGAGCGTCCCTTTGAACCCGACCTGCTCCTTCACCTGCTCAAGTTCCGTGGTAATCCGAGCAACCTCGTTGAGGCCGAGCTGGTGGACCTGCTTCGGATCGAGCGCCTCAGTCGTGGTCGACTCAATCAGGTAGCGGTACAGCCGGTCGCCGCCTTTCATGTACATCAGACCGACGCCGTCGCGTGCATGCGGCAAGTACTCGTTTTTCAGGAAGTCGCGAAGGCGAGTCAGTGCCGGGTAGATTTCCCGGCTGATTGAGGCACGATAGGCCGCAGTCAACCGCTCACGATCCGAAGCGCCGATCGATTTTGGAAATTCCTTGATCGGTCCCCAATAGGGTGAATCTTCAGGCTTGAGCTTCAGCTGGTTGTCCAGCTGCTCGATCATGTTGCGAACCGTCAGTTTGGTTTCGACAACGCCCTCCCGCTCGCCCTGACGGAAGCGGCCGATCGCGCGATCGATATAGGTGGCGAACTCCTTGTTGCGCTTGAGGTTGTTCTCGTAATCCTGAAGGGTGTTGAACGGCGCCCCGCCATGGCCGCTGGAGAAAGTCGCATATTCGGTCTGCCAGCCGTAAAAGTGGTTCATCGGCCGGACTTCAGTCAGCGATAGAATGTCGGGCTGCAGCCCCTTAAGGTCATCGCCGCGCTGCCACTTGAACGTATCGTAGGCGATCTGGTCGGTCGGATTCAGCCTGGACCGCTCGACCTGCCGCAAAGCCGCAAGATCGTGCTCGGCGGATGCTTTCTCTGCCGCGTAATATTGGTCGGTGATGTAGTCACCGAAGTGATCCGCGTAACGCAAGTCCCCACGCTCGATCGCGTCAACCGGATTGAGCCTCAGCTCGGTTTCGTCGCTGTTCTTGAATATCGCGAAGAGCTTATCGTGCTCGGTTTCTGAAGCTGCCGGTGGTTGCTGTGCAGACGCTGCAGTAGCGACTAGGCCAGTGGTCCACAGCGAAAGGGCCAGCAAAAGGGCACGCGGCTTCATAAAATCTCCATTCCTCTGTGTATTACTCAGATAATACAGTCGCATCGGGTTCACAACTCGCCACAAAAAAGGGGCGCCGCAGGGTTACTGCAACGCCCCTTCGATGAAAGTCTCCGCCTGGTCTACAAGAAGAAATCGTACATCACGTCTTCGACTTGCCCGGTGAACACGTTCACGAGCAGCGCATCGTCGTAATAGCGGACCCACTGAAGCGGATATGGCGCGGGCGGAAGATCGTACATGTACGGATCCGTCAGCCAGTAGTTCTGCTCATAATAGGCCGGATACAGGCGCCACCCAACATTGAAGCGCTGATAACCCCAGCCGAACGGGTCGTAGTAAACGCCAACCCGGAAGGTCGAGCGGTGATGCTCACGATAGTTGCGCCAGTCGTAGCGCCGATCGTTGTGCCAATTGGTATTCCACTGCGGCGAACGCCCGCCATACCGGTACGCCGTTTCGGGAATGGGAGCTGGCCGGTCCGGACGCGCATAGGAAGGCGGAGTCCGCGTGTAACCGCGGAGTTCGCTTTCACCGAAGCGCTCCTGCCGCGCCGCGTCGCGTTCGTGCGAGCGCCAATTCGTCACACTGTCGACATTAGACTGTCCATCAAACCTCGATGGCGATTGCTGCGCATTCCGATCGGGGCGGCTCCACTGCCGCTGGTCAGGGCTGCGGCCTTCGAAACGAGCGTCAGGTGATTGCGACGTCATGTCGGCAGGACGGCTCCACTGCCGTTGCTCGGAAGAGCCGCCAAAGCGTCGACCACCCTGCCGATCCGTCTCGACAGGGCGGCTCCCCTGTGGGCGATCGAAATTGGGGCGATTTCCAGGACCCGCATTAACCTGGGAAGAAAAGTCGGGCCGAGAGGGATGAAAATCGGCTCTGACGTCACGAGACTCGGCTTGTGGCCGCGCTTCTTCGTGATTTTGCTGCCGTTCGGCACGCGCTTCCTGTTTCGCCGCGATCCGGTTTTCAATGGTGTTGGACCGCTGATCATTATCCGTCGGGCGCGCAAGGGCGGGCGTCGCCGCCGCAGTCGCCAGAAGGAGGGAAAAAAGAACTTTACGCATACACGCCTCCACTTAAGTGCAGGCACATTGCGCTTGCCCCCATGAGCCGTTGCTTAACCGTCATGACTACGCGCGTTCAGGAAAGAGGCAAATGCGGCAAGCGCTAGCTGGGGTTTATGGCCCGATGTCGCCATTTTGTTGCTGTTGCGCGCGGGGAGCCTGCTTGGCATAGCCAAGAGCCGCAGCGACATCGTCGTCCCAGCCATAGGCATCGCTGGCGAAGTGCACGCGCCCGTCACCGCCTAAATAGGCGGTATGATACATCAGCCGCACCGGAATTTGGTGGGGCAGCGGGACGAAGGTTTCGTTGCCCGTCCCCATCGCCTGGCTGAACTTGTCATCAATGCCCTCGTCGCGGGCAATCTCGTGAGCAAAGCCGATCGCGTCCTCGACCCTCACGCAGCCGTGGCTTCGATGACGGTCGTCCAGCTGAAACAGTGACTTCGCGGGTGTGTCGTGCAGGTAGATGGCCTGGTCATCCTTCATGTCGAACTTGACGATTCCCAGTGAATTCTTGGGTCCGGACGCCTGGACCCACTGTCCGTTCTTTTGAGTGAATCCGTTAGAAGCCAGCCATGATTGGCTCTTGCCCGCCATCTCATCGTCGATGGAATGGGGAACGGTCCACGTAGGATTCGCGACCAATTGGAAAATTGGAGCCTGGAGCTGGGGCGTTTCCTTGCCCGGTTCTCCATTGATCACCTTTCGGTGATCGACGTCCTGTCCGTCCCGAAAGTAGTCGAGGAATGAAGCCGCCGTATTGACGTCGACCCTGGTGGCGGGAGGATTGCGGTCGAGCCAGCGCAGCCGCTCCATCGCCACGGCGAGCGTTCGCGCCCGATCTCTCGGGCTGGCATTGAGCGCAGCGATCGTGTCGTTGCCGATCACCCCGTCCGGCTTCACGCCGGAGTCTGCCTGCCACTGCTTCACTGCGGCCACAAGCTGCGGCGAATAGCGATCCGAGGGAGATTGCTGCTGCTGTACCGCGTGGCCTTTGGTCGGCTTCCCTTGTTGCTTCTGTTGCTGAGACTGCTGGGCCGTGGGAAGATAGCCTTGCGATTGCAAATTGGCTGCAATCGCCGGGATGCGCGGATCTGAATTGCCCGGCTTGATTGTCTTGCCGGAAGGGGTCTTCTGATCAGGCAGGTCCGGCGAGCGCTGCACCAGCTGTACAAACGCATTGGACAATGCCCTGTATTCGGCGGTCTGAGGGGGAAGCGAGGCGAGCCAATCGGCCAGCTTGTTTTGCTGCAATGCCTGCTGAAGTCCCGACGTTACGTCCATCTTGGGTCGTGCGACCGTGTAGACATCCCGTATCTTTTTCGGATCGACTTTCCCGTTTGCAAGCGCGGAAGCATATTGTTGCACAGCTTCAAGAAGAGCCTGACGCCGTTCGGGACCGGAAGCCGGCAGGTTGCCCTTCAGAAAAAGATCCTTCGTCAGCCCGTTCTTTGGCGCGTCGTCAAGCGCGGCCATAATCCGGCTCTCGACATCCTTATCCGAAACCTTGGAACCCGGATCTGCCGCCTGGGCTGTTGAACTCGTGGAATTGGAAGTTGTTGAATAATTGCAACCGGCGATGGCAAGCGCAGCCGCCGACACGAACAAAAAGGGGATACGCAAGTGGTCCACTCCAAACTAACTGCAGTTTGGAACAAGAACACTCCTGCGATTGAGACGATCCCTTTGGCCGCCGTCAGCCGGCCATCTTCCTAGCGGCAAGCCCTACCACCATTTGATTGGCCCGTTCGTAGCTGAGCGGCTTGCCGAACAAATAACCTTGGATGACGTCGCATCCGAGATCGCGCATACGCTCGAAATCCTCAGCCGTTTCGACGCCCTCGGCGGTGACGGTCATGCGGAAGCTCTTGGCCAGCTGGACGATCGACTGGATGATGGCGACGTTCTCCTGTCGCGAGCCAGCCTCCCGGACGAAGCTCCCGTCAATCTTGAGCTTATGGAAAATCGCCTTGTTCAAATAGCCGATCGAGGAGTAGCCGGTTCCGAAATCGTCCAGGGCAATCCCGACTCCGAGCGCGCGTAACCGCTTGAGAACGTCGAGAGTTGGGCCGTTGTCCCCGAGGAAAACGCCTTCTGTAACCTCCAGCTCGATACGATTGCCTTGCACCTTGTGTCGCGCGAGGCATTCGCTGACGGTGTTCGGGAGAGCCGGCATCACGATCTGCTTCGGGCTGACGTTGAGGGCAACGCTGATGTGCTGAGGCCAGGTCGCTGCGGCCCGGCAGGCTTCGTCGATTACCCAATCGCCGATGGCCGTCATCAGGCCGATCTCCTCGGCCACTGGAATGAAGATGTTCGGCGGCACATTGCCGCGCTTCGGATGAGTCCAGCGGATTAGCGCCTCGAACCCGATCAGCTTTTGCGATTTCGCGTTGATCAAAGGTTGGAAAGCCAGGTGAAACTGCTTCGATGCCACTGCGGCGCGCAGATCCGCCTCCATGCGGATTCTGTCGTCCTGCTCGGACTGGAGTTCGGAGGAGAAGTAACGGGCGCAGCCCCGGCCGGCATCCTTGGCCTGGTAGAGCGCCAAATCTGCCTTCAGGATCAGGTCATCGACGGTTGCCCCGTCCATCGGTCCGAATGCGCAGCCGATCGAAACGCCGATCCCTATCTGCGTCCCGTCGATGTCATAGGGCTCCTTGATCGTATTGATGATCCGGTCCGCCATTTGCTCGACCTTCGTGCGGCTCTGAGCATCGGGGATGACGATTGCGAATTCATCCCCACCCATGCGTCCAACCACTCCGTCGTTTGCGACCTCTTGCGTGAGCCTTTTGGCAACGGCGCGGAGCACGGCGTCGCCCTTGGGATGGCCGAATGTATCATTGACTGGCTTGAAGCCGTCCAGATCGAGAAACAGGATCGAGCAGGCGTGACTGTCCGCGGTCGCGGTCCGAAGCGCTTCCCCGAGCAACTGCCGAACACGCCCGCGATTCGGCAAGCCGGAGAGCACGTCCACATTCGCAAGATGGGTTAGGCGTTCCTGCGTTTGGCGAATTTCAGTGATGTCGGAACCGACGCCTCGGAACCCTTCAAATCGCCCTGCGGTGTCGATAATTGGATCGCCCGAGATCGAGATCCAGCGGGCGCCACGCGCGGTTTCCAGATCCATCTCCAGGTTGCTGAACGGCTCCTTGTCGAGGAGCTTGCGGCCGAGTTCAGCATGACCGCCGAGCAGAGAAGGAAGCGAATGACCGAGAAGCTGGTTGGCTGGTCGGTTCAGCAGCGCGGTCATTCGTGACGAGATGTAGGTGACCCGATTTTCGGCATCGACTTGCCACAGCCAGCCCACCCCGCGCTGCTCATATTCCTGCAATAAAAGCGCAGAACTTTCGCTTTGCGACCCAACGGCGGCGCTGGTCTTGAGCTGGTTGAAAGCCCACCGCGCCACCGCGAGCACTCCAAAGATCGCGACTCCAAGGGTGAAGAGGATCGACAGCACATGTTGGAACGGAATCTGGCCACGCCCAATCAGGAGGACCGCGCAAAGACCCGCGGTAAAGCTTGCCATCCATGCGACAACGCAAGGAAATACGACCACTAACCCGAGAGCAGCGATTCCCAGCCCGGCGATAATCGAGGCGGCGATCATTTCGGAGCCTGCGCTGAGCGAGTGGAAAAGGTAGAGAGGCAACGATAGCCACAGAATCGCGCGAATGACGATATCCCCAACCAGCATCCAGTTGGGGACACGGCGGCCTGACCGCCCGACATGCGTAACTGACTGGTTGCGTGCAACCTGCATCATGAGCAGGTTGACGACCGCTACCGCAGCTGCCCAGCCAGCGAGCCATAGCTCCGGCGCATCACCCCACAGACAGGCGATCATCATGGCAGCGGCAACGATATTCGCGGCCGCGAAGAACGGCGCCAATTGCGCGCGCGCGATCAGCTGCGCGTCGCGAAGCGGAGAGGTTTCACCCTCCGATTCACTAGCCGAAAAGGCAGCCGATTCGCCGTCAGGAAGGCGCGCGGCGATCATTCGTTTGTAACGGTCAGGGGCTTCGTACATGCGCGTCCCGATCTGTGGTCGGGCCGAGTGATAACCCGCAGACGGTTGAAACGACGTTAAGAACGTTGGCAGAATTGCAGAGCGGAGCGGATCGATTCGGCGCTCCTCGCAATGGGGAAGCGGCGAGTCTATATCCCTCGGATGGCCACGGACAGCGTAACCCTGACCCAGCCCAGGCGGACCGAGTCCCCCCGAATCCAATCGCCCGCGCGCCCGATCCTCAAAGGCGTCGGCCTCGATGCCCCGTTTTTCCAGGACAAGAATCGCGCGTTCTGGTTTCTCCAGACAAGCGGCTGGACCGGATATTTTTTTCTTAGGGCGCTCGGTGGCTTTGCCAACGGTGTCGGGCTTATGTGGCTCGTCCACACCGCCCTTCTGACTGCCACTGGTTATTCCCTGACGCTCCTGATGGGAGCGCTCTTCCGGCGCCTGATCCGGATGCGGGTTATCTGGACAGCGATTCTATCGTTGCTCACCGTGTTGCTCGCATCGGGCGCGTTTTCCGCAATCGAAACGTGGAGCCATGCGACGTTCCTGAAGCCGGAACTGAGACCGGAGGGCGTCGCATACCTTGGAGCCATACTCCTGGATTTTTCGCTGTTGGCGGCTTGGGCCGCTCTTTATTACGGGATCAATTATTACATCCTGCTCGAAGAGCAGATCAACCAGCGCGAGAAGCTGGAAAGTCAGGCGTCGTCGGCGCAGCTGGCGATGCTTCGCTATCAGCTCAATCCGCACTTTCTCTTCAACACGCTCAATTCCATTTCTACCTTGGTGCTGCTGAAGCAGACCGAGCGTGCGAACGCGATGCTTGCCCGGCTCTCATCATTCCTCCGCTACACGCTTGCGAACGAGTCGACGGCGAAGGTGACTCTTGCCCAAGAGGTCGAAACCCTGAAGCTTTACCTGGAAATCGAAAAGATGCGCTTCGAGGACCGCCTTCGCCCCCACTTTCGAATCGATCCCGAGACGATCGGTGCGCGGCTTCCATCGCTCCTTCTGCAACCGCTGATCGAAAATGCGATCAAATATGCGGTCACTCCCAGCGAAACTGGAGCCGATATCTGGATCACTGCAAGCCGGGAGGGCCAAGGTATTCGCATCGAGGTGGTAGATAATGGAAATTGTGATGGTTGTGCCGACCTCGCAGCCAGCCCGTCCACGGGCGTCGGCCTCGTCAATACTCGTGAAAGGCTGGCCCAGGCCTATGGCAGCGCCCATTCGTTCACGACTCGAAAGAACGATCAGGGAGGGTTCAGCGTTGTTGTCGATATTCCCTTCGAAACCGGAGAAAAGGACTGATGACCATCCGGACCATATTGGTCGACGATGAACCGCTCGCTACACAGGGTTTGAGGCTCCGGCTCGAAGCGCACGACGATGTCGAGATTATCGCCACGGCAGCAAACGGCCGCGAGGCAATTCGCGCGATCAAGACCCACAAGCCAGACCTCGTCTTCCTCGACATTCAGATGCCGGGCTTTGACGGATTTTCCGTCATTCAGGGGCTCATGGATGTCGAACCGCCACTGTTCGTATTCGTTACCGCCTACAGCGAACACGCATTGCGCGCATTTGAATCGCAGGCCGTCGACTACCTAGTGAAACCCGTCGATGAGGACCGGTTGGCGGGAACTCTGGACCGGGTGCGCCAGAGGCTCGCCGAAAAGCGAAGCGCCGAAGAAGCCGGCCGCCTCAAAGAGGTGCTGGCGGAACATGCGCCGGAAGCCGCCGAAGAACTGGTAGACGGCTCGGCCGAGGCTCCCTCATCCAATCGGTTCGAACGGATGATCAACATCAAGGACCAAGGGCAGATCTTTCGCGTGGATGTCGATACGATCGAGCGGATCGACGCCGCCGGCGACTATATGTGCATCCAGACGGGCGATAACACACTGATCTTGCGGGAGACGATGAAGGATCTCGAGAAGAGGCTCGATCCCAGGCGGTTTCAGCGTGTCCATCGTTCGACGATCGTCAACCTCGATCTCGTGCGGCAAGTGAAGCCGCATACGAACGGTGAATGCTTCCTGGTCCTGAACTCGGGCGCGCAGGTGAAGGTCAGCCGATCCTATCGGGACGTGGTGGCGCGATTCGTCCACTAAAGCGGGTGCTCACTTCCATTGTCGTGCATCGCGTCGCAGTTTCCGCTATTTGGGACGACGGACCCGTTAACTTCTCCCCACGATGAACGCGGTCCCAAGCGACGGCGGGGCTCGGTCGGATCGTTTGCTCCGCCCGCCGGAGCGCTGCTAATGCTCTTCGAATGAACGAGAGCGACAGGCATTCCCAATTCGAGCGGTTGGCGGCGCTTCACGTCCCGGGCGATCCGCTGATTCTCTACAACATCTGGGACGTCGGAAGCGCGCAGGCGGTAATTCGCGCCGGAGCCAAGGCAATCGCGACCGGGAGCCATCCGGTGGCCGATGCGAATGGCTTCGAGGATGGCCAGGGCGTTCCCATCGACTTCGCACTCGCCAACGCGAAGCGCATCGTGGAAGCGGTCGCGCTGCCGGTGACGATTGATTTCGAGGGCGGCTACGCGGTCGAGCCGCAAGAGGTCGGCCGCAACCTCACCCTGTTGGCTAAAACAGGCGCCGTCGGATGCAATTTCGAGGATCAGGCGATCGGCGGGCAAGGTGTTCACCCACTCGACCTGCAACGCCGCCGGATTTCAGCGATTCGAGCGGCCGTGGGGCCTGATTTCTTTATCAACGCGCGGACCGATCTGTTCCTGAAGCATCAGGACCACGGCGACTCACTGGTCGATCAAGTTATTCAGCGCGGGAAAGCCTTCGCCGATTCCGGGGCGAGCGGGTTCTTCGTTCCACGACTTTCCGATTCCCGGCACGTGGAGCGGGTGGTCAGGGAGGTGCCCCTGCCGCTAAATCTGATCGCTTTCCCCGGCGCTCCGCCCAAATCCGAATGGGCGAGCGCCGGGGTGGCACGCATCAGCCACGGCCCGTTTCCGCACCGGGCGCTGATGGAACGGCTCCAGACAATGGCTCGAGCCGCGATCGAATAGCAGCTGCGATCAGCCGCCGTTGGTCGGCGGAGGCGGAGTAGTGGTCTGCGGAACCGTCGTCGTCTGGCTGCCGCCGCCAACATTTCCGCCGGTGGAGATTTGCTGCTGCACCACTTGAGCGAGTGCCGGGCTGGTATTCACTGCGGTGCAGGTTCCATGCCCACTAGCAACGGAAGCGGCCAGAACGCTAACGGAAACGCCGCAGACACTGGCGGCGACGTCGACCGGCACCTGCGCGGTCACTGGAATACTGTCGCGGTTGACGTTTAGCGATACCGACAATTGATTGAGAACGTTCTGGAGGTTCACACTGACGAGCGTCGGAACACTTGTTCCACCGCCGCCCGATCCGCTCGTAGTGTCCGAGCTCGGCGGCGGAGCCATCGTTCCGGCGCTCTGAGGCGCGGTCTGCTTGCAGGCTGCCAGCCCGGCCAGGATGGCCGCGATCGCAAAGACTTTAACCGGCGTACTCGCCATGACACTCTCCTCCTTGAACTGATTGCTTATTGAGGTTGCTGCGGCTGGGTCGTCGTCGACGGCTGCGCCGTCGTCGTGGTCGGCGTCTGAGTTGTCGTCGGGGTCGTGGTTGACGTTGAACCCTGACTCGTCTGTCCGCCGCCGCCGACGGACCCATTTGCTGCAAGCTGCTGCTGCACCACTTGGTCGAGCTGCGGCGATGTCGTTGTCGCCGTGCAGCTCGGGCTACCTCCGGTCGAAACCGCAAGCACGTTGATCGACACGCCGCAGATGTTCGCGGCGACTGTAATCGGGATCTGCGCGTTGATCGGAATGTTCGCCTTGTCGATATGCAAATCGAGAGCAAGGTTGTTGAGAACGTTCGAAAGATTGACGTTCACCAGAGATGGGACCTGCGTCGCTGCGCTGCCCACGCTTTGCACCGCGTCACCCGCAGCACTGGCCGTCTTGCATCCTGAGAGAGTGGCGAGTCCGAGTGGAATCGCCGCAATGAGTAACACGCGTCGCATGCCGCACCTCCTGTTGTGCGGTACTAACGACGGTTAGGGGTCGTGGTTTCCTGACCGATGCTAAATCGAGCTTGCTGCCTCAAGGCTGGGCTGCTGCACGCCGCCATAATCCTCTCCGCCCCGGCCCCGACTTAAGCACGGTCCGCCGGAACAACCCTGCAGAGAGCTTGATGATCAGGGCAACCCAAAGGAGATCCCAAAGAAGCGCCAACAGGTGCGGCCACAATTGCGGCAGCTCAGCCGCCCTGGCGACCATCACCAGGCTTGAGGAGAGCGGGAATATCGCTCCCCCGATCGCTGCCGGTGAATTGGGCGACCCCACGGCAAGCGCTGCAAAACCGAAGATCAGCAGCTGGCTCATCGTTACGGGCATCGACATTGTCTGCACTTCACGCACTGTCGAAGCTTGGGCGCCGATCGCTAGGAAGACCGATCCGAGGACGAGATAGTTCATTGCGAAATAGACCACGACCAGCACCACGAAAATGGGCCAGCCCACCGCGGGCGGTGGAAGTACGCCAAGATCGCCATGGGTGAACGCCGCAATTGCTGCCGCTCCGGCCGACGCCCAGACGGTGATCCCGACAAGCGACGCAAGAAGCATCGCAAACAGCTTTCCGAGAAACACCGCTTCGATCGGGACCGCAGCGGCCAGGACTTCGATCACCTTGTTCGATTTTTCCTCGATCAGCTGCGACAAAGTCATGCCCGCCAGCAGCATGGTGAGGAAGAACAGCAGTGCCTGTGCGCCCTGGCCGGTGCGGGTTCGCGCCTGGGTGTTGGAGGGCTCGGTTCTCTGAATGCTCGTGACCTGGAGCTGGACCGGGTGAGCTCTCGCAGCTTCAACCATCAACTCAAATTGAGTCGCGATCGTACCATCAGGATCGATGTCACCGGTGAGATGCGGGTGATCGAGCCCGCCGCGCATCACTGCAATCACATCGCTGTCGGGCGAGAACAGCAGCTTCGATTCGTCGGCACCGGAAATGGCCGGATCGACGCGCCGGAGCTGGACCAGCTGTTGTCCTGCTCCGGCTGCGCCGATCTGGTCTCGCGCCGAAGAAAGTGCGGCAAAATCGTGCTGCGAAGATGCGATTGCGACGACCGGCGGCTCCTGCTTGCCGGCAACCCTCGCTCCGATGCTTCCGAACACCACGCCGAACATCAGCGGGAACACGGGTCCGAGCAGGAAGAAGATGAAAGTTCTCGACAGCACGGTGGCGGTGAAATCCCGCCGGCCGATCACCAGCGCGGAACGCAGCAGCCCCATCATTTTGCGGTCTCCTCGCCCATGGCCGCGGCAGCGCTTTGACCTGCGATGGCAACAAACGCTTCGTGAAGTCCCGGGCGCTCGATTGCCAGCGTTTCGATCCCGGCGCCCCCGTCGATCAGCGCCTTGAGAAGCGGCTCAGGGCCGCTCTCCGGGAGTTCGAAGATCCAGTCATTGCCTTCCTGCCGGCTGGCGGGAGGGATGGACGAGCGCCATGCGCCGTCGCGATTGCGGGTTCGGAGCCGGACAATCGGACGAAGACGGGAGCGGGCCTCGTCAACGCTCCCGTCGAAGGCGACCTTGCCCTTGGCGATGATCGCGACCTCGTCACACAGCCGCTCGGCGTGGGCGATAACGTGCGTTGAGAAGATAATTGTGACGCCGTCTCTCGCCTTGCCACGGATTAGAGTTTCAAGTTTTCCCTGGTTGATCGCGTCGAGCCCGGAGAACGGTTCGTCGAGAACGATCAGCTTCGGATCGTGGATAAGCGTTCCGAGCAGCTGCACCGTCTGCGCCATCCCCTTGGACAGCGTGCGGATCGGCTTCTTTGCCCATGCGCCGAGCCCATGCTCCTGAAGCAGGGCATCCGCGCGCCGGCGCCCCTCACGAACCGGCAGGCCTCGAAGGGCGCCCATGAAGGCGATTGCATCCCGCGCCTGCATGGCGGGGTACAACCCGCGCTCTTCGGGGAGATAGCCTACCTCTCGTGCTGCCTGCAGCGGCCGGTTGTGGCCAAGCAGGCGCACGCTTCCGGCCGACGGCTCGATAATCCCGAGCAGCATCCGCAGGGTGGTTGTCTTGCCGGCGCCATTGGGGCCTAGGAGCCCGTATATCGAGCCGGTTGGAACCTTGAGGGTGACGCCGTCGACCGCACGTGTCTCGCCGAAATCCTTGACCAAACCCTCGGCCTCGACAGCTACCCCGCTTATGCCCATGTGCTGGCGTGGTAGGTTCGACTCCGTAAATGGCAAGTTTAGAAGAGCAAATTCGGGAAAAGGCGCGCGAGCTCGGCTTCGTGGCCTGCGGTTTTGCGCCTGTCGACGCAGCGCCCGAAGCAGGACCGAACCTGATGCGCTGGCTCGCCGAAGAGCGGCACGGGTCGATGCAATGGATTGAGGCGCGAGCGCACCAGCGGGTTAGGCCGACCGCCCTCTGGCCGGACGCGAAGTCGGTCATCGCGCTCGGCATGAGCTATGCGCCCGAAGCCGATCCGCTCGCGCTTGCGAGTGAGTGCTCGGCGGGACGCATCTCTGTCTATGCGCAGGGGCGCGACTATCATGACACCGTCAAGAAGGCGCTGAAGGCGCTGGCGCGGTGGCTGGTGGACCGCGCGGGCGGCGAGCTAAAGGTGTTCGTCGACACTGCCCCGGTGATGGAAAAGCCACTTTCGGCAGCGGCGGGAATCGGCTGGCAGGGCAAGCACACCAACCTCGTTTCGCGCGAGCACGGCAGTTGGCTGTTTCTCGGTGTAATCTTCACCTCGCTCGAGCTTCAGCCGGATCAACGCGCGCGCGATACTTGCGGCAGCTGCATGCGATGCCTCGATGTCTGCCCAACTCAAGCGTTCGACGGGCCGCGGCGGATCGACGCGCGAAAATGCATCTCCTACCTGACGATCGAGCATTCGGGGCCGATTCCGTCCGAGTTTCGAAAGGCGATCGGTAACCGCATCTACGGCTGCGACGATTGTCTCGCGGTTTGTCCCTGGAACCGCTTCGCCCAGGCTGCCACCGCGAACGCGGCATTTCTTCCGCGAGAGGAGTTGAAAGCGCCGAAGCTCACGGAACTGCTGAAGCTCGACGACGTGTCCTTCCGCGCGCTCTTCTCCGGCTCTCCGATCAAGCGGATTGGTGTGAACCGCTTCCTTCGGAATTGCCTTATCGCCGCCGGGAACAGCGGGGAGCGGGGATTAATCGAATCTATTCAGCCTCACCTTGGCAGCACCGATCCTGTCGTAGCTGAAGCAGCAGGGTGGGCGGTAAAGCAGCTCTATGGCGCCGGGAACGAGGAAATGCAGTCGGTTTGATCGATGGTTGCCAGCGAGGGAGTGCGGGTGTCGACATAGGTGACGCGGTATGGCGCCAGACCGCTGGTTCCTGGATAGAGATACGCGTCCAGCACGCACCTCAGGCTTCGAAACTGCAATTTCCAGCTGTTCCCCTCGCGAATCTGAAGCGCCGGAGTTCCAAACCTTTGCACCAGCTGCTCCGCGGTCAGGCCGACCAGGCGACCGCCTGTGTCCCCGGCGACTGACGGAGGCCCCTGCTGCCGCGTCTGAACCGGCATCGGCTGAGTTGCGCAGGCCGCAAGCAAAGCCGTGGCGGCGAGGACGAGATTGCGAGGCATGCGCGGAGCATGGCCCCACGCACAGCGGTCCGCAAGTTGCCTCGGCGCGGATGGGTGGCTAGGCGCCGCGAATGAACGACAAACCCTTGGACGTGCTGGCGATCGGAAACGCGATTGTCGATGTAATCGGCGACTCCGACGATGCTTTCCTCGACAAATGCGGCATGGCCAAAGGATCGATGCGGCTCATCGATTTGGAAGAAGCGGAGCGGCTCTACCGCGCGATGGGGCCGGGGCGGGAGCTGTCGGGCGGATCCGCGGCCAACACCGTGGCCGGCCTGGCTGCGCTTGGTTTGAAGACCGGCTTCATCGGGCAGCTTGCCGACGACCAGTTGGGGCAGATCTTCACTCACGATATCCGCAGCCTTGGTGTTCAGTTTGACACGCCGCCCCGCGCCGGGATTGGCGCAACCGCCCGCTGCCTGGTGCTGGTCACGCCAGATGCACAGCGGACGATGAACACCTTCCTCGGCGCCGCTCAGGTTCTCGGGCCGGAAGCAGTCGATCCGGGCCGGGTGACTGAAGCCAAGATCCTCTATCTCGAGGGCTACCTCTGGGACCCGGGCGAACCGCGCGCCGCGATGATGAAGGCGATGAACGCGGCTCGAGATTCCGGCACCCGGGTCGCCTTCACGCTCTCCGACAGCTTCGTCGTCGATCGCCATCACGCCGATCTCCAGCGGCTGCTCGACGAAGGGCGGATCGACATCCTCTTCGCCAATGAGGCGGAGATCACCCGGCTTGCAGAAGCCGACAGCTTTGACTCGGCTGTCGATGCAATTGCGCCGAAGGTACAGACGCTCGTCGCGACGCGTAGCGAGCACGGAGCTGTTGCGTGCCGAGGCGGCGAGCGTGCGTCAGTTCCGGCGGAACCGATCGAGGCGCTGGTGGATACGACTGGCGCCGGCGATCTTTTTGCGGCCGGCTTCCTGGCTGGCGAAGCCAAGGGACTTGGCCTTCAGCAGTCATTGAAGCTCGGCGCCATCTGCGCGGCCGAAGTTATCCAGCATTACGGCGCTCGCCCGGAGAAAGATCTCCGGGCGCTGGCGGGTGACCTTCTAACCTAAACCCGAGGAGCAAACCCTCAGGCGCCGGGAATGCCCGGTTCAATGTCCTCGATATCGGCCTCAGGCACCTCCACGATCCCACGGCCGAGATGGCTGCGGCGGCGGCTATAGAAGAAATAGATCAGCAGCCCGATCACGCCCCATTCCGGGAGAAACAGCATCGCCGTCGACGGCAGGTTGAAGAACAGGAACACGCAGCCGAGGATCGTCACCGGGGCGATCACCCAAGCGCCGGGCACGCGGAAGTGGCGATGCCGGGTGGGATCGACCTTGCGCAGCACAAGCAACGCGATCGCGACGAACATGAACGCATAGAGCGTACCCGCGTTCGAGATATCGGCGAGCTGCCCAACCGGGAAAAAGGCGGCGCCAATCGCCACCAGGCCGCCGGTTATCGCCGTGACGATATACGGAGTCCTGAACTTCGGGTGCACGGTGCTGAGCACTTCCGGCAGCAGGCCATCGCGGCTCATCACGAAGAAGATGCGGGTCTGGCCATAGAGCAGCACCAGGATGACCGAGGGCAGCGCCAGGAACGCGGCGATGCCAAGCATGTTGCCGACGGTGGAAAAGCCAATCGTGCGCAGCACGTGCGCCAGCGCTTCCTTCGAGCACACCAACTGCTGCGCGTATTGCGGCAGCGCGCACTGGCGGGCGAGCTCTTCCGATCCGGCCGGCCACGGAGTGCCGTCAGGACCCATGATGGGCTGGCCGCCGATCGTGCCGACCGCGCCGCCCGCGACCACGATGTAGAATACGGTGCAGATCAGCAGCGAGCCGATCAGTCCGATCGGCACGTTGCGCTGCGGGTCCTTGGTCTCTTCCGCTGCCGTTGAGACGGAATCGAAGCCGACATAGGCGAAGAAGATCGTCGCCGCCGCGCCCACTGCCCCGACGCCCGTGCCGAAGCCGCCGAACACGCCGGCAGGCAGAAAGGGATTGAACTTGGCCACCGAAAAGGTGGGGCTGGTGTAAGTCAGCGCGACGAAGGCAGTAAGGGCGAGGATCTTGATCGCCACCAGAACGGCGTTGACCTTCGCGCTCTCACTGGTGCCGATGATCAGAAGGACAGTGACCAGAAGCGCGATCAGGAACGCGGGCAGGTTGATGAAACCCCCGGCCGCGCCGCCCAGCGCGAGCGGTCCCGCCGCAAGCCATGGCGGCAGGTCTATCCCGAAGAAGCGATGAAGGATGGTGCCGGAGAAATATCCCGACCAGCCGACCGAGACGGCGGCGGCGGCGATGGCATATTCCATGATCAGCGCCCAGCCGACGGTCCAGGCGAGCAATTCGCCCACCGTGGCATAAGTATAGGTATAGGCGCTGCCGGCGACCGGAATCATCGCGGCAATCTCGGCGTAACACAGCGCCGCTACGACGCAGACGACGCCGGCGATAATGAACGCCAGCATGAGCCCGGGGCCGGCCTTCTGCGCGCCGGAGGCGGTCAGCACGAAGATCCCCGTGCCGATCACGCTGCCGATGCCGAGCAGGGTCAGCTGGAACCAGCCCAGAGTTCGTTTGAGAGATTTCTTTTCGGCGGTGGCAAGGATCGCGTCCAGCGGTTTGACCCGTCCGAAAATCCCGCCCGAGCGCGGTGCTGTCGTCGCCATTAGTCCTCCCCTTCAGAACTGTTTGGGGGAGCCTAGCGGCTGATCCGCTTCGGGCAATCCTTATCTTACCGGAAAGCGTGCAGAATCCCGTTGTCGTCGAGCACGTAAAGCGTCGAATTGGCGACCGAAGGCGAAACGCTGATCCCGGCCTTGAGCGCCGTCTGCCATTGGACAGCGCCGGTGGCCGGATCGACGAAGATCAGGGCGCCGTTCGAACCACCCAGGATCAACCGGTTACCGGCCAGGATCGGCCCGACATAGCTGATGGGGCCGCTCTTGCTCTTTGGCTTGCGGTAGGCGGGAAGCTGGGTGATCCAGCGGACCTTGCCGTTGGCGCGGGCGAGCGCAACCAACCGCCCGTCGGTCGTAACGACGAACACCCAGTCACCAGCCACCGCGGGGGTTGATATCCCCGCAAGATTATTTTCCCACATCCGCTGACCGGTGACCAACTCCAGCGCGACCATCCGCCCTCCGGCGCCGATCGCGATCACCTGGCCGTTGTCGACCACCGGTTCGGCATTGATGTCGGAGAGAGACGCGACCGTCGTTCGGATCGTAGTCGGTGCGAGCACGTCCTGCCAGACGGAGCGGCCGTTTTCATACCGGTAGGCGTTGAGCTCGCCCGACGAGAAACCCGCAATGACGGTTCCCTGGGCGAATGCCGGGGCCGGCGTTCCGAAGATTCCGGCGATTTCCAGCGAAGCAGCCTGCGACCAGTTGGTCGAGCCGTCGTCGAGCTTCAAAGAGTAGATCTGATTGTCTTCGCTGATCACGTAGACAGCGTCGCCAGCGACCGTCGGAGAACCCCGAAGCGGGCCGCCCGGCCGAACCTGCCACAGCAGCTTGCCGGTCGATGCGTCGATTGCTGCAACGAAACCAAGGCCGTTGGTCGCATAGATCCGCCCGCCCGCGTAAGAGAGACCGCCGCCGAACATCGCGTCCTGCTGGCCCGCTTCGTAACCGAAGCGAGCGCGCCACAGCGGTGCCCCGGTCTTGGCGTCGCTGGCATGGACAGTGCCGGTGGTGTCCATCGTGAAGACTTTGCCTTCGGCGATTCGCGGCCCAGCCGACAGCCGCTCCTTGACCGTAGTGCCCGGTCCGACGGAGATCGCCCAAGCCTGCGTCGGCGTTGGGCCGAGCGCGAGGTTACCCATCGCCTTGTTGGCATTGCCGCCGGATTGATCCCAGTCGCTGTTCTCGACTGTGGCAGGGAGCGCCATCGGCAAGGCGGCAGTGGCGGGATCGACCTTGACCTGGGCCTCGGTGGTCAGGACGTCGATCCTGTTTCCAAGGACCGGTGTCTTCGGATGACCTTTCTTGATAATCCCGCACCCGCTTGCGCTGATCGCCAGAGCAATCAGTGCCGCTGCCCTGAACTGCTTGAATTTCATTCCGTGCTATTCCTGCTGAGGTGACGGCGACGGCGGTGCGACTGCCTCCACGCCGAGAGTACCAGCGATCTGTGCCGATCGACTGCGAAGCGAAGGCGGCGCGTTGTCATCGGCTGCGATGGCCGCGAAAAGCTTGCCCGCGGCCGCCTTGTTGCCCTGCTTGATGTAGGCCATCGCGGTCAGTTCGCCGGCCGTTCCGAACCAGGGCTCGCCCGGCTTGGTAAGCGGCTGAAGCTTGGAGACGACATCCTCCGGCTTCATCTGGTCGAACTGCAGCCCGATCGAACGGATCAGCGCCACGTCGCGGTAGGGCTGCGGCGCATGGCTGTCGTTCGCGACCGCATTATATTTGGC
>Ga0068852_100000750_pt1 | contig 21310 bp, 23 predicted proteins | sample KBSCornC22_FD_66594 | JGI IMG/M metagenome (GOLD analysis project Ga0068852, IMG submission 66594) | Corn rhizosphere microbial communities from Kellogg Biological Station, Michigan, USA - KBS Corn C2-2 | ecosystem: Host-associated > Plants > Roots > Rhizosphere > Soil ... | reverse complement strand
TCACCGAAGTGACCAATGCGCGAGCGAACGCCACGCGCGTTCAGCTCAATGCGAACGATCTCAGCGACCCGGCAAAGGTGCAGGCGTTCAACGAGGCACAAGGCCGCCTCACCCAGGCGATCATCCCGCTGCAGCGGCTCCAGGAAGCCTATCCGGACCTCAAATCCAACCAGAACTTCCTCGCGCTGCAGGACCAGCTCGAAGGGACGGAGAACCGGATCGAGATCTCGCGCCGCGATTACAACAGCGCCGTCCAGCAATATAACACGCTGATCCGCACCTTCCCGACCGCGATCGGCGCGAAGGTCTTCTACGGCGCCAAGCCCAAGGTGCCGTTCGAGGCATCGACGCAGGCGCAGACTGCGCCGACCGTCAACTTCGGCAACGGCAGCTGAGGTGAAGCACCTCCTCGGCGCCTTGCTGCTGGCGCTGTTTTCGCTGGGCGCTCCTGCGTCAGCGCAAACCTTCCCGCAGCTGACCGGCCGGGTGGTGGACGATGCCCACCTGCTTACCCCTGCGCAGGTCCAGGACCTGACGAGCAAGTCGGCGGCGCTTGAGCAGTCGAAGGGCGCGCAGCTGGTCATCGCGACCGTGCCGAGCCTGCAGGGCTATCCCATCGAGGATTACGGTTATCGCCTCGGCCGGGTCTGGGGCATCGGCCAGAAGGGCAAGGACAATGGCGTCATTCTGCTGGTTGCGCCCAACGAACACAAGGTCAGGATCGAGGTTGGCTATGGCGCAACGCCCTATCTGACCGACGCAATGTCGGGCCTGATCATTCGCGAGGCGATCCTTCCGCGTTTCAAGCAGAACCCGCCAGACTATGGCGGCGGGATCGCGGCAGGGGCTGACGCGATCATCAAGCAGATGAGCCTGTCGCCCGATGAAGCGCAGAAAAATGTCGCCGCGGCCGAGCAGGCGCAGCAGCAGCGCCAGCATTCGGGCGGCGGCGGTCTCTCGATCTTTTTCTGGCTGATGATCTTCGGCTTCATCGCGCTTTCGCATTTCCGGCGCGGCTATGGCCGCCGCTATCGGGGACGCTCCGGCGGCCTCAATCCGTGGGTTACTTTGTGGGCGCTGAACTCGCTCAGCCGCGGCTCGCGCGGATGGGGTGGCGGCGGCTGGGGCGGGGGCGGCTTTGGCGGAGGAGGGGGCTTTGGCGGCTTCTCCGGCGGCGGCGGGTCATTCGGCGGCGGCGGAGCATCGGGGTCATGGTGATGCAGCTCTCCGATGCGGACCGGCAGAAGGTCGCTGCCGCGATTGCGGCCGCGGAAGCCAAGAGCAGCGGCGAGATCGTCGCGGTCGCGACTCCGATCAGCGATGCGTACCACGATGTCGCGCTGCACTGGGCGCTGGTGCCGCTGTTCGCGGTCCTCGCCTGGGCTGCGTGGCGGCCGACGGCGCTCGCCTGGTGGTACGATTTCCTGTTCGGCGGCTGGAGCCCCGATCCGACCCAGAGCGAGCTTCTGACATTGCTCATGGTCTTCGCGGCGCTGAAGTTCGCGATCGCGTTGCTGATCCTCAAATGGATGCCGTTGCGGCTGTTCCTGACGCCGGGCGCGACCAAACATCGGCGCGTGCGCCGCCGGGCGATTGCGATTTTCCAGGCCGCCGCCGCCGGGCGCACCGCCGGAAAGACCGGCATCCTCATCTATTTGTCGCTGGCCGAACGACGGGCGGAGATCATCGCCGACGAAGCGATCCTCAAGGTCACCGACGACCATACCTGGGGCGAAGCGATGCATGCGCTTCTGGAACAGGTGCGCGAAGGGAAGGTCGGCGACGGCATTTGCGCGGCGATCGAACGAGTCGGCGTGGTGCTGTCCGAGCATTTTCCGCGTTCGGCGGACGACTGCAACGAGATACCGGACCGACTGATCGAGCTATGAACCTCGACGACCTTCCGCCTCCCGAGGTGATGTGGGCGGGAAAGTATGTGCGGGCGATCAAGCGCGGCAAATGGGAATATGCGAGCCGCACCAACAATATCGGCGCAGTCGTGATCCTTGCCGAATATGACGGCAACGTCATCCTGATCGACCAGCCGCGCGTCCCGCCGGACTGCCGCTGCATCGAGCTTCCCGCCGGGCTCGTCGGTGACGAGGACCCGAACGCCACGCCCGAGAGCACGGCGATCAAGGAGCTTGAGGAAGAGACCGGCTTCACCGCCGAGCGGGTGGAGCTGCTGGGCGAATATTATGCATCGCCCGGAATGGTCTCGGAAGGCTTCACGCTCGTCAGGGCGCATGGCGTGCGCAAGATCGGCGAAGGCGGCGGCGACCAGAATGAGGACATCAGGGTCCATCTCGTCCCCCGCGCCGAAATCCCCAACTTCATCGAACAAAAGCGCGCCGAAGGGTTCGGCGTGGACGTCAAGCTGCTGCTTTTCCTGAACTATTGATCGTCATTGCGAGGAGCGTAGCGATGCGGCAATCCATGCGCCGCTGGATTGCTTCGCTGCGCTCGCAATGACGAATCGAGCGGCGGAGCGCTGAACCCGGCGCTGTGCCAACGCGTTCACCCGGCATGGCCCGCCTGGTCCACCTTTCCGACCTCCATTTCGGAGCCCACGACGAGCAGCTGGTCGAGGCCGTCGAGAGGGAGGTCGACGAACTCAAGCCCGACCTCGTCGTCGTCAGCGGCGACTTCACGCAGCGCGCCAAGACCGAACAATTCCGCGACGCCTGCCTGTTCCTCGAGCGGCTGCAGGATCACGGCCACGAGGTGCTCGGTGTTCCCGGCAACCACGACGTTCCGCTCTACGATGTGCTTCGGCGCTTCCTCTCGCCACTGGCGCGTTACCGTCGCTTTATCGACGACAGCCTGTGTCCGTTCGTCGAGCTTCCCGGCCTCGCCGTCCTCGGCATCAACACGGCGCGCTCGCTGACCTTCAAGGACGGGCGCATCAACCAGGACCAGGTCGCCTTCATCCGCGACACTTTCTCGCGAACCCCGCGCGATGCGTTCCGGGTGCTTGTAACGCACCATCCTCTCTTTGCGCTCGACGTCGGCGACGAGATCACACCGGCGATCGGGCGGCAGGAGCTCGCGCTCGATGCGGTCCAGGAAGCAGGCGTCGACATGCTTCTCGCCGGTCACAACCATCACGCCTCTACCCACAGCGCGAGCGACCTCGTCACCCGCGCCGGTTCAGCTCTGGTCGTGCAGGCCGGGACCGCGACCTCGACGCGGGTGCGGGAGCAGCAACAGAGCTTCAACACGATCGATGTTGCGGACGCCGACGTGACGATCACCGTGAATGCCTGGACGGACGATCGCTTCGTCGCGCTCGATGCGCAGCGTTATGCGTGGGAGCAGGGTCGCTGGCGCATCCTTCCGACCGCGGAGCCGGCCCACTGAGCTTGTCCGCGGTGGTGAACGGCGACTAGAGCGGCGCAATGCCGCTGCCCGAAAGCTTCGATGTCGCCGAGTTCGTCCAGCGCGTGCTCGCGGAGGATCTCGGCAACCTCGGCGACGTGACTTCGAAGGCGACGATCGCCGCGGACGCGCGCTTCACCGCTCAGATGAACTGCCGCCAGGCGATCATCGTCGCGGGGCTCGACCTCGCGGCAGCATTCTTCCAGGCGCTCGACCGCGACGTGCACATCGAGCAGCTGTCGAAGGACGGCGATTACGCGGAGCACGGAACGACGCTGATGCGCCTCGCCGGCAATGCGCAGGCGATGCTTGCGGCCGAGCGGCCGGCCCTGAACACGCTCCAGCATCTCTCCGGCGTCGCGACTCTTACGCACCGCTATGTCGAAGCGATCGCCGGCACGGGCACGGTCCTGCTCGACACCAGAAAGACCATTCCGGGCCTTCGCGTCCTCGAAAAATATGCGGCGCTCATGGGCGGCGCGCAGAACCACCGGATGCGGCTCGACGACGGCGTTCTGATCAAGGACAATCATGTCGCGGTCTGCGGCGGCGTGGCGGAGGCGGTGCGCCGGGCGAAAGCCGCGAACACCGGGCTCGAGGTGCAGGTCGAGGTCGACCGCATCGACCAGATCGAGCCCGCGCTCGCAGCCGGGGCCGACCGGTTGCTGCTCGACAATATGGACCCGGCGATGCTGCGGCAGGCGGTGGCGGTGGTTGCGAGGCGGGTTCCGCTGGAAGCGTCGGGCGGGGTCACCCTGGAGACGATCCGCTTCCTGGCCGAGACGGGAGTCGACTATATTTCGGTCGGCCGGATCACCCAATCTGCGCCCGCCGCGGACATCGGACTGGATTATGCGCTGAGTCGTTGACGCGACGGAACGACATTCATCGACCGGACAGCAAAACCGGCGCACCAGCCATCCTGAGTCGGCCTGCCTGTACGCGCGGCCGATGCGTACAATCGAGGAGTGTTTCGATGAAGAAACTGATCGCTCTTGCGCTTTCCGCTGCCATGCTCGTTCCGACCGCTGCCGGTGCGCGCGATTGGAATCGTGACGGTTTTCGAGACGGCCACCATCATTTCCGCCGCGATTTCAGGTTCAACAGCTTCGGCTACCGCAGTTTCGGATTTTATCCGCGCGTCCGTACGGTGGTCTCGGTCGGCTATCCGGTCGGATATTATCCGTACGGCTACGCTTATCCCTATGGCTACGCTTACCCGTACGGCTATGCCTATCCCTACGCATACGGCTACCCAGCTTATTACGGCTATCCCGGCTACGGCTATGCGTGCGGCAATCCGGCGGCGGGAGCCGTCGCCGGCGGCCTCGCCGGCGCCGTGATCGGCACTGCGGCGTCGGATCGCGACCGGATCCATCGCACGCGCTTTGGCTATCGCTTCCGCCGCAACAACGGCGCTGCGGGTGCGATCATCGGCGGCGTCCTCGGCGCTGCTGTCGGAAGCGCCGTCGCCTCGGGCAACTGCTACTGAGTGAAAGCTCGGTGAGAGGGGGCGGGGTTCCGGAACCTTCGGAGCCCCGCTCACTTTTTTCGCGCATTGTTGACGATCGGCCCCTATATGTGAGCCAAGGCGCGTGATGCGACCGGGAGACGGGTTTTGTTCAAGGGGCTGAAGCCCATCCTCTATGGCGGGCGAGAGGTCTGGCCGCTGGTCGAAGGCGGCAAGGGCGTCTCTGCCACCAACCATGCGAGCTCCGGCGCCTGGGCGGCAGCTGGCGGCATCGGCACGGTCTCCGCGGTCAACGCCGACAGCTACGACGCCGAAGGCCGCATCATCCCGCAGGTCTACGAGGCGCTGACGCGCCGCGACCGCCACGAAGAGCTGATCAAATATGCGATCGACGGCGCGGTCGCCCAGGTCCAGCGCGCCTATGACATCGCTTCGGGCAAGGGCGCGATCAACATCAACGTGCTGTGGGAAATGGGCGGCGCGCAGCGCGTGCTCCACGGCGTGCTCGAGCGCACCAAGGGTCTCGTCAGCGGAGTCACTTGCGGCGCGGGGATGCCGTACAAGCTCAGCGAAATCGCGGCATCCTACGGCGTCAACTATTTGCCGATCATCAGTTCGGCGCGCGCCTTCAGCGCCTTGTGGAAGCGCGCCTATCACAAGGCGGCCGAATGGCTGGCTGCGGTTGTCTACGAAGACCCGTGGCTGGCGGGCGGCCACAACGGTCTTTCCAATGCGGAGGACCCGCGCAAGCCGCAGGATCCGTACCCCCGCGTGGCTGCCCTGCGTCAGACGATGCGGGACAACGGCATCGCGGACTCGGTGCCGATCGTCATGGCAGGCGGCGTGTGGCGGCTCGACGAATGGGTCAACTGGATCGACAACCCCGAGCTCGGGCAGATCATCTTCCAGTTCGGCACCCGTCCGCTGCTGACCCAGGAGAGCCCGATCCCGCCTGAATGGAAGGCCCGGCTGATGACGCTGGAGGAAGGCGACGTGCTCCTGCACCGCTTCTCGCCGACGGGCTTTTATTCCTCCGCCGTGCGCAATCCCTTCCTGCGCAACCTCGAAGCGAAGAGCGAACGCCAGATCGCCTACACCAAGGAGCCGATCGGCGATCACCATTTCCAGCTCGACGTCGGCATCGGCACGAAGAAGAATTACTGGGTCACGAAGGGCGACCTGATCCACGCGCGCGAATGGTATGCGCGCGGCTTCACCAACGCGATGAAGACGCCGGACGACACGCTGATCTTCGTCAAGCCGGACGAAGAGAAGCAGATCCGCAAGGACCAGGCCGAATGCATGGGCTGCCTAAGCCAGTGCGCCTTTTCCTCCTGGGCGGACAATGAGAAGAATTCGACCGGGCGCCTCGCCGACCCGCGCAGCTTCTGCATCCAGAAAACTCTCCAGGACATCGCCCATGGCGGGCCGGTCGACCACAATCTGATGTTCGCCGGTCACGCCGCCTTCCGGTTCAAGAGCGACCCTTTCTACTCGAACGGCTTCATCCCGACGGTGAAGCAGCTGGTCGATCGGATTTTGACCGGCGCGTGATGTTTGCTCGGGGGGCTGCCGCCGCATTCCTGATTATCGTCGCGGCCGCTCCGGCGGCCGCGCAGGACAAGCAACCTCCTTACTGGGCTTCGATCGCGTCAGGCCAGGCGATGACCCACACCGGACCCGGCCGCAATTACCCGAACGTCTGGCTGTATCAGCGCCGCGACCTGCCCGTCCGCGTGGTCAAGAAATACCAGACATGGCGGCTGATCCAGGACCCCGACGGCGCCCAGGGCTGGATGCTGGTGACCTTCCTCAGCGACCGTCGAACCGCGATCGTCAAGCCGGGCGACCCGCGCCCGATCCGCTCCGACCCGAACGACGCCGCAAAGATCCGCTACATGGCCGAGCCGGGCGTGGTCGGCCGAATCGACAAGTGCAAGGGCGACGGCTGGTGCCGGATCGAGATCGGCAAGAAAGACGGCTACATTCGCACGAGCGATATCTGGGGCGTCGGCGATAATGAGCAGATAGGCTGAATGGGTTGCGCTCTCGACAGGAGAGAGTGACCAAGGGGGAATTGACATGAGACATTCGATCGCACTTTGCGTGACTATTCTGATGCTGGCGGCCAAACCGGCAAATGCGGCGCCGGCGCCCGCTGCGTCTGATTGGGTTCAGGTCCCGAACCTCGGCGGCCGCTTTTGCGTAGACCGGGCGTCGATCCGGAGCGGACAGCCCGTCACGTTTTTCTGGAAGGAGTGCGATTCCTCTGACGACGTGTCGGAGCAGGACAGATTGGACTGCTCGCAAGACCTCAGCAAAGACTTCGTCATGGATTACCGCTTCGACCAAAGCAGCGAGTGGAAATCGGATCACTACGGACCCGGTGAGCCGGGTGCTGTCATTGGCGCTTACGTCTGCGGGCTCGTCGCCAAGGCGTCCTAGACCAGCTCCACCGCGATGGCGGTCGCTTCGCCGCCGCCGATGCAGAGGCTTGCGACGCCGCGCTTGAGACCGCGGTCCTGAAGTGCTGCGATCAGAGTCGTCGTGATCCGCGCGCCGCTGGCGCCGATCGGGTGGCCGAGCGCGGTCGCGCCGCCGTTGACGTTGATCTTGTCGTGCGGGATTCCGATGTCGCGCATGGCGATCATGGCGACGCAGGCGAAGGCTTCGTTGACCTCCCACAGGTCGACGTCGTCGACGCTCCAGCCGGCCTTCTGAAGAACCTTCTCGATCGCCGGCACCGGCGCCGAAGTGAACTTCGACGGCTCCTGCGCCGCGGCGGCATGGGCGACCACGCGCGCGATCGGCTTCTTGCCGAGCTTGTCGGCAATACTCTGGCGCGTGAGGACCAGCGCGGCCGCGCCGTCACTGATCGAGGAAGACGTCGCGGCGGTGATCGTGCCGTCCTTGGCGAAGGCCGCCTTCAGCTGCGGGATTTTCTCGGGATTGCCCTTCCCCGGCTGCTCGTCGCGATCGACCGTGAATTCGCCCTTGCGCGTGGTGACCGTCACCGGGACGACTTCGTTGTCGAACCTGCCTTCGGTGATCGCCGCGTTGGCGCGCCTCAGGCTCTCGATCGCATATTGGTCCTGGTCCTCGCGCGTGAACTGATATTCGCGCGCGGCGTCCTCGGCGAAGGTGCCCATGGCGCGGCCCTTGTCGTAGGCGTCCTCGAGGCCGTCGAGCATCATATGGTCGTAGACCGTGTCGTGCCCGATCCGGGCGCCGGCGCGGTATTTCTTGGAAAGATAGGGCGCGTTCGACATGCTCTCCATCCCGCCCGCGACGATGACGTCCGCGGAGCCGGCCTTGAGCATGTCGGTTGCGAAGATCGCGGCCTGCATGCCCGATCCGCACACCTTGTTCACGGTGACCGCTTCGGCCGACTTGGGAAGCCCCGCGCCGAGCGCTGCCTGGCGCGCCGGCGCCTGGCCGAGCCCGGCCGAAAGCACATTGCCCATGAACACCTTGTCGACCTGCTCGCCCGAAATCCCCGCCCGATCGACCGCCGCCTTGACCGCGGTCGCACCGAGCTCGGTCGCCGACAGCGGGGACAGCGCGCCCTGGAAGCTGCCCATCGGCGTGCGCGCGTAGGAGAGGATGACGATCGGATCGGATTCGGTGGTGGCCATGGGGTGCTCCGCAGTCGAATTGCTGCACTGCACATAAGAGCGGCCGCGGCGATGTTCAAACGCGCGGTCGAAACGGGCTTGCGGTCGCTGTGGGGTCGTTCAATATGCCTCCGGAATGAAGCACGGCATCTCTGGAGTCGCGCTGGTCGGCGCGGCCGCTTTCTTCGGCATTTCGGTCGCCGTTGCGCAGACGGCTGCTCCGCCGCCCGGCCCTCCGGCGTTCGCCAATCCGCCGCACAAGAACCTCAAGATCCTGCCGCAGGACATCAGCGGCGCGCAGCTGCTCGGAACGATGAAGTTCTTCGCCCAGTCGCTCGGCGTACGGTGCACCTTCTGCCACGTCGGCTCCGACGGCCAGCCGCTGTCCACCTTCGACTTCGCCTCCGACGCGAAGCCGGAAAAGCGGACCGCGCGCAAGATGATCGCCATGGTCCATGCCATCAATGAGCAGAATTTCGGCGTGACGGGCACGGAGAAGCCCAAAGTGACCTGCTTCACCTGCCATCGCGGCTCGCCCCACCCGCTGACCGCCCCGCCGCCTGCCGCGGCGCCGCTGCCTGCAGCACCGGCGAACGCGGAGCGCGGCGCGGTCTGAGCCGCTTTCCATTGCATCAACCTGTCTGCTAGCGCTCCCGCGCGACAGGAGACTTCATTTATGTCCGACGCCGGACTCGATTTCGACCTCGGCGAAATGGCCGACACGATCCGCGACACGACCGAGCGGTTCGCGCAGGACAAGATCGCGCCGATCGCCGCCGCGATCGACGAGAGCGACGAATTCCCTCGGGAGCTGTGGCCGCAGATGGGCGAGCTCGGAATCCTCGGAATCACCGTCGAAGAGGAATATGGCGGGCTCGGCCTCGGCTATCTCGAGCATGTCGTCGCGCAGGAGGAAGTCGCGCGCGCCTCGGCGTCGGTCGGCCTGAGCTACGGCGCGCACTCCAACCTCTGCGTCAACCAAATCCGCCGCTGGGGCAACGACGAGCAGAAGACGAAATACCTGCCCCCGCTGATCAGCGGCGAGCATGTCGGCGCGCTGGCGATGAGCGAGGCCGGCGCCGGAAGCGACGTCGTCGGAATGAAGCTCAAGGCCGAAAAGAGCGGCAACGGCTATCGGCTCAACGGCACCAAGTTCTGGATCACCAACGGCGGCTATGCCGACACGCTCGTCGTCTACGCCAAGACCGGCGAAGGCAGCCGCGGGATCACCGCATTCCTGGTCGAAAAGGGAATGGACGGCTTCTCGATCGGCCAGAAGATGGACAAGCTCGGAATGCGCGGCTCGCCGACCAACGAGCTGGTGTTCGACGACTGCTTCGTTCCGCCCGAGAACATCCTCGGCCAGGAGAATGAAGGGGTCGCCGTGCTGATGAGCGGCCTCGATTACGAGCGGACGGTCCTCGCCGGAATCCAGATCGGGATCATGCAGGCGTGCCTCGACACGGTCCTTCCCTACATCCGCGAGCGCAAGCAGTTCGGAAAGCCGATCGGCTCGTTCCAGCTGATGCAGGCCAAGGTCGCCGACATGTACGTCGCGCTGAACAGCGCGCGCGCCTACGTCTACCAGGTCGCGCGGGCATGCGACGCGGGCAGGACCACGCGCTTCGACGCCGCCGGAGCGATCCTGCTCGCGAGCGAGAATGCGGTCCGCGTCGCCAACGAAGCCGTCCAGGCATTGGGCGGCGCGGGTTACACCAAGGACTGGCCCGTCGAGCGCTACTATCGCGACGCCAAGCTGCTCGACATCGGCGCCGGTACCAACGAGATCCGCCGGATGCTGATCGGACGGGAGCTGATCGGCTAGTCCTCTAGCTAGCGGCTCGGGGTTCCGCTAAGTCCAAGGCGGGGGAATCGCCGATGCGCGCACGGTCGATTGCGTTGCTGCTCGCGGTCGCAGCCTGTTCGAAAGTTCCGGAAAACCACTCCGCGGGAAAGCCGCCGGAGATGAGCTTTGATGGCGCGCAGGTGACCAATGCGTCCGCGCAGGTTGCCCACGGCGCTCGCCTGACTCAGGTACTCGGATGCACCGGCTGCCACACGCCGGCACTGACCGGACAGAATATCTTCGCTGACGACCCGCAATTCGGCGCGGTGTACGCCCCGAACCTGACGCAGTTCGTGCCGCGCCACTCCGACAAGCAGATCGAGGCGATACTCCGCACCGGCATCGAGCCCGCCCGCAAGGATTTGTGGGGAATGCCTTCGTCAACGTTCCAGAACTTGAGCCCAGGCGACATGGCAGCGCTGATCGCCTATCTGCGCTCGCTCAAGCCGTCAGGCGAACCTTCGCCGCCTCCGCGGATCAGTGCGCTCGCGAAAAAGCAATTCATCGACACGGGGCAGGTCAGGCCCGAGGCGCAATTCGTCGCCGAAGCGAAGCTCAAGCCGTCGCTCGACCTCGGCTCTCGCTACGCGCTCGGCCGCTACATCACGTCCGTCACCTGCGCGGAATGCCACGGCTCGGACCTCAAAGGCACCAAGGACGTCGAGCCGGGCCTCAACTCACCCAATCTGATCGTGGTCGGCGGTTACACCCGCGCGGACTTCGAGCGGCTGATGACGACCGGGGTCCCGGTCGGCGGGCGGAAGCTTCGGCTGATGGACGAGGTCGCGACGCACCGCTTCACGAAGATGACGCCGCACGAGCGCGACGCCCTCTACGCTTACCTCCAGGCGCGGGCCGACCGGCCCGCCGCCGACTAGCCCCAGATCTTCACGCGCTTGTCGGGCGCGAGATAGAGCTTCTGCCCAGGCTTCACGCCGAACGCCCCGTACCACGGATCGACGTTACGCACGGTCAGCACCCGCCACGGCCCCGGCGCATGAACGTCGGTCGCGACCCGCGCGCGGAGCGCCGCGTCGCGCAACTTGCCGCGGTGCGACTGCGCGTAGGCGAGGTAGAAGCGCTGGTCGCCGGTGAGGCCGTCGATCACGGGTAATGGCTTGCCGCCGAGCGATGCCTTCCATGCGTCATAGGCTGCCGACAGACCGACAAGGTCGGCGATGTTCTCGCCGAGCTCCTGCTCACCGTTGAGGTGAAGCCCGGGCAGCGCCTCATAGCTGCTGTACTGCGCCGCAAGCGCCGCCCCCGCCTTCTGGAAATGCGCCAGGTCGGACGCCGTCCACCAGTTGCGCAGCCGGCCGTCGGCGTCGAACGTCGCGCCGAGATTGTCGAAGCTGTGGCTGATCTCGTGCCCGATGACCGAGCCGATCGCGCCATATTTCGCCGCAGCGTCCTCCGCCGGGTCGTAGAAGCCCTTGTCGAGGATCGCGGCGGGGAAGTTGAGCGAATTCTGCAGCGGCTGGTTCTGCGCATTGACCGTCTGCGGCTCCATCCACCACTCGTTCTTGTCGACCGGCTTGCCGATCTTCGACAGCTGGTACTGGTAATTGGCCAGCTTCGCGCGCTCGAGGTTGCCGAACGCGTCGTCGGCGCGGATGTCGAGCGCGCTATAGTCGCGCCACTTGTCGGGATAGCCGACGCCCACCGCCATGGTGGCGACCTTCTTCTTCGCTTCGGCCTTGGTCGGAGCCGCCATCCACGGCAGCGCTTCGATCTTCTTCTCGAGCGCGGCCTTGATGTTGGTCACCATGCCTTCGATGTCGGTCTTCGATGAGGCCGGGAAGTAGCGCGCCACGTAGCGCTTGCCGACCGCGTCTCCGAGCCATTCGTCGAGTGCGCCGAGCGCCCGCTTGTCGCGCGTCTGCTGCTGCGGCTGGCCGTTGATCTCGGTGCCGTAGAAAGCGAAATGCGCGTCGTCGAACGCCTTGGGCAGCACGGACGTCATCTGGTTGATTCGATGGAAGGCGAGCCAGTCCTTCCACACGTCGAGCGGCTCGGACCCGATCAGCGCGGCCTCTTTGGTCACCGCGCCCGGTTGCCAGATGATGAAATCCTGCTGGTTGCCGAGCTGCGCCGCCCCGAGCAGGCGGCCCCAATCGACGCCAGGGGCCTTCTTGTCGAAGTCGGCGCGCGTCCACGGATTGTTCGCTTTCTCGGCCGACTGGCTGGCTTCGAGAGTCTCGTGCGCCTGCGCGATCTTGGTCTCGAGTGCGATGACCTTCTGCGCCCGCGTCTGGGCATCGGGGAATCCGGCGAGCGTCAGGATCTTCGCGACATAAGGCGTGTAGTCCGCCCGCAGCTTCGCCATCGCCGCGTCGGACGAGACGTAATAGTCGCGGTCGGGGAGGCCGAGCCCGCCCTGGAGCACGTACGGAACCGTCTTGGCGGGATCGTTGAAGCTCTGCGTGACGAAGATGCCGAACAGGTTCTCGGTGTGGAAATTGGTCGCGTTCAGCGGGTCGGTGTCGGCCCGGAGCGTATGGCCGATCGCTTCGGCAAGCGCGCCCTTGTCGGGGATCGCCTCGATCCCGTCGACTTCCGCCTTGATCGGCGCGAGCCCGCGCTTCTCGATGCCGGCGGTATCGACATAGGCCTTGTAGAAATCGGCGATCCGCGCCTCGTCGGAGCCCGGCGTCGGGTTCGACTTGACGATGTCGTCGATCAGCGCCGCCTCGCGCTTCTGCGCTTCGTCGTTGATGACGGAGAAGACCGAGATACTCGACTTGTCCGGCGGGATTTGCGCCGAGGCTTCCCACTTGCCGTTGGCATATTTGTCGAAGTCGTCGCCGGGGTTCACCGACGTGTCCATCAGCGACTTGTCGATCCCGGAAGCGGTGCCCTGCGCCTGCGGCTGCGCCGCATTCTGGCTGCTGCTGGTGTTGCACGCGCTGAGCGCGACGGCGGACGCGATGGCCAACAGAAATGCTCGGTTCACTCGACATCCTCCCGGGACTGCTTTGCCATTGCCTGACGTTGCGGCTAGGCGAGCGGCAGGGCTTTTCGACCAACGGACACGAACGGCGGCATGAGCGCACCGCGCATCCAGAGCAAAATCGCCACGGACAGCGAAGAGTTCCGTGCCCGTTACGACCATAACCGGGCACTGGCCGAAAAGCTGCGCGCCGACGTCGCGGAAGCCGCTCAAGGCGGGCCGGAGAAGCACCGCAAGCGCCACGTCGAACGCGGCAAGCTGCTCCCTCGCGACCGCGTCGAGCGGCTGCTCGACCCGGGATCGCCGTTCCTCGAGATCGGCCAGCTCGCCGCGTGCGACATGTACGAAGGCGAAGTGCCCGGCGCGGGGATCATCGCCGGCATCGGCCGCGTCTCGGGCAAGCAGGTGATGCTCGTCTGCAACGACGCGACGGTGAAGGGCGGCACTTATTATCCGCTGACGGTCAAGAAGCATTTGCGCGCGCAGGAGATCGCGCTCGAGAACCGCCTCCCCTGCGTCTACCTCGTCGACAGCGGCGGCGCGAATCTGCCCTACCAGGCCGACGTCTTCCCCGACCGCGACCATTTCGGCCGCATCTTCTTCAACCAGGCGCAGATGAGTGCGAAGGCGATCGCCCAGATCGCCTGCGTTATGGGCAGCTGCACCGCCGGCGGCGCTTACGTTCCGGCGATGAGCGACGAAAGCGTCATCGTCCGCAACCAGGGCACGATCTTCCTCGGCGGCCCGCCGCTGGTGAAGGCCGCGACCGGCGAGGAGATCAGCGCCGAGGACCTTGGTGGCGGCGACCTCCATGCGAAGAAGAGCGGCGTCGTCGACCATCTCGCCGAGAATGACGAGCACGCGCTGACCATCGTCCGCGACATCGTCTCGACGCTCCAGACCGAGCCAGGTGCAGCCCTGGAGCTGCGCGAGCCGCGTCCGCCGCTCTACGATGCGGACGAATTGTACGGGATCGTGCCGGACGACGTGCGCGCGCCCTACGACGTGCACGAAGTCATCGCGCGGCTCGTCGACGGCAGCGAATTCCAGCCGTTCAAGCCGCTCTACGGCTCGACCCTCGTCTGCGGTTTCGCGCACATCTGGGGGGTGCCGGTCGCAATCCTCGCCAACAACGGCGTGCTGTTCAGCGAAAGCGCGGTCAAAGGCGCGCATTTCATCGAGCTCGCGGCCATGCGCCGCACGCCGCTCCTGTTCCTGCAGAACATCTCCGGCTTCATGGTCGGCGGAAAGTACGAAGCCGAAGGCATCGCCAAGCACGGCGCCAAGCTGGTCACCGCCGTCGCCACCGCGCAGGTGCCCAAGATCACCGTGCTGATCGGCGGCAGCTTCGGCGCGGGCAATTACGGCATGGCCGGCCGCGCCTACAGCCCGCGCTTCCTCTTCACCTGGCCCAACAGCCGAATCAGCGTGATGGGCGGCGAGCAGGCCGCGAGCGTCCTCGCGACGGTCCACCGCGACGCGGACAAATGGACGCCCGAGCAGGCCGAAGCCTTCAAGCAGCCGATCCGCGAGAATTACGAGGCGGAAGGCAATCCCTGGCACGCCACCGCGCGGCTGTGGGACGACGGAATCATCGATCCAGCGCAGACCCGCGACGTCCTCGGCCTTGCCTTCGCGGCGACGCTGAACGCGCCGATTTCCGACCGCCCGCAGTTCGGTGTGTTCAGGATGTGATGATGACCAAAAGCATGCCGCGTACGCGTGTTTTCCACCTTGGGGCTGCAATCATCAGCACGGCGCTTTTCTTCGTCGTCGTGACGCTGCTGCCGTCGCTCAAGATTGCGACGAACCCGCAGATGGTCGTGAAATGCGTCGTCGAGATTATCGTCGCCGTCGCCATCCTCTACGCGCTGGTCCGCTGGGGCGAACCCAAGCGCGCGCTTGGGTTGCGTCCGGTGCGCGCGGCGACGTTCGGCTGGGGCCTGGTCTGCTTTCTTGCGATTGCGATCCTTTCGGTCGTGACGCTGTTCTCCTTCTCGCGGTTCGGGATTTCTCAGGACAAGGCGACGTTGAGCGCGCTGGCGTCTCGGCCCGTTCCGATCGTGCTCCTCCTCGCTGCGACGCCCGGCATCGCCGAGGAGATCATTTTCCGCTCGGTCCTGATTACCGAGCTCGAAGCTGCGACCGGGCTGAAATGGCTCGCAGCGTTGATTTCGCTCGTGGTCTTCGCAGCCGCGCACGCCGGTGGCTGGGGCCCGACGCAGGTCATCTTCGCCGCGGTGCCGGGACTGGTGCTGACCCTGTTCTTCCTGTGGAAGCGCGATTTGTGGATCTGCATCATTGCGCACTTCCTGACTGACGCGCTGGGCCTGCTCAGCGCTGCCGCCGCAATGAGCCATCACACGTGATCCGCTCGTTGCTCATCGCCAACCGCGGCGAGATCGCGTGCCGGGTGATCCGCACCGCGCGGCGCCTCGGGATCCGCACCGTCGCGGTTTATTCGGACGCGGACCGCAACGCGCTGCACTTGCGCATGGCGGACGAAGCGGTGCACATCGGCCCGAGCCCCGCGCGCGAGAGCTATTTGCGCGGCGACAAGATCATCGAGGCGGCGAAGGCGACGGGCGCCGAAGCAATCCACCCCGGCTACGGCTTCCTCAGCGAGAACGCCGATTTCGCCCAGGCGGTGATCGACGCCGGGCTGGTCTGGGTCGGACCGAAGCCGGACAGCATCCGCGCCATGGGGCTCAAGGACGCGGCGAAGAAGCTGATGGCCGAAGCCGGCGTGCCGGTGACTCCCGGCTATCTCGGCGAGGACCAGGACCCGAAGCGGCTGAAGAAGGAAGCCGACGCTATCGGCTATCCCGTGCTCATCAAGGCGGTCGCGGGCGGTGGCGGCAAGGGCATGCGCCGGGTGGATTCCGCCGACCAGTTCCACGACGGGCTGGAGAGCGCCAAACGCGAGGCGGCGAGCAGCTTCGGCGACGACCGCGTGCTGATTGAAAAATATGTCACCTCGCCGCGCCACATCGAGGTGCAGGTCTTCGGCGACAGCTTTGGGCATGTCGTCCATCTGTTCGAGCGCGACTGCTCGCTCCAGCGCCGCCACCAGAAGGTGATCGAGGAAGCTCCCGCGCCCGGCATGGACGCCGAGACTCGAGAGGCGGTGTGCGGCGCCGCGGTGCGTGCGGCGCAGGCGGTCAACTACGAAGGCGCCGGCACGATCGAGTTCATCGCCGACGCGTCCGAGGGCCTGCGCGCCGACCGCATCTGGTTCATGGAAATGAACACGCGGCTGCAGGTCGAGCATCCAGTGACCGAGGAGATCACCGGTCAGGACCTCGTCGAATGGCAGCTCCGCGTCGCCTCAGGCGAGAAGCTGCCCAAGACGCAGGACGCGCTGTCGATCAACGGCCACGCGGTCGAGGCGCGGCTCTACGCGGAGGACCCGGCGAGCGGGTTCTTGCCGAGTGTCGGCAGGCTCGGGCATTTCGACCTTGGTCAGGAAGGGCGCATCGAAACCGGCGTCGAGGAAGGCGACGCGATCTCGCCCTTTTACGATCCAATGATCGCGAAGCTCATCGGCCGCGGCGACAACCGCGAGGAAGCCATCGGCGAGCTCGCGTCCATGCTCGGCAATGTCGAAGTGTGGCCGGTACGGAGCAACGCGGGGTTCCTGTTCAATGCCGTGCTGCACACGCAGTTCGAGTCCGGAGAGATCGACACCGGCTTCATTCAACGCAACCTTGAGGAACTGGTGCCCGATGCCGAGCCGGACGAGGCGATCCGCCGGTCCGCCGCGGCGGTGGCGATCCTGGCGGCCGAAGAGGCCGCTGAGGTCGCCGGGCCCGCCGGATTTCGGCTTAACGCGCCGGCGCGCCTCGCGGTCGCCTTGGATGGCGAGCAGGTCGAACTCGGCGATGATGATGAAATTGCCGAAGTGTCCGGCTTCGCCGACGAACAGCGCGTGGTCGTGTTCGCCGATGGGCAGGCGTACGACTTCGCCTTGGCTTCGCGCGGCACAGGTGCGAGCCGCGGCCTCCACGATGGCGAGATCGAGGCTCCGATGCCGGGGAAGGTCACCGCGGTTGACGTGTCGCAGGGGGAAAAGGTTGTCGAAGGACAACGCTTGCTTACGCTCGAGGCGATGAAGATGGAGCATGCGCTGACCGCGCCGTTCGACGGCACGGTCGCCGAGCTCAACGCCAAAGCCGGCGCGCAGGTCAGCGAAGGGCAGCTGTTGGCGAAGGTCGAGCCCGATGCGCCGGAGGGCGCGAAGGCAGGTTAGGCGCGGTCGACCGCGTCGGCTTGCTGTGCCGGTCCGGCGAGCTCGCCGTAACGCCGCGCCATTTCGAGATGAGCGCCGCGCGCCGCGTCATCGGTCGCCCGATCCGCGGCCGAACGCTCCTCGGCGGCGCGCCGCACGAAATAGGAATGGTTCTTATCCATCACAGGCCACCCCCGAAATGTGGCGAGTCGACAATAATCCCTTTGTGCGGCCGACGAACTTACCTAGGTTAGCCGTCGCCCATCCCTCGAGCGCACCTGCCGTCCCGCCGCTCGAGCCGCGCAACCAGCCTCGGTCCCTGCCAAATCTCGCAGTGACCGTCGCCGAACCTGTCTCGCGCCGCCTCGATCGCTTGCTGGTCGTCGTCCGCGTCGATCCATTCGCCGGACGCAACCCTGCTCACGCCATCGAGGCCGCAAAGCCTGTATGACGCCATGCGCCTGAATTCCGAACCCTGCGGCCGCGAATGCGGCCATTTTCATATCCGAAACGATGATCGGGCGCTTGGGTTGCATGAAGAAGAACCAAGGCCCGGCCGACGCCGAAGCGCCGACCGGGCCCCATCAAGCCGCAAGGGGAAGCGGCTTACTTCTTCTGCTTGAGCTTCTGCGAAATCACGCTCTGCGCGAGCGCCCGCGAACCGCTCTTGGCGGTGCAGTTCACCGCACCCGTCTTCTTCTGCTTGGCGAGCACGTTGGCGGCGACTCCACAAACATTGGCGGCGACACCGATCGGCACCTGGACCGTGACCGGAACGCCGATGTTGTTGAGCGCGGCGATCTGGTCATGGTTGAGGAAGTTGTTGAGCACCGACACGTCCTGCACCGAGACGTTGACGAGGCCGCCCGAGGTGTTGAGCTGGGCCAACGCCGGGGTGGCGCCGAGCGCCAGGGCGGCGGTGGTGGCAATGATCATCTTACGCATTACGAACTCTCCTGTACTAGGTCATTCCGCTCGTTCAGGCGCGCACGCGCCATTTTCCCGCCTTCGAACGGAGCGGGTTAGAGGTGCAAACGCGCTAAGCCTTTGATTGTTCAGGCGAGATGCGCGGCGATCCGACGGAGAAAGGGCGCGGCAGGCCCGTGCGGCTAGCGTTCGGCAGCCGCGCCGATTAGGGCCGGGCAATGATCGATTCTCCCGTTTTCTTCAGCGGCATCGGCGGCAGCGGGATGCTTCCGCTCGCGTCGATCGTGCGGGCGTCGGGCGCGCGGGTTGCAGGCTCGGACCGCTCGCTCGACGCCGGGCGGACGCCGCACAAGTTCGACTATCTGCGCTCGCTCGGCATCCAGCTGTTCCCGCAGGACGGGTCGGGGCTTCAACCGGGGATGACGCTGGTCACCTCCGCGGCGGTCGAGGAAACTGTCCCCGACGTGGTCCGGGCGAAGGAGCTCGGCCTGACGCACCTTCGCCGGCCGGAGTTCCTCGCGAACCTGCTCAACTCGGCGCAGCGCAGCGTCGCCGTCGGCGGCACCAGCGGCAAATCGACGGTCACGGGGATGATCGGCTGGATCCTCCACGCCTGCCACCGCCAGCCGACGGTGATGAACGGGGCGGTGATGAAGAATTTTGTCACGCCGTCGGCGCCGTTCGCAAGTGCGCTCGTCGGCGATCCCGAGTTGTTCGTCAGTGAGGTCGACGAAAGCGACGGCTCGATCGCGCTCTACCGGCCCGAGATCGCGGTGCTGACCAACATCAGCCTCGACCACAAGGAGATGGACGAGCTGAGGCAGTTGTTCGCGCATTTCCTCAACGCGTCGCGCAAGGCGGTGCTCAACCTCGACGATCCCGAGACACGGGCGCTCGCGGCGACGGTGCCGGCCGAAAAGGTGATCGGCTACGGCTTCGACAGTCCGGGCGCGGAGCTCATGGGCAAGGAGCTCAAGCTCGAGGCTGCAGGCGTGAGCTTCGCCGTCGAGGCCGGGGGCGATCGGCACGAGGTGCGGCTTCAGGTGCCCGGGCGGCACAATGCCTCCAATGCGCTCGCGGCAATCGGGGCGACCCGCGCGCTCGGGGTCCCGGTCGCGGATGCGGCCGCCGCCCTCGGCCGCTTCGAGGGCCTGCGCCGGCGCCTCGAGACGGTCGGCACCGCGGGCGGGGTCACCGTGATCGACGATTTTGCCCATAACCCCGACAAGATCGCCGCCTCGCTCGCAACCCTGCGAGCGCACCCCGGTCGGTTGCTCGTCATGTTTCAGCCACACGGCTACGGCCCTCTGGCGAAGATGGGAGAGCCGCTCGCCGAAGCGTTCGCAAACGGCCTTGCCGCGGACGACCGGCTTTATTTGCCCGACCCGGTCTATCAGGGCGGGACGGTCGAGCGGACGCGCGGCAGCGACTGGCTCGCGGAACGGATCGGGCCCAACGCGAAGCACATTGCCGACCGGACGAGAATCGCCGAGGCGCTGGTGGCCGAAGCGCAGCCCGGCGACCGCATTCTCGTCATGGGCGCGCGCGACGACACGCTGATCGATTTCGCGCAAGGGATCGTCGACCAGCTCGCCACGCGGAACTGATCGCGGCCTGCCGCGTCCGTTCGTCATGGCCACACCAGGAACCGTCACCGGCTGGAAGCTGCCCGAGGTCGAGCGCGAGCTGCTGCTTCGGCAATTTCCCCCGGCATATGAAAATGTCGTCGCCGACCATGTCACGTTGCGCATCGGCGCGGCGCCCGACACGCCGCTGCCGAAGAAGCCCGAACAGGCGAAGGTCATCGGCTGGGCCGACGACGGAAAGGGCGTCCAGTGCCTGGTCGTCGAAATCGACGGGACGTTCGACCGGCCGGACGGCTCGACCTATCATATCACCTGGTCGCTCGGCCCCGGCCGCCGGGCGCGCGAAAGCAATGACCTGCTCCGCGACCAGGGCTTCCACCCGTTCCATGCCGCCGTGCCTGTCGAGCTGGAGCCCGCGCGCTTCTGATGCCCGAACCGAGACTGTTTCTCGATGCCGACGGGGTGCTCGCCGACTTCGACGAGGGTGCGCGGCGGCTGCTCGGGATGAGCCCGCGCGACTATGAACGGAAGCATGGCCGCGGCGCCTTCTGGAAGCGCCTGGCGCAGGCGACAAACTTCTACGGAACGCTATCCGAGATGCCGGATGCGCGGCTGCTGTTCGACGCGGTCAGGCACCTCGACCCGACGATCCTGACCGGGCTCCCGCTCGGCCGCTGGGCAGCGCCGCAGAAAATCGAGTGGGCGGCCGAGCACTTCCCGGGCGTGCCGATCATCACCTGCATGGCGCGCGACAAGCACAAGCACATGCGTGCCGGCGACGTGCTAGTCGACGATCGCGAAAACCACCGCGCCGCCTATGAAGAGGCGGGCGTCATCTTCGTCCATCACAGGAGCGCCGAGGACAGCCTCAGGCAGCTGGCGAAAATCTTCCCGTCGGTGAAGGTGCCGGCTTAAGCGGCGGCCTTGAGGTCGACCTTCTCGACCCACTCCGGCCAGAACACCGGCTCGCGGCTCGACCAGCCCGGCGCCGTCGCGGCGCTCTCGCTGATCGACTGAAGCAGGATCCGGCGGCGGTCGGGGTGAAGGTGCGGAAGCGCCGCAGCCGAGCAGAACGCCGCCGGCAGCCACGGCCGCGAGGCCGCGCCGATCAGGCGCTCGTAGAGGAAGCGATAGGCGGCGAAGTTCGGCAACCGGTCCTGGCCGAGGTCGAAGGCCGAAACCGTGATCAGCATGCCGATGAACGGCTCAATCATGTCGAGGCCGCTGTCGTCCGGCACCTGGAGGCGCAGATGATCGAGCTGCTTGTAGAGGCGGGCCTGGCCGCGGATCGAGGCCGCTTCGCCTTCGTC